>ERZ1034427.219-NODE-219-length-12281-cov-31.822591_pt1 | contig 12281 bp, 15 predicted proteins | sample MGYA00520607_ERZ1034427 | MGnify/ENA primary metagenome ERZ1034427 (study PRJEB33736, sample SAMEA104288489) | Azolla caroliniana | place: Brazil | collected 1987 | study: EMG produced TPA metagenomics assembly of the PRJEB19522 data set (Is there foul play in... | reverse complement strand
TTTGTCATCAACATCTTCATGGATAGGAACTATCCGTAACTATTCCCAACCCTGACTCTTTCCTTGGCTCTTTCCTAATCTTAACACTATGGAAAGCCAGACACATAATTTCTAAATTTCCGGCCCTCTCTATTGCATCTATCTTACGGCATAGATGGAGCGATCTCCAGATCACATAATCAAACTGATCTTCAATCTCCTGCGCTAACTTGATAGAAAAAGCAGTTTTACCAATTCCACCCATTCCCAAAACTATAACGAACTGACAACGCTGATTGACAATCCATTCTGAAACTCTGGTAAGTGCTGTGTTTCTTCCACAGAAGCCACTGATATCAACAGCTTCACCCGGATCTTGAATTTTGGTTGCTTCAACTTTTGGTAATTCAGTTTATTCCTCCCTGGTATTTGTGATCAATCTGGTTATTGATGGTATTTAAAAGCAGTTTTTTTATACCCAGCTTTTTCTAATAAATGAGTTACATGACTCCAGTTTTTCACTTTAATTAAGCATCCTGCCTGATTACTCAGCATATCTTGTATGTATTTATATAATTCATTACAAAGATAAACTCTGACAGTGCTGCTAGTGCTACTTTGATAAACTTTCTTGGCTACTTCCGCAGGACTACAACCACAAAGCAAACCTCTCACCAATTTCTTTTCCATGGGTGTGAGAGCTTTTCTCTTGGCAGAAGCTAAATCTATGTTTAATTTGTTTAAATCCCAATTTTTTTGAGCTTCTGTAAATTCTTCTTCGATTGGTGGGGAATCTACTGCCGCCATTATTGTCACTAGTGGATTTACGGTTACTAGTGGATTTACCGTAACGTTAAGGATATACTAACGCTTAGTATATAAAGTCTGAATAAACTAACGATAAATAAATTATTAACGAATTTAATAATAAGTGTTAGGTGCATTTTTCTTTACTACTTAGGTATGCTTAAACTTAACGGAAATCTTATAGAACTTGTTGGAAACTTTAGGGAAATAAATTTTGTCAAAATTAGAAAGTTCAATGAGTTTTATATTACTAATGAGGTATCAACAATGACTCAAGTCCGAGACATTGTGCAAACAGCTTTAACAACTGGCTATTTGACTTTCCAAGCAGAGAACCAACTCAGACAACTTTTATCTGCTCGATATGATTTTGAATATCTTAATGCCTTCATGGCTTTACAGGAAGCCGCAATGATGGGTGAAATCATACAAGAATCCCGGGAGTACAGAGACAAGTGCAGGGTGTAGAGTTCTTGCTGAAGTTGGGAAAAGGTTAAGAGGTAAAATCTTTACTTATTTTGGTTGTTTCTACTGTCGAGTAGATTTTTTATCATAGTCCAAATCTTCATCTTCAAAAAAATCCCAATCATCATCATTTGTTTGATCAGTAGTTGGTGGTTGATAAGGAGGGATTATTACTCGATAATCAGCATCATAAATGGGTTTAGTTTTTCCCACTCCAGTATTTTTGGGTTCTTGGGAACTGTAGGAGTAAACAGAATCATAAGGGGAACTATTTTTGGGTGGTTGCTGAGGTGAGGAGCTTTTCGAGCTTGGTGTCTGTGGTGATTCGTCAAAATCCCAATCGTTCTCTTGATTACGATTTGTGTCCCAATCATCAAACTCGTTATTAGTATTGTAATCAGTTGTACTTGTTTGCTTGTATGAGGTTTGAGAAGTTTGTCTATTTTCTCCCCTTGCATTTGTCTTGGTGCGTGGTGCATTTGCAGTTGATTTGACTGTAGTTGTTGATGACTGTTGAGCAAAATAATTACCAAATTTTAACAAGGTAGTAATTAAAAAAGATGTAAACCCACCAGCCACTATGCTAAATAAAATCCATAAACTTAATGGTAATGGTTGAGTCCGCATACCCAAAAATACCAGGGGAAGGGCAGGGGAAAAATTTTGGACTAATAATAGTGTTAGTCCTCCCAGTGTGACTACTAACGAAATTAAGCGAATTATAGCCATTTTTATCAACTGTTAGGAAATAGGGAACAGTTATCAATAAGTAGGTGGGTGTTACAAATTGTCGTTATGACAAGGCAAGAGGCAAGAGGTTTTGGTGAATTTTACTTTTCGTTACATACTACTCTCCGAGAAGCAGCTGCCCGTCTACGGTTTTTTTGTGCCTTCCTACTTAAATAGTAAAGAAACTGATAACTGATTTAAAGATGACCTTGCCAACGTTGAATAGGTATACAGTCAATATCTAGCTGATCTAAAGCACGGGCTACTACAAAATCAACTAAATCTTCAATGGTTTGGGGATTGTGATACCAAGCAGGTATAGCAGGAACTACTCTCACTCCTGTCTCTGCTAAGGTTGTTAAGTTCCGTAGGTGAATCAGGCTAAAAGGAGTTTCCCTGGGAACAATAACCAGCTTACGTCCTTCTTTAATTTGGACATCTGCTGCTCTTTCTAGCAGGTCGGAACTCATCCCTACAGCTAGTTTGGCCACTGTACTCATGCTGCATGGCATAATGAGCATACCCAGAGTTTTGAAAGAACCACTAGCGATTCCAGCACCAACATCACTCCAAGGATGACAGCGGAGTTTACCAAGTAGGGGAACTCCGGCTTCCTGTCGCCAAAATTTCTCTTGTGCTTCGGGATCTGCTGGCATACGAATATCTTGCTCTGCTTGCCAAACCATGTAAGTTGATTTGGAAGCAACGAGTTCGATTATATACTCTGCTGCTAAGAGAAATTTTAGAGTGCGAACGGCATAAATCAGACCAGATGCGCCTGATATACCTAAAATAAGTGGTTTTGTGCTAGTTGACACGGAATTAATTATCTGGGAAAGTTACTCATCCTCATCGTATAAATCTAAATCAAGAGTGTCTGTCTGATCTTCTAAGTAAGCATCGGATGTATCTTGATTTCCTGCTCCAACTCCTAAGTCTTTGGCTACACCATCAGCACCAACTGTGACTAAGTCAATTTGCTGGCGATAGTAATCTACACTTTTGACTTGTACAGCTACGCGATCGCCTAGTCGATAGGAGGCGCGATTTTTGCGGCCAAAAAGAGCTTGTTGTCTAGCGCGGTATTCATACCAATCATCTTTGAGGGAACTGACGTGAACCAGTCCTTCTACTCGCAATGGTGTACTCAGCTTGGAACCGATTTCTAACTCAGTGGCTGGAACTTCAATTTCGACAAAGAAGCCGTAGGATTGAACCCCAGTAATTACACCGGGAAAGACTTGACCGATTCGCTGTTTCATCAGTTGGGCTTTTTGCAGTCCGGCTAAATCGGCTTCAGCTTCTTGGACTTCTTTTTCTCTGTCATTAATCTGAACAAGCACTCTGGTTAAATCGCTTTGTAGTTCTTGTTGGAGTTCTGGAGGGAGAACATTCCAGTTAATTTCGAGATGGGAAGCCGAGTGACGCAAGTTAACACGCTCTTTGACACGGGTGTTACGGCGATCGCGCCCGTATTCCAGTAGAGCATGATACACCCTTTGCATTAATAAATCTGGATAGCGCCGTAAGGGAGAACTAAAGTGAAGATACTGTGGCAGAGCTAAACCAAAGTGCGGAGTTTTGGTGGTGCTGTATAAAGATGGCTTGAGAGTATCTTGTAACAAGTAGGTAAGGACTTGTTCCGATGGTGATTCTGTAAAAGCTCTAGTTAAGTGTTGATAATCTAGAGGTTGAATTTCCAAATCTGGATCAAGTGTCAGTTCCACACCCAAATTAATGGCTAATTTCAGCATTTCCTGAACATCTTCAGGATCCGGTGTCCCTTGGACTCGCCAAATAGCGGGAACTCCCAAGGCGCTGAGATGCTCTCCCATCAGTTCATTAACCAACAGTACATACTCTGTGATGAGCGATCGCACTGATGACTCATTGACTACCACAGCCCCCATCGCTCCCTCATCATGGTAAGGATTTTGGCTAGGTGGTAGGTTCAATTGTAAACTACCGCGAGACAACCGAGCTTGTTTAGCTGCTTTAGCCAAAGTGGCTAGGTTATGTAATATCTCTATACTTTCCGCAGATGCTTTTGTGGATTCACCTGTGAGAACTGCTTGTGCTTGTTGTTTGCTGATGGACTGATCTACATTAATGACAGTGGGTTGAATTTCCCATTCCAACACTTCTCCCGATTGGGGATCAATAGTAATCACAAAAGAGAGACAAAGGTGATCGCTACCTGGCATCAAAGAACAACGTTCTCCCACAGTATCAGGTAACATCGGTAAAATTAATTCTCCGAGATACACTGACCTCCCCCGTTTGAGTGCTTCTCGGTCTAATATTTCATCAGCCTGAATATAGTGAGATAAATCAGTGACATGAACAATCAACCGCCATGGACCACTGGGATTTTTTTCCAAGCTCCAAGCATTTTCTATGACCCTATCATCACCGTTTACCCCTTCTATCGTCAGAGTAAACAAGTTACGTAAATCTACGCGATCTTTCAAATCTGCTTTCAGTAACTTTTTGGGCAACTTAGCGGCTGTATCTAATACGTTTTCCGAAAAATTCCGAGATAAATCGTGTTTACAAGTTACCAAATCTATATCAGCAGCAGCTTCTGCATCACTACCCAGTATTTGTACAACCTGCCCGAGAGGTGGATACTGAGCTAAAGGATAACGCAGAACTTCTACATGAGCCAGGTGGTCGATAGCTTCTTCTAATTTCATGCCGTTTGTTAACAATTTCAATTCAAACAGCAGACGATCATCTAAAGGAACAGCACGGAAACCCCCTTCCACTTGCTTAATCCGTGCGAGTAAAGTGTGATTGGAACGCTCCAGAATCAACTTTACTTCGCCTTCAGGAGAACGCCGACGACTACCTTCTTTTAGTACTCTGACCAAAACGCGATCGCCATTCCAGGCATTACTAAGATGACTTTCCCGGATGTAAATATCCTCAGAGCCTTCCACGTCCTGAATTGCAAAGCAAAAGCCCTTGCTAGAACAGCGGAGTTTAGCTTCAATTAGCCCCTCTTCTGATACACGGCGATATTTACCACGTTCTTTTACTAACAGCCCAGTTTTTTCTAGCACCTCCAAAGCAATGTGAAGTTTTTCTAAACTGTCTTCATCCTCACAACCCAGTTTTTTTTCCAAAACCTTCCGAGCTACCAATTTATCATCAGTAAAATTGGCAAGGAGTGTAGCGATTGAAAATTCCATGCAGTGAACCGACCTTTGGTCAAAACATCATTTTTCGTGTAATCTGGTTCTTCCCTGTATATCCTCACAGCCTACAGACACTTGTTGCCAACGAATTACCCGTTTGGATAGCGTCTCGTAGAGAAGGCAAGGCTGCCGAAGTTCCTGTCAGAGGAACCCTCTCCTCTGCTCGGACTTCTCACTGCACGACACTCTCAGAGTTCACCTGGGTTCAACTTTCTTCACCTAACCAATGTTACAAAGGACTCCTGATACTCGATTTCCACCTGGTAATGATGCTCGTGGTTTTTGAGAGATTTGGTTTAGAGAACTCTCCATTTTACCTACAAACTCCTACACAAGGCAAGAAACAGGTGTTTGATTGTTTAGATTTCAGGTAATTTTACGCCATGAGAATCTGAGTTTTAACTAGGAGAAACTGCCGATAAACCCAATTTTCCCATCTGTAGAATCGGTAAGAATCAGGTAAGCAGCTTAACAAGCAATGAGGGCGAACCTTATCTTTATTATTGTAGATTTAGGGCGCACTTCCAGAAAATACTTCTAGATATTGATTTGGGTAATTAGTATAGCATTGAAAGGAAGAACACCCTGAGTGAGTCAGCAGGAGTTAATTTCTGCTACAATCGTGACAGATGATCATAGCGCGAAAAGTACCAGGAAGTCCTATCAAGTACAAATAAATTTAAACAGATTTAGATTGGTGGCAGTATGATGTTGGCTCAATTCCAGAGCTCGTATACCAACGGCAGCATGATTTCCGAATTGGTACAGATTTTTCAAGGCAAATATATTGTCCGAGTTAGTGTACAAATTGAAGGTGTCACCCGTGCCACTGGTATGTCAGCAGCAGAAACTGTAGAAGTTGCCGAAGATCAAGCCAGAAATCGGGCGCTGATGGTTTTGGGAATCACTAGTACTGGGGAAACAGTGCCATTTTCTCCAAAACCCATTTCTCCGGCTCAATTAAACCCTACCGTAAATACTACGAATGTATTAAATGAGTCGGTCTCTGCATCGAGTGAAGTTGTCAGTAGTCAATGGTCACTGGACAGTAACACAGAAACAACTTCACCCCCGGCAATTAGACAAAACAACAACACTACAAGAGATATTGACAACCCAGCCTTAAGTCAAAGTTTTTCTGGAACTAATACCAGAGATCAAGAACTTTATACTTCAGCGCCCGAACTAGAGATGTTATCTAGTCCAGAACCTGAACTTCAACCCTTACCAACAATTAGTGCAACTAACGTCACACCATTTACACCACGCAGTTATTCTCCTACCGACGATATTAGCTCACAATCAGCGCTCGCCAAAAGGAAGAAGAAAAACGAACCAGTAAATTTATCCCATGTCATTGCCCAAACGGATGTGCACATAGAGCGTTTAGGCTGGACAAAAGAACAGGGAAGAGAACATCTCAAAAAAACCTACGGTAAGTTAGGGCGTTCTTTACTTAGCGAAGAAGAATTGCTGGATTTTCTCAACTACCTCAAATCTCAACCTGATCCCATAGCGGGGTTTTAAAAGAAGGGAATGGGTAATTGGTAATTGCTGGTTGGTAATTGGGTATTTTGACCAGTCCCCAGTCCCCAGTCCCCAGTCCCCAGTCCCCAGTCCCCTACACCACCGCCATTGGACGGCTACCGGCGGCGTGACGGTCAATTACTTGGTCAATTAAGCCGTATTCCTGAGCTTCTTCTGGAGACATGAAGAAGTCTCGTTCTGTATCTTCCGCAATACGCTCAAGTGGTTGACCTGTGTGTTCGGCTAAATACCCGTTCAGCTTGCGCTTGTGGTATAAAATTTCCCGCGCCTGGATTTCAATATCAGTCGCTTGTCCTTGTGCGCCACCTAAAGGTTGGTGAATCATAATTCGTGAATGTGGTAAACTCATACGCTTACCTTTGGTTCCAGCACTAAGAAGGAAAGCGCCCATACTCGCTGCCAGTCCGGTACAAATGGTACAGACATCAGGGCGGATATTTTTCATGGTGTCAAAAATGCCCATCCCCGCCGTCACTGAACCACCAGGAGAATTGATATACATATAAATGTCTTTCTCCGGGTCTTCAGCATCTAAAAACAACAATTGGGCAACAATCAAGTTAGCTAGACTGCTATCTACCTGTTGTCCCAAAAAGATAATGCGCTCACGTAACAGCCGTGAGTAGATATCAAAGGCGCGTTCACCTCGACCCGATTGTTCAATAACGATAGGAATCATGAGCGTGTTTGTAGCTATTTGTCATTTATTCTATCTAACGCAAGTTGCTAGTTGGGAATTAGCAGTAAACCAAAAAGTTTTTAAGAGAAGAGCGAGCACTAATCACTTTTAAGTATATGCAGGTGCTATAAACTACTGAGTTCATATTTAAAAGGGGTCAAAAAATGAAATGATGAAAGTAGTGTGCAGCATATTGGCTGAAGAAGTTGACGGTTTCATCAGAAGAACTGGTTTTAACAGACTCAGAAACTCTTGAAGAGGTTATTGAGTGTTTAGTAGAAAATTTCTCCATTGAAACTCAGGGGGTATGTTACCACCAAACCTTATTTAAGATTCTAATAAAGGCAGCCAGCAATGGATATAGTATTGAGAATACAGCCAAATTATGGAAGAATATTCCTACAGGTAATGATATTAGATATCATCTCAATAAAATTAATAATTTTGAGGAATTAGAGGCGCAAATGAATCAATTCTTGAAAATTCAAATTACTTGATTTCTTTAAAAAAGGGTGTTTAAAAATAGTGATTTATTTAAATTTAGTTAATGTTATGGCTGATGGTAAGCAAGTAAACGGTCCCCACCAAGCAACACATCATACAATTCTTCCAGTGGAGAGGATGGTATTTCTAACATTTAGCAAACTTTTCCTGAGTCTCCCTTGAAAATATACAGGAAGAAAGTAATTATAGAAGGGAGATAAAGCTGGAACCTAAAGACGGGGTTTCCAGTCTCGTCATAAAGCTTCAGATGTCATCGATTTTTGGTTGTCCGTTTTTCGCTAATTGTTTACAATAAAGTTAAATTACTAAACTGTTTGCTCATTTCCCCAGAGAATCCTAAATATTGATACAATCCAGTCAAAGTTAAATTCAAAGTTCGGCAAATCGATTTCTGGTAACTCAAAGATATCAGCATTATCTGGCTTTTATGGGGCTGGTTTATTTGCCCAATACTTAGCTTCTTCAATAATTGGGTTTATTTGCTATTTAGTAACATCACGAATTTTGTCTAAGTCGCCACATCCACTGCGTTTCCAATGATCAAGAAGTTTATTTAAATCTCTTCTCTGATCCTCATAGGTTTTTATATGCCCATTCCAAGAGCCTACTCCACGTTTGGGATTATTTCTATACTTTTTATAAGGTCCCTGTGTGTCTTTCTTTAGTTTTTCTTCATCAGGGTCAAGATGATTTTTAACCCATAATCGATCAGCCAGAGAAATAGGATCAAGATTGATGTGATGCTGAAAGTGATAAAGAGCCTGAATTAAATCAACTTGAGATAGATAGCAAGTATGATAAGTTACATCCTCTCGTAACTACTACCAAAGATGTTCAACAGGCATAAAATCAGGACTATAAGCGGAGAGCAGTTGTAAATTAATTTCCAGCTCCTTGGCTGCATCTTGAATAATTTGAGAGCGATGATAGGGCGCGCCATCCCAAACCAGATTCATGAGTTGGTGAGGAAATTCGGTTTTGAGGTTGTTGAGAACCTCAATAGTATTAATCCCATTAGCTGTTTGATAGGGTAAAATCCTGACTTCACCTAAGTTATAAATATAAACACCATAGAAAGATACCTTGGTTCTACTAGGTGAGCAAGAACTAATCCAAACACGTTCACCTTTAACTGACTAAGCATAGCCTTAATCAGTGTCAAGATGAATATGAGCTTCATTGATATACACTAAAAATTTTTCCTTGTGTAGAGCTTTGTCTAGTAGTTCCTGAAGTGGTTCTAGATACTCATGTGGGAAAAGTCTAAAATCAGATATCTCAAATCAAAATTTTTTTATCGGCACCTTTTGAGGCGGATCGGAGTCTAAGTAACTATCGTGATGTGAAAAGAGGGTTAAACGAATGGTTAATCAACGCCAGATTAAGTCCTATTCTCACCTTTCTACACAAGTCCTTAAATATTGACCAATAGTTGATGGTACAAGCCCCCAGATTTGTCCTTGAAATCAATCCAAAATCGAACTCAGGTATAATTTGCCTTGCCTGTATTTGGCAACTATAGCTTAGTTAAAATTTTTTTTTCAGGTATTAGTAACTTTTTTCACAGGTTAACTTTTTTTCTGGTTAATTATCCGGAGATATTTTGCAAATCGGGTAAATCAGGAGTATGAGGTGTATTTAGAATAACCAATTTTACTTAAAATCTTATTATTAACAGAGAGAAGTACTATGCTGGAAAGACTTATGCAAGCTGCTTTAATCACTTTTTTGCTGCACTTAATCGCAGCACTAAATCCTAGTAATCAAATTCCTCAAAAGTCAGTATCCCCTGTTTCAGAAATGCCAGCACCTGTGCTGGGTTCAGCAGTACGCTAGTTTAAATAAGAGAGCAAATAGTTCGTATCTGTTCATACCGATCCCACTTAAAGCGAAACAACTGATAACTGTTCACGGTGGAAACGCTAGACTGACAGTGAAGGGTGGGAAACTGTAATTATGACTAATCGCCTTGCTGAAACGATAAGCCTTTATCTTCGCAAACACGCTGAGAACCCGGTTGATTGGTGGCCTTGGTGTTATGAAGCATTGGAAACTGCAAGGGTGCAAAATAAACCCATTTTTCTCTCTATTGGCTACTCTAGTTGTCACTGGTGTACGGTGATGGAAGGGGAGGCGTTTTCTGATTTTGAAATTGCTCAATAAATATATGAATGCTAATTTTCTCCCTATCAAAGTAGACCGGGAAGAAAGACCTGATCTTGACAGCATCTATATGCAGAGTTTGCAAATCATGAGTGGTCAAGGGGGTTGGCCTCTCAATGCTTTTCTGTCTCCAGATGATTTGGTGCCGTTTTACGCTGGGACTTATTTTCCTGTTGATCCCTGCTATGGTCGTCCGGGATTTTTGCAGGTGTTACAAGCTTTACGTCGTTACTATGATATGGAAAAAGAGGAGTTACGCCAACGGAAAGCAGTAATTGTTGAGGCTTTGCTGACATCTGCGGTATTACAAAACGGTGCTAGTCAGGAAGTTGAAGACCATCAATTGTTGCAAAAAGGTTGGGAAACCTGCACGGGGATCATCAATCCTAAGCAGGTTAGTAATAGTTTTCCCATGATCCCCTATTGTGAGTTCGCTTTGCGGGGAACTCGGTTTCATTATCAATATCGGTATGATGGACAAAAGGTTTGTACTTAACGAGGACTGGATTTAGCTTTGGGTGGGATTTATGACCATGTGGCTGGTGGTTTTGATCGCTACACTGTTGACCCCACTTGGACTATCCCCCATTTTGAAAAGATGCTTTACGATAATGGTCAGATTGTTGAATATCTGGCCAATTTGTGGAGTGCCGGAATTCAGGAACCTTCTTTTGAAAGGGCGGTGGCTGGAACTGTAAAATGGTTACAACTGGAAATGACTGCACCAACTGGTTATTTTTATGCTGCTCAAGATGCGGATAGCTTCATTCATTCCACAGATACGTAACCGGAAGAAGGTGCTTTTTATGTATGGAGTTACAGGGAATTAGAAGAACTGTTAACAACTGAAGAGTTAACGGAATTACAACAGCAGTTTACTGTCACTCCTAATGGGAATTTTGAAGCTAACAATGTTTTACAAAGACTGCTTCCTGGTGAACTGAGTCAAACCATAGAAATTGCTTTGAGTAAGTTGTTTGTTACGCGTTACTGTGCTGCACCTGATTCACTGTAAACTTTCCCCCCAGCGCGAGATAATCAGGAGGCGAAAACTACTAACTGGCCTGGTCACATTCTGCCTGTGACTGATACTAAGATGATTGTAGGCTGGAATAGCTTGATGATTTCTGGTTTGGCTAGGGCGGCTGAGGTTTTCCAACAACCAATTTATCTGGAATTACCAGTACAAGCGGCTAAGTTTATTTGGGATCATCAATTTGTGGATGGACGTTTTCACCGACTTAATTATGAAGGTGAAGCGACGGTTTTGGCTCAATCTGAAGATTATGCTTTTTTTATTAAGGTATTGCTGGATTTATACCAAGCCGCTGTTGATAATTCTGATTGGTTGGAAAAGGCTGTTGCTCTGCAAGATGAATTTAAGGAATTTCTGTGGAGTGTTGAATTAGGTGGTTACTTTTACACATCCACCGATAATAGTCAAGATTTAATTGTGCGGGAGCGTAGTTATCTAGATAATGCTACACCATAATGCTACACCTTCAGCCAATGGGATTGCGATCGCTAATTTAGTCCGTCTGTCTTTGCTAACTGATAATCTACATTATCTTGATTTAGCTGAAGCTGGATTAAAAGCCTTTAAAAGTGTAATGAGTGAATCTCCCCAAGCTTGTCCTAATTTATTTACTGCCTTAGATTGGTATCATAATTCTACTTTAATTCGTAGTACCACTGGGGAAATAAAGTCATCGATACCTAAATATCTACCAACGACAGTTTTTACAGCGGTATCAGATTTAGCATAAGGAACTGTGGGTTTAGTTTGTCAAGGATTAAAATGTCTTCGCGCACCAGGAAGTTTGGAACAGTTGTTAGAACAAGTGCACCGTAGCCAAAATAGAGGTAAATATACTGCCAAGAGGTGAAACTTGGACTTATGTCATACTGATAGCGCAGCGTGGTGGAAGCTATGGCTAATGTAGTGCAGCATATACCTTAGAGATACTGGATAAACGCGGAGCGTGCAGTAGGCTCTAGTATCTCGGAGATTCTTCACTATCTCTTTCACAGACGCTCCGCGAAGGTTCAGAATGACACTTTTAAACTGTTTTTAGTATAGCAGGTGACAGGTAATATGGGATCTTTTGACAGGGGAAACGCACCTTATTTCCTAATAAAAACTAATGAGGACTTTAAAATCATCTATATTAAGATTAAGTGCAAAGCTTGATGGATATATAAACAAA
>ERZ1034427.218-NODE-218-length-12293-cov-3.061775_pt1 | contig 12293 bp, 10 predicted proteins | sample MGYA00520607_ERZ1034427 | MGnify/ENA primary metagenome ERZ1034427 (study PRJEB33736, sample SAMEA104288489) | Azolla caroliniana | place: Brazil | collected 1987 | study: EMG produced TPA metagenomics assembly of the PRJEB19522 data set (Is there foul play in the... | reverse complement strand
CCGAAACCGCTCAGGCTGAATCTGGGCCCCGGCATTCGCCGGGGAAATCGGATGGAGGGAGAGGCGCGACGGTCACCCATCGCGCCTCGGTCTGTCCTACAGCGTCGCCATGTCGATCACGAAGCGGTAGCGCACGTCGCTCTTGTGCATGCGCTTGTAGGCCTCATTGATCTGGTCGATCGAGATGGTCTCGATTTCGGCGACAATGTCGTGCTCGCCGCAGAAGTCGAGCATCTCCTGGGTTTCCTTGATCGAGCCGATCATCGAGCCGGCCAGGGTGCGGCGGCCTGGGATCAGGGCGAAGGCGTTCAGCGGCACCGGCTCTTCCGGCGCGCCGACGATCACCATGGTCCCGTCGACCTTCAAGAGGGCCAGGTACGCGCCCCAGTCCAGCGGCGACGAGACCGTACAGATGATCAGGTCGAACGTGTCGGCCAGGGTCTCGAAGGTCTTGGGATCATTGGTGGCGTGGTAGTGGTCCGCGCCCAGGCGCAGGCCGTCGGCCTGCTTGGACAGGGTCTGGCTCAGCACCGTGACCTCGGCGCCCATGGCGTGGGCCAGCTTGACGCCCATGTGGCCAAGGCCGCCCATGCCCAGGATCGCGACCTTCTTGCCGGGACCGGCGTTCCAGTGGCGCAGCGGCGAATAGAGCGTGATCCCGGCGCACAGCAGCGGCGCGGCGGCGTCCAGCGGCAGGTTCTCGGGGATCGACAGGACGTAGTCTTCCTTGACCACGATGTGGTCGGAATAGCCGCCGTAGGTCGGGGTGTCCGAGCCGGGCTCGAACGCGCTGTAGGTCAGCACCAGGCCCGGCTGGTACTGCTCGCGGTCCAGGTCGCGGGCGGCCTTGCAGGTCACGCAGCTGTCGACGAAGCAGCCGACGCCGACGGGGTCGCCCTCCTTGAACTTGGTGACGTTCGCGCCGACGGCGGTGACCACGCCCGCGATCTCATGGCCCGGCACGATCGGATAGACGCTCTGGCCCCAGCCGTTGTCGACCATGTGGATGTCGGAGTGGCAGACGCCGCAGTACTTGATGGAGATGACGACGTCGTCGGGATTGGGATCGCGGCGTTCGAAGGTGAACGGCGCCAGGGGCGCGCCGGCGGCGGGCGCCGCGTAGCCTTTAGCGGTGGCCATTGGATATTCCTTGGATTTGGAGACCGCGATCGGGGAGGACCGCGCGCGGCATGCTTGCCATAAGGGGCCGCCGCGGCGGTAGACCAGTCCGCCGGCCCGATTGCACGATCCTCCAGATCGCGGGGCGTCTAACGCCTAGACCATCCCCACCGTGCGCAGGCGCGCGCGGGGGTGGATCTCGTTCTGGCTCATCACCACGGTCTGGCCGCGGAAGCGCTCGATGATGGAGCGGACGTAGGGTCGAACGCCCGGGCTGGTCAGCAGCACCGGAGCCTCGCCGGCCAGGGCCGCGCGCTCGAAGGCGTCGCGGACGCCGCGGATGAAGTCCTGCAGGCGCGAGGGCGGCAAGGCCAGTTGCTTGTCGTCGCCGGGGCCGATCAGGCTTTCGGCGAAGGCCTGCTCCCAGTCGGCCGACAGGGTGATGATCGGCAAGGCCCCATCGTCGCCGCGATTGGCCCAGCACAGCTGCCGCGACAGGCGCGCGCGGACCTGCTCGACCAGCAGGGTGACCGAGGCGGTGTGCGGCGCGGCCTCGCCAACGCCTTCGAGGATCTGCGGCAGGTCGCGGATCGAGACCCGCTCGCGCAGCAGCGACTGCAGCACGCGCTGGACGGTGGCGGCGGTGGCCGTGCCCGGGATCAGGTCGTCGACCAGCTTCTTCTGAGACTCGGGCAGCTCCTTCAGGAGCTTCTGGACCTCGGCGTAGGAGAGCAGGTCGGCCATGTTCTCCTTGAGGATCTCGGTCAGGTGCGTGGTCAGCACCGTGGCCGGATCGACGACCGTGTAGCCGCGGAAGGTGGCCTCCTCGCGCAGGTCGTCGGCGATCCAGGTGGCCGGCAGGCCGAAGGCCGGCTCGCGCACGTGCTCGCCAGGCAGCTCGACCTGGCCGCCGCGCGGGTCCATGCACATCAGCATGCCCAGCCGCACCTCGCCGGCGCCGGCCTCCATCTCCTTGATGCGGATGGCGTAGCCCTGGTTGGCCAGGCGCATGTTGTCGAGGATGCGGACCGGCGGCATGACGAAGCCGTACTCGCTGGCCAGGGTCTTGCGCAGGGCGCGGATCTGGTCGGTCAGCTTGCGGCCGTCCAGGTCGTTGATCAGGGTCAGCAGGCCATAGCCCAGCTCGATCTTGACGTCGTCGATGGCCAGGGAGGCGCTGATCGGCTCCTCCTCGGCTTCCGCTGGCGCGGCGGCCTCGAGGTCGGGATCGATGACGGCGGGCGCCTTGGCGTCCTGGATGCGCTTGTAGGCCAGCATTCCCGAGCCGACCGCCACGGCCGCGAACGGGATGATCGGCATGCCGGGGATCAGGGCCATGACGCCGGCCGAGGCCGAGACCATGCCGAGCGCGGCCGGGTTCATGGCCAGCTGGGTTGTCAGGGCCTTGTCGGCCGAGCCTTCGACGCCGGCCTTGGAGACGACCATGCCGGCGGCGATCGAGATGATCAGAGCCGGGATCTGGCTGACCAGGCCGTCGCCGATGGTCATGATGGTGTAGGACGAGGCGGCCTCGCCGATCGGGATCTTGTGCTGGACGACCCCGATGATGATGCCGCCGACGATGTTGATCGCCGTGATGATCAGGCCGGCGATCGCGTCGCCCTTCACGAACTTGCTGGCGCCGTCCATGGCCCCGAAGAACGTGCTTTCCTGCTCCAGCTCCTTGCGGCGCAGCTTGGCCCCTTCCTGGTCGATCAGACCGGTGGAGAGGTCGGCGTCGATCGCCATCTGCTTGCCGGGCATGGAGTCCAGGGTGAAGCGGGCCGCCACTTCGGCGATCCGGCCCGAACCCTTGGTCACGACCATGAAGTTCACGACGATCAGGATGATGAAGACGATCACCCCGATGACGAAATTGCCCTGCATCATCAGGTGACCGAAGGCCTCGATCACCGCGCCGGCGCCGCCGGTGCCTTCCTGGCCGTGGCCCAGGATCAGGCGGGTCGAGGCGATATTCAGGCCAAGCCGGTAAAGCGTCGCGACCAGCAGGACGGTCGGGAACGAGGTGAATTCCAGCGGCTTCTTGATCAGGATCGCCGTCATCAGGATCAGAACCGATCCCGTCAGCGAAATGGCGAGCAGCAGGTCCAGCAGGAACGACGGGACCGGCAGGATCAGCAGGACGATGATGCCGACGACGCCTAGCGCCAGGCCCATCTCGCCGCGCAGGAACCCGTCGACCAGCGACTTGGCGCTAGGCATCGAGGTCGCGGTCGGGGCGGCGGCGTCGGCCATTCGGAACCTTGGAACGGTGAAGGTCTAGCGAACCAGCGATTGAAGCGATTTGCGGTTCGCCGCCACATCCTTAATGAAAATTAGCCATGTTCGGCGCCGGACCGATGGTCGCGGCGCCGCGGCGTATCGCCTCTGCCCTAAGCGGCGGCGCCGACCCCGCCCTGGGGCGGCGGCACCGACACGCCGGCGTCGGAATATTCCTTCAGCTTGTTGCGCAGGGTGCGGATCGAGATGCCCAGGATGTTGGCCGCGTGGGTGCGGTTGCCCAGGCAGTGCTCCAGGGTGTCGATGATCAGCTTCTGCTCGACCTCGGCGACCGTCGAGCCGACGAAGGCGCGCGAGACCGCGTCGGCGGCCATCTGGGCGCCGCGAGCCACCGCGGCGTCCGGCGCCGGGGCCATCGGCTGGCCGTCGGGCAGGCGGATGGCGAACTCCTCGATCTCCGGACCGGTCGACAGCAGCACCGCGCGGTGCATGGCGTTTTCCAGCTCGCGGACGTTGCCCGGCCAGCGGTGGGCGATCAGGCGGCGCTTGGCCTCGGCCGAGATCGGCTTTTCCTGGATGCCGTTGGCGGCCGAGTACTTCTTCACGAAGAACTCGCAAAGGCTCAGCACGTCGGCCGGACGCTCGCGCAGCGGCGGCAGGCGCAGGTTCACGACGTTCAGGCGGTAGAGCAGGTCCTCGCGGAACGCGCCGTCCTTCACGGCCTGGGCCAGATCGCGGTTGGAGGTGGCGAGGATGCGGATGTCGACCTTGACCGGCTTGGCGCCGCCGACGCGGTCGATCACGCGCTCCTGGATGGCGCGCAGCAGCTTGGCCTGCAGGCGAGCGTCCATCTCGCTGATTTCGTCGAGCAGCAGGGTGCCGCCGTTGGCTTCCTCGAACTTGCCGATGCGGCGGGCCATGGCGCCGGTGAAGGCGCCCTTCTCGTGGCCGAACAGCTCGCTTTCCAGCAGGTTCTCGGGGATGGCCGCGCAGTTGACCGAGATGAACGGCGCCTTGGCCCGGCGGGACTTGCCGTGGACATAGCGCGCCATGACCTCCTTACCCGAGCCGCTCTCCCCGGTGATCAGGATCGAGGCGTCGGACGGGGCGACCTGGTTGGCCAGCTTGAGGACCTGCTCCATCGCCGGATCGCGGACGATCATCGGGCGCTCGTCGTCGGTGACGGCGGCCAGGACCGCGGCGATCAGCTCGGCGTCCGGCGGCAGCGGGATGAACTCCTTGGCGCCGGCCTTGATGGCAGCGGCGGCGCGCATCGGATCGGCGTCGACCCCGCAAGCCACCACCGGCACTCGGATCCGCTCGGCCTCGTTGGCCGCGATCAGGGCCGCGATGTCGAGCGCGTAGTCGACCATCAGGAGGTCGGCGCCCTGCCCCGCGCGCAGCGCGTTGGTCGCCTGCTCCGTCGTTTCGACGTGCGAGACCTTGGCCCCCGCGTTCATCGCCATCTTCACGGCGACCGAGAGCTGCCCGTTCAGTTTTCCGACGACCAGAAGCCGCATCTCTTACTCTCCCGAAGCCCTTCCGAGGGAAGAACCCAAATCCTTGAAGTCCTTGGCGTTCCGGAACCTTAGTTCTGGTCGCCGTCCTTGATGATTTCCGTCATGGTCACGCCCAGGCGTTCGTCGACGACGACGACCTCGCCCCGGGCGACCAGGCGGTTGTTGACGTAGATGTCGATCGCCTCGCCGACCTTGCGGTCCAGCTCCAGGATCGAGCCCTGGCCCAGCTGCAGCAGCTGCGCCACCGACATGTGGGCGCGGCCCAGCACGGCGGAGATGTTCACCGGCACGTCGAAGACCGGCGCCAGGTCCGACGCGGTCTTGTCGGCGATCTCGACCGGCATTTCGGAGGCCAGCATCTGGCCGCCGAATTCGTCGAGTGTGAGGTTGTCTTCGGCCATCGGGGTCAGCCTTGCTTATGAGAACATGGGTTCGGCGTGGAGGCCTTCGGCGGCGATGGCCGCTTCCAGCGCTTCGGCGACGCGCTGGGCGGCGCCGTCTGGATCAAAGGCCGCGCGGCCCTCGCCCCAGTCGAAAGTGAAAGCGGCCGGCGCGATGGCGCCGTCGGCGCGGGCCACGATCTGGCCCTCGTAGCCGATCCGCGACGCGACGGTCTCGAGCGCCTGTTGAGTGCGCTCTTCCATCTCGGGCGAGACGCGCACGAAGATGCGCGGCTGGGCCTCGACCTCGCGCGCGAGGGCCTCGAGGGCGGCGGTGACGGGCGCTTCCGGGAAGTGGGCCAGGGCCGCGTCGGCGATCTTGCGCGCGCAGGCCAGGGCCAGCATGGCCGCGCCTTCGCGGTGTTCGTGGGCGACGTGGGTCAGGGCGCCGAACGCCTCGCGCACCGCGCCAGCGACATCGGCCAGGGCGTGGGCGGCGTCCTGCTCGGCGCGCGCCACGGCCGAGCGCTCGCCCTCGGCATAGGCCTGGGCCTTGGCGGCCTCGACCTCTTCGAGGGTGAAGTTCTTCTTCACCTTGGGCGGCTCGTAGGCCACGCCGCCGCGGTCGTCGAAGACCGTGTCGAAGGCGAATTTGCGAGGGGGGGTGTCGATCATGCCATCCGCCTCAGTAGATCAGCTCGTCTTCGCTGCCCGAGCCGGCCAGCATGATCTCGCCCTTGGCGGCCAGGTCCTTGGCGACCTGGACCATGCCCACCTGGGCGGCGTCGACGTCCTTCAGGCGCACGGGGCCCATGCTGTCCATGTCCTCGCGCATGATCTTGGCCGCGCGCTCGGACATGTTCGAGAAGAACATGTCGCGCAGCTTGTCCGAGGCGCCCTTCAGCGCCAGGGCCAGCTGCTCCTTCGGCGTGCCGCGCAGCAGGGTCTGGATGCCGCCGGGGTCCAGCTTCGACAGGTCCTCGAACACGAACATCAGGGCCCGGATGCGCTCGGCCGCCTCGCGGTTGCGCTCTTCCAGGGCGGCGATGAAGCGCGCCTCGGTCTGACGGTCGAAGTTGTTGAAGATCTCGGCCATCATCTCGTGGCTGTCGCGCTTGGAGGTGCGGGCCAGGTTCGACATGAACTCGGTGCGCAGCGTCATCTCGATCTTGTCGAGGATTTCACGCTGCACCGGCTCCATGCGCAGCATCCGCGTCACGCATTCCAGGGCGAAGTCTTCCGGCAGGCAGGCCAGCACGCGCGCGGCGTGGTCGCTCTTCACTTTCGAGAGCACGACCGCGACGGTCTGCGGGTATTCGTTCTTCAGATAGTTGGCGAGCACGGCCTCGTTCACGTTGCCGAGCTTGTCCCACATGGTTCGACCCGCCGGACCGCGGATCTCTTCCATCAGCTGATCGACCTTGTCGGCCGGCATGAACGAGGCCAGCAGGCGCTGGGTCTGTTCGTACGAGCCCATGATCGCGCCGGTCGAGCTCATGCCCGACACGAACTCGACCAGCAGGTCCTCGACCACCGAGGCCGAGACCGTGCCCAGGCCCGCCATGGCCTGCGAGACTTCCTTGATTTCCTCGTCGTCGAGCGCTTCCCAGATGCGGGTGTGCTCTTCGCCCAGGGCCAGCAGCACGATGGCCGCCTTTTCAGGCCCCGAAAGCTTCTTGACGTCGTTGACCGCGACTTTCATGGCCGTCAGCTCGACTCATGCAGCCAGTTGCGCAGAATCGCGACCGACTCTTCGGGGTGCTTTTCGACGAACTCCGACACCCGCTTGATCGACGAGGCCTTCACCTGGCCTTCGATCTTGGCGATGTCGATCCGCGAGTCGATGTCGCTGACGGGACCAGCGATGGCCAGGGGCTCGCCGTCCTCGTCGACCACGACCTGCTGCTGGGTGCCATCCGACAGGGTGATCATGCGGGTCACCGGCGCTCCGGAGCTCGGCAGGGCGGCCACGACGTTCGGTTCGGACAGGTTCTTGATGAACGGGCGGACCGCGAACAGCAGGATCAGGATGGCCACGATCCCCAGCACGCCCAGCTCGCCGGCGCGCATGATGTCGTTCTTGTCGAAGCCCGACAGCAGGCCCTGCTTTTCCAGCCCCTGATCCTCGGGCTGCGGGAACTTGATGTTGGTGACCTTGACCTGGTCGCCCCGGGCGGCGTCGAAGCCGACGGCGGTCTTCACCAGCTCTTCGATCTGCTGGATCTCCTGGGCCGAGCGCGGCGTGTAGGCGCCGGGCTTGCCGTCCTTGCCGGGAGGGGCGGTGACGCCGTCGATGGCGACCGCGACGGCGACCTTCTTGATCGTTCCCGGCTCCTGGATGGTGGTCTTCACCGACTTGGAGATCTCGTAGTTGGTGACGCTCTCGTTGGCGCCGGCCCGCGAGCCCAGTTGCTGGAAGCCGTTATTGCCTTGCCCCGGGACGTTGGCGGCCGCCGTGGCGCCCGAGTTGTCCTCGTTCTTGTTTTCCTGGCTGTTGGACTCGTTGGTGCTTTCCGAACGGACCACCTGACCATCCGGGTCGAAGCGCTCTTCCTGGGTCGTGACGCGGTTCAGGTCGAGCTCGGCGGTGACGTTGACGCGGGCCTTGCCCGGGCCGAGCACGCCTTCGATCATGTCCTTGACGGTCTTGGCGATGCGGGCCTCGGCCTCGATCTTGCGGTCCTGGGCTTCCTTGCCGGCCAGGCTCTCGTCGCTGGGCGCCGACAGGGTCTTGCCGTGCTGGTCGATGACCGCGACCTTCTCGGCCTTCATGTTCGGCACCGCCGACGAGACCAGGTTCTGGATGGCGTGGACCATGTCGGTCGACGGCTCGCGCGAGCCCACCGCGATGGTGACGGCCGCCGAGGGCTGCTCGGAGTCTTCCTCGAACAGCTGACGCTTGGGCAGAACCAGGTGGACGCGGACGCTGTTGACGCCCTGCATCGCCTTGATCGTCCGCTCCAGCTCGCCCTGCAAGGCGCGCTGACGGTTCAATTGCTGGACGAAGTCGGTCTGGCCGAGGGCGTTGCCGCCGTCGAAAATCTCGTAGCCGATGGAGCCGGAGCTCACGAGGCCCTTGCCGGCGATCATCAGGCGGGCGCTGCCGACCTTGTCGCGCGGCACCATGATCGTGGAGCCGTCACCCTTGGTCTCGTACTTGATGCCAGCCTGGCTGAGGGCCTGGGTGACGTCAGAGGCCTCTTTAAGGTCCAGGTTCGAATAGAGCAGCTCATTGGGCTCCCGCCCCATGAACATGATCAGGGCCACCAGCACGGCCACCACGCCCGCGCCAACGCCCAGCATCGCGGCCAACCGCCCGACGCCAAACCTCTGAATCGAACCCAGAAAGCTTTCCACGAAGCCCCATCCCCTGATCAACGACCCCAACGGGGACGCCCGGCGAACGCGAACGAAGCGCGCGTCGGTAGGCAGGATTTACCCAGTATAAGGTAAACGAGGCGTTTATATTTGGGGGTGGAAGCGACGCCTTGGGGCGCCAAAACGTCGCGGCCGCGCCCCGGGGGGCGCGGCCGCTGAACGTCGTCAAACCCTTTTAGCGCAAGGCCTTCAGGGCTTTCGATGTAGGCCGGGACGGTCAAGGCGACGCACCCCCGGCTCCCGGTTAACGGTACTGCTGGATCCGAGTGGTCCGCAGGCCCGCCATGCCGTGGCGATCGATCGACTGCTGCCAAGCGAGGAACTCCTCGTTGGTCAGCTTGTAGCGGTCACAAGCCTCGTCCAGCGAGAGCAGGCCACCGCGAACGGCGGCCACGACCTCGGCCTTGCGACGGATGACCCAACGCTGGGTCTCCGGCGGCGGCAAATCGGACAGGGTGAGCGGCGCGCCGGTGGGCCCGATCACATACTTCTCACCCCGGCTGTTCGTGCGCTGCTGCTGCAACATGGCTTTACGCCTTTCCCACAACCATCACTGTTGGAGGCCACTATAGGGACCGCCTAATAACAGCGGCTTAATCCCAATAGTAAAGAAAGGCCTAAACAAGACGGCTCTTAGCACTCCGCCGTGTCTCAACGTGAGACACGAGTATTAAAGAAAGTTAAATCCTATGATCAGCGCTTAATATTCAGCAGCTCCTCAAGCATCTGATCCGCCGTCGTGATGATCTTCGACGAGGCGGAATAAGCACGTTGCGTGGTGATCAGCCCGGTAAACTCGGTCGACAGGTCGACGGTCGAAGCTTCCAGCGTCGAAGGGGCAAGTGAACCAGCCCCGCCCTGGCCCGGCGTCTTCAGGCTATAGGTGCCGCTCTCGTTGGTGACGCGATAGGCGTTACCGTTAACCCCCTTCAGGCCGTTGGGATTCGAGAAGGTGGCGACCGCCACCTGGGCGATCCGGCGGGTGACGCCGTTGTCGAAGATGGCCGAGACATAGCCGTCGTCGTCGACCTCGATATTGGTCAGGTTGCCGAACGCCGTGCCGTTGGTGTTCACCGACTGGACGACCGACTGGCTGTTGTACTGGGTCAGGCCGCCGGCGGCGCTGGCCAGGTCGATCTGGACGGCCTGGGTGTCGATGCCGAGGCTGGCGGCCCATTCGACCGGCGCGGGAACCGGGGCCGGGGTGGTCGGCGTGGTGCCCGACGCGCCGATCGAGATCGACGTGGGGTTGGTCGTGCCGAACAGGTTGCCGGTGTCCTTCAGCTTGCCGTCGGTGGTGAACTCGATGATGCCGCTGCTGATCAGGCCGTTGGCCTGGAACTGCAGGTCGCCGGGCTTGGCGCGCAATTCGGCGTACCATTGGTTCGGACCAGGGGCCTTCAGCAACGACAGGGTGACGGTGCGTTGCCCGCCCTTGGAGTCCGACAGCGGGATCTGGATCTCGAAGTCCGGCTTGACCCCGACATTGGCCGGCGTGGTCTTCAACTGGTCCAGCGCGTAGTCGGCCATCGAGTTGGTGGCCGGGTCGTAGAAGCCGGCCGCGGTGTCCAGGCCCAGATCGGCGAGGTCGACCGAGGTCGCGCCCAGCGTCATGGCGGTGGTCGTGCCCGGCAGGGTGGTGGCGGTGATGCCGTAGGGCGCGGTCGACGCGTAGGTCACGGTGCCGCTGCCGACCAGGACGCCGTTCTCATAGACCTCGGCGTCGTACACATAGTTCGTGCCGGTCGGCGTGTAGTTGACCGTGAAGTTGTGCAGGGCCGGGGTGGGCGCGGTGTTGTCGGCCACGTCGGTCTTGGTCACGCTCAGCGACGAGGAGACGGGCTGCTCGGAGCGCAGGTTGGCGTTGATGCCGACGCGGGTGGTCTTCTCGGCCGTGCCGCCGACGGTGCCGACATTGATCGAGTGCAGCTGCATCAGGTCGGACGGGTCGGGCGTGATCGCGCCGGTGACCGGATCGGCCAGCCAACCTTGCAGATAGAGGCCCGCGTCGTTGCGCAGGTAGCCCAGGCTGTCCAGCTGGAACGAGCCGGCGCGCGTGAACGAGCGCGTGTCGGCGGCCGTGATGTTTTCCGGCTTTTCCGTCGTGACGAAGAAGCCGGCGCCCGAGATCGACAGATCGAGGTTCGAGGTCGTCGACTGGGTCAGGCCCTGCTGGCTGATGAACTGGTGGGTCTGGGCCTTCACGCCGCCGGCGCTGTAGGTCTGGTTCTTGCTGCCCGAGGTGACCAGGGTCGAGAAGTTCGAGCTGGAGCGCTTGAACCCGACCGTGTTGACGTTGGCGATGTTGTCCGAGATCGCCGCCAGGGCGGACGAGTTGGCGACCAGACCGGAGACGCCGGCGAGCATGGCGCTGTTGATGCTCATAACGGTAATCCTGCGTTGAAGGGTTTCGAGGGTTCAGCGCGGTTTGCGTTTGGATCCGGGGGAAGACCGTCTTCCGGGGATCGCGTCGGCGTCGTTCTGACGCCCGGTCGATGGCTTGATTAAGCTGTGGTGGTGGTCGCCGCGGCGGTGATGCCGATGACGTTGTCGATGGGGATGGCCTTGCCGTCGATGATGACCTTGGCCTGGCCGCTCGAGCTGTCGACGGCGGTGACGACGCCCTCGCTGCGGCCCTTGATGTCGGTGACCTTGATGTCCTTGTTGTCGGCGCCCTTGGCCTTGACGCCGATGGTGTAGACGCCGCCGTCGGCCAGCTTGACCCCGGCGTCGTCCTTGCCGTCCCAGGTCAGGGTGTGGTCGCCGCTCTTCTGGTCATCGGGCTTCAGCGTGCGGACCACCTTGCCGGCGGCGTTCTTGATCTCGACCTCCAGCGAGGTCGAGCCGCCAGCCTGGGTCCAGGAGAAGGTCGCCTTCCCGTTCTTCAGGGTCGAGTTGTCGGTGAGCGCGGTGACCTGCTTGCCGATCATCGAGACACCTTCGGACAAGCCCGTGCCGGTGTTCATGCCGACCAGCGCCGCCAGCAGGTCGTTGGTGACCAGCTGCTGCTCGACGCCCGTCATCTGGGTGATTTGCTGCGTCATCTGGGTCGTGTCGGTCGGCGACAACGGATCCTGGTTCTTCAGCTGCGTGGTCAGCAGCTTCAGGAAGGTCTCGGTGTTGGTCGCCACCGAGTTCTTGCCGTTGTTGATCCGGTCAAGGACGGAGGTGGTGTTCTGCGATGAGACGGCGGTGGCCATGGCGTTTCCTAGATCCGGATGTCCAGGCCGCTGTCGGCGGCCGTCTTCAGGCCGGGCAGCAGGTCGGAGGGGGTGACGACGATCTCTTCCTCGGCGGTCATGGCGGCCTGGAACGCGCGGCCCTGGAAGGCGCGCTGACCCTGGTCGTTCCACCCGTCGAAGGCGAAGAAGGGGTTCGAGTTCTGGCCGCCGTTCTGGCTGGAGACGTCGAACGACAGGGCGTTGTCGGCGACGTTGAAGCCCGCGTCGGCCAGGGCCTGGCGCAGCTCGTGGGCCTTGCCGCGCAGCTCTTGCGCCGCGTGGATGGTGTCGAACCGCATGGAGGCCGTCAGGGCCCCGTCGCGGGCGATCTCGATCCGCACATCCACCTTGCCCAGGCCGTCCGGCGTCAGGGCGACGTCGAAGCGGGTGGTCTTGGCGTCCGCCTTCTTGACGATCTCGGCCGACAGGGCCGC
>ERZ1034427.216-NODE-216-length-12341-cov-2.562022_pt1 | contig 12341 bp, 11 predicted proteins | sample MGYA00520607_ERZ1034427 | MGnify/ENA primary metagenome ERZ1034427 (study PRJEB33736, sample SAMEA104288489) | Azolla caroliniana | place: Brazil | collected 1987 | study: EMG produced TPA metagenomics assembly of the PRJEB19522 data set (Is there foul play in the... | reverse complement strand
CCGCGTTCTGCTGCGTGACCTGGTCCATCTGGGCGACCGCGCCGTTGACTTCAACCAGTCCGCGCGCCTGTTCGGCGGCGGAGGCGGCCATCTCGCGCACCAGGCCGTCGACCTGCTGAACCTCGGTGGCGATGGCGCGCAGGACCTCGCCGGTGCGGCCGACCTGCTGGACGCCGTGGTCGACCTCGGCCGAGCTGGTGTCGATCAGGTCCTTGATTTCCTTGGCCGCGTCGGCCGAGCGCTGGGCCAGGGCCCGAACCTCTTGCGCGACGACCGCGAAGCCGCGACCGGCCTCGCCAGCGCGAGCCGCCTCGACGCCAGCGTTCAGCGCCAGGAGGTTGGTCTGGAAGGCGATTTCGTCGATCACGACGATGATCTGGCCGATCCGGGAGGAAGACTTCTCGATCGCTTCCATGGCGCCGACGGCCTGGTCGACGATGTCGCCGCTGGCGCTCGCGGCCTCGCGGGCGCGTTCGACGACCGAGCGCGCGCGGCCCGTCGTCTCGGCGGTCTGGCGCACCTTGGCGGTGATCTGGTCCAGCGCCGCGGCGGTTTCTTCCAGGCTGGCGGCCTGCTGCTCGGTGCGGCGAGCCAGGTCGTCGGCGGCGGAGGTGATTTCCCGCGAGCCGCCATGGATCATGTTGGTCGCCTCCAGCGAGGCGGCGATCACGCCTGACAACTTTTCGACGGCGGCGTTGTAGTCGACGCGAAGCCGCTCATAGCCTTCCGGGAAGGCGCGATCGATCCGGTGCGACAGGTCGCCGTCCGAAAGGTGATCCAGAGCCTCGGCCAGGCTGCTGACGACAGCCTTTTGAACGGCTTCGGCTTCGTCGCGGCGACGTTCGGCCTCGCGGCGTTCGATCTCGAGGGCCTCGCGCACGTCGGCGGCCTCGAGGTCCTTCTGGCGGGCCTCGATGGTGTCGTGGAAGGCGCGGAGGGCGTGGGTCATCTCGCCGATCTCGTCACGGCTCTTGATCACCGGCAGGACGACATCGACGTCGCCGTTCGCTAGGCCACGCAGGGCGTGCGTCACCGACTTCAGCGGTAGGATCAGGCCTTGGCGGGCCGCGAAGATGAGCAGGACCGCGAGGATGGCGGAGGCCAGCAGCAAGGCGGCCATCACCGCCTGACCCAGCAGGCCCAGCGACTTGGCGGCCGTCGCGTCATGGGTGGCGGCGGCTTCGATCTTTTCGGAGGCCGCCTCCATCTTGCCTTCGAGCGCCGAGAACTGTGTGGCGAAGCCTGGCAGGCGCGCGCGCGCGCCGGCGGGATCGGTGTCGGCGATGGCGACGATGCCGTTGGCGGCGGCGATGTAGGCGGCCAGGGGGGCCTTCACTTCGGAAAGGGCCGCGCTGATCGCGGGATCATCGGCCAGTTGGCCGCCCTCGGCGATGTCCTGCTTAAAGGCGGTGGTGTGCTCGACCAGGTCGGCGCGGACGGCCTTGAGGTCGACACCCAGCGAGGGATCGCTGGACATGACGGCGCCCATGACGTCGGCGCGCAGGGCGTCGTGCATCATGTCGCCATGCATGTGCAGCCGGAGAATTCGGGCGGAGCTTTCGGCGCGCACCAGGGCCAGGTCGAGGCTGTGGGCCACCCAAAGCCCCGTTCCGGCTGTCGCCGCGCACAGCAGGGCCGCGCCCGCCGCCGCGCCCATGACCTTCCGCCCAAGGGACGCCATGTCGATCTCTCCGCCTTCGCTTGATCGCGAGGAGGATGCGGGATGATTTGGCTAACGCGACTTAACCACGTCGCCCAACCGACAGTGGCATAGTGTCGCGGCGGCTCTCCTGGCGAGCGTCAGGCGACGACGACCTGGCCGTCGCGAACGGCGACGCGCCAAGGCGTCAGCGCCTCTCCTGGGCAGGGGCCCGCGACGCAGGCACCCCCCTCGATCTTGAATAGCGCGCCGTGCCCCGCGCACAGGATGTAGTCGTTCTCGCGCGTCAGATAGCGGCCGGCGAACCCCGCCAGCGGCCAGCCGGCGTGCGGGCAGCTGTCGACATAGCCGACCAGCGTTTCGCCCTGGCGCACCACGAACCCCGCGAACAGGGCCTCGCCCGCGCGGAACCGAAAGCCCTTCGAGCCGGGCGAGGGGATCTCGTCCAGCGCGCAGAGCAAGGTTCCGGCGGCGGGCCGGGCGGGATTGTCGGGGTCGCCGCGCAAACCTAGAGCGAGCCGATCGCCACGCGCCAGGGACGGACCTCGACGCTCTCGAACACGCCGGCGGCCGTGAACGGATCGTTGTCGGCTTGGGCCTGGGCGGTCGCCAGGTCCTCGGCCTCGACGATCAGCAGCGAGCCGATCGGATTGCCGTCGTCGCCCAGCAGCGCGCCGGCCAGCTTCAAGCCCTCGGACTGGTTCAGGTAGTCCAGGTGCGTGGGCCGGGTGGCCAGACGGGTGTCCAGCGCGCCGGGCTTGTCCTTGCAGATGATGGCGAAGAGGGCCATGCGGCGATCCTTGTTCTAGAAACCTTCGGATTTCAGGGGGCGAGCCAGGAGGGCGGCGATGGCGGCGTCTACCTCCATCTCCCCGTCGAGGATGGCGGCGACCGCCTCGCAGATCGGGACCTCGACGCCGAGTTTGCGCGCCAGGGCGCGAACGGCGGGGGCCGAAGCCACGCCCTCGGCGACCGACAGCTTGCCGGCCAGGGCTTGCTCCAGGGTCAGGCCTTGGCCCAGAGCCAGGCCGACGCTCATGTTGCGCGATTGCGGGCTTGAGCAGGTCAAAACCAGGTCGCCCAGGCCGCAAAGGCCGTTCAGCGTCTCGGCGCGGGCGCCGAGCGCCACGGCGAAGCGGGTCAGTTCGGCGAAGCCGCGGGTGATGACCGAGGCGTGGGCGCTGCGGCCCAGACCCTTGCCCTCGACGACGCCGCAGGCGATGGCCAGGACGTTCTTCACCGCGCCGCCGGCCTCCGCCCCGATCATGTCGCCGGCCACGTAGGGGCGGAAGGTCGGGGTGGCGATGGCGTGGGCGATGGCGCGGGCCAGGGCCTCGTCGTCGCAGGCCAGGGTGACGGCGGTCGGAAGGCCGCGGGCGACCTCGCCGGCGAAGCTGGGGCCCGAAAGCACGGCGATCGGCGCGCCGGGAATGGTCTCGGCCGCGACCTCGGTCATCAGCTTCAGCGAACCCTGCTCGACGCCCTTGGCGCAAAGGACCACCGGGACGTCCGGCTTCAGATGAGGCGCGAGCGCCATCAGGGCCGAGCGCAGATGTTGGGCCGGCGCGACGGCCAGGATCAGATCGCAGGCCGAAAGCTCGGCCATATCCGCCGCGGCGTGGATCGTTGGCTCCAGCGTCACGCCCGGCAAGAACAGAGCGTTCTCGCGCGCGCCGTTGATCGAGGCGACGACCTCGGTCTCGCGCGCCTGCAGCGTGACCTGGAGTCCGGCCCGGGCGCAGACCTGGGCCAGCGCGGTGCCCCAGGCCCCGGCGCCGATCACGCCCGCGTGGTGGAAGGTCATGCCTTGGCTCCCTTGCGGCCGTAAGCGTTGGCGGGATTGGCGAGCGCGGCGGCCTCGTCCAGCGGCCAGCGCGGACGGGCGACGGCGTCGAGGTCGTCGGAAATGCCCAGGGCCAGCCGCTCGGCGCCGGCCAGGGCGATCATGGCGGCGTTGTCGGTGCAGTAGGCCAGCGGCGGGGCGGCGAACGAAAAGCCGTTCTTCTCGCAGTTGGCCAGCAAGGCCGCGCGCACGGCGCCATTGGCCGCCACGCCGCCGGCGACGACGAAGCGCGGGCCGTCCGGCCCGTGGCTTTCCTTGTAGAGCTTCATGGCCCGATCGACCCGCTCGGACAGCTGGCGGGCGATGGCGGCCTGGACGCCGGCGGCCAGATCGCGGCGCTCGTCGTCGGTGGTCAGGGTCTCGGCGATCCGCGCGGCGGCGGTCTTCAGGCCCGAGAACGAGAAGTCGCAGTCCTTGCGGCCGAGGAGCGCGCGCGGCAGCGGGTAGCGGTCGGGGTTCCCGCCCACCGCCAGCTTTTCAAGCGCCGGACCGCCAGGATAGGGCAGGCCGAGACTCTTGCCGATCTTGTCGAAGGCCTCGCCGGCGGCGTCGTCGATCGTGGTGCCCAGCCGCTTGCACGCCCCCACGCCAGCGACTTCCAGAAGCTGGCAGTGACCACCCGAAACCAGCAGTAGCAGAAATGGATAGGCGACATCGGCGCCCAGCCGCGCCGAGACGGCGTGGCCCTCCAGGTGGTTCACCGCCACCAGCGGCACGCCGCGCGCCAGCGAGACCGCTTTCCCGAACGCCAGTCCCACCATGACCCCGCCGACGAGGCCGGGGCCGGCCGTGGCCGCCACGCCGTCGAGCGCCTCGAAGCCGAGGCCCGCCGCCCGCATCGCCTCGGCGGCGATGGCGTCGATCGATTCCACGTGGGCGCGGGCGGCGAGTTCTGGCACCACGCCGCCGAAGGGCGCGTGTTGCTCGAACTGGGTCCCGATAACGGATGACAGCACGCTGACGCTCCCGTCCGCTTCCCGACGCACGACCGAGGCCGCGGTCTCGTCGCAGCTGGTCTCCAGGCCAAGGATCGTGAGCCCCGAGGGCTTAAGGGTGGTCATTCGGTTGCGGGCCTTTCGCCGCTCCTGTAGCAGCGAGGATGAATTTCGCATCCGCAGGTAACGTTCCGACCGTGTCCCGGCAACCTCCCATCCGCATCGGCGCGCGCGGCTCCAAGCTCTCGCTGGCGCAATCTGGACTGATGCAGGCCCGCATCGCCGCCGCGCTCGGCGCGCCGGCGGGCGCCTCCAAGGACGAGATCGAGGCCTTCGCGCCGCTGATCCCGATCGTCACCAGCGGCGACCGCATCCAGGACCGCCGCCTGATGGAGATCGGCGGCAAGGGCCTCTTCACCAAGGAAATCGAGGAAGCCCTGCTGGACGGTCGCATCGACTGCGCGGTGCACTCGCTGAAGGACATGCCCGCCGAGCTGCCGCCCGGCCTCGTCCTGGCCGCCACGCCCGAGCGGGAAGACCCCCGCGACGCCTTCATCAGCCACATCTGCGACAGGCTGGAGGACCTGCCGAAGGGCGCGCGCCTCGGCACCGCCTCGCTGCGCCGCCAGGCCCAGGCCCTGCACGTGCGGCCGGACCTCGAGATCGTGATGCTGCGCGGCAATGTCGACACGCGCCTGGCCAAGCTGGAGCGCGGCGAGGCCGACGCCATCCTGCTGGCGCAGTCGGGCCTGAACCGCCTGGGCCTGGGCCATCTGACCAAAAGCTGGATCGACCCCGACGCCTGCCCGCCGGCGCCGGGTCAAGGGGCCCTCGTCATCGAGACACGGGCCGAGGATGTCGGCGCGCGTTGGCTGGAGGCTATCCGCTGTCGTCCGACGACGATCGCCGTCGCCGCCGAGCGGGGCGCTCTTCGCGCGCTCGAAGGTTCCTGCCGCACCGCCATCGGCGCCCGCGCGACCCTCGACGGCGTTCGGCTGTCGATGATCGTCGAGGCCCTGACTCCGGACGGCGCCCAGCGCTTCCGCCGCCACGGCGAGATCACGCTGTCGGGGGCCGACGACGCGGGCGAGGCCCTGGCGCTGGGTCTGAAGCTGGGCGGCGAGGTGCGCGCCGAGGGCGGCGACGCCATCCTGCTGCCGGAATAAGGCATGGCGAAGGGCGCGCCGGTCTGGATCACGCGCGCCCGCCCTGGCGCCGAGACCACCGCCGCCAAGGTCGCGGCGCTGGGCTTCACGCCTGTCGTCGATCCCTTGCTGGAGGTCGCGTCGATCGCGGCGTCGATCGATCTCACGGGCGTCGCGGCTCTGGCCTTCACCAGCGCCAATGGCGTCGAGGCGTTCGCGCGGCTGTCGCGCGAACGGACGGCGCCCGTCTTCGCCGTTGGCCGCGCCACGGCCTCGGCGGCCCGCGAGGCGGGGTTCGCCGGTATCTCCAGCGCCGATGGCGACGTCGAGGATCTGGCGCGCCTGATCGTGGAGGCCGCGCCTGGCCCGGTTCTCTGGGCGGGCGCCCGGGAGCCGGCGGGCGATCTCGTGGCGACGTTGAAGGAGGCTGGCTTGGACGCGCGCGGCGTGGCGGTCTACGAGACGCTCCAGCGCGCGCCGTCCGAGGCGACCCTGGCCCTTCTGGACGGGCCCCTGACCGTACTGCTGCATTCGCCTCGCGCGGCGCGTGGCCTGGCGGACTTCCTGAGGCGGCGTCCCGCTCCAGCCCTGCGAGCGCTGTGCCTTTCCGAAGCCGTCGCCGGGCCCTTGGAAGCGCTCATGCCGCCTGGCTCTGTGGCCCGCGCGCCGCGCCCGGACGAAACCGCGCTTCTCTCCCTGCTCGGAGCTTAAGCGCGAAGTTGCGCGGCGCGGCGGCGTGGGGCACGAATGGCGTATGAACGCCGCTCCAGATCCCGCTGAAATCGTCGCCCCCAGCGATCCGGCGCTGTACGCGCGAAAGAGGGTGATGGGACCCAGCGTCTGGGCCTGGCTGTTCCTCTGCCTGCTCTGCGCCGTCCTGGGCGCCGGCGTCGCCTGGTTCGGACCCGCGCTGTTCCCGGCCAAGTCGTCGCCCGCCGCGCCGATCTCCGCCGCTCCCGCGCCAAAGGCCGTCGCCGAGCGCGTCGCGCCGTCGCCGGTTCCGACCGTCGCCGCCGAGCCGGTGGAGGCCCCGGTCGCCCCCGCAGAGGAGGTGGCGCGCCTGGATGGACGCGTCACCGCTCTGGAGACCACGCAACAGGCCGTCTCGGACGCCGCCGCCGCCGCCCTCGCGGTCTCGACCCTGGCCGAGGCGGCCAGCCAGTCGCGCCCCTTCGCCGAGGAGTTGGCGGGCCTGCAACGCGTCTTGCCGTCCTCGTCGAGCCTGCGGGCGCTGGAGCCTCTGGCGCGGCTGGGCGCGCCGACGCGCGCTGGCCTCGCCGTACAGTTCGGCAATCTCGCCGGCCGCGCCATCAGCGCCGCCCGCAACCCCGGGGCGGACGCCGACCTCTTCGCCCGGATCCGCTACGCGCTGTCCAGCATCGTCTCGATCCGCCACGTCGGCTCCATCAAGGGCTCGACGCCGGACGCGATCCTCGCCCGCGCCCAGGCCCAACTGGACGAGGGCGACGTCGAGGCGGCCGTCGCGACGCTGGAGGCGCTGCCCGACCCCGCCCGCGAGGTGCTGGCGCCCTGGTTCGCGGCCGCCAACCGTCGGATCGAGATCGACCGTCAGGTCGGATCGGTCCGCGCCGACGCCCTGGCCGCCCTCTCGCGCTTGGCCCGGTCCGCGCCATGACCCGCGTCGTCTTCGCCCTCTTCCTTGGTCGCCGTCAGCGTCCTGGCCCTGACCGGGGAGCCCGGCCGAGCCTCGCTGGAGTGGATGGGCTGGCGCATCGAGATGACGGCGGCGGCCGCCGCCCTGCTGACCCTGTTCTCGGCTCTGCTCTTCACCGTGCTGTGGCGCGGCGTGATCTGGATCGTCGAGGCGCCGCGTCGCGCGGCCCGCGCCCGCGCCGAGGCCAAGCGCAAGCAGGCGATCGAGGCTCTGACCCGCGGCTTCCTGGCCGTCGCGGCGGGAGACGGCTCGGAGGCCCGCCGTCTGGCCCAGAAATCCGCCGAGCTGGCCGAAGACGCCCCCGGCCTGGTCCGGGTGCTCGCGGCCCAGGCCGCCGAGGCGGCGGGTGATCGCGGCGCGGCCGCCAGCGCCTACAACGCCATGCTGGGCTTCCCCGAGATGCGCCTGGCCGGCCTGCGCGGCCTGATGCAGGCGGCCCAAGCCGATGGGGACAAGCAGGCCGCCCTACGCTATGCCGAAACCGCCTATGGCCTGGCGCGCACCGCGCGCTGGGCTTGGCGCGCCTTGCTCGAGGCTCGTCTCGAGGCTGGCGACTGGGCCGCGGCCCTGCAGCTCGTCCAGGGCGCCCTGGAGCGAAAGATCGTCTCGCCGGCGGTGGCCGAGCGCAGCCGCGCCGCCCTGCTGACCGCCTCGGCCGCCAGCCTGGAGGACTCGCCGGATCCGAAGGCCCGCGCCCAGGCGCTGGACTTCGCCAACCAGTCGGTGAAGCTGAAACCGGACTTCGCGCCAGGCGTGATCATGGCCGCGCGCCTGTTGGCCGACGAGGGCAAGACGGCCAAGGCCGGTCAGCTGATCGAGGCCGCCTGGAAGGCCCAGCCGCATCCGGCGCTCTGGCTCGCCTATCGCGACCTGAAGACCAACGAGACCCCGAAGGCTCGATCCCAACGGTTGGCCGCGCTGGCCGCCCTGCGCCCGGAGGTCCGCGAAAGCCTGATCCTGCGCGTCGAGGCGGCCCTGATTGGCGGCGATCCGATCGCGGCGCGCGCGGCGGCGCGCCTGCTCGACGACGAGGCCCCCACCGCTCGCTTCGCCGGACTGATGGCGCGCGTCGCCGCCGCCAACGGCCAAGCCGACGAGGCGCGCGCCTGGATCGCGCGCGGAATCGACGCGCCTCGGGAGCCCGACTGGTCGGATCTCGACCCCGAAGGGCGCGCCTTCGCCTACCAGCGCGAGGACTGGGCTCGCCTGGCGGTCAGCTACGCCGAGACGGGCCAACTGATCCATCCGCGCCACGAACGGCGGGAGCGCACGATGAGCGACCTGCCCGAGGTTCCGTCGGCCTATGTCGAATCGACGCCGTTTGTCCGCGCGGCCGAGACAGGCGGCGCCTTGATGCCCATTCCGGACGATCCGGGGGTGTTCGACGCGCACCCGCTTCCGGACCCGCCGGAACCGCCGCGCCGCAATTCTGGTGCAAGACGCCGCTTGGCAAGCGGCTCGCGCCCCGCTAAATAGGCGCTCCCTCCGCTCCGGGATCGCTCCCGAAGCGTCCGTGGGCCGCCTTAGCTCAGCCGGTAGAGCGGCGCATTCGTAATGCGTAGGTCAGGTGTTCGAGTCACCTAGGCGGCACCACTTTCTCTTCTTCCTCAAGTTTCACCGGCACGGCCCCGCCCGGAACGCGATTGTCCGCGTGTTCGTTGCTGTAGGCGAAGGAGATCGCCATGCTTGACGCCGTCGACGACGAAACCGCCCTCGAGGAAGTCCTCGGCTTTCTCGACGCGCCGCCCGAGGCAGGGTCGGCGGACGACGAGCGGTTCAGGGCCCGGCTTCGCCAAGTGATCGCCGCGTCCATTCCAGCCAGTGAGGTCGACGAGCCAGAGGACGCGCCGCGCCTCGTGCTGGACGATGATCTGCGGCGGCGGCTGGACGCTCTGGCGCGCCAGCGGGCCGAAGACCATCCTTTCGGGGACCATCCCGATGGCATTGGGCCGACGCTGGGCATGGATCTGGGCGAGCGCGCCTCGCGCCGCTACCCCTAAGGCCGAAGGGTCAGTCGTCCCAGCCCTTGCGCTTCTTCTTTTTGCCCAGGGCGAAGATGCCCGGATAGGGGCCCTTGCCGACGCGGTAGAGGCACCACTCGTCGTCCTTTTTGCAGTCGCCATCGAAGGCGGCCTTCTTGTCCGGATCGATGGCGGCGTACATCGGGGCGGTGAGGGACCGTTTGCCGTCCGCCTCGGCGCAGGCGGCCTTCTCGTCGCGCGTCATGGCGGTGACCCTCTCGTGGCGGCAGCCGAGGCTGTCGCGCAGGCTCTCGCGGGTCGCGTCGCTCTCCTCGACCAGCTTGCGGGCGGTGAAGCCGGGCGGGGCGACGATGGCGGGCGGGCCCGCTGGCTTCGTCTGGACGGGCGCGGGCGTCGCGGCCGTCGAGGGCGAGGCCGGGGCGGTTCTGGGCGCGCGGGCGGGCGCGGGCGGGCGAGGCGGGGCCTTCGCCTCCGACGGGGCCGTCGGCGCGTCGACAAGCTCGGCCTCGATGGTCGGTGGTTGGACGAGGTTAGGCATCCAATGGGCGCCGGACACCAGGGCGAGCAATGCCAGAGCGTGGGCGGCCAGGACGACGCCTAGCGCGAAGAGGTTGCGCCGCAGCGCCTTCCGTGAGGGCGGTCGCCAGGTTCCAATGGCGATCGCCGTGCTCATGGTCTCTCCGGGCGCTGCGGCGCGGGATGTCGATAGGCGCGCGATAAGGCGCAAGCGTGGCCCTAGACGACAACAAAAAGGCCCGGCGTCGCCGCCGGGCCTCTCCATGTTTCAGCCTTGCGAAGAACCGCTTATGCGGCCGCCTTCGCCTTGACGCCGAAGCGGCCGTAGAAGGTCTCGCCCTTTTCGGCCATCTCGCGCAGCAGGGCCGGCGGGGCGAAACGCTTGCCGTACTTTTGCGCCAGCTGGTCGCAGGTCTCGACGAAGGCCTTGGCGCCGACGCCGTCGATCAGGCTGATCGGGCCGCCGGTCCAGGGCGCGAAGCCCCAGCCGAGGATCGCGCCGACATCGGCTTCGCGCGGATCGGTGATGACGCCTTCCTCGAAGCAGCGGGCGGCTTCGACGGCCTGGCGGTACAGGAGGCGCGTGCGGATCTCCTGGATCAGCGCCTGGTCGGCCTCGGCGATCTTCACCGGGGCGAGGTCCGACAGGCCCCTCCACAGGGTCTTGGGACCGTTTTCCGGATAGTCGTAGAAGCCCTTGCCGTTCTTGCGGCCGAAGCGCTGCAGCTCGACCACCATCTTCTCGATGATCGGAGCGAACGGACGGTCCTCGAACTTGTCGCCGAGGTCCTTCTTGGTCTGCTGGGTGACCTTGTAGCCAAGGTCGAGCGCGACGTCGTCGTTCATCTCCAGCGGCCCACGCGGCATGCCGGTGGCGCGACCGACATTGTCGATGATCGCCGGCGCGATGCCGTCGGCCAGCATCTCGAGGCCTTCCTGCACGAAGGTGCCGAAGCAGCGCGAGGTGTAGAAGCCGCGGCTGTCGTTGACGACGATCGGCGTCTTCTTGATCTTCAGGACGTAGTCGATCGACTTGGCCAGGGCCTCGTCGGACGTCTCCTCGCCCATGATGATCTCGACCAGGCCCATCTTGTCGACCGGCGAGAAGAAGTGGATGCCGACGAAGCGGCCCTGGTCCTTGAACTCCTCGGCCAGCGAGGTGATCGGCAGGGTCGAGGTGTTGGACGCGAAGATCGCACCGTCCTTCAGATAGGGTTGCGCCTTGGCGTAGGTCTCGGCCTTGACATTGCGGTCCTCGAACACGGCTTCGATGACGAGATCGCAATCCTTCAGCACGGCATAGTCGGCGGCCGCGGTGATGCGGCCCATGATCGCCTCGGCCTCGCCGGGCTTGGCGCGGCCCTTCTTGACCAGACCATCGATCACGCTCTGCGCATGCGCGCGGCCCTTGTCGGCGCTCTCCTGGTCGCGGTCGATCAGCACCACCTCGAGGCCGCCGCGCGCCGAGACGTAGCCGACGCTCGCGCCCATGAAGCCGGCGCCGATCACGGCGATCTTCTTCAGCTTGGTCGCGGGCACGTCGGCCGGACGGCGCGCGCCCTTGTTCAATTCCTGCATCGACAGGAACAGGCTGCGGATCATCGCCGCCGCTTCCTTGGAACGCAGGATATAGCTGAAATAGCGCGACTCGACGCGGAGCGCCGCGTCGATCGGCAACTGCAGACCTTCATAGACGCAGCTCATGATGGCGCGCGCAGCCGGATAGTTGTCGTAGGTCTCGCGACGATAGATGGCGTTGCCGGCCGGGAACATCATCATGCCGTTCTTGGAGAACACCGGGCCGCCGGGCAGTTTGAAGCCCTTCTCGTCCCACGGCGCGACGGCCTTGCCACCGGCCTTGATCCAGTCCTTGGCCGCCTTGATCAGGTCCGCGGCCGGCACGACGGCATCGACCAGCTTCATGGCCTTGGCCTTGTCGAGCGTGAGCGCCTCGCCCTTCAACAGCAGGTTCATCGCGTCCTGCGGCTGCACGATGCGCGGCACGCGCTGGGTGCCGCCGGCGCCGGGGAACAGGCCGACCTTGATCTCGGGCAGGCCGAGACGGGTCTTCGGATTCTCGGCCGCGACGCGGTGATGGCAGGCCAGGGTCAGCTCGAAGCCGCCGCCGAGTGCCAGGCCATTGATGGCGGCGACCCACGGCTTGCCGGAGGTCTCCATCGCACGATAAATCTGCGAGAAGCGCCGGCTGTTGTCGAACAGCATCTGGTTGGCGGCTTCCTCGCCCTTGCTCTTCAGGGTGTCGAGATAGATGCGGTTCATGCCCTCGAGCATGGACAGATCGGCGCCGGCGCAGAACGCCTCCTTGGCCGAGGTGATGACGACGCCCTTGATGGCGGCGTCGGCGGTGGTCTCCTTGACGAGCGTCTCGAGCTCGATCGCCGAGGTCTCGTCCAGCACGTTCATCGAACGTCCCGGAATGTCCCAGGTGATCAGCGCAATGCCGTCGGCATCGGTTTCGAGTTTGAAGTTCTTGAAGGCCATATGGATCTCCCTCGGTGCCAGCAGCCGGTCGGCGCGGCGTTGTCCTGTGTTCCAGCTATGAGTTCGTCATTGCGAGGAGCGAA
>ERZ1034427.215-NODE-215-length-12391-cov-32.494650_pt1 | contig 12391 bp, 16 predicted proteins | sample MGYA00520607_ERZ1034427 | MGnify/ENA primary metagenome ERZ1034427 (study PRJEB33736, sample SAMEA104288489) | Azolla caroliniana | place: Brazil | collected 1987 | study: EMG produced TPA metagenomics assembly of the PRJEB19522 data set (Is there foul play in... | reverse complement strand
CCTTAGACTATCACTTAGTTGGATTAATGATTCTGGAGACATAAACCATACTGCACGCTAATTATTCTCTCAGTATCCCTGGTTTTGGATAATTTTCTCCTTGGATTACTCGTACATGGTTATGTTTGAATTAGCGCTCGCAAATAACACCAGAAATATCTAAGGTCTAAAACCCTCTATCATACCACAGAAATAATTTTGTAAGAGGTCTAATATATCAATATGGATATTGGTTTGATCTTAAGGGAAAACCATCGCTACCGCGTCATTTGACAATACAGCGAGGTTGTGGCCTGTGCAGAATTTAGACTGATGACTTGTGGATGGTTGTGATTGGTTAAAGTATTATTTGCAGAATCCTAATCAGTAAACCAAAAAGTTTTTCTCCGACAAGCGGTTGATAAGTATTTGGTGGTGTGTAGTAATTTCGAAGACATAATATATTGATCAGTAGACATAAGTCTCTATTAAAATTACTTATGTATTACTAATACACAAAAAAAGATACTAACCTGATGGAAGATAAATGCCTTCAACAACTTGATATGTATGTTCAATAGCTTGAGATAAAAAGGCTAAGATCTGTTTGAGTACGAAAAGTGTACGATACATTAATCTACTACCTTTCCTTTTACGATTGATTCTAAGCGAAAGGAGATTAACCCAAATATTAACTAGAAGAAAGGATATACCGACGAATAATAATCTTAATACTGGATTTTTATGATTGATTCTAATGCGACAAATATTTTTGCTCCGGTAACTAACGTATCTCAAATTTTCACACCTGATAAAACCTTCTTAGTTGAACGTATTGGTTCACTGCCAGACTATTTGCAAGAGGAAGTAGATCAGGGATTAAGAACTGTTTTATACCTCAAGTACCTAAGATAACGAGTCTTAATGTTGTGGGATGGGAACTGATCGCTCAGATGTATTATCCGTGAGTGACCTATTTTTCCTACGGTCGCTGACCTTAATTTTCAAGTCCCAGTAGTTGCCGAAATATCAATTAACCAGCGAACTGTTTGCGGGAAAAAAATCACAATTAGTAACACAATAAGTTGTAAAAACATAAAAGGAACAGCACTTTTATGAATATCAAATGTACTGACTTCTTTAGGGGCAACACTTTGTAAATAAAAGAGAGAAAATCCCACAGGTGGAGAAATAAAGGCCGTTTGTAAATTAATAGCCATTACCACCCCAAACCATACCATATCAATATTTAACTCTTGAGCAGCAGGTACAAATAAAGGCATGGCAATAAAGCAAATTTCCATAAATTCCAGAAAAACTCCCAGAGCAAAAATTGCTAAATTACTAATAATTAAAAATCCCCAATATCCTCCTGGTAAACCTGTTAATAAATTAGTAATGAGAGTTTTTCCACCTAAAGCATCAAACACCAAGCTAAACATAGTAGAACAGAATAAAATCATCACTACTAAAGCTGTAATTACTGCTGTAGAATGAGAAGCATCACGAATTAATTGGGGTGTTAAACGTTTATTAAAAGCTGCAAGAATAGAAGCACCAACTGCACCTACAGCGCCTGCTTCTGTGGGAGTGGCAACACCAAAGAAAATACTGCCTAATACTGCAAAAATTAAGAGAATAGGAGGAACAACGGCTTTAAAAACTCTCTGAATTAATTGACTACCTTGAGGAATTTCCACATCCGCAGGGATAGGTGGAACTTTTTCCGGTTGAAAAAAAGCTAGTCCTAAAATATAGAGAATATAAGAACCAGATAACATTAATCCGGGAATGAATGCCCCTAAAAATAAATCTCCGACAGAAACACCAATTTGATCACTAAGAATTACTAAGACTAAACTCGGAGGAATTAACTGCGCTAAAGTACCGGAAGCAACTATTACCCCAGCAGCTAATTTTTTATCATAGCCATAGCGGATCATTACAGGTAATGATATCATTCCCATGATAATTACTGTGGCGGCGACAACTCCGGTTGTTGCTGCTAAAATCGTTCCTACTAAGACAACTGCTAACCCTAATCCTCCCCGTAAACGACTTAAAACAATCCCAATAGTTTCTAATAACTCTTCAGCTAATCCTGATTTTTCTAAAACTGCACCCAGGAAGACAAAAAATGGAATAGCGAGTAGAGTAAAATTAGACATTGTGCCAAACCAACTATTAGGTAATAGTAGTAGACGAGCAGGATCAAAAGCCCCTACTGCTGTACCAATTAATCCAAAGATAATGGCTGTACCTGCAAAAGAAAAAGCGACAGGATACCCACTCATCAAAATAAAGAAAAAGCCGACGAACATTAAAATTGCTAACCATTCAAAACCCATGATTTTACCTACTCAATATTTATACTTTCTGAAGTTTCTAAGCGAATTCTGTCTGCTACTTGTTGATAGCCTAATAATACTGCTAAATATTTAATGGCTTGAGAAATACTTTGTAGGAGTAGTAATAATAAGGCTACAGGAATCATAGTTTTTATCGGTGCGCGGGGTAAACCATTAGCATCAGAAGATATTTCCCAACTCCCCCAACTACCATCACTTGACCTTCCCCAAGATTGTAAAATAGGATTGAATGTTACCCAAATACCAAGTATACAAAAGGGAATTAAAAATAAAATTGTTCCCACAATATCTACTAATGCGCGCCTTTTTTCACTCATGTTAGTATAGAGAAAATCTACACGCACATTTTCTCCATGACGTAAAATATAAACAAAGCCTAATAAGAAAGTTAGAGAAAATAAATACCATTGCAATTCTAATAAGGCATTAGAAGATAATTGCACTTCAATGAAACGTCCTAGATAACGGACTACAACATTAAAGAAAGCAACTCCAATTGTGAGTAATACTAGCCAGTTAGATAACCATCCCAATTTATCAGCACAACTGTCAATAAACTGGGAGAATTTTAATAGTTTGCTGATGAGGGTTAATTTTTTTGAGTTACGCATACAAAATATAAATTAACGGTAAATCTTGAGCATACGGAAATGAGCATAAATAATTCAAAAACTCACTTCTCTATATTCCTGTTCCAAGCAAGTAGTGTGACTTCTGACTTGTCGAAATTAAAGCACCTTATTTTACCTGAATTGTTGCACAATTATGATATTGTGGAAATATCTTAATGGTGAGTCAATAGGTAATAATTCCCCTTTATTCAGCCTACTCCTAAATTCACTATTGGTAGATCATCTCAATATTTCTCAAATATTCTGACTCCTGACTCCTGAATTCTTAGGTAAGTAGTATTAACTTTTATGAAACGTCGAGCTATTGTTAACAGATTATCTCAAAGTGCGATCGCAGCTACAGGAGTGGCCATAGTCGGTGGCTGTCAAAAGGCCCAAACTCAAGGCGCAAAGGGACAGGCAGACACCAGCAACTTACCCACCATTAAATGGCAAATGGCTACTAGTTGGCCATTATCCTTAGAAACAATCTTTGGCGGAGCGCAGGTTTTAGCAGATCGTGTCAAAACCCTAACCAACGGTAAATTTATCATTGAACCCCGTGCAGCAGGAGATATAGCCCCCGGTTTAGAAGTTCTCAATGTTGTTTCTCAAGGTGCAGTGCAAGCAGGACATACTGCCGCTTATTACTACATTGGTAAAAGTCCCTCCTTAGCTTTTGGTACATCAGTACCTTTTGGACTCAATGCCCAACAACAAAATGCTTGGTTATATGAAGGGGGCGGTTTAGCCAAACTGCAAGAAATTTATGCCCGGAAATTTAATGTGATTCAATTTCCGGCGGGAAATACGGGTACACAAATGGGAGGATGGTTTCGTAACGAAGTCAAAACACTCAATGACCTCAAGGGTCTGAAAATGCGTATTCCCGGTTTAGGTGGACAAGTTATGGCCAAACTAGGGGTAACAGTGCAGACTCTACCAGGGGGGGAAATCTTCCAAGCCTTACAAATAGGGGCTATTGATGCCGCTGAGTGGGTGGGACCTGATGATGATGAAAAATTAGGCTTAAATAAAGTCGCTAAATTTTACTATTATCCTGGTTGGTGGGAACCAGGCCCAACTCTAGAAGTACAAATTAATTTAGACCAATGGAAAAAGCTACCACCTCTCTATCAAGCAGCTTTAGAAACGGCTGCATATCACTCGAATACAAAAATGTTAGCTCGTTATGATGCCCAGAATAGTCAGGCATTAGAGAAACTATTAAAAACTGGGATTCAAGTTCGTGCTTATAGTCAGGAAATTTTGGAAGCAGCGGAAAAAGCTTCTTTTGCTTTATATGATGAATTTGCAGCTAAAGACGCTGATTTTAAAGCAGTTTATGAACAGTGGAAACCCTTTAGAGACCGGATGTATACTTGGAACAATCTGAATGAAGGCAGTCTTAGCCGTTATGCTTATGGGAAACTGAAATTAGGGAATTAATTTAGGGTTTGTTGACAGACTTTTTTGGTGATACTATGTTGCCAAAAAAGTCTGTCAATCCTGATTATGACATCACAAAACGCCAACTTGATTAGAATCAATTTTTCCTTTTTTCCACTTCTAAGAAATAAATTATCCAAATCAATCTATCCCTTACGCGACGAGGCGTTAGCCATTTCAGACAAAAATATACCAACCTACTTAAAATCAATTTTAATTTTCACTTTTATGTCCGATATCTAGATTATGCCACAATAGCGAAGAGCGATCGCATTGCTCAACCTAGACATCTCTAACAGCATTAGGAGTTTTAGTTGTGGAGTCCCCCCAAAAAACGTTATACCACCCAGCCACAATTGAGGAAAAATGGCAAAAAATATGGTCAGAACTTGGCTTAGATAAAACACCTCAATATCACAACCAGCCAAAATTCTACGCGCTTTCCATGTTCCCTTACCCATCCGGTAGGTTGCACATGGGTCACGTCCGTAACTATACAATTACTGATGTGATTGCCCGCCTCAAACGGATGCAAGGGTATCGTGTATTACATCCTATGGGTTGGGATGGCTTTGGACTACCAGCAGAAAACGCCGCCATTGATAGAGGTGTACCCCCTGCCAAATGGACATATCAGAATATCGAGCAGATGCGGCAACAATTACAGCGCCTGGGTTTATCCTTAGATTGGGAATGTGAGCTTGCTACCTGTTCCCCAGATTATTACAAATGGACTCAATGGATTTTTCTGCAATTTTTAGCAGCAGGTTTAGCTTATCAACGAGAAGCCGCAGTTAACTGGGACCCCATCGACCAAACTGTATTAGCAAACGAACAAGTTGATAACGAAGGACGTTCATGGCGCAGTGGTGCAATAGTAGAACGTAAATTATTGCGTCAATGGTTTTTCAGAATTACCGACTATGCTGAAGAATTGTTGAATGACCTAGATAAATTAACAGGTTGGCCGGAAAGAGTCAAATTAATGCAAGCCAACTGGATAGGAAAATCCATCGGCGCATATTTAGAATTTCCCATTGTTGGGTTAGATGAAAAAATTGGCGTTTATACCACCCGTCCCGATACCATTTATGGTGTTAGCTACGTCGTATTAGCCCCAGAACATCCCTTAACTCAAGTGGTCACCACTTCAGAACAAAAATCTGTGGTAGAAGCCTTTATTAAAGAAATTACTAACCAAAGCGAGTTAGAACGAACAGCGGAAGATCAACCAAAACGCGGTATTCCTACCGGTGGAAAAGCTATTAACCCCTTCACTGGGGAAGAAGTACCGATTTGGATAGCTGATTATGTTCTCTATGAATATGGTACAGGTGCGGTGATGGGTGTACCTGCCCATGATGTGCGAGATTTCAAATTTGCCAAAGAACAGAATTTAGCCATCAAATTTGTAATTGTACCAGAAGTTGGTGCAGATGAAACTTTAAAAGCAGCATATACAGAAGTAGGAATTTTGGTTAATTCTGGTGACTTCAATGGCATGAATTCTATAGATGCGAAAAAAGCCATTGTCGAATTTGCAGAAAAACAAAACTTTGGTAAATTACGGGTACAATATCGCCTTAGAGATTGGCTAATTTCTCGTCAACGTTATTGGGGCGCACCTATCCCAGTAATTCACTGTCCTAACTGTGGTGTTATGCCAGTACCAGATAAAGATTTACCTGTACAATTACCGGAGGAAATTGAGTTAAGTGGTCGTGGTGGTTCACCTTTAGCACAGTTAGAAAGTTGGGTAAATGTGCCTTGTCCTAGTTGCGGTACTCCTGCAAAACGGGAAACGGACACCATGGATACTTTTATTGATTCTTCCTGGTATTTTTTGCGTTATCCTGATGTGAAGAATGAAGAAAAGATTTTCGATTCCAATAAAGTAAATTATTGGATGCCTGTAGATCAATATGTGGGTGGAATCGAACACGCAATTTTACATCTGTTATATTCGCGCTTCTTCACTAAAGTATTGAGAGATAGAGGTTTGTTTAACTTTGATGAACCATTTCAAAAGTTGTTAACTCAGGGAATGGTAAAGGGTTTAACTTACATGAACCCGAAAAAATATGGAAAGGATAAATGGATTCCTTCTCATTTAGTTGATGCTAATAATCCTGTAGATCCGCAAACAGGAGAACCTTTAAAACGTCTCTATGCAACCATGTCCAAATCAAAAGGAAATGGTGTTGCACCAGAAGATGTTATTAATAAGTATGGCATAGATACAGCGCGGATGTTCATCTTATTTAAAGCACCTCCTGAGAAAGATTTAGAGTGGGATGAAGCTGATGTTGAGGGACAATTCCGCTTTTTAAATCGCGTTTGGCGGTTGGTTACTGATTATGCTGCGGCGGGAGTTTGTAAGCAAAAATCAGAACTTGATAAATTAAGTAAAGGTGAAAAAGATTTGCGTCGGGCAATTCATATTGCAATTCAAGCAATTACGGAAGATGTGGGAGATGAATATCAATTTAATACCGCCATTTCGGAATTGATGAAGTTAAGTAATGCCTTGACTGATGCAAGTTGCAATAATTCACCAATTTATGCCGAAGGGATTCAAACTTTGGTGATTATGTTAGCACCTTTCGCACCGCATATTGGTGATGAGTTATGGCAATTGTTGGGGAATAAAAACTCAGTGCATACCCGAACTTGGCCAAGTTTTGATCCTGCGGCGTTGATAGCTGATGAAATCACTGTGGTGATTCAAATTATGGGTAAAACTCGCGGTTCTATTCAAGTTCCTTCGCAGTTAGATAAAGCTGATTTGGAAAAATATGCTCTTGAGTCAGAGGTTGCACAGCGTTACATTGAAGGGAAGGAAATTAAGAAAGCGATCATTGTTCCTGGTAAGTTAGTGAATTTCGTTTTGGGTTAATTTTGGTTTGTAGGTTGGGTGGATCGAAACCTAACCTAGAGACTTAATCACTACAAGGTTTTAAACCCAAACATATTTAATTTCCACTAGATGTCTAGTGTGTAAACCCAGTAATTAAATAACCCATTCATGATCTGGATCGTCAAGGGCTGCTGTTACTGATTGCAAATTAGCAAAATCTTTAAAGGGACTAGACTTTGCAATGTATGATTACACTTCTTACCCGAGTAATACTTTTCTTCTTCTTGATTGTCTCCAGGTCTTTCTCTAACTTGCTCATAGCTATCTACGATTAATTCATAATCTGTCAGTATTTCTTTAACTATTTCATAGTCAGATGCATTTTTTTCACTTGTTCAAGTAAACTAGACGGCAGTAATTCTCTTATGAGTGGCAACCAGTAATTAAATGTACTATTTGCTGTATATTGGCTGACTCCAAATTGAATTCCTAGTAATTGAAATGTTGTCATGGGCTAGACTGTACCAAAACGGGAGAATTGTACCCTAAGGAATTAAAGCAAGTCCTGAAAAGACTGTATAAGAATGCTTTTAGCCATCACGCTCCATCCTTTTTTTATTCTCAGAGCGTGCAAATTATCAAGACTGCTCACTGACTTGAAATTCCAAATATAATCACCAGTCAAATTGATATGCTTCCAACCCATAGGTAATAAATATTGTAAGTATTCCTCCGGGATAATTATCCCCTCGCATTTCAACCAATTTACCGCATTCTCTAAGAATACAGTATTCTATAATACTATTGCCATAGTAGTCAAATTCAAACCACTCGCAGGTAAAGACTGGTCTTCAAAAGAACGGTCACGCACTTCTCCCAAACGGTGAAAGAAAACTGCCCTAGAAAGACAATTTTTGAGTTCCCCCTTGTTAAGTTCATTAGTAGCCTTACGGCGCAAAATCGGGCTTTGTAACCAATTGAGAGTAAACAAAGTTCTTTCAACATAGAGTAACCCATCTAAAATATGAGTAGCATCTGTAATAGTTGCATTGATTACCTTGGTATGAAAAGGTGCATATTGGTCAGAAATATGAGTGTAAAAGGTAACGCTTCTATCATTTCCATATTTAGCATTGATCTCTTCATTAAACGAGTGAGGACCAGCTGCCTTCAATCTTTGTCCATCACTCGAAGGAGTTTTACCATCACCCCAGTAGGCAGAAAAAGGAACTTTGGTATGGAAATTAATCACATTTGCTAATCCCTTCGAGTAGTTTTCATCACGGATATACCAATCAGAAACCCAAGCCAAACGCTCAAAAGTCAAACCAGGAGATGCTTCTGCCATCTTGACTAAACCCAAGTTAATCGCGTCAGCCATAATAACACTAAACAAAGTAGTTTTATCTAATACGAATTCTCCTCTTTGTTGGTGTGTAAAATATTGAGTGAAACTAGTCCAAGCACCAAACTCAAAAAGTCAATCAGTCAGCTTAATTCTTAGTAACAAACCATAAACACGGTCGCGAAATTGAATAGCACCATCTGGTACATTACTAGTAACAGGACTAATAATTAATTTTCCTTTTTCAATCACCACACCTGGTAGTTCAGTTTTAGCAATTAGATAAGAAAAATGATCGAATTTCTCAAATAATAGAGTTGAACGTTGTTTTAAATAGGTGGTATATTCAGTGGGAATGGCTACTAGTATTTGATGATGAGCACCTATTTCTTGCCATTGTTTAGGTGGTAGTAGATAATCCTCAAAATCCTAATATTGATGGGAACCACTCACCAAAATATCCCCAGAACGCAAACCATCCCGGAATTCACTCAAACCAGACATTTCATAATAATGACGGTTAATCTTCCCATCATCAAAAACATACTTTGACCATTTGGGTTTGATAAAATCAACAGGTGCATCATCAGGTATATGACGACCATTAGTATCATTTAGCTCTTTAATAATCTTCAAAGCTTCTACAACAGATGAAGTTGGATTACTAGCCTTAAAATCGACAAATGAGAGTAATTTGGGTGTATATCTACGTAATTGGGAGTAACGTTTGTCGAGTAAATCAAAATAATTAAAATTGGCAGGACGTGCCAACTCTTCTGCTTCTTCCACACTATTGACAAAATTATCCCAATTTAACACTGATTCAATTGCAGTGTATGCATCCCCTTGACCCTCTCTAGCATCAATCCAAGCAGTTCCAATTTGGCCATAGAGACGCACCTTTTCATTAATCGCTTTTCCATCCTGTTAAAATTTTTGGTTGGGTTGGTTTTCGCTACGACGGAACAATTTCCCCATCATTTTATCATGCATGGTAATTGCAGTATCAATTAATAATGATGCTGTTTCTAATAGGAAAGCGATGATGATTGTATACCTTCTTAAATCATCTAATCTGGCTATATGTGCAAGTGTCCTTTTCTGTCCCAATCGAGTTAATTCCACCAAACGGTTATGATCTACCTCTTATAAATATGAAGAATCTAATTTCAAGTCACGGATAAATTCTAATTTTTCCCACACTTTTAAAAATTTCTGGTAATTTGGTACACTTGGTGGTTGACGTAACCAAACTAAAGGTGTGCAGTTTTTATCAGAATTTAGAACCAATAAACCATCAATTTCTTTCTTCTAAATTGGTGTTAATTGTTGAGTAAGTTGCCAATAAAAGTTCTTTTGAGCGCCTCGTCTAGTTTCCCAACCCAGTCTTTCTACAGTAAATATTCTAGGAAGAATGATCTGACACCGACGCATTTCTTCAATGATTGCTTTAACTAAGGCAATTCCCTTATCCATACTGCAAGCCAGTTGCATTAACCATTTGGAAACTTTCTTATAATGAGATATACTAAAAGATACATAGGCAAAAATTTGTTGAATTTCAGCTAGATGGTCTCATCGAGTTGTATCCCGTACTCCATAATCTTTAATGACTTTAAGTTTAACATCTATTAGGTTTAACATCTAGTTGTAAAGCTATATAAGATAAGACAGTTTTTGGGACTTTTCCTCCTAACTCCCATACCCGACTTGGAAAACGTAAATAACATAATCAGACTGCAAATCCTAACCGATTAGGTACGCGACGGTGACAATTGATAGCTTTTAGGTCATCAGAGTTTAAGATGTAGTGACGAGCTATATCTCTAGCACTAATATCTATGGGTATTTCTCTAAATTGTCTTCTTTGTTCGGGAGATAGTAATTCACGGGTAGCCAAATTTTTAGACCTGTATATTTATTTTCGAGAACGAAGAACCTTACGGTTGTTTATAGGATTGTCCACAATACGGACAGAACCTAAATTTCAACAACATGATAGGTTCGTTGCAACTTCTACATCGCGAACGGAAGCTTGTACCCCAAGCAAAGCAATATTTTGAGCGGAGTGAAGTCCACATAGGATCAGGTGCCGTCCCTGGTATCCAACATTGGGGACAATATTTGAGTGCAGTTACCGTTTCTAGGGGTATTTGTTTGACGACAGCATCTAAGTACTCCTGGGGGATAGGAAGAGCAGCAGCCAATCCAGAACGACATTTTTGGCTAAGTCGGGATGTTGCACCTGATTCAATTTTACGTATAGTTTAAATATGTATACCTGCTCCGATACTTAATTGCAATTGTGTTAAAAGCATAGGATCATGAACCCGTTGAATATACTGTCCCAACGGTTCAGATGGGTTTGGAGCCACATCTGCAATAGATACATTCATAAAAGTATTGCTATTTCTATTACTTATTTTTATTAAAAAAATATAATACTATATGTAGTATATTCCAATTAATTCATATTTTCATAAAAATATGACTATTACTTTAGCCGTATTAATTACACGTTTTTTAGATAGACCGGGATTAACTAATTCAATTATTCGTAGCTATGAGTCAATTTTTATACCATTGCTTCAGCTTTATGGGGGTCTGTCCATAGAGGTTGTCGAGCGAGAAATATTAGTTGCATATTTAAATGATTTAAAGCAGGCCAAATTTACAACTCACCACAAGCATCAGGCAGTAGTTACCGCCTTATTCAACTTTGCTATTGAGCAGGGCTATATTAGAGCAAATCCAATTTCTCAATTGAAATGACGTAAACCAGATTGGGAAAAGGGAGAACATAATTCAGATGGAGAACTACGTTATTTAACAGTAGTACAATTAAGTCTTTTATTCCAAATGACTAAATCCGATGCTCCTTTGGATGTATTGGTGCATTTATTACATAGTACTGGAGCCAGAATTTCCGAGATATTGGCTTTGCATTTATCCGACGTATATCTTCAAAATTGGAAATTTCAAGTGATAGGTAAACGGAATAAATAACGCTCGTGTTTTTATAGTGAAAATATTGTTAATTATCTAAATAATTACCTTAAATATTACAGGCATCCAAGTATCAGCGCATTATTTACTGCCCAACAGCCTTTTACCAAGGAAGTTCCGTGTTTATCTTATGCAACTGCGTATAAATCCTTGGTGGACTTGATTGATGGTACTCCAGAGTTACAAGGGATTCGTTTTCATGATTTAAGGCACACTTTTGGTACGGAACGCGTTGGTTTGATGGGTATTCACGAGCTGCGTGCACTTATTATGGGTCATGAGATAATCCAAATGACTTTACGCTACTCAAAAGTAAATTCTAAACGTGCAGAAGAAGTGGCGCAAGCAGTGTTTGAAAAAATTGCTACTTAGGGTTATTAAATATTGATTTGATAGTGAATTAAGTAAATTAGGGGTAAAGACTAAAGGTGCTAAATTCTGAATAGGTAAAAAGTATGGGTAAAGTATGGGTATTACTCTTTAACTGTAAACTGAGTCATCCTCCAGTCCATCTTCATGGATTTTTTGGAAGAATTGTTTTTTGGCAATGCCTGAAAGCTAACTATCACAACACTTTCAGCACTTATCTTAATTCCTTAGCGTACAATTCTACCATTTTGGTACAGTCTAGCCTCATGTGCCTGAGATACACCAAAGTTAAAATTATTTGTTCCGAGATAGATAATTTAGGTTTACGTCCACCTCCACCTGCAATGATTCAGGTAAGGATTCAGGTCTAAGGAAGAGGGATTAAAGAAGGTGTATGGAAAGCAGA
>ERZ1034427.214-NODE-214-length-12398-cov-3.105647_pt1 | contig 12398 bp, 13 predicted proteins | sample MGYA00520607_ERZ1034427 | MGnify/ENA primary metagenome ERZ1034427 (study PRJEB33736, sample SAMEA104288489) | Azolla caroliniana | place: Brazil | collected 1987 | study: EMG produced TPA metagenomics assembly of the PRJEB19522 data set (Is there foul play in the... | reverse complement strand
TGCGGCCGTCCTTGACGGCCACGTCGAGCGCCAGCGGGATCGAGGCGGCGGAGGTGTTTCCATGCCGATCGACGGTCAGCACGACCTTTTCCGGCGCAATGTGCAGCTTGTGCGCCGAGGCATCGATGATTCGCTTGTTGGCCTGGTGCGGCACGAACCAGTCGATGGTCTCGGCCGACTGGCCGGTGGCATCGAAGGCGTCGACGATCACGTCGGTGATCATGCCGACGGCGTGCTTGAACACCTCGCGGCCTTCCATCCGGAGATGTCCGACGGTCTGGGTCGAGGACGGGCCGCCATCGACATAGAGCTTGGACTTGTGGCGGCCGTCGGAGCGCAGATGCGTGGTCAGCACGCCGCGATCGGTCGAGGTGCCGCCCTGCTCCTGGGCGTCGAGGATCAGCGCGCCGGCGCCGTCGCCGAACAGCACGCAGGTGCCGCGGTCGCTCCAGTCCATCAGGCGGGTCATGGTCTCGGCCCCGATGACCAGCGCGCACTTGGCGTTGCCGCGCGCGACAAAGCCGTCGGCGACACTGAGCGCGTAGACAAAGCCCGAGCACACGGCCTGGACGTCGAAAGCGATGCCGACCGGCGCGCCCAGCTTGCGCTGGACGATCGTGGCGACCGCCGGAAAGGTCAGATCGGCCGTCGTGGTGGCGACGATGATCAAGTCCACGTCGGCGGCTGTCTTGCCGGCGGCGGCCAGGGCTTCCTTGGCGGCTTCCGTGGCGAGGTCCGAAACCGGCTGGTCGTCGGCGGCCTGGTGACGCTGGCGGATGCCCGTCCGCTCGACGATCCATTCGTCGCTGGTGTCGACGAACTTGGCCAGATCGTCGTTGGTCACGACCTTGGGCGGCAGGTAGGCGCCGACGCCGGTCACTACGCTACGGACTACGCTCACTCGGCCGCTCCCTGGGGATCCACGCCGGGATCGGGCTCCGCGCCGGAGGCCTCGTCCTTGGCCGCGGCGGCGGTCAGGCGTTTCAGATTTCTGTCGATCTCGGCGCGGAAATCGCTGCGCGCGAGGTTGGTCGCGACCCGGATCGCCGAGGCGAAGCCGCCCGCGTCCGCGCCGCCGTGGCTCTTGACCACGATCCCATTGAGGCCCAGCAGCGGGCCGCCGTTCACCCGGCCCGGATCCAGGCGATGGCGCATCTTCTTCAGCGCGCCGGAAGCCACGGCCGCGCCCAGCATGGCCAGCGGCGTCGAGGTCAGGGTGCTCTTGATCTCGTTCGAGAAGAACCGCGCCAGCCCCTCGGCGGTCTTCAGGGCGACATTGCCGGTAAAGCCGTCGGTGACGACGACGTCCACGGTGCCATAGGCGATGTCGTTGCCCTCGACGAAGCCGTGATAGTCAAAGTCGAGCTTGGTCTCGCGCAGGATGGCGTGCGCCTCGCGCACCTCCTCGTGACCCTTCTGCTCCTCGGAGCCGACGTTCAGCAGGCCCACGGTCGGACGCTGCGAGCCATGCACCGCGTGGTGGAAGGCCGCGCCCATGATGGCGAATTCGACCAGCTGAGCCGCGTCGCTCTCGACGTTGGCGCCGACGTCCAGCACAGCCGTCACGCCCTTCATGGTCGGCCAGTTGGCGACGATGGCCGGGCGCTCAAGCCCAGCGCCCATGCGCAGAATCAGCTTGGAGATCGCCATCAGCGCGCCGGTGTTGCCGGCCGAGACGCAGGCGTGGGCCTCGTTCTCGCGCAGCGCCTCGACCGCGTTCCACAGGCTGGAGCCCTTGCCCCGACGCATGGCCTGGGCGGGCTTTTCGTCCATGCCGATCGCCTTGTCGCAATGGCGGACCTCGCTGACGGCCTTGGCGGCGGGGTGCTTGGCCAGCTCCGCCTGGATGGCCGCGTCATCGCCGTGCAGCAGGAAGCGCACGCCGGGCAGAGCCTTGGCCGCCAGAGCGACGCCAGGCACCACGATCGAGGGGCCATGATCGCCGCCCATGGCGTCGATCGAGATGACTACGGATTGAGACACGTGGCGCTGAGAGCTCCGGCAGGCGGTCCAGCCGCCCTCAAGGCGGCGGACGATACATCCGCGTGAATATCACGCAAGCGGTCGAGTCGGGCATCGGGTCTGCCTGAGCAGACCCGACCTCTTAGAGGGAGCGTGACGGGCACCGAAACCGCTCACACTTTCGGCTGTCACGCTCTTAGCCCTGATCGTCCTTCAAATTCAGCCCTTTCAAGGCGGCGAACGGGGACAGTTCCACCGGTTCGGGCGGCTGGACGAAGACCGCGCCCGGCTTGCGGGGGAACGGATCCAGCTCCAGCGCCAGATGCTCGACCACATAGCCGGAGACATCGATCTTCTCACCTTCGAGCACGTCCGGAGGATCGTCGCCGTCGGGATCGGCGCCCAGGTCGCCAAACTCTTCTTGCGGCGCGTTCTGGCTATTGGCCGGCAGGACCCGCAGGTCGAAGCGGGCGTCGATCGGGGTCTCGAAGTCGTCGGCCGTGGCGCTGCAGGTCTGGACCACGCGCGCGCGCAGGACGCCCGAAACCTCCGCCCCGTCGAGCCAGGAGGTCAGGAAGACCTCGGCGGTCAGGGCTTCCAGGCTGACCAGGCCCAACTGCTTGGCGATCGCCTGACGCTGTTCGGCGCTCGGCTCCAGGCGCAGCTTCACGGCGCCACGATCGACCTGGGCGAGCGGAATCTCGCAGGGCCAGGGCGCGGTCACGGGGTCGGCCAAGTCACGTCTCCTTGCAGCAGGGCGTCCAGCGGCTGCTCCGCCAGCGCCGCGCGCGTCTTGATTAGATAGGTGGTCAGGGCGGCGACGTCGCCCTCCCCGCGCTCCTCGAAAGCGGTGCGGGCCAGGAAGTCGCGCGTCGCGGTCTCGTCCGGCAGGCTGGCCGCGGCGTCGTCATAGGTCTTCAGGCGACCATAGAAGGCGCCGGCCAGCTTCTTCATCTTCTTGCCGACCGAGGTGTCGGCCACGCCGATCTCGCGGAAGGCGTCGTCGAGACCCTTCACATAGGAATCGAACACCGCCTGCGAGGTCTCGGCCGCCGAGTCGCCCTGCCCCTTCAGCCGCTCGATCAGGAAGATCACGTGCAGGCTGAACAGCTCGAACCGACCTTCCATCGAGTCGCGGACGCCGAAATCGCGATAGAAAGCCGGCGAACGCGCCTGGGCCACGGCCGATGCATAGAGCTTGGCCCCCGCCGCCTTGGCGGGCCTGGGCTTCAGCCATCGATCCAGAAACATTGAAACGCCTCGATTTCGCCGCGACATCCCGCTAGAGGCGGGGTCCGCTTTCACGCGGGCATTGAACTAAGCTCCCGCGGGCGATAGGTCAAAGTCTGCATTTTTCCGGTTCGGAGCCTTGATGTCTCGCCCCGCCGTTTTCGCCGCCGCCGTTTTGGCCCTGGCGTTCGCCACTTCGGCCTGTACGCCGCTGACGAGCTATTCCGGCTTCCAGGCCATCGAGGCCAAGCCCGCCGACATGAAGGTCGGCGAGGACAGCAAGTCCACGCTGATGGAAAAGCTGGGTTCGCCGTCGGCGGTTTCGACCTTCGACAACAACACCTGGTACTACATCTCGCAGACCACCGACCGCGTCGCCTTCTACTATCCGCGCGTGATCAAGCGCGACGTCGTGGCGATCAAGTTCAACCCGGCCGACGAGAAGGTCGCCTCGGTGAACACCTACACGCTGCGGGACGGCAAGGTCATCGCCTATAACGGCCGCGAAACCCCGACCCGCGGCCGCGAGATGACCATCCTCGAGCAGCTGCTCGGCAACGTCGGTCGCGGCGGGATGCTCCCGCAGGACGACGAAGCCCCCGGCCAGCGCCCGGGCGATCGTCGTTAAGCCGAAACGCCATCGCAAGCTTTACAAAGCCGCTCGCCGCGAGGTGGGCGGCTTTTCTTATGCCGCCTAGAGTATTCACGGGCGGGCGGTTTCAATCACGCACCCTTGTTTACTGTGAATAAAAAATTTACCTTTATTCTTGAGACACTTTGCCGCACTCTAAGTCCTCCTTGAAGACAGTTTGATCGACACCCGAATTCTTCAGCCGCTGAGCAGCGCCAAGGAATTCACGGAAGCGGAGGAGGCGCACAGTGGAAACGACGGACCTTCGCGCCCTGTCCATCCTGCTGATCGACGACAACGCCAACATGCGTCGGGTGATCACCGCCATCCTGAAGTCGGCCGGCGTCCGTAAAATTCACGAGGCCGACGATGGCCTCGCCGCGTTGCGGATCTTCCAGTCCAAGGAGATCGATATCATCTTCACCGACCTGGTGATGCACCCCGTGGACGGCCTGGCGTTCGTCAAATGGGTGCGCACCTCGACGGCCAGCCCCAATCGCTTCGTTCCCATCATCATGATGACCGGCCACGCCACGCAGCGCACCTTGAACGACGCGCGCATGGCCGGGGTGACCGAGTTCCTGGTCAAGCCGCTGACGGCGCGGACGGTGATGCATCGCGTCAACGAGATCATCAACAATCCCCGCCCCTTCGTGCAGGCCAAGGAATATTTCGGGCCCTGCCGCCGTCGACGCATCGATCACGACTTCACGGGCGCCGAACGCCGCGGCGAGGTGCCGATCGACGTGATCCCTCGGGTCAAGGACACGCCCGCCGAGCTCAGCCCGGAAGAGATCTACTAAGCCCACGAAGACAAACGCCCCGGAGTTTCCTCCGGGGCGTCGAGTTTTCTGGCGTTGGCGGGTCTCAGCCGCCGTGGGCCAGGACCGCCAGCAGCAGTAGAGCCACGATGTTGGTGATCTTGATCATCGGGTTCACGGCTGGGCCCGAGGTATCCTTGTAGGGATCCCCGACGGTGTCGCCCGTGACGGCGGCCTTGTGGGTCTCGCCGCCCTTCTTGTGCAGGACGCCGTTCTTGTCGGTGAAGCCTTCCTCGATCACCTTCTTGGCGTTGTCCCAGGCGCCGCCGCCGCTGGTCATCGAGATGGCGACGAACAGGCCGGTGACGATCACGCCCATCAGCATGGCGCCGAGCGAGGCGAAGGCGTCGACCTTGCCGGCGATGGCGTTGATCACGAAGAACAGCACCACCGGCGAGACCACCGGCAGCAGGCTGGGCACGATCATCTCGCGGATGGCCGCCTTGGTCAGGATGTCGACGGCGCGGCCGTATTCCGGCTTCACCTCGCCCGTCATGATGCCGGGGTTCTCGCGGAACTGACGACGCACCTCGGCGACGACCGACTCGGCCGCGCGACCGACGGCGGTCATCGACATGCCGCCGAACAGGAACGGCAGCAGACCGCCAAACAGCAGACCGACCACGACGTACGGATTCGACAGATCGAACGTCACCGGACCCATGCCGTCGAAGAAGCTGCCCGGTGTCGCGTTGGCCGAGAAGAACTTCAGGTCCTCGGTATAGGCGGCGAATAGCACCAGGGCGCCCAGACCCGCCGAGCCGATGGCGTAGCCCTTGGTCACGGCCTTGGTGGTGTTGCCCACGGCGTCCAGCGCGTCGGTGGTGACGCGGACTTCCGGCGGCAGGCCAGCCATCTCGGCGATGCCGCCAGCGTTGTCGGTGACGGGGCCGAAGGCGTCCAGCGCCACGATGAAGCCGGCCAGCGACAGCATCGTCGTGGTGGCGATCGCGATACCGAACAGGCCGGCCAGGTTATAGGTGACCACGATGCCGACGATAATGGTCAGCGCCGGCAGGGCCGTGGCCTCCAGCGACATGGCCAGGCCCTGGATCACGTTCGTGCCGTGACCGGAGACCGAGGCCTGGGCCACCGACTTCACCGGACGGAAGTTCGTGCCGGTGTAGTACTCGGTGATCATCACGATGGCGGCGGTGACCGCCAGGCCGACGAGGCCGCAGTAGAACAGGCCGTCGGCGGTATAGGTGCGCGTGGCCGTCACCACGGCCGTCGGGATCAGGTCGTGCAGCACGTACCACACGGCCGGAATGGACAGCAGGCCGGTGACGATCAGGCCCTTATACAGGGCGCCCATGATGTTCTGGCTCTTGCCCAGGCGGACGAAGAACGCGCCGATGATCGAGGTGACGATGCACACCGCGCAGATGGCCAGCGGCAACAACATCATGGATCCGACCGCTTCGGTGCCGCGGAAGAAGATCGCCGCCAGGACCATGGTCGCGACCGTGGTCACGGCGTAGGTCTCGAACAGGTCGGCGGCCATGCCCGCGCAGTCGCCGACATTGTCGCCGACGTTGTCGGCGATGGTCGCGGCGTTACGGGGGTCATCTTCCGGGATGCCCGCTTCGACCTTGCCCACCAGATCGCCGCCCACGTCGGCGCCCTTGGTGAAGATGCCGCCGCCGAGGCGCGCGAAGATCGAGATCAGCGAGGCCCCGAAGCCCAGGGCCACCAGGGCGTCGACGACGCCGCGGCCGGTGGCTTCCAGGCCGAGAACCTCCGTCAGAACCCAGTAGTAGCCGGCCACGCCCAGCAGGGCGAAACCCGCCACCAGCATGCCGGTGATCGCGCCGGAGGTGAACGCCAGCGAGAGCCCCTTGGCCAGGCCTTCCGACGCCGCCTGGGCGGTGCGGACATTGGCGCGCACCGAGATCAGCATGCCGGCGAAACCCGCCGCGCCCGACAGCACCGCGCCGACCAGGAAGCCGAGGGCGGCCCATTGACCGATCAGCAGGTAGACGACGACGAGGATGACCGCGCCGACGATCGAAATGGTGAGATATTGCCGCCGCAGATAGGCCTGGGCCCCTTCCTGGATCGCCGCGGCGATCTCCTGCATGCGTGCGTTGCCGGCCGAGGCCCGCATCAGACTGGCCGTCTGCACGGCGCCATACAGCACCGCCAGAAGCCCGGCCCCTATGGCCAGATAAAGCCAAAGACTCATTAGGTTCTTCGCCCCTTCGCGCTTCTTTGCAACGAGGGGACGCCGATCCGCCGGCGGCGACCTTGAGCCAACTCAAACAAGCCAACTCAATCGCCGTCGAGGTCGACAGGCGGGCCTTATTGGCCTCGTGCCCCCTCGTTCTCCCTGAAATGACCGCCGAACGGCGTCATCCCAAGGACACTGTCAGATGCCCGGGAGGCGCGCAACCCGCGTTGGCGCAAGCGATTCCGCGCCTATCAAGCGTCGGCGACGGAGGTTTAAGGGCTGGGCGTGTCCGGCTTTTGCTGGAGCGCGCGCAGCGCGGCGGCGTTTGGCGGCATGACGTGCTGGCGGGGGACCTGCTTGGAGATCTCCACCGCCGCCACCTTGCCCTTGCCGAACAGAACGGCGCACTGGCCCAGGACAAAGGCCTGCAGACGCGGTCCGTCGACCTCCTGCCAGGTGTCCTTCTTGACGAAAGGCGTGCGGTAGGCCGCTCGCATGATGGCGTCGCGCAGGGCGGGCTCCTGAGCCTTGAAGCTCTCGACCTCGGTGCCGGACGTAAGCTTGAGTGTCAGGGCGACGAAGACGTAGTTCACGATCCGCCCATTGGCGATGATCGGGATCGTCATCGAGCCGAGCTTGTAGGTGGGGTCGAGGGCCTGCCCCTCGCCCTCCTTCTTCTTCTCGGAGTTCGCGAGCGCGGGCCCGCCCAGCGTCGCGGCGACGGCGAGGCTCAGAAGAAGTCGGCGCGAAAAGGTCGAGCTCATGCCTCGCTTCTACCAAGCGGGGCTTGATATTCCCCTACCAGGATCAGCCGTGCAGCCAGCCCAGGCGCGAGGGGGTCACGTCGCGGCCCTTGTAATAGGCCGACACGCCCTCGCCCTCGACGAACTCGCCGATCTCGCTGACCTTGACGCCGGCGGCGGCCGCGGCGATGCGGAAATTCCAGGCCTCGTTGGGATCGACGGCGCAGACGATCTCGTAGTCGTCGCCGCCGGAAGCCAGGGAGATGCGCCCCTCGACCTGCTCGGGCTGGAGGTCCAGCCAGGCTTGGCCGCCCGGCGAGAGCGGCAGGCGCTCCAGATCGACCCGCACGCGGCAGCCGCTGGCCTTGGCGATGTGGCTGCTATCGGCCAGCAGGCCGTCGGAGACGTCGGCGGCGGCCTTGGCGTGCTGGCGCATGGACTCACGAAGGCCGATGCGCGGCTCTGGCTGGCGATAGCGGCGAAGCAGGCCGCCGTCGGGGTCCGCGACCTCGCCCCATTGGGCCAGCAGGCCCAGCCAGCCGTCACCGATCGTGCCGGAGACCATAAGCTTGTCGCCCGGCTTGGCGCCCCGACGCAGGATCGCCTCGCCCTGGGGAACCCAACCCAGCAGGGTCGCCGACAGCACCAGCGGGCCCGAGGTCGTCACCGTGTCGCCGCCCAGCAGCGAGATGTCGAAGAGCGCGCCGTCCTCCGCCAGGCCGCGGGCGAAGGTCTCGCGCGAGGTGACGTCGGAGCCCGAGGGCCAACCGACGGACAGGAAATAACCGTAAGGCTCGGCACCCTTGGCCGCGAGGTCGGACAGATTGGTGCGCAGCAGCTTGCGCGCGACCGTGTCCAGCGCCTCGTCGACGAGGAAGTGCACGCCGCCGACCATGGCGTCCTTGGTGATCACCAGGTCATAGCCAGGACGCGACGGCAGCACGGCCGCGTCGTCCAGCAAATCGAGCGCGACCGGATCGCCCCGCGTCAAGGGACGCAGGAGGCGTTCGATGTGGTCGAATTCGGTCGCGGGCGCCACCGCTGTGGATGGCGCCTCGTCTTCAGCGAACCAGTCTTCTTCGTCAGTCTCTTGCATCACGGGCGATCGCATCGAGGGCGCCATTGATGAAGCCTGACTCAGGACCCTCAAAAAAGGATTTCGCTATCTCGACATACTCATTGATGACGACTTCTGTCGGAACGTCGGGCCGATACATCAATTCGTAGGCGCCCGCGCGCAGAACGGCGCGCGCCGTGGCGTCCAGGCGCTCGAGCCTCCAGCCCGAGGCCAGACGCTTGACGATTCCCTGATCCACCTTGGCCTGATGGGCCACAACGCCCTTCGCCAGCTCGGCGAAGAAGGTTTCGTCGGCCGCCGCCAGGCGTTCGCCCTCGACGTCGCGATCGAAGCGATGCTCGGAAAACTCGCGGATGACGGAGTCGACGCCGGCCCCCGAGACTTCCATCTGATACAGCGCCTGAATGGCCGCGAGGCGCGCGACCGAGCGCGGTTGGGTGCGGGGTGCGCTCATCTGCCGCGCCCCAGAAGCTGGCGTTTCAGCGCGATCGTCTCGAGACAGGCCTTGGCGGCCGCGCCGCCGCGATCGCCTTCGCTGACCTTGGCGCGCGCCCAGGCCTGCTGCTCGTCGTCGACGGCCAGGACGCCGAAGCCGATCGGCAGACGACGGCCAATGCCCAGGTCCTGAAGGCCCCGGGCGGTCTCGTTGGAGACGAGCTCGAAGTGGTAGGTCTCGCCGCGGATCACGCAGCCCAGGGCGACATAGCCGTCATAGCGCACGCCCACGGGGCCTTGGCCGGCGTCTTCCGCCAGGGCGATGGCCGTCGGGATCTGAAGCGCGCTGGAGACCGTGATCACGTCATACTCCGCCCCATAGGCCTCGATCGCCTGGGCGGCCCCGCGCAGCAGCTCGTCGGAGACGCCCGAATGGCTTCGGCCCTCCACGATCAACAGGCGGATGTTGTCTTCAACCATCTAGCTCGACTCTCCACGGCCGCGTCGCGCGCGACCACAAACACACATTAGGCTTAACGGACTATAGCTCTTCCTCGACGGCGTCGCTCAGCCCCTCTTCGGTGAGGAACTTGGCGAAGTCGCCGGTTTCCTTGAAATCGCGATAGACCGAGGCGTAGCGGACATAGGCCACGTCATCGAGGGATTTCAACGCCTTCATGACCATTTCGCCGACCGTCGACGACGGAAGCTCGGTTTCGCCCATGCTCTCGAGCTGCCGGACGATGCCATTGATCATCCGCTCTACCCGTTCCGGGTCCACGGGGCGCTTCTGCATCGCCAGCGTGATCGAGCGCACGAGCTTGTCGCGATCGAACGGCGAACGTCGGCCCGAACGCTTCAGGATGATCAGCTCGCGCAGCTGAACGCGCTCGAAGGTCGTGAAACGGCCGCCGCACTCCGGGCACATGCGGCGACGGCGAATAGCCGCCCCGTCTTCCGACGGGCGGCTGTCCTTGACCTGGCTTTCGGCGTGGCCGCAGAAGGGGCAGCGCATGATGTGGCCCCTCCCGCGGCGCCTAGACCATATTAGTTGTAGATCGGGAACCGGCCCGTCAAGGCCAGCACTTCCTCGCGCACCTTGGCCTCGACCTCGGCGTTGCCGTCGGGACCGTTGGCGGCCAGACCGTTGACCACCTCGCCGATCAGTTCGCCGACGCGGGTGAACTCGGCTTCCTTGAAGCCGCGCGTCGTGCCGGCGGGCGTGCCCAGGCGGATGCCCGAGGTGACCGTGAACGGCGCGGTGTCGAACGGCACGCCGTTCTTGTTGCACGTCATGTGGGCGCGCTCGAGGCTGTGCTCGGCGTCGCGGCCGGTCACGCCCTTCGGACGCAGGTCCACCAGCATCAGGTGGCTGTCAGTGCCGCCCGAGACGATGTTCACGCCCGACTTCAGCAGGGCTTCGGACAGCGCGCGAGCGTTGGCGACGACCTGGTTGGCGTAGGCCTTGAACTCAGGCCGCAGCGCCTCGCCGAAAGCCACGGCCTTGGCGGCGATGACATGCTCCAGCGGACCGCCTTGCAGGCCCGGGAACACGGCCGAGTTGACCTTCTTGATGATCGCCTCGTCGTTGGTCAGCACCATGCCGCCACGCGGACCACGCAGGGTCTTGTGGGTGGTGGTGGTCACGACGTGAGCGTGCGGGATCGGGTTGGCGTAGGCGCCGCCGGCGATCAGACCCGCGTAGTGAGCCATGTCGACCATCAGATACGCGCCGATCGAGTCGGCGATCTGGCGGAACTTGGCGAAGTCGATCTCACGGCTGTAGGCGCTGCCGCCCGCGATGATCAGCTTGGGCTTCTCGCGCTGGGCGATCTCGGCCACGCTGTCATAGTCGATCAGCTGGTCCTGCTGGCGCACCGAATAGGAAACCGGCTTGAACCACTTGCCCGACTGGTTGGCGGGCGAGCCGTGGGTCAGGTGGCCGCCGGCGGCCAGGTCCATCCCCAGGAAGGTGTCGCCCGGCTGCAGCAGGGCCATGAACACCGCTTGGTTGGCCTGCGAGCCCGAGTGCGGCTGGACGTTGGCGAAGCCGGCGCCGAACAGCGCCTTGGCGCGTTCGATGGCGATGGTCTCGATCTCGTCGACATATTCGCAGCCGCCGTAATAGCGCTTGCCGGGGTAACCCTCGGCGTACTTGTTGGTCAGGATCGAGCCCTGAGCTTCCAGCACGGCCTTGGAGACGATGTTCTCCGAGGCGATCAGTTCGATCTGGTTCTGCTGCCGATCCAGTTCGCGACCGATACGATCGAAGATGTCCCGATCGGCGGTGGCGAGGTCGGCGCCGAAAAAGGCGTTGAGGTTGGCTTCAGTCATCACGCTCTCCTGGCGCTGCGGGGAGTCGGCAGAGGCGCCCTCTTTAACGAGATGGGCGCGGCAATCAATCTTGGAACCACATGTGCAGCTGTGCGTTGCAGTCGCTCAGGGCGGCTCTGTCGCCTAGCGAGAACACAACGACAGCAACGAGAGTGGGATATCTCATGGCGTCTCAGGGCGGCGGCACTTCGGACACGGCCAGCGCGAACGGCCTCGACATCCTTGGGCTTAGCGCGGAGATCGTCGCTGCCTACGTAGGCCAGAACACCGTATCCCAGACGGCCATTCCCGAGCTGATCCGGACAGTCCATGACGCGCTGACGTCGCTGAACAATGGCGGCGAGTCCGCGCGCCCGGTCGAAAAGGCCAAGCCGGCGGTGCCGGTCGGCCGCTCCGTTCAGCACGACTACATCGTCTGCCTGGAGGACGGGAAGAAGCTGAAGATGCTCAAGCGCTACCTGCGCTCGCATTACGACATGAGCCCGGAGGAGTACCGTCGCAAGTGGGGCCTGCCGCCCGACTATCCGATGGTGGCGCCCGCCTACGCCGCCCGGCGCTCGGACTTCGCCAAGAAGATCGGCCTGGGCAAGGGCGTGCGGCGCGGCAGCTAACCGGACACCGCCTTCCAGGCACGCGAACGCCGCCGGACTCCGGCGGCGTTTTCCGTTTCGACGATGTTCGGTTCGGTCGAAGCTGAAGTGCGTGTGACCCTTAGGCGGCGTGCCCGCCCATGCGGGCGACGTTGCAATGGGCCCACAGCTTTTCCATGGCCGAGACGAGCTTGCGCATCATCTCGTCGCTGTGGAACGGCGTGGGGGTGAAGCGCAGGCGCTCGGTGCCGCGCGGCACGGTCGGATAGTTGATCGGCTGCACATAGACGCCGTGATCGGCCAGCAGCATGTCGCTGATCATCTTGCAGTGGACGGGGTCGCCGACCAGCACCGGGACGATGTGGCTGTCGTTGTCCATCACCGGCAAGCCGGCGGCCTTGAAC
>ERZ1034427.212-NODE-212-length-12422-cov-32.802782_pt1 | contig 12422 bp, 19 predicted proteins | sample MGYA00520607_ERZ1034427 | MGnify/ENA primary metagenome ERZ1034427 (study PRJEB33736, sample SAMEA104288489) | Azolla caroliniana | place: Brazil | collected 1987 | study: EMG produced TPA metagenomics assembly of the PRJEB19522 data set (Is there foul play in... | reverse complement strand
CATTAGTCATTAGTCATTAGTCATTAGTCATTAGTCATTAGTCATTAGTCATTAGGAATAGGGAATATTTACATTTCTTGTCAACTCCTGACTCCTAACTCCTGACTCCTGACTCCTAACTCCTGACTCCTGACTCCTGACTCCTGACTCCTGACTCCTGACTCCTAATTGCTGACAAACCTATTAAATAAACCTGTGTAGTAAAGCGCCTGTGGCTAAACCTGCTAGTGAAATAATAGATGTCAAGCAAAAAGCTATACCTTCTTTGAAGCCAGCGACTTGAAAGTCTATCTTCACCAGTATGGTAGCTGAGAGTACCAGCAAAGTATCAAGAAATACTCGAAACCAGGCAATCATGAGAAAGAAGAGGAAAGCTGCCAACACAGTGATGCCAAAAGACCTGATATTTGATTGAAACAGCATACTGTAATACTCTGCTAGTTTTGACCATGAAACAGTCAAACTGGCTAGTAACAGCAATATAGCCACTGCAACTATTAACCACACAAACCAAGGAGCTTTGGTTTCGGATATCACCCAGCCCAAAGTGCTGTAACTCAGCACTGCTAGTGCTAGGGAAAACCAAGGGATTCTGTTTAAGGTTGGCATAGATTGGTGTTCCCAGTAGCTGGTGGAGATATTATTTCACAATTTTCAGTTGATTGGCGCAGTTATACTGCAAACGGGTGAAACTTGGACTTATCTCATACTGATAGCACAGCGTGGCCTAAGCCATGGATAACGTAGTACAGCGTATCCCTTCTGGACACTGCGTGAACGTGGAGGGTGCCGTGGGCTCTAGTATCTCGGAGATTCTTCACTATCTCTTTCAGAGACCCTCCGCGAACGTTCAGAATGACACTTTTAAACCGTTTTTAGTATAAACAAGGGTTTAGGGTTCAGGATATTGATCCTTTTTTCAACTTAGAGATGAATCAACTATCAATTTTCCCGGATTATTCTGTAAAAATTAGTTAAATTATGATCTTAAACATTTGTAAACTATTAGCAGTCGAGTAGCCGCGTGTCTCATTTTATTAAGGTTAAGGGCTGATCATGAAACAACTAGTTATTGTTGAGCGCGTATGCCTGATTGGTCATATCGTGTCTATGGTGTTTGGACTAGTAGGGATATTATTAGTTATTCCTAATGCGGAATTAATTTTGAGCTTATCTGAAGTCGGGCAGACTGTCATGCAGTGGAGTATGGCAGGTGGGGGAGTGGCTTATATGATTTTAGGTGCAGTAGGTGTTTTCCTGTATGCTTACCGGACGTTGGGTTTAGGTCGTGCTTTGTGTTTTCTGTTGCCTTCTGTATTAATTTCTTTGACTAGTGAGTTACTAGGAACCAGCACAGGTTTTCCTTTTGGTAACTACAGCTATTTGAGTGGCTTGGGTTATAAGATTGCGGGTTTAGTGCCGTTTACCATTCCCTTGTCATGGTTTTATGTGGGATGCGTTTCCTACCTGCTGGCGCGTGTAGGATTAGAGGTAGATAAAAAGCCCAGTTTGTTCCGTCATCTAGGTGCAATCGCCCTTGGTGCTTTATTGCTGACTTCTTGGGATTTTGTCCTTGACCCGGCTATGAGTCAAACTTCTCTTCCCTTCTGGTATTGGCAACAACCAGGTGCTTTCTTTGGGATGCCTTACCAAAACTTTGCCGGTTGGATGGGTACTGGTTCAGTCTTTATGACAGTAGCGGCGGTGTTGTGGAGAAACAATCCAGTAAAATTAGAGCGCTCACAACTGAATATTCCTTTAGTTGTGTATTTGGGTAACTTTGGTTTTGCAACCGTGATGAGTTTGGCTGCGGGCTTCTCCATTCCTGTATTGCTAGGTTTGGTACTTGGCGTTGCACCTGCTGTAGCACTGTGGTTGAGAGGTCCTGGCGCATCCACTCTCGTAGGTGTTGAACCTGCAACCAAAGAAGTTTCCGTTGCCAGCGTCAAAGTCGCTTTCAAGTAACTTCATTAGTGCTGAGTATAATTACTACTAATTTACTCAGCACTAATTGGTGATTGCTGATTGGTGATTGGTAATTAATCTTGAATCTTTAACTTTGAATTTGGTATCAATATTTTGATCATAGAAAGCACTATTTCCCTCCTATTACTACTTATTCAAGTACCAGCAACAGCACTTCTACTATCACGGCTACTTAAAGGACTAAGACGATATCCGCCCCTGCAACCACACCAACCAACGCCTGATATGTTAGGTCGTGTTAGTGTTATTGTACCGACGTTAAATGAAGCATTACGCATTAGTCCGCTGTTAAAGGGGTTAAGTCGGCAAAGTTACGAAGTCAGAGAAGTAATTGTGGTTGATAGCAGATCCCAAGATGGCACTCCCGACTTGGTACAAGCTGCACAGGAACAAGACCCACGGTTTCGAGTGATCACAGATGATCCCTTGCCTTCTGGTTGGGTAGGTCGTCCTTGGGCGTTACACAATGGTTTTTTGTTTAGTTCCGAGAGAAGTGAGTGGTTTTTGGGTATGGATGCGGATATTCAACCCAGTTCTGGCTTGGTGGCAAGTTTAGTCAAAACAGCCCAAACTGAGGGTTATGATTTGGTTTCTCTTTCGCCTCAGTTTATTCTCAAGTATCCAGGAGAGTGCTGGTTACAACCGTCATTGTTAATGACTCTTTTATATAGATTTGACCCTCCTGGTATTTATACAGAACAAGCGGAAAGGGTAATGGCCAATGGGCAGTGTTTTTTGTGTCGTCGCTCGGTTTTAGCGGTTATAAATGGTTATATGAGTGCTAAGAGTTCGTTTTGTGATGATGTGACTTTGGCACGAAATATTGCGGCAGCTGGTTTTAAGGTGGGGTTTTTGGATGGGGCAAAATTGCTAAAGGTGCGGATGTATGAGGGGGCAATGGAAACTTGGAAGGAATGGGGGCGCAGTTTAGATTTGAAGGATGCGTCTAACCGCGCTCAAATTTGGGGTGATTTATGGCTATTATCAGCGGTGCAAGGTTTACCTCTGATCATTTTGTTAGCTTATCTCCCCATGTCCTCATCTCCCTATCTCCCTATTTCCTTGGTTTTGGGGCTGAATATATTTCTCTTGTTCATTCGCTTTGCTCTATTATTAGTGATCGCACCTTCTTACGACCGTAAAAATGCCAAGGGAGGTTGGTTGTTCTGGCTTTCCCCCCTGGCTGATCCTTTGGCTGTACTGCGAATCTTTTTATCTGCTTTCCACACTCCGCGAGAATGGCGAGGAAGGAAGTATTAAGGTAAGTTATGCTGGTTGTGGCTGGTAATTGGTAGTTGGGAATGAATTATTCGGCTTCAGTTCCTATTTGATCACCTCGTTCCAGTTCCCAAAGAATTTGATTACCTTCCCGTCGTACTCTGGAAACTATCCAGTTTCGCCAACGCCACTGATCTCCTCGACTGGTGACAGCACTGGCGTGGACATCCATCAGGTCTGCTAGTTCTGAACTAGTGATTAAATAGCCTTTTTCTGCTATTTCGTCAGCAACCCGCAGAGTTTCAACTAAGTTGCGGAGTTGTGAAACCCTCATCTCAGGTGGTTTTTCGTCGTTTGTGGTCGCAGCTGACGCTGTAGATGGTTCCATAGTGGTTATGTCTGATGACAAATTACTGCTATCCGAGATGTTTTCGTTAATTTTCGTAGAGTTTATTGAAGAATTGGACACTTTGGCTACATTGATTTGGTTTGTATTGGTTAAGGTTGGGTAAGGATTTGCAGGGGATAATTGTTGAAGAGATGGGATTTTACCGCTGGCAAAGGAGCGAGCAATCACATCACAACGTTCGTTACCTATGTTACCAGAATGTCCGCGCACGTGCTGCCATTTGACGAGTCGGCTGTTGAGTTGGTCGAGAGTTTGTAAAAGATCTTGGTTTTGGACTGGGTTCCCATCTGACTTTTTCCAGCCCTTCTTTTTCCACCCTTGCATCCATTTGGTAACGGAGTTGATCACATATTCGCTATCGGTATAGAGGGTGATGGGTTCAGTTTGTCCAGATTTTTCAAATAGTTCCAGGGCAGCTATCGCAGCTTGCATTTCCATTTTATTATTGGTGGTATGGCGTGATACGTCACCCATTTCGTGAACTGAACCATCGTTAAAATAAACAACTACAGCCCAACCACCAGGACCAGGGTTGCCTGTGCAAGCACCATCAGTATATATGCTTTGAATTATGCGTTCTGTAGACATGGTGGGAGTATGAAACCGCAGAGAAGACAAAGGAAAGAGTTAGCGACGAGTTTTGGTTAATAATATCTAGGCTATTATACTGACAATCACTCCGGTTAGAACACTGATGTAAAAAGGCGGGGTGATGATAAATGGGTCTTCTCGTAGTGGTGGGAATTGAGAACCCAGGACAGAGGAAGCGATTTGACTGGTTGCAAGTCCGATACCTGCGAGCGCTATAGTAGTATTGAGTGTGCGAGCGCTTTTCGTTTATTGAATGTCAATAATTCCTCGAATGGTGCTATTAAGGGTAACGGTAAAAAAGACTACTCTTTTTCATTAATAATCATGCTCTTCTATCCTCAAATTATAGGTTATAACGTCGCATTAATAGGTTATAACGTCGCATTAACTTAATTCCATCTACATCTTTTTGGACACCCCAACGCTTATAGAAATGAATCATTTCTGATAAACAGTAAAGAGAAATCTTTACAACTTCTTTTAATTGAAAATCATGAATCACCTCATCTAATAATTTAGAATTATTGGATATGGCAAGAAAACCCAAATCATTGAGGAGTACATTAATAATGTACCGTCTAACAGCATTATCCCAGCGACTACAGAGTATTACTTTTACGATATTATTAACCCTGATTATCAGTGTAATACTTCCTGGAGTAACTTGGGTTACTGGCTTGGGAATTGATAATGGTCATCTTATTTCTCGTCCAGCTTCAGACAACTGTGTTGTGAGTCAAAATGCTGATGCTAATCACAACATTAAACCAATTACTTATCATGTAGACCGTGAAAAAGCTAAAGAAGTTTTACTCAAAGTTCTCACTGTTGTTCCCCGTACAGAAGTTATAGAGGAAACAGATAATTACATTCATGCTCTTTCTAAAAGCCGCATCTTCAAATTTGTGGATGATGTAGAGTTTTATTTACCTGTGGATGAATCGGTAATTCATATACGTTCAGCATCTCGTGTAGGAGAGTCGGATCTCGGTGTCAACCCCAGACGTATGGAAAAAATTCGTTTAGCTTTGCGTGATTTGAACATTTGATTTTATTTGCATGCAGTTGTTGAAGTTGAATAATGATCATTTACGAATCAATGGATTTTTGATTGTGAACTTGAAACAAGGTAGTTAACAAACCATCAATGCGGACAAAATTTTTCTGCTGATGATATTCTTTAATTCCCTGTGCACCTTTTTTATTAACCCAATTAACTAAAGTTTCTCTTTATCCTTGATATTTATACAGTGGCACAGCCAGTTTGTACTCGTTCAATATCGGCAACAATTATTTGTCGAGTTCCGGGAAGAGGAGAAAATAAAGAATATAAAGAATCCCATTCTGGGGAATTAGGCAAAATCGTTTTTCCCTTGCCATAAAGACGGAGAATAGATGGAGGTTCTTGAAAAGGGCAAGACATAAATGTGATTCTGCCATTTTCTAATATATGGGCAGAAGTTTTATTTCCACTACCTATTATGTTACATCTAGGTCAGCAACGCAAAGGGGTGAAATGATACGAAAGCTTTCTAAACCTTTAGGAGAAAGGTTAACATGTCCTGTAGGACTTAAAGATGGAGTCCCAACAAAAAACATCTGCTGAGTTGCAAACTTTTGCAATTCTTCCGTAATAGAATCAAAAACTTTAGCCATAAAGGTTCTGAGAGTTTTTGTAGAAGATTTGTTGTTATCTACTATTCTAGAAAAGCTTAACTTCTATTTTAAATGTCGTCAATCTTTCTTCCTCCACCTATACAAAAAATTAATAGTCAAATAGCTGATAGTGTTGGTGTTGAATTATACGTATTACGTCTTGATCTCATGCACTCACACGTTAATGGTAATAAGTGGTTCAAATTGAAATATAACCTCTTGTCAGCTAAGGAGAAAAATGTATCCACTATACTCACTTTTGGCGGTGCTTATTCTAACCATATTTTTGCCACAGCAGCCGCAGGTAATATTTTTGGTTTTCGTACTATTGGGGTGATTCGTGGAGAGGAAACTTTTCCCCTCAATCCTATATTGAGTTTTGCGGTAGAACAAGGTATGCAGTTAGTATATTGCAATCGCACAACCTATCGACAACGCCATACAACTCAACTACAGGAAGACTTAAAACAACGGTTTGATGAAGTATTTATCATTCCCGAAGGTGGTTGTAACCTCAATGGAATGCGAGGTTGTACAGAAATAATGCACAATTTAGAACTATTTGATACTATTTGTCTAGCGTGTGGAACAGCCACAACATTAGCTGGTATTGCCATATCATTACCTTTGAAACAGAAAATAATTGGCTTTCCTATATTAAAAGGTGGAGAATTTCTAGCAGCAGAAATAGAGAGTTTAATTAACAATTATCTCACATCTGATTTACCTGCACTAGTTAATTCTCCTGCATCTTGGGAATTAGTATGTGACTATCATTTCGGAGGTTATGCAAAGGTAAATCAGGAATTAATTATGTTTTGCCAAAAATTTACCCAAGAACACGACATACCCCTAGATTACGTATATACGGGAAAAATGTTTTATGGAGTCATGAATTTACTACAACAGGGATTTTTTCAACCAGGTCGTCTACTATTAATACATACAGGCGCTTTACAGGGAAATCAGGGCATTAATGAGAAATTACTTAGGAAAGTATTTAAGTAAAGTAACTTTTAATAAATCAGAACCACCTACAGCAGGAGTCAGAAGTCATGATATACTATTTCTCCAGCTTGTTTTCGGATATCGCCGACATTATCAAAAACCTTCTTCCATGAATCATAGTCTTCAACTTCATGGATAATCAATACATATTTCATGATTTTGTCTAACTATTATCTTCATTATGGAGTGGCAGAACAGGATTGTTTCCAAGTCAGCTTTTTCTCAACAGTTTATTGTTCACCAGGGGGAACAGTACGCTCATCCATAAAGTAAATGTTGAATTTCTCTAATTTTTTACCACCTTTGTGTTTAGTATTCCAAGCGTAACAGAGATATTTTCCATAGAAAGGATAAAGCTTTTTACCGATCGCTCCATTAAGATTAATAAAATAAGTTAGCCATTGCATATTGTGATAAATACCACTTCTGGTACTCAAACTAGGTTTATCCCAGTTAACAGGATTTCCACCACGAAAGATATCAACCTCGCTGCCATTTTCCAGACTAGCTGGTATAATATTCCATCCATCATCTCTAGGCCGTGCAGGTGCAAAAATATTCCATGATTGATCAAGCCTTGTAACTCGGCCAGTAACTTCAGTGTTTTTGCGATATTTTCCGCTTGAATAAATCAGGAGCGTAACTTTGGATATTCCAAATAAAAGCGTAAATTAACAACACCACAGCCAAAAGATTCAAAAGGCGGGATTTACGAATTTCCAAAGGACGGAATTGAAAAGGTTTGGTGAAATTACTAGCGAACTGACGATTAGATGTGATCGCTTCATAGAACTTTGTTCTCCCAGCCATCACTCGATTCCAATTTAGCAATGGCACTAAAAACCTAAATACAGGTGACAAACTCACAACATAAACAATACCTTTAGACTTAAAATGTCGCTTTCCTTGATAATCTTCAATTACCCAAGAATTCTCAGCTTCCATATCAGCATGAATATCTGGATCAGCATGAATATCTGGGTATTCCTGCGGCATTAATAACGGTGTTCCTGGCAAAATCAACAGAGTTCGTAAGATATGCACTACCTTTGTACAAAAACCACAATCAGCATCAAAACAAATTTTTAAGCCTTGACGTACTGGTGTTTGTAGGCGCTGTTCCAAATTATTCCAAAAGGAAGTAGGAAGAAATGCTAACCAACTAAAAATGCTCAAAAACCGGAAAATGCCGATATTGAAAGTTAAACCGAATCCGCCATGAAGTCCGATAAAAGTCAGAACTGCATCTAACCGAAACAAACTATTCCGAAAAGGAATGAATATAGTCAGTGGTCCTATCCATTCCAGTACCAAAGTAATTTGAGTGAATACCTTTAAAATCGGTTGAAAATTGAGGATAGAATAACCAAAAGGGGTAACATTTTAGTCAAAACTCAAAGCATAATAAACCGCACTACCATCAACCCAAATGGGGCTTTTAGTTTTAATTGCAGCGGAAAAAATATAGATAAAATACTGCTGACACATCAGAGGAAAAGTAGCACTAGAAACCACTATTTCCGGTAACTGAAGTTGAGAAGTATTCAGCACACTATCAACAGTATCAAAGAAATAACAAGCGCCCTAAGGTAGGAACATCGCCCAAAACATGAGAGCGCGTAAAAAAACATCATCCGCTGCAAAAATCAAGGCTGGGTTACGATTGTGCATGGATACCAGCAATACCCAAGAAGCAATGGTAGCCACTCTAGTGCGATAACCCACTAATATCAGCAGCGCAAAAAAAGCTGCAATAGCAAATAATAATGCCTGAACAATCGGTTCGCCGCTGATAGTATGTAAAGACCAATATCCAGGTTTGGCGATTTCCGCTAGTAAAGTACAGGGAAGAACACCGAAATCAGTATAGTGGGCGTTTAAATCACCACAGTGAGTAAATAAATCTACGAGAATGATGATGGAAATACCGGTACAAAACGCAGCGAGCGATCGCAAATCTAGTCCTAAGACAGTTTCTAGATTTCTTCTCCAGGATGTTTTTGATGTTTGTGTTTGAGTAACCATTAGATTTTTTCAATGAACCGCGAAGGCGCGAAGAAGAAGAAGAAGGAAGAAGATAAGTATTTTTTAAAGTAGGAATATAGTAAACTTTTACTTTTTCCTCCTTTGCATAAGTATTTATCTTCTCAACAGTTTTTTAATTCCTCCAAATATCCACTTTTTAGCTACTTGAAGTTTATATTTAAGGGTTGGTAAACTTTGAATATACACTCCTCAGCGAATCATGCTAGCTAGATTACCATCTAAGGTGATACCAAAGCTATAAACTAGAGCATTCTCAATAGCTAAAGTTAACATCTCTCCTAAATGTAAGTAGCTAAATGATTTTAAGAGACGACCTGTAATTTCTGCTCAGATATTGCGAGCTGCACAGGGTGCTTGTTGATAGGTAGCTTGGGCTGTAGCGGGAGATTTATTACTTTTAATATCTCTAATTTCTGCTAACTCTCCTAATACAAATACATTTGGATATCCCGCTAGTTGCAAGGTTGGGGTAGCAATTAATTATCCTTGTTGATTATGTTGACATTTTAGGTCTTGTGTCCATTTAATTTATCGGTCTCCTCCTGTCCACAAAACTAAATTTCTCGGTAAGTTCTGAGTTTTACCTTGACGATTAATAATCACTGTATTAGATTGGATCATTTCAATATTAGTATTCAAGTCTATCTGTACACCCCATTTTAATAAAGCCCTATATGATGCATTTTAACTACCTTTATAGAAGGTTGTAAGTCTTTATCAATTAAGCGAATTTCTCCCCAGTTCTTCAGCCTATCTACCAGTTTACAAGCTATTTCTACACCATTGGGACCAGCACCAGCTATACTGATCCTAATTACAGGAATATCAGATGTTTCCAAAACCCGTAACTGTTCTTTTAAATATTCAGCATCTTCTAAAGTCGGAAAAGTTTGGGCATATTCTGCTGCTCTTGGGACTACATCTAATCTAGTTCCTTTACCAACAGCCAACACAAATAAATCATAATTTAATATTTCTCCATTTTCAAAATTTACCGATCTTTTCTCTAAATTAAAATTTATAATTCCTGCTTGATAAAATTTAGCTTGACTATCTGCCAACAATTATAACCTGGTTCAAATTCTCAATTATTTAGTTCTCACGTCACTACTTCATAGAGTAAAGGAGTAAGTAAAAAATGTTCCCGCTTTCCTACTAAGAAAAACTCATAATTAGGCTTTGTAAATTGAGTGAACTTCTCCAGTTACAAAGCCGTATAAAGACCACCCAAACCACCACCTAAAATACAAATCCGTACTGGATGATGATTAGGAAGTGCAGATTGTTTAAATTTACTGTGTTTACTTAAACTATCATTTTTCTCATACATGATTTATAGTTCATACTTTTCTCCTCTCTTTCTTCCTTTGCGTCTTTGCTCCTTTAGGCGAAATAAAATAAATATATTATTTGATATTTACAGCCTTAAACTGCTCAACAAGTTCACTTGTCCGAGTGCGACGACCATAAGGATTCAGATGATAATGGGTTTCAGCAAACAAACTAGAATCAGTCTTCACGTTTAAGGTTTCTTTGTCATAAAGTACAGGTGCAATTTTGCCTAACTCTTCTGCTATCTTGCGGATATTACTAAGAGTTTCAGTATCAGTGCTGCCATAAATCCAAGAAAGTCTTAATACCAAAGTTGCCCCTTTAGCCTCTACTTCCTGTTTAATCTACTTCCTGTTTAAATTGCTGAATTCGCCGCAAAGAATGAGGAGAAAGACTATCATTGATTTTCAATGACCACCATTCGCTCTTGGTGCGTTTTTTCAAGACTCTGGGATCACCGTTAGCTGTCACGGAGTCAGAATAATAACCTGTTAAACGACCTTTCTGCACCACATCCAGAGATGATTTAGTTGCGGCTTTTAGGGTAGGTATACCTAATAACATCAGGTCTTAGGCTAGTTCCTTGGGGGGTACATTTCCTAAGCCGGGTTTACTAATAGGTGCACCAAATTGACCAGACCAATCGCCAAAACCATCTTTATTTAGTAATAATACATACTGAGGTATCAAAATTACATATCGCCTTTTTTAATCACATCAGTAACACTGGGCAGAATCACATCTAATCCGATTGGCTCATCTGTGGCTATGTTGATGCTAGGGATGCCTAATTTCTGTTGGATCAGTTTGGCATCGACGGTGTAATGAGCGCCAGAACCACCGATAATGAGAATACGTTGGGGTGCTTGTACTTCCTTGGCGATCGCCATTTTCTGTTCATACATCATACGCAACCTGCTAAGTTCACCTCCATAACGGGCATTTATAGAAATAACCAACACCCCAAGTTAAACCTGTGATCGCAAATCAACTGGAAAGTCTGAAGAACTTGTTCATAAGAGGTGACAGGGAAGAGTTGACAGTCAAGAGTGATAACTGAATCTAAGAGGATGTTTAAAAAGTTATAAAAGCTATAATTTGTCATTCTGTATCCCTTCTGGACACTGCGTGAACGCGAAGCGTGCCGGAGGCTCTAGAATCTAGGGTTTGATCAATTAATCTGAGATGCTTCACTTCGCTGCGCTATGTACCCTGCAGGAAGGAAGCTACAACATGACTTTTCAAACACCCTCTAAAACTCAAAGTAAATAAACGGAGAAGCTGTATACAAGAGCACTAACAGTGACCGTGAGTCCAAGGAGAAACCAATAAATTATATTCCGTCTCTCCTTGTCGCCAAACTCCTATTTCTTCCATAAATAACAGTCCTGTTGAGAGTAGCAAAGTGAAGACTAAAGCTGCTGCTCCATTCTCATTAAAGAATGAGAACACCTCAGCTAAATTAGATAGAGAACAATTCCAAGGAGTTACTAAAACTTGCAATTTCTGCACTAAGTGATGTGTATTTGTTTCCATAAAAAACAGACATACCGGAATTACAGATCCAAAAGTTAAAGCCCAGGAAATAAACTGCTGCATCATAAACTTTTGCTGTCCTAAAGATTTATAAAATGGTCGTCCACCATAGGGTAAGACTAACAACAATAGTGATAAGCTCCCCAAAGAATAAAATTCCATGCTGCTCCGTGCCAGAAACTAGATAGGGTAAATCTAATAAAAAGATAAAATTGGGGATACTTCATGTTCTTGCCCATCAAAGGCAGAAAAACACAGTCTCTAAACCAAGTGTTAAGGGTAACGTGCCATGTCCGCCAAAACTCTTTAATACTCTCGGAAGTATAGGGAGCAAGAAAGTGAAGGGTTAACTTAACACCTACAAATTTTCCTAACCCCACAGCAATAAAACTATATCCACCAAAATCAAAATAAATTTGTAATGTAAACAGAAAGGCGAAAAACTAAACTAACCAAGGATTGTCAACTTGCTCTATTTTGATATAAGGTCAAATATTCAGGACTTACGCAACTGGCACAAATAGGGGGAGGGATGTACCCCTGGCACGCAACAATTGAACTCAAACCAAGCATATCGGAAGACTTGGGCGTTTTAGTTGCTGAATTAAATAATTAGAAAGCAATCTATGCTTGTTTTGAT
>ERZ1034427.211-NODE-211-length-12427-cov-33.095457_pt1 | contig 12427 bp, 16 predicted proteins | sample MGYA00520607_ERZ1034427 | MGnify/ENA primary metagenome ERZ1034427 (study PRJEB33736, sample SAMEA104288489) | Azolla caroliniana | place: Brazil | collected 1987 | study: EMG produced TPA metagenomics assembly of the PRJEB19522 data set (Is there foul play in... | reverse complement strand
TCTTTTCTATTTATTGATTGGTTCAACTGGAATCCGGACGTGTTTCCTTCTTATCAAGCCAGTTTGGGGTACATTTAGGCTTGATTTTTGTTTACGTCCCGTTAGCATAAACAGTCCCAAGCCAACAATAGACAATAATCTTTAGAAGCACGAGATTACAGGACTTATGCAAAATCTCTCTGCAATTCTCTTTTCTTTGTTTCCTATCCCTTCGTAACACTAGGCGAACACTTCTTCGCGGTTCATTTTTCTTCTTGGAAAGTGGAGATTATTGAGGAAGGTAATTTGTTATACGTTTCCCCATTCCCCAGATTCGGCAAATGGTGTTGAGGTGAAAATGTTATTCTGGGTAATTAATGTCTGGCAGCAAGAATCAGAGCGAACATTGTCAATCTGGGGAGAAACAGCGACAATGATTCAAGCTTTACAGAAAGAAGTCACATTTGACGAATTTATTCCCTGGTATCCAGAAAATACAGAACACCGTTATGAATTGCATGATGGAGTAATTGCGCAAATGCCGAAACCAAAAGGTAACCATTCAAAATTAGCAGGATTTATCATCGCTGAACTAAATTCTCTGTTGAGACAATATAAATTACCCTTCTTTATTCCCAGAGAATGTATCTACAAATCTGTAGACGGAAAATCTGGATATGAACCAGAGGTGATAGTTCTAGATGAAGCAGCGCTTGTAAATGAACTCAGATAGGAATCTGAATCAGTCATTACTCAAGGGAGATCAGTGAAATTAATCATTGAAGTTGTCAGCACCAATTGGCGTGATGATGATTTTAGGGAACTGGGAGACTATGAGGAGTGAGGTATTCTAGAATATTGGATTATTGATTATTTAGCTTTGGGTGGAAGAAATTTCATTGGTAATCCTAAACAACCGACTATTCCTGTTTATGAATTAGTATATGGAGAATATCAAGTTACTCAGTTTCGTGGAAATAAAACCTTTAAATCACCAGATTTCCAGAATTGAATTTGACGGTTGAGCAGATTATTCAGACTCAGTTAAAGGTTGATTAGAAACCAATTGCCTCCCACATTTGAGCAAGTAGAATATGTTCTCCAGCTTTTGCTTGCTGTAATAACATTTTGAGACTTGCTTTGACAGATTTAATAGGAGTATAATCTGGGTCATTTTCTAATTCATCTGTAGATCTATCAAATAGAAGAATAACTCGGACACGACCAGGTATTTCTACGTCGATGGCTTGGTCTAATAACAATTGTTATTTTTCGTCAGTTGTTCCTGTAACTTCTACGGCTTTCATTTATCTGTCCGAACTTCATCTATACTTCATCTATATTTATTATTATTTAGATTTATTTTTTTTATATTTTTGCTGATTTTCAAGGGAATTGCTATTTTCCAGTTGTGGAAGAATGGTCAAAAATCAGGAATAACAAATTATAGGACTTACGCAACTGTCACAGTCAATGTCTCTTTCAGGGTGCGTTAGAGCTCGAAAATCTATTGATACTAACCAATTTATAGGTCTGTTGCACCATACTAATATGCCAGTTGCGTAAATCCTGAATAGCACTTCCCGCATCATACCCAGTCCGGCTAATCAGTGAGAATTCTCCTACCTGTGCGAAAATTGCTGAACTCTATCTCCCCCTACACCCTACACCCTATTCCCCCATAAGAGTATCATTCCCTACTTGACAAACGACTCATAATGGAATAAGGTCGTTCGCAAATACTTCTTACCAAATACTAAAATTTATGCCTTGCTTAAGACGAACACACTTCCCTCGTTACCCCTGCCAATCCGCAAATCGCTATCTATATAGGTAATATCTAACCATCCTTGTTGGTCGCTGTTGATAGGAAACTCAATAGCTGTAAATTTCTGACCGGATTCAATTTGTTGGATAAAATATGCTGGTGATTTGTAGCCAACTAGCTTTTGTAAGCCAATAATAGAGCGTTGGAATTTTACTTGGACTCGACGGTCAGAGACTGGTTCAAATTTAGCGGTTACGCTGACTAATGCTCCTAAAGAAGGTGGTCCATAGATTTCAGCTATGTTATAAACACTGGTAGTTTCTACTCGAATACATTGGTAAATCTGGCCAAGTTTATAAAAGGGAAAACGATCTAGGTTTAACAAAGCTTTGCTCGTAGTGTATAGTAGTCGCCAATCACCTTCTAGTAAGTGGGTGGCGTCTAAAAGACGCGGTGTGGGCTTAAAGTCTTCTAAACCTGCAATCATAGCTAGAATAGCCTGTTTTTGGGTTTCAGTTGCCAGCAAACCGCGATTTGTACCAGTAATTGCTTCTAAAAGAGCAGATTTTGTCATCATAGCTTTCTACCTCAAAATATAACTATAAAATCAGAATTAACAATCTTAATGAATGTTCTGTTTATACAGCCATGCAATCTACTAAGAATTACAGGCGGTTTACTATAGGCTTATTAAATTAATTTTTTTGTTTAATTCGGATTTATAAATCAAAGAGTTGAATCATTAACTAAATTATCCCGTATCAAATGATAGACTCTTAATGTCTAGTTACAAAGACCTCTTGGTACATTCGTTGATATGTTAAATTCTCCTCTACGTGAGCAACCCCGAAACCAGCGAGCTACAGTAATTCCCTTGAAGCAAGAGTCCTCAATGTTGGACTGGTTACAATCTAGCAGTCGTCTCATAGCACGTGAACCTTACGAATCGGCCTTTTCCGAACAAGAAGAAGAAATATCAGATTTCCTGGGTGGAGAAGATGCAATTGGCGACCTTGACTATGATGATGATAATGATATTGCTATAGATGAGGACTAGTCACAAGAGGCTTGGGGACTTAGTTTGATCAACATCAACAGTCTCTTTTTGCTGTTTTTATTTTAAGTGTGGAGTGAAGGGAAATTTTTTGTGGACGCTAAACTATCTCCTAATCAAGGTTTGAACATTTCTGGTATTGGGTTGGCTTGTTTGTTGGCCCTTTCATTGACTGCAACTGCATTAATTTTAGATTGGCTGGGGCATAGATTGCCCTGGCATCCGAGTTCCCTTACCATGCCGTTTTTACTGTGTTCTGTGGGTGCTGCGGCTGCTGGTAATTTTGTCATACCCCTATTACAAGCATTGAAAACAGGGCAAGTTATTCGGGAAGATGGGCCTCAAGCACATTTGAAAAAATCTGGAACTCCTACTATGGGGGGTGTTTTTTTTATACCTGTAGCTGTAATGGTTGCCTGTGTGTTGTCTAACTTTGCTCAAGATGTAGTTGCTGTTTCTATTTTAACGCTCAGCTATGGTTTAATTGGGTGGATAGACGATTGGCAAATTTTGCGTCGTAAATCAAATAAAGGTATATCTCCGAAGATGAAACTGGTTTTGCAGATCCTTTTTGCGACTGGTTTCTGTCTGTGGATGATGTTGAATAGAGATTTTAGTATATCAAATATCGCCTTACCTTGGGTTAATTTTTCCCTACCTTTAGGATTACTCTTTTGGCCTTTGGCTGGTTTTGTGTTGCTAGCAGAAAGTAATGCGACTAATTTAACAGATGGGATTGATGGGTTAGCAGGGGGAACAGTTGCGATCGCTATTTTCGCATTAGGTGCTTTTATTACACCAACTTCACCTGATCTTATGATATTCTGTGCAGCCATAAGTGGTAGTTGCTTAGGATTTTTAGCCCATAATCGTAACCCAGCCCGTGTTTTCATGGGAGATACCGGTTCTCTAGCATTAGGTGGTGCTTTAGCTGCTGTTGCACTGCTAACTAACAGTTTAGTAGTCCTGTTTATTCTTAGCGGTATCTTTTTTGTGGAAACCCTGTCTGTGATGGCGCAAGTGAGTTATTACAAAGCCACCAAAGGGGCAGATGGTAAAGGTAAGCGTCTATTTAAAATGGCTCCATTACACCATCACTTAGAATTAACTGGCTGGTCAGAATTGCAAGTAGTTTCCGTTTTCTACATTATCGCCGCGATTTTGGCTACTATCTGCTTGACAATGATTACATTCTGAAAACTTTAGCATACAACGAAAATAAAAAACCCCCTGTAAATTAGGGGGTTTTTTATTTTTCTTGCTTCATTTAATCAGTTAGTCATATTTTTTATTGAACTGTTGCTTAACCTATTCATAAATCTCAATTGTGATCAGAGATAAACTATGATCTTGAGGATAAGTTTCAATGTTTTTACGAGCAAAAGGAGGGATAAAAAAGGGAATGTCTTTGAGTTTAGCATCGGCTTCAGCAGTCCATTAAATTTTTTCACTCCTGGATTTTGAGGTTTCACTTTTGATAGTTTACAGGTTCTACCGATCCCCTGTCGCCTGTTTTACCAAATGTACCGATTCTGGTAAAACCAGTTTTTCCATTCCCAGTCGCACAGCGTTACTGGAACCGGGAAGAGAAAAGATTAATTTGTTTTGATAGATACGAGCTACAGAGCGAGATGCGAAAGCGGAATAATTTACCAAATCCAGGTAAAGTCTTTTCTAACAACTTTTAAATAGCATTATAACTGGTATCTCTGGGTGCAATTCCTGTGCCTTCATTAAAAATGAAAGCATCTAAATTTGCATTTTTACCCAGCAGTTCTATCTGTTTTGGGATCTGTGCAGACCAACTGACCGCCCCACTTGCTGTTTCATCTTTGATAATTGTGTAACCATCAATAATATGATTAGCAGTCAACAACAATTGGTGAATCAATTGACCACTTTTATCTGTTTCTGCGCTGCGTGTATTACTTACGCTGAGAACTGTACAAATGACAGTCATTTCTGCTGAGTCTGGATGTGGTTGCAGTTTCATACATAGGGAAATTTCAGCCAATGACCGAACAAAAATTTAAATAGCTAATAAGGAGAGGTAAGCTTACCTCGACCTAAAGGCACGAGGCTTTAGCCACAGATTTGAATCCATCGGGAAGAGAGAGAATTGCCCACGCCACTTGCTCCCTCTTTCAGAGGAGCTTCCCTAACAAGTCGGCACAGCCCCCCAAGGCAGTGGATCCTCTAATTGACAATTCATCCCTGGACTTTCAGGAAGGCTTATATACTTTCCCAAAGCAGTAATATTAATAGCAGCTATTAATTAATAGCAGCATTTATATCACCATCATGTTCAAATCCACAATGCGCACACTTAAAAACTTCCCCCTTGCAATAGGACCTACCCTTGATTGGGGAAATATGTCCCCATCGGGAACAAGTTTGACTGGTATAGGCAGGTGGGACAAAAATAACTTTTGCGCCGGCAATCTATGAGTCAGTTATTAGTAGGAAAAGGCAAGATGTACAAGATAACAGGCAGGAGTTTTTTAATTTTTAATTTGTTTCTCCCTTATATGCTCCTGCTTACTTCCCTTTAACCTATCACTTTATTTTACTTAGGATTTAGTTAATCCAAGTCCGTTTTCTTGAGCGTAGCGTTCCATAAAGCGCATAAAGCGAGTCCATTCTTCGGGAGTTTTCATCAGATAAACAGCTTCTAATGCTTCCGGTTTACCATTGACAAATTTACCCTTAACTTCGCGGGTAAGAATTTCGCCTTCTTCGTCAATCATATACATCCCAGTGATTTCATCAGTGCCACCTTGACCCAAAATCTGGGGATTGGTAAAAATAAATGTCGCTGTACCTTGATCCCCACTACGCGATCGCGTCAAGCGTACATCTGGAACTACTACTTCGTCAACGCCTCTAGAAAACTGGATTTTTGCCATGATGAATGTATTTTAAGTTTTGTGATGTTTAGTTTAATATTCTCTCATCTTACAGCAGGTATTTGGTGATGGTAGTGGAATCTCTTAAATAGCTCAGAACTTACGCCACAGGTATCCTTTTCCTTAAAAATCCCTTAATAAGTACCTAGATAGAATTAATTACACAATGTCATTGCGAATGTAGCGAAGCGGAATGTATCCTTTTGGGATACTGCGTAAATGCTTAGCGTGCCGGAGGCTTCAGCAATCACAAGGGTCAGCATTGCTTCGAGCGCAATGATTGTAAATATTATTGATCTTGATGATGATTCAGAACTATTTGATGTACACATAACTGATAGTAATGGTGAAATTACCGATTCTCCTGGGCAACCTGTGCTGAGTTCCGGCTATGTTGCACCAGGAGTCTCGTCTACGCCAATAAGCTACTGGTGGACAGTCGCTAGTCGCTCCTCGTTTCCCTGAAGTTGAGGGATAAACAACAAGGATAGCTAGTTTTAACCTCTACCCTGGTTTTACTGCAGACTTTAAGCAAAGTGGTCAAGCTCTCCAAGGTCCCTCACAACCAGATAAACCCTAGTATTTGACTGAAATGAGATTTTTCTCCAAGAGAATACTTTGATTTTAATCGAACCGTTGCTTGTTATTTCTAACAAGTAACGATATAAACCCTTTCAGGGTATTTCACAATTAATAAGCTGACTATTGTTTCCAATGGCATAACTACTGTAATACAGATAGTTATAATAAAACATGGCTTACGCCATGCTATGCTATCAGATAGCATAGCGTAAAAGAATAAGGTCATAGTAATGGAGTAGAGGGATAATACTTCTGCGTAAGGTGGAATCCCACACCCCTCATTTCTTACTGGGAAGGGAGTCTCTAATTAATATTTATGATCACCTTTCACTCAGCTTCCCGTTCTAATATCAAAGTCACGGGTCCATCATTTTCGATTCCCACTGACATCATTGCACCAAATTCACCGGTTTCGACTTTTAAACCGCTGGCTCGTAATTTATCAACAAAGCTATTATATAAATCTACAGCTAATATTGGTTGAGCAGAACGGTCAAAAGAAGGACGACGACCTTTAGTACTATCTCCATAGAGGGTAAATTGACTAATTACTAATAATTCGCCGTTAATTTCTTGTACAGATTTCTGCCATCTGTCACTACCCTCATAATCAGGAAATAAGCGTAGTTCTAAGCATTTACGAACCATCCAATCAAGTTCAGCATCAGTATCTGTCTGAGAAATACCCACAAGTAAATTTAATCCCCGACCAATTTTCCCGATAATTTCCCCATTTACAGTTACTTGCGATGATTTAACTCGTTGAACAATAACGCGCATGTTTATTAATAATTATTCAAATTTCTGTTGTTTATTTTATAGTGATTAACGCTAATAGATGAAACTTGATTGTTCTCAACAATCCACACATGCTTATAAAAAGCAAATAGAACATTCGTAATTCGTAATAGGGTTAAAAACCCTACTCAATTTATTGATCATTTTGAGACTGTTGATAATTACGAATTACGAATTACGAATTACGAATTATTTCCCAAATCCTTTACCTCTACTAGCTGAAGGAATACAAAGACAGTTCTCTAGTTGTTTGAGTAGAGTTTCTTCATTCAAATTTTGACCAATTAAGACTATTTGGTTTTTCCGTTCACCCTTCCATTCATCATCATCTATGGTAAAGCGTTTACCGCAGAGATGGAAAATATGGCGTTGGGGACTTTCATCAAACCACATAATTCCTTTAGCGCGGAATACATCGTTGGGGAGTTGGTTATCTAAGAAATACTGAAATTTGCGAATTGAAAAGGGTTTATCACTTTGGAAAGATATGGATGTGAAACCATCATTTTCCAAATGGTCAGAATGATGATGGTGGTGGTGTTCATGGTTGTGATGATCGTGACCACAATTAGCATGGTCATCATCGTGATGATGATGTTTGTGTGCTTCTGATTGAAAGTATTTATCAGACTCAAATAAACCAACACTGAGAATTAAAGGAAGTGGAACTTGAGAATCTTTAGTCCTAATAATTCTTGCACCTTCCTTAACTTTGTTAATCTTTCCTTCTAATTGCTCTAAAGTGCTGCTGTCGACTAGATCTGCTTTATTTAACAGAATTACATCACCATAATTAATTTGACTAAATGCAGCTTGGGAATTGAATAAATCTAAGCTATAATTTGCCGCATCAACTACAGTAACTATGGAATCAAGACGGGTTAAAATTCGCAGTTCCGAACTGAGAAATGTCATGGCTACAGGTAAAGGATCTGCTAATCCTGTAGTTTCTACAACTAGATAATCTAGTTTTTCTTCCCGTTCTAGAACTTTGTAAACAGCATCAACCAAGTCATTATTGATAGTGCAGCAAATACAACCGTTGCTAAGTTCCAGCATATTATTTTCGGTGGCAACAATCAATTCATTATCAATACCAATTTCACCAAATTCATTAACTAAAACAGCAGTTTTTACACCTTGTTGATTAGTTAGAATATGATTGAGTAAAGTGGTTTTACCACTGCCAAGGAACCCTGTAATAATAGTTACAGGTAATCCTTGTTTGGGGGCTTCCATTGCTTGAGATTCAGAAATAACTGCTGATGGCATAGTCATGAGTAGGATTTTTGTCTATTTTGAATATTAGCCTGATTTAGGCTAGTTAGCATTTCTGGATGAGAACTCGATTCATATACCAGCTTGAAAAATCTGATTAGCCGTTGATTCTAACTCTGGAAAAGTTGCTGATACAACTACTTCATGATTTCTAAGTTACTGAACTTGATATTCGGCATTTACTACATCATAACTAGAAATAGTTGCTTGCTTAGGATTTCCTATTTATTTAGGGAGTTCCATCTAATGCCAGATAATCAACAATACAATATTCAGGAATACCAATTTCTTCATAGTCCTTGACTTTAGTCAAATAATCAATGTGTCAGTTTGTACTCACAACTTCAATAACTAATGGAATTGATGCAGCTTGAGTAACTTTAGCTTGCGTTTCCCATAACGGCTCATTTGCCAAATTAACAGGATTCACGAGTAAAACATCTGGTAAATAAGCTGATGGACTTTCAGGTGGTTTAACCGAAACAGTTTTTGCTATTCCATAGTATAAATCTAGGCGTGTGGATTCTGAGCTTATTTCTTTATTCAGAAAAATGATGATCCATTCATGCTCACCTGATGGTTGATTCATTTCAACAATTACTCCATTTTGTAATTTATAATACTTCTCTTATGGTTTGCACTGTACAAGTTCCTCAAAAGTTACTGATTGAGTTTTCGGTAGAGCTAGAACCACAATTTACCTTTATATATTGTTAACTTTAAACTTTACGTTTTGGCCTAGGGCTACTTCATTATCTTTGATAAATAAAGCTATGATTTAGTATATATAATGAATGCAACATTTTGCCCATCACTCACAACTTACGTTATTATTGCTGATCGTTGGATTGTCCCATTCCTAGATTATGACCCTATCTATTTACAATACGCTTACTCGTTGTCAAGAACCGTTTACTACCGTCGAACCTGGCAAGGTCAAGATGTATTGTTGTGGTGTTACGGTTTACGACTATTGTCATTTGGGTCATGCTAGAGCGTGTATTATTTGGGATGTAGTGCGTCGCTATCTGCAACTTATCGGTTATGATGTCCGTTATATCCAAAATTTCACGGATATTGATGATAAAATTCTGAACCGCGCTAGACAAGAAAAGTCAACAATGGAAGCCGTAGCAGAACGTTATATTCAGGCATATTTTGAAGATATGTCACGTTTGGGGATTCAAGAAGCTAATGAATATCCCCGTGCTACCCATACGATGAATGGTATTCAAAGATTAATTCACGATTTAGAACATAAAGGTTTTGCCTATCCTGCTAATGGTGATGTTTATTATGCAGTGCAGAAATTCGGTGAATACGGCAAACTTTCAGGACGCAAACTAGAAGATTTACAAGTCGGTGCGAGTGAACGGGTAAATATTGAAGATGCGGAATATCAGAAGAAGCAATACCCCTTTGATTTTGCCCTGTGGAAAGCTGCAAAACAGGGAGAACCTGCTTGGGAATCTCCGTGGGGTAAAGGTCGTCCTGGATGGCATATTGAATGTTCAGCCATGGTGCGCGAGCGCCTGGGTGATACCATTGACATTCATACTGGTGGTGCAGATTTAATTTTCCCTCATCATGAAAACGAAATTGCCCAATCGGAAGCTGTTACAGGCAAACCTCTTGCTAATTATTGGTTACACAATGGCATGGTCAAGGTCGATGGAGAAAAAATGTCCAAATCCTTGGGTAATTTTACCACCATCCGCAACTTGTTAGATCGGGGTGTTGACCCAATGGCATTAAGGTTGTTTGTGTTGATGGCACAATATCGCAAACCGATTGATTTTACTGATGAAGCCATATTAGCAGCAACAAACGGCTGGCATACATTGAGAAAAGGTTTATTATTTGGCTATCAATATGGTAAGAAATTGGGGACTGGGGAGTGGGGATTGGGAATCAGAAATAACCTAACTTCTAATACCTACATCGAGAGATTTAAAGAAGTCGTTAATGATGACTTTAACTTTCCTGGTGGATTAGCAGTAATTTTCGAATTAGCCAAAGAACTAATTCGAGAAAAAAATATTATTGTGCATCAGGGAAAAACGGAAACTCCACCGGATAAATTACTGCAACAATGGCAAACCCTTGTGACTTTAGCAGATGTGTTAGGATTAACTGCACAACTAGAAATAGAAACCATATCTGAGGATGCTTTAACTGATGCAGAAATAGAGGATTTAATTCAAAAAAGACAGGAAGCGAGAAAAGGAAAAAATTTTGCTGAATCTGATTGCATTCGTGATGATCTTTTATCAAAAGGCATTACTCTAATTGATAACTCTGAAGGAACTCGTTGGCATAGAGGGTAAATTCAAAACTCAAAATTCAAAGTTATGAATAACAACAAAGCTATCACTGATAGAACATTTGATTTCGCGATTCGTATCATAGAACTTTCCCAGGCATTAGATGAAAAGTCAGGAGTATCCCGAACAATATCTAAGCAATTAGTGAGGTCGGGTACATCAATTGGAGGAAGTCTTTAAAAATCTCAATCTGGACAAACAAAGTACAGCTGATTTTGTTCACAAATTAGAAATTTCCTTAAAGGAAGGAAGAGGAACTAGATATTGGCTACTATTACTAATAGCGACTGAGTTAATGCCAGAAGGACTTTTACTACCAATTTCGGGAGGAGTTAATTAATCAAAATAATTGCGGCTATTTTAGTCAATAAAGAAGAAAATCGGCCAAAATAATAATGTTTGAATTTTGAATTGTAATTATGTGGAAAGAATTAACAACAGCAATTTCTCATGCTGATTGGATCGGTATTGGCGCTGTCAAAGAAACATAGAGCAACCATTGTGTTCGTGATGGCTTACCCAAAAGGAATGGTAAAACATTATCAATGGGAGGGATGATAGAAGTCATGTTTAACGGTTGTTTAGGTTATACCACTACCAACTCCCTCATACTATCATCCTTGCAAAATGCTCCCGAAATAGCCTATCAACAAGCACTCGCAGCTAGTGAATTTTGGATTTATCCTTTTTGAGAAAACACACGTCCTAAAGTTGTTGGGGAATATAATTCACCATTATTTGAACTATTAGGTGCTATTAGTCCAGGTAAAATAAACAAGTCATTAATTCGTCTTTGTCGAAAATATAAGAACTAACGACAAAAACAAAATTGTACAAAACTAACGCTAACATAAACACCGGTCAAAAGGAAACTTGGTTTGTGAGTAGTAATGGGTCAGAAGTATATCAGGAAATTCTGTCTATTGCTACTCATCTCGGTGTGATCACATAAGATGGTGGAGTTGTTCAAAAGCGGACAAATAATGGACTACAAGCGCACTTTTATCAAGGTGGATGGGAACTCTTAAAAGAAGAAAACCTATGGCATCAAGGGCAGAAAGTTGGTGAACAAGCATTAGAATTATTAACAGCCGACGAATTTCCAAATATCCGCACCAATTTTCTTTGTTTTAGCACCAGACCAAATGATGCTACAAATTCATGAAAGCATTGGACATCCCTTAGAAATAGATAGAATTTTAGGAGATGAACGTAACTATGCTGGTGGTCGGTTTGTTAAACCGAGTGATTTTGGCAAATTAGAATATGGTTCATATTTAATGGATATTACCTTTGCTCCCACTGTAGAACGTGAATTTGCTAGTTATAGTTTTGATGACACTGGTGCAAAAGCAACCAGAGAATATGTGGTTAAAGATGGTATTTAACGTGGTTAAAGATGGTATCTTACAAAGAGGTTTAGGAAGTTTAGAAAGTCAATCTCGATCAGGTTTACCAGGTGTTGCTTGTGCGGGTGCTTGTTCTTGGAATCGGCCACCAATGGATTGCATGGCGAACTTAAATTTAGAAACAGGAAATACCAGTTTCACAGACATGATTGCCGGAATATAACACGGTGTTTACATCAGGGGAAACGCACCTTATTTCCTAATAAAAACTAATGAGGATTTTAAAATTATCTATATTAAGATCAAGTGCAAAGCTTGATGGATATATAAACAGAATCAATCACTTTTTTATTAAGCGATGAATTAGCTTATCTGCAATTGAATAACTC
>ERZ1034427.209-NODE-209-length-12467-cov-32.644860_pt1 | contig 12467 bp, 20 predicted proteins | sample MGYA00520607_ERZ1034427 | MGnify/ENA primary metagenome ERZ1034427 (study PRJEB33736, sample SAMEA104288489) | Azolla caroliniana | place: Brazil | collected 1987 | study: EMG produced TPA metagenomics assembly of the PRJEB19522 data set (Is there foul play in... | reverse complement strand
CCTACACCCTCAAAATTCCCTTCTACCATTTTTTTCACACCAAGTTAATTTTCCTAACATGTCTAATATAATACCTGGGGAAGATATACGAATTTAGCAAATTTGATAATACAAGTGTTTTGATCTAAGTATATGGTTCTACTTTAAGCCGGACACAGAAGACGGTTCCCAATCAAAAATCCAAAATGATATAAGGAGGCAGCAAGTTATGAATCAAACACAAGCTGCTTTGAGAAACGAAGTTCGAGAACTTGCAAAAGTAGCATTTCATCGCAAGCTGATTTCAGGATATGCTGATGGAGGAGATATCAATGAATACCAAATTATCTACCAAGGAAAACCTAGACATATTTCTCTGGAACAAACTCGTCTTCTTTTGATAGATTTGCTATATAGGAATCAGATTTATTAATATTAGGAATCAGATTTACTAATATTCTATGAAGTTCTACAGACAATACCTTCGCCAATTTATGACGGTTCAACCCTCGTAGTACCAGGGCTCGTAGTACCAGGATGAATACCTCTACTGCGTTATGTTTTGTGCAAGTCCCGATACTCTTTTTTTGGCGAAGGTAATGAAATTCCCTAACTACTCAATGCCTTGATAAACCGTTGCAAACTCTTAAACACACTGGGTTTTCTGGCTGGTGTTCCTTCACTGGTTGTTCCTGGTTGTCCTTTCATCAGGATCATGTCTATTTCGTCACCGGAGGGTCGTTTGGGTAATTCAGCAATTTTTTCATATTCGTTGTTGCTTTCTAGCCATACTTCCCACTGTCCAGGGTAGCAGCGAAAAAGGGCAGATTCATCATCGACGGGACGCAGATAATAACAAGATTCAATGGTACTGATGAAACGTCTGCGGGTTTCTCTGGCTGCGTAACCAATACCCACGACTCCAGAATCTTCTAAACGGGGATTTAACAACACGATGGGGCGCGTATCTATTATTTCACACATTTTTTCTAGTTGAGGTACTTCTATGGGTGTGGGGGCAATAAATAGAAAGATTTCATCTTCTGGTTGAATTTTCGTTTGTAAAGAAGTAGCCCTCCCTGTACCAATATCTTCCACTTTGAATGGTACATTTTGCCAGTCACGACGGGCTAAAGCAGCCGCACCAGCATCAGCAAAAAAGACTTTGACACGGGATTCATATTCAGCAAACAGCGGTACAAATTGTTCTGCTACTGGCATGAATTTGAGTTCTGGGAACAGAAAATCAACTTGAATACGAGTCACGCCATCTGCTAAGGCAGATTTTACCGCTTCACGAGATTGTGTGATCGCTTCTTCTAGGGTTTTGGGTAGTTCAGCCATAATTTAGAGATTTGATAAACTGTCTGGGTCAATATTCAATTCTCGCAGCTTGGCCGCTAGACGTTCAGCTTTTTGTTTTTTTGTTCTACTACTACTTCTAGTGTGGGTATTAGCTGTCCTTATGCGGTAATATCTCCAACTTTTTCAATCCTTTCAAACACCCTCTAAGCACGCCACCGCAATAATATACTCTTAACAGGATTGATAAATTCTCGTTTTTCAGATGTGGCGCGAGCAAATTCTCGTTTTAATTGATAATACCATTGTGCTTGCATATCTGAATCTTTAATTAATCGCAACACAGGATTGTATTTAAGCCCAATTTGCTGTTTTTCTACTACTGTTCGGTCTTGTCCCAGAAATTTCCGTGCCAAGATATGAATCAGAGGTTTGAAGATTCTTAACCAAGCAGGTATGCCATAAAGCACAAAATTTACTTCTGTTTCTGTTTCAGAAATTGGTGTAACTGCTGTCAAGTTAGAAACTCGATGTTTGCCAAAAGTAATTTCTTCTATTCTCACACCAGGTAAACGAAAAGAAATTTCTACTTCGGGAATACCACCACCAACTAACCAATATAATCGGCTCATATTCTCCATATTCTCTGAAAGCTTATGTCGTCGGACTGTAAAGCCGTAAGGTGAAGGATCAAACTCTTTAACTTCTTCATGCAGTTCTCCGCTTCTCCACCACCATACCCGATGCACATAAGGAGAATGGGCAGGATCCATTAAACCTGTCACTGCATGATCTATAAAACAGGGAAACCGTATCACTTCTACTAGATGGGGTTGTTGTTCAATAACTCCTGATACTACAGGAACTTCGTTTTCCACAGGACTGGGTTGATATTTATCCCCATCTGACATATATATCCAAATGTTGCCTTGAGTCTCTTGTATTGGATATGATTGCACATCAAAGCGACTTAAATCGGTGTTTTGCTCTGGTAATAAGGATGGAATCTCTACACAATGTCCCTTGGGATCAAAGCGCCAACCGTGATAACAGCATTCTACTTCTTGTCCATTGAATCGGCCACAACTTAAGGGTACAGCGCGATGAGGACATATATCTCGCACGGCTGAAACCTGACCATCTTTATTTCTAATCAGCAGTATGGGTTCTTCTAACAAAATCTTCGCCACCATCTTACCTGGCTTGAGGAGATAGCTAGGTAGTGCATAATACCAAATATTACGTAATAGGATGTTGTTATCTATCATAATAATTAAGATTTGTTTGATGTTTGAAATATACGTCTTTTACCAATACAAGCTCAAGTTTTCTGCTATTAACTATAAGTATCAAGTTTACGTAGCATCAAGTCTGATATGTTAAACGAGTCCATTTTTTCAGACATTAAGAACCATCGATTGGGCAAAAGCATCTACTCTCGCGGCTGGGGAGCGTAATATACTCCAAGGTTATCCACATGCTACTTTTCGTCCTGATCTACCTGTGACTCGTGCAGAATTTGTGGCGATTATTTAGACAGCCTTACCAAAATAATCATCATCTCATCTTGGGATTACTTTCATAGATGTAGTGGCTAATCATTGGGCACCTCAGTCCATCGAGCGCTTCAGCATATCAAACAAATTATCTCTCTGGCTATCCCAATCTTTCTTTCAAACCCCGTCAACCAATCCCCCGTGTGCAAGGTTTAACGGCTTTAGCTTCAGGGTTAGGTTATGGGCTGAAAGGAGATGCTATCCCTACTTTCAAAAAGTATTATACTGACTTTGAGCAAACTCCCAGTTATGCTATGAATGTGATCGCAGCGGCAATTCAACAAAGTATAGTTGTTAACTACCTGGTACCTATCTAAACTTCACAGATATAGATATAGTATAAAATTTTATAAAATCGTAAGCCAGCAGCGGGATTTGAACTCGCGACCTTCCGATTACAAGTCGGATGCACTACCACTGTGCTATGCTGGCGTAGCTATGCTGGCGTATTGGTCAATGCCTTAAAACACTCAACGATTAATTTAGCATAAATAAATAATTTGTCTAGGGGTTATAGGAAAAAATTCCCCAATCCCCCATACTCCATGCCCCATACTCCATGCCCCATGCCCCATGCGTAAGTTCTAATCAAATATCATCCCCAAAGTAACTATACTAAAAACGGTTTAAAAGTGTGATTCTGAAGGTTCGCGGAGCGTCTCTGAAAGAGATAGTGAAGAATCTCCGAGATACTTCGCTACACTACGTTACCCATGGCTTACGCCACCCTGTGCTATCAGTAGACATAAGTCCAACTTTCACCCGTTTGCGGTATATAATCCCGTAGCGTAGATCAAGGTAAAAATATTTGGTACAGTTTTAAGTCTGTATTCCTGTTGACGCGGCTGAGTAAAAATACAGAAAAACATTATTATTTACAAATCATCAGCATGGCAGCATTGATCGGACGAGATTTATTAGGTCTGGCGGATCTTAGTTCCACAGAACTGCAAGAACTTCTAGAAATGGCAACTCAACTGAAGTCACAACAGTTAAAGTTGCATTCTAATAAGGTTTTGGGTTTATTGTTCTCCAAAGCATCAACTCGCACACGAGTAAGTTTTACTGTAGCAATGTATCAGCTTGGTGGACAGGTTATTGATCTCAATCCTAATGTGACACAAGTAAGTAGGGGAGAACCTGTACAAGATACGGCTAGGGTATTGGATCGTTATTTGGATATTCTCGCAATTCGCACTTTTGCCCAGCAAGAGTTAGAAATATTTGCGAATTATGCCAAAATTCCTGTAATTAATGCCTTGACAGATTTAGAACATCCCTGTCAGGTGTTGGCTGATTTACAGACGATTCAAGAATATTTTGGGACTTTGGCTGGTTTAACTTTAGCTTATGTGGGTGATGGAAATAATGTAGCTAATTCCCTCATGCTGGGTTGTGCGTTGGCAGGAATGAATGTGCAGGTTGCTTTTCCTTCGGGATATGCACCTGATGCGGAAATTGTAGAAAAAGCTAGGGCAGTAGCTAATAATAAAACTGAAGTTGTTCTCACTCATGACCCCAAAGCAGCCGCAGAAGGGGCACACATTCTATATACTGATGTTTGGGCAAGTATGGGGCAAGAAGCAGAAGCTGACAACCGCTTACCAATCTTCCAACCTTATCAAATTTCTGAACAATTATTAGGTCTTGCCGATCCACAGGCAATCGTTTTACACTGTCTACCAGCCCATCGCGGTGAAGAAATTACTGAGGAAGTAATCGAAGGTTCTCAATCAAAGGTTTGGGATCAGGCAGAAAATAGATTACATGCTCAAAAGGCTTTACTGGCTAGTATTTTAGGGGCAGAATAACAGTATTGGTAGTGGGTAATGGGTAATGGGTAATCAATTCTATTTTTCCCAATCACCAATTACCTATCACCAATCACTAATTACCATTAATCTTTAATTGAATCTTGTTAATGAGGAGTTTTTATAGTACAAATGCTCTAGGGACATTTATAATTACTTCCCAATAAATTTATGGAAAAACTAACTGAAGCTCAACAGGAATTGTACGAATGGTTGGCAGAATATATCCGAGTTAATCAGTATTCTCCCTCAATTCGCCAAATGATGCAAGCGATGAATCTGAAATCGCCGGCACCAATTCAAAGCCGGTTGGAACATTTACGCAACAAGGGATATATTGACTGGAATGAAGGTAAGGCGCGAACGATTCGGGTTTTACGTCAAACAAAGCAAGGTGTGCCGATTTTAGGCACTATTGCAGCTGGTGGTTTGATTGAACCCTTTACAGATGGGGTAGAACATTTAGACTTTTCTAATTTATCATTACCTGCCCATAGCTATGCTTTGCGGGTTGCTGGGGATAGCATGATTGAGGATTTAATTGCTGATGGTGATGTGGTGTTTTTGCGTCCAGTACCAGAACCCAATCATTTAAAAAATGGCACTATTGTTGCGGCTAGGGTGGAGGGACACGGTACAACTTTAAAACGTTTTTATCGTCAGGAAAATATGGTAACTCTCAAACCTGCTAATCCTAAGTATCAACCGATAGAGGTACCTGCTATGCATGTGGAGGTGCAAGGTTCTTTGGTGGGTGTTTGGCGGGGGGTATAACTAGGGACTGGGGTAGATGCGGGACATGAGGAACATGAGGGACATGAGGAAGTAATTTTCCTAATGCCCAATGCCCAATCACCAATTATCTTATGTTATATATAACATAAGGCTAAAACCAGTGCAGAAATCGGCTTCTTTCTCTCTCAAGTTGCCGTTTGTCAGGGAGAATAGTGGCAGCTATCACGTTAAGCCTGCATCACCAGGATGTCCAAAAATGCCTTTATCTCTGCAGCGGGGATATCAACGTCGACCTATGACTAGCTGGTTTGCTAATAATGGCAGAGGAACGCTAAAAGTGGCTACTGGTAGTGGTAAGACGATTACTGCGTTGGTGCTCGCTTGCAAGTTGTATCATCAGATAGGCTTACAAGTCTTGTTAGTGGTGTGTCCTTACCGTGATCTTGTCAGCTAATGGGCAAGGGAATTTGAGAAATTTAACTTGCAACCGATTTTGGCTTTTGAAAACTTACGTAATTGGCAAAGTCAACTTTCAACGCAAATCTATAATCTGCGTTCTAGTTCTCAAAGTTTTGTGACGATAATTACCACTAACTCGACTTTAATTGGTGATGGCTTTCAGTCCCAACTTAAATATTTGCCACCAGAAACTCTAATTATTGGGGATGAACCCCATAATTTGGGCGCACCTAAATTAGAGGAAAGTTTACCCCGGAATGTGGGGTTGCGACTGCCTTTATCTGCGACACCGGAAAGATATTTTGATGATGGTGGTACACAATCTTTATTTGATTATTTCGGAGTTGTTTTACAACCTGAGTTTAATTTGCAGGATGCGATCACAAAAGGAGCTTTGGTACATTATTTATAATATCCAGTTCTCGTGGAGTTGACTGAGGCAGAAAGTCTTCCTGATTTAAAGTTAACCAAAAAAATTGGGCGTTCTCTTCAGTATCGAGAACGGGAAAATGGTGATGTTGGAGATTTTGAAGACAAGCAAGATATCAAATCTTTATTAATGCAACGTGCTAGGCTAATTAGTGCAGCATAAAATAAATTAACAGCTTTGCGAGAATTAATGCAAACTCGCAGGGATACAACCCACACTCTATTTTATTGTAGAGATAGTTCTCCAGAAACTGGGCATTATTGATCTGTGCGCCAACTCAAAGCTGTGGCGAAAATCCTGGGTGTAGATTTGGGTTATAAAGTCAGCACGGGAGCAAGGCGATTTTGTGAGGTGGGGCAGAAACTGTGCTTTTAGCTACAGCAACCACAGGTATCGCTAAAATAAATATTTTTCTGGAATTAAGGTAAAATAAATCATATCAAACAAATCAAATTGCAAGAGAAAGTATCTTCTCGGAATATCCTAGGAAGACCTGTATTCAATAATTCGTGGCTGGTGGGAATAAGCTGCTTAGGCCAGTAATCAAAATTGATTACCATAGAAAATTCTGTTAAATGGGAGTTGTAGGTATGAAATCTTAGACAGTTTGAAGATGGATAAAAGAGGTAAAAATAGAATTACAGAAATTATGCCAACTTCCAGCTATCCATTGAGAAGGAAGATGTAACATAATTTCCGCATTTTGTTTAACCAAAATTTACTGTTTCCTGTCATTCTTAAATTGACAACTTGTATATATACAATATTCTAATTGTACGGTAAATGATTTTTATCGGTGCCTGTTTTGGGTTTAGCAAGCACACACTTTTTATCCCACCTCACAAAATCGCCTTGTTCCCGTTCTACCTGATATTTATCAATCACATTAGATAGAGTGATAAAACTTTCATCAACTGCAGTTTTATCTCTTTTATAACGTTGAACTTTACCAGATTGAATTAACTCCATTAAACGTTGTACACCCATTAATCTATGCTCACCATCTAACCGACTTTAGCATCTTCATCTAAAGGTATAAAATCAGTAGTAGCTTTTTTAGCCCGTCCTTGACTATCCCACTCCAGTGCTTTGGGGTTATCTACCTTGGGTAGATTAATTACCACCAAAACAGCCGGAAATTGATGCTTTTTTCCAGCTGCTAAATGCTATTATAATAACGCTGTTTGACGCGACCAGTCAACAGGACGTTGTTGAATTTCATCAATACTCTCAGCGTCAATTTCAATATTCTCTGTCTCTGAGTTGTAGTTTTTTTGCAGCAGGGGTAAACCAGACGCAAAATATACCCCTCCCGCGAACCATTCCAATGTAACAGAACCGACGTAAGCCTCAGTACCACCCATTTCGGTTTTTTGGACAAGAATTTGGTCTTTCTTCTCTAAAAACCTCTCTAGCAGTAAAGCTAATACCTATTTTTCCTTATTTCCTCGTTCTAAATACTCCTTAGCGAGTTGATTATTTAGTGCTCCTGTACTATCATTTATGGGAATTTTTGAGAACTAGAGTATATAAAATAGCTTATCTTGTTTAAAACATTGGATATAGTAATTGTTCTTTTAAAAAGACTTAAAAAACGTTATAATAAAGACTTTATCAGATAACCTACAGCAACTGTAGGTTGTGGTTATGTATGTAGTTCTATTTTATATATAGAAAATTATTAGAGTCCGCCTGTGCGGACTCTATTCGTGTGCCGGCGAATTTTGTTCTCAGCGCCGCTGATTAAGTAAATACAGCAACAAATGAATTTATAAAAATGTGTGTTTAAGTAAGGAATACAAAAATGACTCCTGAAACAAGAGCCAGAAAATAAAAATCAGCAAAGCTCTACTCTAGCAGAGTTCATTGAAGATATTCAAATTCTTACTACATACATTCAAGAATTGTATTGTTTAGATCAGATACCTTGGGTTGTAGGTTATTCGGGTCGAAAAGACAGCAGAGCTACTTTACAGCTTCTTTTACAGCTTTTTTGGAATGCGATCGCTGAACTTCGACCTGAAAAGCTAACTAAAAAAATATATGTTATTACTACAGACACATTAGTAGAAAATCCTATTCTTGCTGCTTGGGTTCGTAATTCTTTACAACAAGTGAAATCTGAATCCCAAGCCCAAGGATTACCCTTTAAACCCCATTTATTGCAGCCAGATTTCAAAGAAACATTCTGGGTAGGATTGATTGGTAAAGGTTATCCTGCTCCAAAAGGGAAATTTCGCTGGTGTACAGAACGACTTAGAATAAATCCCTCCAATCGCTTTATTCGCGATGTTATCCGTAATAATGGAGAAACAATTGTTGTATTACTAACTCGTAAAGCTGAAAGTGCAAAACGTGCCAACAGAATGAAAAAGTTAGAAGCCCAACGCGTAAGGTATCACCTAAGTCCTAACATGAGTTTACTAAATTCTCTGGTTTATAGTCCTATTAAAGATTAGCAAAATGATAATGTATGGATTTATTTAATGCAATGGAAAAACCCTTGGAAATACAGCAATAAAGATTTATTTGCTATTTATAGAGGTGCATCAGCAGATAATGAATGTGTTTTAGTTGTTGATACTTCTACTCCTAGTTGTGGAGGTTCTCATTTTGGATGCTGGGTTTGTACACTTTTTAGTCAACATAAATCACTAACAGCCATCATTAAAAATGATGAAGAAAAACAATGGATACAACCATTATTAGATTTTTCCACAGAATTAGATCTAGAAGAGAATCGTAGCCGGAGATATTGTCGCCGTAGACGCGGAGGTGTTCAATTATATGAACGTAATTTAGAGAGTGAAGTGTCTATTAACCCTATTCCTGGTCCATATCTTAAAGAAGCACGGGAAGATTGGCTAAGAAACCTACTAACAGTAGAAAAGCAAATCTGTCAAACAGACCCATAAAATATGCGTGATATAACTCTACTTACTATAGGAGAACTGAGTGAAATTCGCCGGATATGGTTAGAAGAAAGACACGAATTTGATGATAGCTTACCCCGCATATATCAAGAATTCGCGGGAGAAGTATTTAAAGATCACCATTCCTGGTGCTGACTAAAGCATACTCGGAAGTGATGAATGGGAGGTATTAGAAGAAATCTGTGACGGTGACGAAATGCACTTAGAATTGATGGCAAAGTTATTAGATACAGAACGCCAATTCAAGAAGAAAAATCGTCGGGTGGGTATCTACAAAAGCCTAGAAGAATACTTTGATACAATTCCCATTCTCCAGAGGGATCAATTAAGAATACCCATTTACAACGGGATTTACGACAAGCAGCTTTGGAAGGTGATGTAGCCACAATTAGGGAAAAGGTGAAACAATTAAGTTTATGAGATGCACCTGAAAAGAAAGAAAGTAACCCACAAACTTGGGCTAATTTCAAGTATGCAAAAGAGGAGGAATAATGATATTCCTGGTAAATGCAATTTGCGGCTAGATAGCTAAAAATAGCCTAGTCTGGTTCATCAAATATCAATTTTTACTCACGCAAAAAAAGAATTAGTTATATTACTAGCTTTGACGGAATTAATAGAGTTTGATCAACTTATATATTGGTATCCAGATGGCTATGGACGCTTTGAATTACATGATGGGGTAATTATTGAAATGCAACCGACGGGAACTAATGAACAGGTATCTGGTTTTTCGCCGATCAAGTTAGGCGTACAAATTGAAAAAAATAATCTGCCTTATTTTATCTCAGACAATATATTATTAAACGTGTAGATTCTGGTAGATCAGGATATAACACCGATGTAATTGTTTCAGATTGAAATGCTATTCATCATGAACCTTTATTCCATGAATGTTCTACTATTACTCACGCTGAAACACTGCGTTTACTAATTGAAGTAGTAAACACTAATTGGCAAGATGATTATTTAATTAAGTTGGCAGAATATGAAAGATTAGGTATTCCTGAAATTGGATTGCTGATTATTTAGGTTCAGACGGTAGGAGATATATTGGCAACCCTAAACAACCAACTATTTCTATTTATAATTTGATTGAAGGCGAGTATCAAGTTAATCAGTTTAGAGGAAGTAATGTCTTAATTTCTGCTGCATTTCGGAATTTGAATTTAACTGCTGATCAAATTTTTAAAATTGGTGATCAAAGGTAGGGACTAGAAACATACTTTCGTCCCTCCTTCCTAGGCTCTGGCTGGGAATGTCAATCTGGAGGTTCTACCTCAACTAATTATAAGATAGGCAGAGCCTCTAGAAAGCATTCCCTGTCAGAGCTAGGGAACGAGATTATTAATCCAAAATCTAAAATTGTCTGATGACATTCCTCGAATTAGTCCTCCAAAACTTCGGTCCTTATGCCGGAAAATAAGTCATTAACGTCAACCCGAAAACTGATGAAGATAACATACCGCCAACTATCCTTTTTAGAGGAATGAATGGCGCTGGAAAAACCACTCTGATTGATCCTATTCGCCTGGCTTTATATGGACAACGAGCCCAATGTTATATATGGGTAAACCTGAGTTATACTGATTTATTAAGTAAATGCGTAAATAGTAAAGTAGATCCTATAGAAAAAACCAGAATTGAATTAGTTCATAAACATATTGAAGATGATGAACAGATTAGATCTTGTGTTGTTAGAAATTGGGAATAAATCGTAAAGATGGTAAAGAACATTTGAGAATTTTAGGTGATTATGGAACTTTGGATAATTGATTCATTACTCAATATTTGGGATGAATATATAGAACATATTTTACCTTTAGTCATTTCTAATTTATTTCTCTTTAATGGTGAACAAGTTAAAGAACTTGCAGAACAGGAAATACCACCGCCAATAGTTATTGATACTATTAACAGACTTTTAGCTTTAGAATTAGGAGATAAATTAGCAGTTGATTTAGGAATTCTAGTCAATCGTAGAGAACGAGAATTGGCAGATAATCAAGATTTAGCTAAATTAGAAGAAATTAAAAGTAAATTACCGGAAGGACAGCAAGAATACGAAAAGAATCAGAAAAAACTAGAAAATCTCAATCTTGAAGTTGATATTTTAGAGAAAATTCAGGAAGAGGCTTTACATAAATTTCTTAATGAAGGTGGTAAAATTGCTGCTGAACGTGGCCAATTAGAACGAGAAAAGGAAGATAAAATCAAAGCAGGTAATAATATCCGTGAGTCTTTATGTGAATTAGGATCTGATTTTTTACCTTTGGTATTAATTAGTCCTTTATTATCTCAAGTCCAACGACAGGGAGAAAAAGAACTTAAAAGCCAACAGATCCAATTAGCTCAAGATGTCTTAGTTGCTAGATATGAAAGATTAATTAATTAGTTACAACAATTAAATTTGGAGATTAATAAAGTTACTCATATTCAATCTTTTTTAGCTGAAGATATCAATACTTTATATACAAATAATGTCTCAACAGAAAACACTTCGTTGAATGGATATGAAGAAAGTTTAAGTTTGCTTGAGAATGTAACTTATCGGTTGCATATTTCCAAAAATACAGCCCAAAAGCAGTTAAATGAATTAGATAATTATGAAGAAGAAATTCCAGCTTTAGAAAGACAAGTACAAACTGCGGCTGCACCGGAAGAATATACCAAATTGTAAAAGCTGTAAAAGAGGCACAGACTCAATTCAATAAAATTAAATCTCAGGCTGAAATAATGAATGAGCAACTGATAGAATTAGATACAGAAATCCAGAAAATGAAGCAAGAATTAAATGAATACACTGTAGAAGATCTTAAATATCAAAATAGTGAATATATTATTGACTATGCTACGAGAGTACAAGAAACCTTAAAGGTGTTCCGAGAAAGATTAACCTTGAGAAAACTGAATAAATTAGAAGAGGAAGTAAAAAACTGTTTTCTGTACCTATTATATAGGTCATATTTATTACATCCTATTGCTATTAATGCTAAAACCTTCGGCTTATCTTTATATGATTTAAATGGTAAAGCAATTCCCAAACATCGACTTTCTTCAGGGGAAAAGCAATTAACGGGACGTAAACAAAAATCAAGCCCAAATGTAGCCTAAACTGGCTCTATCAGAAGGAAAGACGTCCGAATTCAAGTTCAACCAATCAATAAATAGAAAAGATATGGCTGTTCTCAACGCTTCTAAAGCTTGAGTAAAAGTATTCAAAGGTTTCTTAGACCACCTTGGTCTTAATCCTCCAGTCCAC
>ERZ1034427.208-NODE-208-length-12471-cov-3.005557_pt1 | contig 12471 bp, 16 predicted proteins | sample MGYA00520607_ERZ1034427 | MGnify/ENA primary metagenome ERZ1034427 (study PRJEB33736, sample SAMEA104288489) | Azolla caroliniana | place: Brazil | collected 1987 | study: EMG produced TPA metagenomics assembly of the PRJEB19522 data set (Is there foul play in the... | reverse complement strand
CTGGAGACCGCCGAGCGGATCGCCGACCTAGACCAGCGCGCCCGCGACTTGGCTCGCGAGTTCTGGCCGGGACCCCTGACCATCGTCGCCCCTATCAAGGACGCGTCGGCGGTCTGCGACCTGGCCCGGGCCGGCCTCGACACCGTGGCGATCCGGGTGCCCCGCCATCCGATCTCGTGCGCGGTGCTGGCCGCGTTCGGCGGAGCCGTCGTGGCCCCGTCCGCCAACCGCTCGGGTCGTCCCAGCCCCACCACCTACGCCGACGCCATGGCCGAGACCGGCGACAAGGCCGCCGCCGCCCTGGACGGCGGTCCCTGCGCCGTCGGCCTGGAGTCGACGGTCGTCTCCGTTCTCGACGGCCAAGCCCGGTTGCTGCGGCCCGGCGCGGTGACCCGCGTGCAGTTGCAACAGATCGTCGGGCCCTTGGCCGAGGCCGACGACGACGCCAAGCGCTCGCCCGGACGTCTCGCCCTGCATTACGCCCCCGACGCGCCGGTGCGGATCAACGCCAAGGCGCCCAAGCCGGGCGAGGCCTTCCTGGCCTTCGGCGGCGGCGCCAGCGGGGAAGGGGTGTTCAACCTCAGCCCCACCGGCGATCTCGCCGAGGCGGCGTCGAACCTGTTTTCCTATCTTCGCGCGGCCGACCGCACCCACCCGTCGGCCATTGCCGTCGCCCCCATTCCCCAAGAAGGGCTGGGCGAGGCGATCAACGACCGCCTGCGCCGCGCCGCCGGCTTCATCGGCTGACCATTCCAGCTTAAGATCACCGTCATGACCAAGCCTGTTCCCGCCGATGTCGTCTCCCGCCTGAAGGCCGTGCTCGGCGAAGGCGGCTGGAGTCAGGATCCAGAGCTGATCGCGCCGATGCTGGTCGAGTGGCGCGGCCGCTGGAAGGGCGAGACGCCGCTGCTGGTCACCCCGCGCACGACCGCCGAGGTCGCCGCGGTGGTCGGGATCTGCGCGGCCGAGGGCGTGGCGATCACGCCCCAGGGCGGCAACACCGGCTTGGTCGCCGGCCAGATCCCGCACGGCGAGATTCTGCTCTCGACCCGCAAGCTGACCGCCGTCCGCGACGTCGATCCGATCGACGACGTGATGGTCCTGGAGGCCGGCGTCACCCTGTACGAAGCCCATCAGCAGGCCGCCAAGGTCGGCCGACGCTTCACCGTTGGCGTCGCGTCCGAGGGCTCGTGCACGGTCGGCGGCTTGATCTCGACCAACGCCGGCGGCACGGCCGTGCTTCGCTACGGCATGATGCGCGAGCAGGTGCTGGGCATCGAGGCGGTGCTGCCCAATGGCGAAATCTGGAACGGCCTCAAGCGCCTGCGCAAGGACAACACCGGCTATGACCTCAAGCAGCTCTTGATCGGAGCCGAGGGCACGCTGGGCGTCGTCACCGCCGCGTCGCTGAAGATTCAAGCGCCGCTGGCGTCGCGGGCCGTGGCGATCGTCGGCCTGGGCTCGCCCGCCGACGCCATCCAGCTCCTGGCGCGCGCCAAGGAGGAGACGGGCGGCTCGGTCGAGGCGTTCGAGCTGATGGGTCTGATGGGTTTCGCCCTCACCGTCCGCAATGTGCCTGGCCTGCGCGATCCTCTGCCGACCGAGCATCCCTGGTACGTGCTGATCGAGGTCGCCAGCGGCGAGCCCGGCGCGGCCGAGGCGGCGCTGGAGCGCCTGCTGACCGGCGCCCTGGAGAGCGGCCTGATCGCCGACGCCGCCGTGGCCCAGACCGAGACGCAAATGAAAGCCTTCTGGCACATTCGCGAGGGCCACTCCGCCGGCCAGAAGCCGGAAGGGGCGGTGTGGAAGCATGACGTGTCCGTGCCGGTCTCGAAGATCCCCGACTTCATCGCCCGCGCCGACGCGGCGATCGAGCAGGCCTTCCCGGGGACGCGCATCATCGCCTTCGGCCACGTCGGCGACGGCAATGTCCACTACGATGTGCTCAAGCCCGTGGGCGCGGACGACGACGCCCACGACGTCCAGCGCGAAGACGGCGCCAAGATCGTCCACGACATCGCCGCCAGCTTCGCGGGCTCGATCAGCGCCGAGCACGGCCTGGGCGCGATGAAGACGGCCGAAGCCCTGACCTACAAGGACCCGATCGAGGTCGCGGCCCTGCGCGCGATCCGCCAGGCCCTGGACCCCAAGCGGATCATGAACCCTCGGGTTCTGTTCTAGCCGCGCGCTTCCGGGCCCGAAGATACAGGACGGCCAACACCGCGAACGCGCCGGCGGGGATCGTGGCCTTGTGGAAGCCCGGCTGCGATCCTGGCAGCAGGTTGATCGCGAACGGGATGAAGCCCCACCGGCCGGTCGCCTGCTCCATCCAGAACGCTCCGACGCCGACGAAGCACATCACCGCCCAGACGGGGCGGAACTTGAGGCCCCGGTCGCGCAAGACGAAGAACAGGGCGACGATCATCGGAAGCGGCCAGGCGAGGGCGGCGGCGAGGCCAAGGGTCTGCATGGGTGCTGGATAGCCGCGCCAAGGGCCAAGGTCGAGACTCGACACCATCTCGGACTGGATCAAACTATCCGCATGAGCAGCCTCTTCAGGTTCTCCAGCGCGATGACGCGCCATCCCGAGGTCGAGGCCTGGCTGGCCGGGCTCGATCCGATGCGCATCATCGCCCGGCCCTGGTTCGAGGCGATGCGCGCCCTGGGCCCCGATGTCCGCGAGTTGCCGCACGACGGTCATCCGACGGCTTGTGTCGAGGACGCGGCCTTCGCCTATGTCGACGCCTTCAGCGCTCACGCCGCCATCGGCTTCTATCAGGGCGTCGACCTTCCGGACCCCGCGCGGCTGTTGGAGGGCGGCGGAAAGCGCATGCGTCATGTGAAGCTGCGCTGGGGATCGCCCATGAATGAAGCGGCGCTGCGCGATCTGATCGGCGCTGCCTATGCCGACATGCGCGCGCGGGTCGACGCGGGGGAATAGTCGCGCGGCGCCGCTAGCGAAGCCCGGCCGAAGCCTTTATCTCCCCGACCATGTTGATGGTCATTTCCCCCGCCAAGTCGCTGGACTTCACCGCGCCCGCCCAGGCGCTGCCCATGACGACGCCTGAGCTGAAGGCCCAGATCGGCGAACTGGCCAAGGTCACCCGCAAGCTGACCGCCGCCGACCTGAAGCGGCTGATGCATATCTCGGACGCCCTGGCCAAGCTGAACCGCGAGCGGTTCCAGGCCTTCGACGCCGAGCTGGAGGACGGCCTCCAGGCGATCATCGCCTTCAACGGCGACGTCTATGCGGGCCTGGCCGCGCGCGAGCTGGACCGGCCGTCGCTGGAGTGGGCGCAGGATCACCTGCGCATCCTGTCGGGCCTCTATGGCGTGCTGCGCCCGTTCGACGCGCTACAGCCCTATCGCCTGGAGATGGGCACGCGTCTGAAGACCAAGCGCGGCCATAACCTCTACGACTACTGGGGCGAGACGATCTCGAAGACGCTGAACGCCGCGGCCGACGGCCACGCCGATCCGACCCTGGTGAACCTGGCCAGCCAGGAATATTTCGGCGCCGTAGACGCCAAGGCCCTGAAGCTGCCGGTCGTCACTTGCCACTTCAAGGAGGAGAAGGCCGGCGAGTTGCGCGTGCTGGGCTTCTTCGCCAAGAAGGCGCGCGGCCGCATGGCGCGCTACGTCATCGACAACCGCATCGACCGCGCCGAGGGCCTGAAGGGCTTCGACCTGGACGGCTATCGCTTTCAGCCGTCGCTCTCGACGGACGCCGACTGGGTTTTCGCTCGCCCGCAGCCATAAATTCATCTATCGATGAATTTATAAGCGCTCGCCCTTCGCGGGAGCGAGCGATATGTTGCGCCGCAACATCGTTGGTGCGTCATCCAGGAGCGCGTGAATGGCCGTCGATTTCGGTTTGCAGGGGCAGGTCGCCATCGTCACCGGCTCGACCAGCGGCATCGGACACGCCCTGGCCGAGGCGCTCGCCGCCCAAGGCTGCAACATCGTCATGAACGGCCTGGGCGAGATGAACGCCATCGAGCGCGCCCGCTCGGAAATGGCCGAGAAGCACGGCGTCGAGGTGCTGTATCACGGCGCCGACATGACCAAGCCGATCGAGATCGCCGACATGGTCAAGGCCGCCAAGGCCGAGTTCGGCGAGCTGGACATCCTTGTGAACAACGCCGGCGTCCAGCACGTGGCCCCGATCGAGGACTTCCCGGACGACAAGTGGGACCTGATCATCGCGATCAACCTGTCCTCGGCCTTCCACGCCACCAAGGCGGCGGTGCCGATCATGAAGGAACAGGGGCGCGGGCGGATCGTCAACATCGCCTCGGCGCATGGCCTAGTCGCCTCGCCCTTCAAGTCGGCCTATGTCGCGGCCAAGCACGGCATCCTGGGCCTGACCAAGACGGTCGCCCTCGAGGTCGCCACCCATGGGATCACCTGCAACGCCATCTGCCCGGGCTTCGTGAAGACCCCGCTGGTCGAGGCCCAGATCGCCGACCAGGCCAAGGCGCGCGGCATCTCGGAAGAGGCGGTGATGAAGGACGTGATCCTGGCCGCCCAGCCGACCAAGCAGTTCGTCACCTTCGAGCAACTGGGCGGCATGCTGCTGTACCTGGTGTCGGACGCGGGCGCCTCGGCCAACGGCGCGGCTTTCCAGATCGACGGCGGCTGGGTCGCGCAATAGGCTGGGTCCGTGCCCATCCCGCCCTTCACCCGCAAGAAGCCGACCGGCCGCGCCCTGAGCTTGGCGCTGCAAGGCGGCGGCGCGCATGGGGCGTTCGAGTGGGGCGTGCTGGATCGCCTGCTCGAGGAAGAGGATCTCGAAATCCGGGCCGTCACCGCCGCCTCGGCGGGCGCGATGAACGCCGTCTGCCTGGCGCAAGGCCTGCTCGACGATGGCAAGGCGGGGGCCAAGGCCCGCCTTGAATCCTTTTGGCGGCAGGTGAACCGCTCGGGCGGCCGCAACGTTTTCGGCGACACCTCGATCTGGACCAGCGCCTTCTCCGGCGGCGTCGACTGGTGGAAGAACACGCCAGGCTGGCGGATGGCCGAGACCCTGGCCCTGTCGTTCAGTCCCTACGAGTTCAACCCCTTCAACCTTAATCCCCTGCACGACCTGCTGGAGGCCGAGGTCCAGTTCGATCAGCTGCGCGAGCGCTCGCCGATCAAGCTCTACATCTCGGCGACCGCGATCCGCGCCAGCAAGTCCAAGATCTTTCGCGAGACCGAGCTGACCTCGCGCCACATCATGGCCAGCGCCTGCCTGCCCCAGCTGTTCCAGGCGGTCGAGATCGATGGCGAGCCCTACTGGGACGGGGGCTTCCTGGCCAATCCGCCGCTGTGGCCGCTGTTCTACGACGACACGCCCGACGACATTCTGATTGTCACCCTCAACCCGTTCGTCCGCGAGGAGACGCCCAAGTCGCCGGGCGAGATCATGGACCGGCTGAACGAGATCACCTTCAACGCCTCCCTGGCCTCGGAGCTGCGGGCCATCGGCTTCGTGCAGAAGCTGCTGGACGAGGGGCTGCTGAAGGACAACGCCCGGGGCCGCTATCGCCGGATGCTGGTCCACGCCATTACCGCCGACAAGCCGCTGGCGGATCTGTCGCTGTCGACCAAGTTCAACACCGAGTGGAGCTTCCTGTCCGACCTGAAGGCGCGCGGGCGGACCGCCGCCGACGCCTGGCTGACCGACTGCGGGACCTGCATCGGCGTCAAGTCCAGCGTCGACCTGAAGGTCGGCTTCCCGTGAGCCTCCATCCCGTGCCGACGGTCGGCGTCGTGTGCCTGCGCGGCGATCAGGTGCTGCTGATCAAGCGCGGGACGCCGCCGCGCCTGAACCAGTGGAGCCTTCCGGGCGGACGGCTGGAGTGGGGTGAGACGACGGCCGCCGCCGCCCTTCGCGAGCTGAAGGAGGAGACCGGCGTCGACGCCGAGCTCCTCGGTCTGATCGACGTGATCGACGGGGTGTTTCCGGCGCGGCCGGGAGGCGAGATCACCCGGCACTATGTGCTGATCGACTACGCGGCCCGCTGGCTCGGCGGCGAGCCGGTGGCCGACGACGACGCGGCGGACGCGCGCTTCGTCTCGCGCGACGAGGCGATGGCGCTGGTGGAATGGGACGAGACGCGGCGGGTGATCGCCGAGGCGTACGAGCGGTTCGGGCTTTAGCGCCCCCTCCGTCTCGACGCTGCGCGCCGATCCACCTCCCCGTTTCACGAGGGAGGATGACCCGCTCCACCTCACCCGCGAAGCGGGGGAGGTGGCGCGATGCGGAACGCATCGTGACGGAGGGGGCGCTTGCACTCGCGCGCCAATCCCCTGACATCTCTTCCATGACCCTGATCGACGCCCCCGCGCCCCGCTTTTCCATCAGCCCGAACGCTCTGGTCCTGCTCGCCGTCTGCGTCGGCCTCGGCTGGGCCGTCGCCAGCGGGGTCCCGCCGGTCGGGATCCTCACGTTCGCCTTCGTCGCCGCGGCGTGGGTGTTCAGCGTCGGGATCCACGAGTTCGGCCACGCCCTCACGGCCTACAAGGCCGGCGACACCACGATCGTCGAGAAGGGCTACCTGACCCTCGATCCGCTGAAATATTCCGATCTGGCCACCACCGTCGTCATCCCGCTGATCGCCCTGGCCTTGGGCGGCATCGGCTTTCCGGGCGGGGCGGTCTATCTGCGCGAGGACCTGATGCGTTCGCGCGGCTGGCGGTCCCTGGCCTCGCTGGCCGGGCCTCTGGGGACGCTGGTGGTGCTGGTGGTGTTGGCGCTCGCCCTACCGCTGGTCGCCTCGCCGCCGCTGCGCCATGCGCTGGCCCTGCTGGCCTTCCTGCAGGCCACGGCCTTCGTGCTGAACCTGCTGCCGATCCCCGGCCTCGACGGCTACGGCGTCATCCGGCCGTTCCTGCCCGACGGCGTTCGCGCGAAGATGATCAAGGTCGAGCGGGTCGGCTTCCTGGTGCTGTTCGCCTTGATCTTCTTCGTGCCGGGCGTCAGCGATCTGATCTTCAAGGCCGCCCTGACGATCACCGACCTGCTGGGCGTGCCGAGGAGGGCGATCGGCGACGGCTGGCGAACCTTCCACTTCTGGGGGTCTTGACCTTCGACGCCTGATCGCCTCCCCTTCAAACAAGCGTTCAACATAACAAGGGGAGGGCCGCCATGGCCTACGCGCCGTTCAACCTGTCGGGCAAGGTCGCCCTGGTCACCGGCGGCAACCGGGGCATTGGCCTGGGCATGGCCAAGGCGATGGCGCAGGCCGGCGCCGACGTCGTCATCTGGGGCTCCAACCCCGAACGCAACCTCGCCGCCGAGCAACAACTGACCTCGCTGGGCGTTCGCGTGAAGGCCCAGACGGTCGACGTCGCCGACGAGGCCCAGGTCGCCGAGGGCATGGAAGAGGCGGTCGCGGCCATGGGCCGGGTCGACGCCGTCTTCGCCAACGCCGGCATCGGCTATGGCTCGCCCTCTTTCGTCGAGATGAAGACCGAGGTCTATCGCAAGGTCCTGTCGGTCAATCTGGACGGCGTCTTCTTCACCCTGCGCGAAGCCTGCCGCCACATGGTCGAGCGCGCCAAGGCCGGTGACCCGGGCGGCTCGCTGGTCGGCATCGCCTCTCTGGCCGCCATCGAGGGCGCGGCCCGCAACGAGGCCTACGCCGCCACCAAGGGCGCGGTGATCTCGATGATCAAGTCGGTCGCCGTGGAGCACGCCCGCTACGGCGTTCGCGCCAACGCCATCCTGCCGGGCTGGATCGCCACCGACATGACGGCCGGCGCCCAGGGCAATTCGGTCTTCGCCGAGAAGGTCATCCCGCGCGTCCCCGCCCGCCGCTGGGGCGAGCCCGAGGATTTCGGCGGCATGGCGGTCTATCTGGCCTCGGACGCCTCCAGCTACCAGTCGGGGACGACCATCGTCATCGATGGCGGATACTCGATCTTCTAGAGCCTCGTTTGTTGGACTCTTGGGTCCAATAAAAGCCTATTTAAAACAGGACCTTGCGGAACCCGCGCAACGGTGGGAAGCTCTGCTCGTGGCAGCCCGAACGTCAGATTTGGGCGCCGACGAGGAAACGAGAGAACGATGACGCCCCAAGACGTTGTCAGCCTGGCGCCGCCGCGCGGCTTCCTGATGATGCTGGCCCTGGCCTTCACCGGCATGATGGCCTGCTTCTGGACGCACGAGGCGGACGTCGAGGCCGAACTGGTTCGACGCGACTAGAGCGTGATAGCCGAAAGTGTGAGCGGTTTCGGCGGATATCACGCTCTAGATGTTTGATTTAGGCCTTGGCCTCGGCCGAGACCTTCTCGAAAGCCGCCCTGAGCTCCGCGCTGACAGAACGCGCGGGTGGAGGCGCGCCGAGATGGATGGCGCGCAGCTCGTCCATGAACGCTTCCCACATCGAAGGACCGCCGGCCTCCAGGAGCTCGGCGCGGATCGAGAGCTCCGGCGTGGCGGGCGTATGTCGCCGCCCCCAGGCGCCCATCTGAGCCAGCAGGGGCACCAGCTGGATGGAAGGCTCGGTCAGGCTGTAGACGCCCTTCTGCTTGTGGCTGGGGTCGTCGACGCGCGAGAGCAGGCCGTTGGCGACCAAACGCTTGAGCCGATCCGCCAGCACGTTCGAGGCGATGCCTTCCTCCGATTGGGTCAGCAGCTCGCGGTAGTGCCGCCGCCGCCCGAACATGACGTCGCGCAGAACGATCAGGCTCCAGCGGTCGCCCAGGAGTTCGAGCGTCAAGTTGATCGGGCAGCCGGATCGGTGGGGATGAGACATCGTCGCTCCAACAAACTGGTTGCGATGTAGGATCGGTGTGGCTAACGATCAACTGCTTGCGAAGTGCAATCGGATTGAGGTTCCCGTGTCCCTGACCCTCTACGCGCATCCTTTCTCGTCCTACTGCCAGAAGGTGCAGATCGCGTTCTATGAGAACGCCGTGCCGTTCACCTACCGCCTGCTGGGTCCGGAGGATCCCGCCGCGATGGAGGAGCGGCAGGCTCTGTGGCCGCTCGGACGCTTTCCGGTGGTCGTCGACGACGGGGTCACGGTGGCGGAATCCAGCATCATCATCGAACACTTGCAGCTCTTTCACCCCGGGCCGGTGAAGCTGCTGCCGGATGATCCCAAGGCGGCGCTGACGGTGCGTTTCCTGGATCGCTTCTTCGACAACTACGTGATGACGCCCATGCAGGTCCCGGTGTTCGAGTCCCTCCGGCCAGACGGTGGGCGTCCGGAGGCGATGGCCGAGGCGGCCGTGGCGCTCGACACCGCCTATCGGTGGCTGGAAGACCATCTCGCGGGGCCCTGGGCGGCGGGCGAGGCCTTCTCGATGGCGGACTGCGCCGCGGCGGCGTCGCTATTCTACGCCGACTGGGTGCGTCCGATTGGCGAGGCCTTTCCGAAAGTGCGCGCCTACCGAGCCCAACTGCTAGCCAGGCCCTCGATCAGCCGCTGCGTCGAGGAGGGGCGGCCCTACCGGCGTTTCTTCCCGCTCGGGGCGCCCGACCGCGACTGACCTCGCGGCACGCTTGTGAGGCGACGGCCGCGCCCTGATCCTTCCGAAAACGAGGGAGGACGGTCATGGGTCTGCGCACGCCGCTCTGCGATCTTCTGCATATCGAACACCCGATCCTGCTGGCCGGCATGGGCGGCGTCTCCTACGCGCCGCTGGCGGCCGCCGTGTCGAACGCCGGCGGCTACGGCGTGCTGGGCATGGCCGGGACTTCGCCGGACTTCATCCGCGGCCAGATGCGCGAGGTCAAAAGCCTCACAGACAAGCCGTTTGGCGTCGATCTCCTGGCCGCCACGCCGGACGCCCTGACGGCCAGCGTCGAGGTGATCATCGAGGAAGGCGCCAGTTCCTTCATCGCGGGCCTGGGCGTGCCCACCCCGATCATCGAGAAACTCAAGGCCGCCGGCCTGAAGGTCATGGTCGTCTGCGGGGCCGTGAAGCACGCCGTGAAGGCGGAAGCCGCCGGCTGCGACGCGGTGATCTGCCAGGGCGGCGAGGGCGGTGGTCACACGGGCCTCGTCGGCACCCTGCCGCTGGTGGCCCAAGCCGTCGAGGCGGTGAAGATCCCGGTGGTGGCGGCGGGCGGTCTCCACGACGGGCGGGGTCTGGCGGCGGCGCTGGCGCTGGGCGCCCAGGGGGTGTGGATGGGCACGCGGTTCATCGCCTCGGCCGAGGCCCACGCCGGCGACCTCTACCGCCAGGCCGTGATCGAAGCGACCGACGAGGATACCGTCCGCACCCGCTGCTATTCCGGTAAGCCGATGCGGGTGAGAAAGAACCCCTATGTCGAGGACTGGGAGGCGCGGCCGGCCGACATCCAGCCGTTCCCTCAGCAGGCCATGGTTTCGATCCGCAATGGCGCCATGGGCGGCATCGGCGGCCAGATCGAAGGCCTCGATCCCGGCAAGTCCTGCTTCGCCATGGGCCAGAGCGCCGGCGGGATCCACGACGCGCCGCCAGCGGGCGAGATCGTCGCCCGCCTGATAGCCGAGGCCGAGGCGGCGCTGGCGCGGGCCAACGCCTATCGCGTCTAGTCCATATCGACCTTCGGCAGCACCTTCTTGAAGTGGCCCTCGATGGCGTCGTGGCACTCGCAGGCGCGTTTTTCGAGGGCGGGGCGATCCAGGATCTCGACGCGGCCCCGGCCGATATGGATGACGCCCGCGTCCTGCAGGGTCCGCGCCACGGCGCTGATGGTGGTCCGCTGCACACCCAGCATCTGGGCCAGGGTTTCCTGGGTCAGGCGGATCGGCGCGTCGCCCGCGCGGTCGTGGGCGGCCAGCAGCCAGCGACAGACCCGCTGCTCGATCGGGTGCAGGGCGTTGCAGGCGACCGTCTGCATCATTTGAGCGATCAGAACGTCGGCGTAGCGCGAGAACAGGTCGGCCACAGCCGGAACGCGGGCCTTGATCTCCTCAAGCCGCTGGACCGGCAGGGTGAAGGCGCGGCCGGCCGTGCGGACGACCGTCCGGCCATAGGCGGGCTTGAAGCCGGCGCTGACCACGCCGCCGATCGCGCCTTCGCGCCCGACGTTCGCGGCCTCGATCTCCTGGCCGTCGGCGGTGACCACCAGCAGCGAACAGAGGGTCGTGTCGCAGGGCAGGTAGGTGTGCTCGACGTCCTCGCCGGCGTCCAGCAGCACGGCGTCCTGCGGCAGGTCGACCAGAAGCAGATAGGGCGACAGCTCGGCCAAGGCCTGGGGGCGCAGAGCGGCGAGCAGGCGGTTAGAGGAGAACGGCGGAGCATCGTCGCTCGCGCCGCCCCCGTGAGAAAGACGGGCGGCAGCTGACATGGAAACCTCCGTGACCGTGCTTAAGCGCGCAGCTAACGGCTTAGTTTCCGGGGAGCGCCAAATGACGGCTCAGCTGAGCGTTCTGGGATGAGGCAGAACCCAGTCATCGTCCTGCTCATGCATGATGACCGAGAGGCCCAGGCCCGCGGGATGCTCGGCCAGTCGAAGCGCGGCGGCGCGGGCCGCGTCGCGTGTCTGGTAAGCGCCAAAACGCAGGTGGTCGCCGATGATCGACCAGTGGTCTCCAACGCGGACAACGCCGTAATGCACCTCAGTCATGGTAGACCTCCTTGCAGTATCCACAGGGAACCCCCGATTAACGATTATCGCAAGTCCTTTATCGAAAAGGTTTTTCTGACACCGGTGGACTCTTTATCCCCAACGCGGCGAAGATTTGTCCGTGTTCGGGTGGCAAGGCGGCCTTTGATTGGCGATAACGGACGGCATGTTCCGTCCGCTGCTTTCCGGGATCGTCCTGACCGCGTTCGCCGCCGGCGCCGCCCTGTCGCAGGATCGGCCCGCCGACCAGCGCCAGCGCCTGCTGGAGCTGGCCTATGCGCTGGGCGAGAGCCACGCCCTGCGCCAGGCCTGCGAAGGCGAGGGCGACCAGTTTTGGCGGGCGCGGATGATGCGTCTTGTCCAGGTCGAGCATCCTGGGCCGACCCTGGAGACCCAACTGCGCGAGCGCTTCAACGCCGGCTTCGTCGCGCTGCGCGGTCAGTATCCCGCCTGCGACGAGGCCAGCCACGAGGCCGAGGCGCAGGCCGCCCGGCGCGGCCAGGCCCTGGCCCTGAAGCTCTCGCAATCGACGATCCAGGTTCGTCGCGAGCCGGCCGCTCCGGATTCCGTAGCGGAGGGCGAAGCAGCGCGCTAACCTCAACCGCAAGGTTGTGGAGGAGGGCGTCTTGGGCGTCTCTATAGTTGTTCTGATCCTGCTGGTCCTGGCGTTCGTCCTGGTCGTCAGCGTGATCAAGATCGTGCCCCCGGGGCGCGAGTTCACCGTGGAGCGGTTCGGCCGCTACACCCGGACCCTGAAGCCCGGCATCAGCATCCTGACCCCGTTCGTCGAGACGATCGGGCGCCGGGTCAACATGATGGAGCAGGTGCTGGACGTCCCGCAGCAGGAGGTCATCACCAAGGACAACGTGTCGGTGAAGGTCGACGCGATCGTCTTCATCCAGGTGATGGACGCCGCCGCG
>ERZ1034427.207-NODE-207-length-12531-cov-2.967297_pt1 | contig 12531 bp, 12 predicted proteins | sample MGYA00520607_ERZ1034427 | MGnify/ENA primary metagenome ERZ1034427 (study PRJEB33736, sample SAMEA104288489) | Azolla caroliniana | place: Brazil | collected 1987 | study: EMG produced TPA metagenomics assembly of the PRJEB19522 data set (Is there foul play in the... | reverse complement strand
AGATCGCGGAATTCGGTGCCGGCGACGTCCTTCAGTTCACCGCCGATGACGATATGAAGAAGCTGCTTATCGGGCATTTGGAGCAAGTTCCTGCGAGGAATTGGTTTTATGGCAGCTCGATATGCCCGACGCGGTTAAGGATCAATGGCGCTAGCGCTTGATTGGCGCAAACCAGGCTCGGAACCTGCGGAACGGGGCGATTATAGGCGAAGTCCCGTCCTTTATGGTCGCTAAGCGTGGCGCCCGCGCGACGGACGATCAGATCGGCCGCAGCGAGATCCCACTCGCTCTTGGGCGACAGGGCCACGGCGGCGTCGAAAGCCCCGGACGCCACCAGGCACATGCGGTAGGCGATCGAGTTGCGGCTTTCGATGCGCATTTCCGGCCACGGCTCGCGCCAGGCGGGGTGGGCGAACATCTTGGCGTCGCCCAGCATGGCCGCGCCCAGGAGCTGGTCGGTGGCGCTGGGCGCGATCGGCGCGCCGTTCAGCGTGGCGGGTCCTTCGAGGGTGGCGGCGTAGGTCTCCGACAGCGCGGGCGCGTGGACCACGCCGGCGATCGGCTGGCCGTCCTCGACGATGGCGATCGAGACCGCGAACCACGGCTTGTTCTTCATGAAGGCCACGGTGCCGTCGATCGGATCGACGACGAACTGGCGACGGGTCGAGAGCCGCGTCGGATCGTCGGCGGTCTCTTCCGACAGCCAGCCATAGTCGGGCCTGGCCGATTTCAGTTCGAGCTTCAGCAGGGTGTCGACCGCCAGGTCGGCGTCGGTGACCGGCGAGCCGCCGGACTTGGACCAGATCTTCAGGCCGCTCTCGCGCGCGGTGAGCGCCAGCTCTCCGGCCTTGCGCGCGGCCTCGAGGATCAGGTCCAGGTCGTTCATTTGCCCGCGATGGCCAGGGCGTCGACCAGCAGCGAGGGACTGTTGCTGGCGCCGCGCAGCTCGAGGTCCGAGCCGGGGACGAGACGGGCGTAGATGTCGATCAGGTTGCCCGCCACGGTGATCTCGGTGACCGGGCCGGTGCTCTCGCCGTTCTCAAACCAGTAGCCGGAGCAGCCGACCGACCAGTCGCCGGTGTTGCCGTTCAGCGAGGGGCCGAACATCGAGGTGACCACGAGGCCGCTCCCGGCGTCCTTCATCAGGCCCTGGATGTCCTTCTCGCCCGGCTGGAGCGTCAGGTTGTGGGTCGAGACGCCGGAGGGGCCGGCCAGACCGCGCGAGGCGTGTCCGGTGGTGACGAGGCCCAGCTGCTTGGCCGAGCTGGTGTTGAGCAGCCAGGTGGTCAGCACCCCGTCGTCGATCAGGGCGCGCGCTTCCGTCGCCACCCCTTCGTCGTCGAACGGCGCCGAGCCAAGGCCGCGGACCCGGTGCGGGTCCTCCAGCAGATGGACGCCGCGCGCGAAGATCGGTTGGCCCAGCTTGTCCTTCAGGAACGAGGTGCCGCGAGCGATCGACGGGCCCGAGATCGCGCCCAGCAACGGGCCGATCAGGCTCATGGCCAGGCGGTTCTCGAAGATCACCGGGGCGGTGGTCGAGCTGATCTTGCGCGGGTTCAGGCGCGCGACCGCCTGGCGGCCGGCCTCCATGCCGATGTCGCCGGCGGCGGGCAGGTCGCCGAAGTGGCGGGTCGAGCGGCCTTCGCCGCCGCGCTCCATGCCCGCGCCCTCGCCGGCGATGGCCGAGGCCGACACCGAGTGGCCGGTCGCCGCGTGGCTGGCGTGGAAGCCCTCGCTGGTCACGAACGCCCAGCGCGACGACGACCATGCGGCCGAGCCGCCGTCGGAATTGGTCACGCCCTTGACCGCGCGAGCGTGTTCCTCGGCTTGGCGGGCCTGGGTTTCAAGCGTCTCGGCCGTCGGCTCGTAGGGGTCGACGAGGTCGAGTTCGGGGTAGGGGGCGCGGGCCAGACGGTCGGCGGGCGCGAGGCTGGCGTACGGATCCTCGGGCGCCAGGCGGGCCATGGCGACGGCGCGTTCGATCAGCTTGCCGCGCGCCTCGGCCGAGATGTCGGAGCCGGAGACCGTGGCGCTGCGCTGGCCGATGAAGACGCGCAGGCCCAGGTCCCGGGCCTCCTCGCGCTCGACCTCTTCCAGCTCGCCCAGGCGGACGCTGACGGAGAGCGACTGGCGCTCGGCGAAGACAGCCTCGGCCGCGTCGGCCCCGGCCTTGCGCGCGGCGGCGACCACGTCATGCAGCAGGTTTTCGTCCATGCGGTCTTATGGACGACGCGCACGGGCCGGGGCAAGCGGCCGACGGTATTTAGGCGATGGCGGAGATCAGCAGGGCCACGCCCGCGAAGATGTAGGCCAGCCAGGTGGCGATCATGCCCGCCGCGCGGCCGATGGAAACGCCGCCGCTGTTGGACAGGCCGATGGCGTGGATCACGCGGCCCGCGAACAGCAGGAAGCCGACGACGTGGATGGTCAGGCTCGATGCGCCCGCGACGGCCAGCACGGCCAGGGCCGCGACGCCGGTCGGCACATATTCCGTGGCGTTGCCGAAGGCGCGGATGGCGCGCGCCAGCTCTGGAATGCCCTCGTCGCCCAAGGCCACCTTGTGCTTCTGGCGCAGGCGCACGACCAGCACCGACAAGACCAGCAGGAGGAACAGGTGCAGGCCGGCCCAGAGGGCGGCCGCGTGGCCGGAAACGATCGTATCCATGACTTACAAGAACCCTATGACGCCGCCCGCCCCCGAGCGGCCGGCCATATGAGACCTTTCGCCCGGGAACGGCAACCCGGCCCTATTTCCCGATCTCGCGGGCGATCGGATACAGCAGGTGGTGGTCGTCGTAGAAGGGCGTGCGCTTGTAGAACCAGGCCAGGCGCGCGTCGGGATCGGCGGCGAACTTGGGCTCGGCGGCCAGCTTGGCCTCGAACTCGGCTTTCAGCTTCGGATCGGCGGCCAGCATCTTTTCGGCCAGCGGGGCGATGGCGTAAGGCTCGATATATTCGACGCGGCTGAGCACCTCGGGGACCATGCCCCAGGCGAAGACGCTCTCGTTCGATTGCGGCTCCAGAAGCAGCACGACCAGGTCGCCCAGCGGCTGGTCGGTCGGCACGCGCGCCGAGCCCTTGGGGAAGGTCCAGTCGCGGGTCTCGGTCGTGACCTTGTCGACGCTGATCTGCACGTGGCCTTCGTTGGCTCGGGTGGCGATCTTCGGATCGACCAGGCGGATCATCTCGACCTTGAGCGTCTTGTCGGCGGGGAGGGTCTCCAGCGCCACGCCGTGCAGCTTCAGGCGCTCGATGATGTCGGCGCGGTAGCTGGGCACATAGTAGGCGGCCGGGCGCTTCAGGGTCAGCGAGGGCTTGGAGCCGTAGAACGGGACGTTCCAGATCTCCGGATCGGCCTGCCCCAGCCAGCGCACTTCCTTCCGGCCCGAGGCGGGGCTGTCATAGTATGTGTACTTGATGCCCTTGAAGGCGCGCGTGTAGGCGGGCTTGTCGTCGGACACGAAGTTGGCCGGGATCTCGGCCGGGCGCAGGGCGCTGTCGGCGGCGATGGCGGTCCGCAAGGTCTCGCCCTGGTCGGCCAGCAGCTTCAGGGCTGTTTCGATGAACACATAGGTGCCGAGCACGCGCTGGGCGTGGGGCTTGAGGCTATGGTTCTCGATCAGGATGGTCGGGACGTGAGCCGCCGCGCCCCAGCCGTTCGAGAAGCGCTCGCCCAGCCCCCCGTCCGAGAAGCCGGCCTTGGGATTGTGCTCGTCCACGCCGAACACCAGCTCGCCCGGGATATGGCCCTCGGCCTCCAGGCTCTGGTTCATGACGGGCTTGAGCACCCCGTCCAGCCACTTGGCGATGGCGGGTGAACGGTTCCAGACGCCGTTCTCGCCGTTGAAGCCGTAGGTGACGTCGTACTGGTAGTCCATGCCGTCGGTCACATGGACGTCGACATAGAGATCGGCCTTGTACTTGGCCTGCAGGCGCTTCAGCGCCCGCATCTCCGGCTGGTCCAGCTTCATGAAGTCGCGGTTCAGGTTCTGGTTGGTCGCGGTGTTGCGCCAGCCCTGGATGCGCGGCCCGCGCTGGTTGGGGCGGGAATAGGGGCCCGAGCGCTCGTGGCCGTCGACCGACAGGATCGGGATCAGCACGAGGTTAACCTTGTCCAGCAAGCCGTCCTTGCCGTGGAACGCCATGTCCCGCAGCAGCATCATGCCGGCGTCCTTGCCGTCGATCTCGCCGGGGTGGATGCCGCACTGAACGAGTAGCAGCGGCTTCTTGGGATCCAGCTTGTCGCCGTCCTTGGAGGCGATCACCGCAAAGATCTCGCGGCCCTGCGGCGAGACGCCGAAGCCCTCGACGCGGATCAGCTTGCTGGCCTTGTCGAGCTTGTCGAACCAGGCGCGGGTGTCGGCATAGGTCGGCGAGAAGTCGTGCTCGGCGTCGGCCTCGAACGGCGTCACCCACGGATCGGCCTTGTCGCGGATCAACGCCTGGCTCGCGCCCTGCCAGTGCGGGGCCGGCGGCAGGAAGGCTTCGTCCCAGGGGGCTTTCGGGGTCTGAGCCATGCTCGTACTCGCTGTCAGGGCGACGGCCAGGGCCGCCAAGGTGAGGGCTTTCATCGACTTTCCTATGTCATCCCGGCCTCGGCGGAGCGGAGAGCCGAGACCGCCGCAAGTCTGGCATTTATGGCGGTCCTGGCTCGTCGCGCCGCGCGCCGCGCCGGGATGTCGGATCATTTTGCCTTCCAGATGGGCGTCCCGTCGCCGGGCAGACCGAGCCTGGCCCACTTCTCGCTGACGGCGTCGACCACGGCCTGGTCCATGCGGATTTCTTCGCCCCACTCGCGCTTGGTTTCGGGCGGCCACTTGTCGGTGGCGTCGAGGCCGATCTTGGAGCCGAGGCCGCTCTCGGGCGACGCGAAGTCGAGATAGTCGATCGGGGTGTGCTCGATCACCGTGATGTCCCGCGCGGGGTCCATCTTGGTGCTGATCGCCCACATCACGTCCTTCCAGTCGCGGGCGTTGATGTCTTGGTCCACGACGATCACCCACTTGGTGTACATGAACTGGCGAAGATAGCTCCAGACGCCCAGCATCACGCGCTTGGCGTGGCCGGGATAGGCCTTCTTCATCGACACCACGGCGATGCGGTAGCTGCACCCCTCGGGCGGCAGCCAGAAGTCGACGATCTCGGGGAACTGCTGGCGGATCAGCGGGATGAACACCTCGTTCAGCGCCTCGCCCAGCACGCTGGGCTCGTCCGGCGGACGACCCGTGAAGGTGGTCAGGTAGATCGGGTCCTTGCGCATGGTGATCGCAGTCACCTGGAAGACCGGGAACTTCTCGACGCTGTTGTAGTAGCCGGTGTGGTCGCCATAGGGGCCCTCGTCGGCGAACTCGTCCAGCAGGACGTGGCCCTCGATAACGATCTCGGCGTGGGCCGGGACCATCAGCGGCACGGTCTTGGCCGGGACGAGGTCGACCTTGGCCCCGCGCAGCAGGCCGGCGAACTGGTACTCCGACAGGGTGTCGGGCACCGGCGTCACGGCCGCCAGGATGGTGCCGGGGTCCGCGCCCAGGACGGCGCAGGCGGGCAGGGGATCCTTGCTTCCGGCCTTCTTGTGGCGGGCGTAGTGCTGGGCGCCGCCGCGATGGGCCAGCCAGCGCATGATGCACTTGTCTTTCCCGAGGACCTGCATCCGATAAATGCCGAGGTTGAAGTCGTCCTCGCGGTCCTTGCCCGGGCCCTTGGTCACGACCAGCGGCCAAGTGATCAGCGGCGCGGGCTCGCCCGGCCAGCAGGTCTGGACCGGCAGCTTGGAAAGATCGATCTGGTCGCCGGTCAGGACGACCTCCTGCACCGGCGCCTTTTTCACCGTGCCGGGACGCATGGCCATGACCGTCTTGGCCAGGGGCAGCATGTCGAGGGCGTCCTTGAGACCCTTGGGCGGCTGGGGCTGGCGCAGGAAGGCCAGCAGCTCGCCGACCTCGCGCAACTCGCCCGCCGTCTCGCGGGGTTCGCCGCCCAGGGTCACGCCCATGGCCACGCGCTTGACCGTGCCGAAGAGGTTGGCCAACGCCGGCATCTCCGAGCGCGAGCCATCGGGCAGCAGCACGTGTTCGAACAGCACCGCCGGCCCGCCGGTCGCCAGGAGGCGCGTCTGGATCTCGGTCATCTCCAGCACGCTGGAGACCGGCTCCTTGACCCGGATCAGTTCGCCCTTGGCCTCCAGGACGTCGATGAATTCGCGGAGGGATCGGTAGGCCATGGGGATGCTCGTACGGGGAAAAGTCTAGTTGGCTACGGCCAGGTCGTCGGCGTGGATCATCGGGCCCTCGGTGAAACCGAGTTCGGCCTCGATGGCGTCGGAGCGCAGGCCCGCGATGCGCTGGGCGTCGGCGCTGTCGTAGCGGACGATGCCGCGCGCGACCTCGCGACCGGTCTCGTCGCGGACTCGGACGGCGTCGCCCTTCTCGAAGGGACCTTCGATGGCGCGGACGCCCGCCGACAGCAGGCTCTTGCCTGACTCCAGCGCCTTGGCCGCGCCGGCGTCGACCGTCACCCAGCCCTGGGGCGCCAACGAACCGGCGATCCAGGCCTTGTAGGCGGCGGCGGGGCTGGCGCCGGCCTCGATCAGGGTCGCCTTCTCGCCGTCGGCGATGGCGGCCAGCGGGCGCGGGCGCGAGCCCAGGGTGATCAGGGTGGCGCAGCCGGCGGCGCGGGCGATGCGGGCGGCGGCGATCTTGGTGGCCATGCCGCCGGTGCCGACCCCGGCGGTGGCGTTGGCGCCCTCGGCCATGCCGGCGATCTCGGCCGTGATCTCGCTGACGTGCGGGATGTGCTGGGCGTTGGGGTTCTTGCGCGGGTCGGCGGTGTAGAGGCCGTCGATGTCCGACAGCAGCACCAAGAGATCGGCACCGGCCATCTGGGCCACGCGCGCGGCCAGGCGGTCGTTGTCGCCGTAGCGGATTTCCTCGGTGACGACGGTGTCGTTCTCGTTGACCACGGGCACGACGCCCAGGCCCATCAGGGTCTCGGTCGTGGCGCGGGCGTTCAGCCAGCGGCGGCGGGTCTCGGTGTCGTCGCGGGTGAGCAGGATCTGGGCGACGCCCAGGCCGTGAGGCTCGAACGCTTCTTCCCAGGCGCGCATCAGCAGCGACTGGCCGGCGGCGGCCGCCGCCTGCTTCTCGGGCAGGGTGGCCTTCTTGCCGCTCAGGCCCAGGCGCCGGCGGCCCAGCGCGACCGCGCCGGACGAGACGACCAGCACCTGCTTGCCGGCCGCGCGTAGGGCGGCGGCGTCGGCGCAAAACGCCTCCAGCCAGGCGCGATCGGCCGCGCCGGTCTTATCGTCGACCAGCAGGGCCGAGCCGACCTTGAAGACGATGCGGCGGGCGCCGCGATACGCCTCGGCGGCGTGGCTCACGGCGTCCAGCCTCCGGGGGTCTCGTCGACGTGATCCTCGTCGTCCGCGATCTCTTCCTCGAGGTCGCCGCGACGGATGCGAACCTGGCGGTAGGCGGCGCGCAGCAGTTCCGTCACGCCCTGGCCCGAGACGCCGGACACCAGGCGCGGCTTGATCCCCGACACCGCTTCCAGTTCGGCGACTTTTTCGGCGAGGGTCTCCTCGTCGAGGGCGTCGATCTTGTTCAGCGCCAGGATCTCGGCCTTGTCGGCCAGCTCGTCGCCATAGGCTTCCAGCTCGCCCCGGATCGTCTCGTAGGCGCCGGCGACGTCGTCCTGGGTGGCGTCGATCAGGTGGATCAGGGTCGCCGAGCGCTCGACGTGGCCGAGGAACCGCGTGCCCAGGCCCGCGCCTTCCGACGCGCCCTCGATCAGGCCGGGGATGTCGGCCAGCACGAAGCGTTCGCTGCTGGACAGGTCCACGACGCCGAGGTTCGGGGTCAGGGTGGTGAACGGATAGTCGGCGATCTTGGGCTTGGCGGCGCTGGCGGCGGCCAGGAAGGTCGACTTGCCCGCGTTGGGCAGGCCGACCAGGCCGACGTCGGCGATCAGCTTCAGCCGCAGCCAGATCCAGCGCTCTTCGCCCTCCTGGCCGGGGTTGGCGTACTTCGGCGCCTGGTTCACCGGGCCCTTGAAGTGCAGGTTGCCCCAGCCGCCGTTGCCGCCCTTGGCCAGCAGGATGCGCATGCCGGCGTGATCGAGGTCGGCGATCAGGGTTTCCTTGTCTTCCTCCAGGATCTCCGTGCCGACGGGAACCTTCAGGACAACGTCATCGCCGGCCGCGCCATGGCGCGCGCGACCCATGCCGTGCACGCCCGTGCCGGCCTTGAAGTGCTGCTGGTAGCGATAGTCGATCAGGGTGTTGAGGCCTTCGACGGCCTCGATCCACACGTCGCCGCCGCGACCGCCGTCGCCGCCGTCCGGGCCGCCGTACTCGATGTACTTCTCGCGGCGGAACGACACCGACCCGCCGCCGCCGTTACCGGAGCGGATGTAGATCTTGCATTGGTCCAAGAATTTCATGGGGTCCTTTTGTCCCAAGGCGTCCCGCGCGTCGAGCCAAAACCCAGTTTCCGCCGTGACGCATGGCCACAGCCGTTAACCTCAAGAAACCGGTGACGAGCCCTCGGCATCGTGACGAAATGTTAAAACACGCCATGCGACAAGGTGTCATGGCAGCGAACCGCCTTTGTCTTCGCGGCGGAACGGGAGGCTGGCCTTGGCGACCGAAGTAGAAGTCGACGAAACCCTGGCGAAGGATCTGCTCGAGCTTTCGACGCAGGAAATCCATCGCAAGTATGGCGCCGAAGCCTCTGTCCACCGCAACATCCTGATCGGGCGCGGAACCGGCGTCGCGCCGCAATGGCGAGACTTCAAGACGTTTCTCGGCGAGGTCGGCCAGCGCCCCTCGACGGACCACACTCTCGTTCTGCTGAACCGCTATGAGCGGACCTATGGTCCGGGCCGCGCGCGTTGGATGACGGCCGAGGAGCAGGCCGCCCACGAAGAAGAATTCGACCGTCAGCGCGCCGAACAGCAGCGCGAGGAGCAGCTGCTGCTGCATAAGGCCGCCGCGACCAAGCGCGCGAGCACGCCCGGCGCGCCGTCGTTCGGCCAATGGACGCCGATGGCCGGCAAGCAGGTCGCCTATACCGACGTCGCCAAGAAGCTGGCCATCCCGGTCGTGGCGCTGTCCAAGACCATGCCGCCCGGCGCCAGCGCCGACGAACTGGTCAAGCGGTCCGCGACCGCCAGCGAGCTGATCAACGAGAACGCCTCCTGGCTGCCGCCGGACCCGGTCCGCAAGGCGGGCTTCTTCGAGGCCTATCGCATCTGGCACCTGCAGGTGCAGCCGCAGTTCGCCAAGGCCGCCACGCCGACCTTCCTGTTCCTCTACATCGCCCTGCCGGTAATGAAGCAGTGCCGGGACGATTTGGTGGACCTGGATCTATGGAATCCGCTGGGTCAGCGGGCGCTGAACGCGCGCGACACCCATCCGGCGTGGAAGAAGTACACAGAGTTCATGCCGCGCGCTCAGGTGGCGATGATGGAGATCCCCATCTACGCCACCTATTCGCTGCTGAGCGATCTGGACGCCCTGTGCGAACGGATCATCACGGCCGAGAAGCGCTTCCGCGAAGGTCCGCAGAAGGTGATCCAGACGCACCGCGCGGCTTAAGGCGCTCTAAGCCAGCCACACCATCATGCGCGTGGCCGCCAAGGCGCCGCGCGCGACCGACGGCTTGTGCTCGACGACGCCCGTGTACAGGAACCCCGCCTTGACCAGCACGCGTCCCGAGGCGTCGTTGTCGGCGAAGTGGCCGGCCGTCACGTAGCGCTTGTCCCAGACACCGCGCGCCCAATCCAACGCGCCCTTGGTCGCCTCGGTCGCGTAGCCGCGGCCCCAGTAGGGCCGGCCGATCCAGTAGCCCAGCTCGACGGACCCGTCGGGGTTGGTGAACAGGCCCACCACCCCGATCAGCCCCTCGTCCGCCAGCTCGATGGCGAAGGTGTTGTCGCGCGCGCGGTTCTGGGTCCCGCAGCGGGCCACGAAGTCCTCGGCGTGGCCGCGGGTATAGGGCGAGGGCATGCGCGTGGTCATGCGCGCCACGTCGTGATCGACGCAGAAGGCCGCCACGCGCTCGACATCGGCCTTGGCCGGGACGCGCAGCGTCAGCCGCTGGGTTTCGATGACGGGTCTTTCTTCGATGACGCACATCGGCGCCTCCCAAGGTTCCTCCGGTTCTCTTGATGCGGAACCGTGACGCCGCCATGGCGAAGCTTGTTGCGGATGGCGACGAGACAAAACAAAAGCGGGGAGCCCGGCGTTCCGGACTCCCCGCTAGAGATCGTCTGTCCGGATCGTCTTCTGAAGGAGAAGCACGATCCGAAGAAACCCTGGTTCGTGCTTACTCGGCCGGCTGAGCGGCCGGGGTCACGGTCACGTAGGTGCGATTGTGCTTCTTGGTCACGAAGCCCACCGCGCCCTGCACGAGCGCGAAGAGGGTGTGATCCTTGCCAATGCCCACGCCCGAACCCGGGTAGAACTTGGTGCCGCGCTGACGCACGAGGATGTTGCCGGCGAGAACCTTCTCGCCGCCGAACTTCTTCACGCCAAGGCGCTTCGACTCTGAGTCGCGGCCGTTGCTCGACGAACCGCCAGATTTCTTGTGAGCCATCTTGCTCTCCTACCTTTAGAAGGCGTCGCCCTTAGGCTTCGCCTTCCTCCGTCTTGGCGGCGGCCTTCTTAGGGGCGGCCTTCTTCTTCGGGGCGGCTTCGGCGGCCGGCTCGGCGGCGGCTTCGGCAGCCTTCGGAGCCTTGGCCTTCTTCGGAGCCGGAGCGGCTTCGGTCGCGGCCGGAACCGTGAACGGCACGGCGGCGTCGCCGAGGCCGCGAGCGCGGGCGTCCAGGATGACCTTCGGGGTCAGGTCGATCGACCCTTCCCACTTGGCTTCCTTGCCGGCGCCGGCGACGGACGTGACGCGCACGACCGATTCCAGCTGGCGGTGACCGCGGGTGCGGCGGTAGCCCTGACGGCGGATCTTCTTGAAGATCTTCACCTTCTCACCCTTGCGGGTTTCGATCAGGGTGCCGGAGACGACAGCGCCGTCCACGGTGGGGGCGCCGACCGTCACGGCCTCGCCTTCGCCAAGCATCAGGACTTCGCCAAAGGCCACGGCAGCGCCGGGTTCACCTTCGAGCTTTTCGACCACCAGCAGGTCGCCGGCTTGAACCCGGTACTGCTTGCCGCCGGTTTTGATCACCGCGTACATAGGTTAGCGCCTTAAAAACGTGCGTTCGCAAAATAGGGAACGCCCGCTCGGAAACCCGGCGGGCGAAGAGGGCGCGACTTATACAGCCGCGAGCCCGAGAGTCAACGGCGTCGGCACGGGAATCCGGACGAGATTCCGCTAAACGCGAGAAGTTCGCGATGACCCCTGGTGTGTTACTTTATAACACGCTATAGGCCTTCGCGTGAACATGACGCTTCTCGCCCCGATCGCCGCCACCGGCTTCGCCGTCGCCTTCCTGCACGCGGCGCTGCCGACCCATTGGCTGCCGTTCGTCCTCGTGGGGCGCGGCCAGCACTGGTCGGCGGGCAAGACCCTGAGCGTCACGGCCTTGGCGGGCCTTGGCCACGTCGCCTTCACCATCCTGCTTGGCGTCGTGCTCGTGGGCGCGGGCCTGGCCGTGCAGCCTCATATGGGCTCGGTGTTCGGCTGGGTGGTCGGAGCGCTGATGGGCGCGCTGGGACTCTTCTATCTATGGCGCGGTCGGCACGACCACGCCCAGGGCGGCATCACGACCCGTCGCTACGCCTCCGATCGGGCCGCCATCATCGCGCTGGTGGTGCTGCTGACCCTGTCGCCGTGCGAGGCGTTCCTGCCGATCTACCTGGCGGGCGTGAAGCATGGCTGGACCGGGTTCATGGCGCTGAGCGCCGTGCTGATGGCCGCCACGGCCACGGGCATGCTGCTGTTCACGACCTTGAGCCTGGCCGGGGTCAAGCGCTTGGGGCTGGACCGGATCGCCCGCTACGAGTCGACGATCCTGGGCGTCGCTCTGATCGCCATGGGCGTTGGGGTCGCGTTCCTGGAACTGTAGAGCCACGGCTTTTGTTTGCCGGGGCGAGCGCCTAAATAGCGCTCCATGACCCAAGCCTCCTCCGCCGCTCCTTCTCTTGCTGGAAATGGCAAGATCCCCGTCACCGTGCTGACCGGCTATCTCGGCGCCGGCAAGACCACGCTGCTCAACCGCATCCTCACCGAGGAGCACGGCAAGCGCTACGCCGTGATCGTCAACGAGTTCGGCGAAATCGGCATCGACAATGATCTCGTCGTCAACGCCGAGGAAGAAATCTTCGAAATGAACAACGGGTGCATCTGCTGCACGGTGCGAGGCGACCTCATCAGGATCCTGCAGGGATTGATGAAGCGGCGCGGCAAGTTCGACGGCATCATCGTCGAAACCACGGGGCTCGCCGATCCGGCCCCCGTGGCGCAGACTTTTCTCGTCGACGAGGACGTCCGGCGGAGCACCAGGCTCGACGCCATCGTGACCGTCATCGACGCACGACATCTGCTCGGAGAAATCGATCGCGCGCACGAAGCGCAGGA
>ERZ1034427.205-NODE-205-length-12601-cov-2.972979_pt1 | contig 12601 bp, 10 predicted proteins | sample MGYA00520607_ERZ1034427 | MGnify/ENA primary metagenome ERZ1034427 (study PRJEB33736, sample SAMEA104288489) | Azolla caroliniana | place: Brazil | collected 1987 | study: EMG produced TPA metagenomics assembly of the PRJEB19522 data set (Is there foul play in the... | reverse complement strand
TCGGCGCGCCCTGCGAGGAGATGGGCGAGAAGGTCGTGGCGGTCATCCAGCCCCTCAACTTCGGCGACGACCAGGTCGCCCTGGCCGAAGAGCTCATGACCTTCGCCCGCGCCAACCTCAGCCACGTGAAGTCCCCGCGCCGCATCGACTTCATGGCCGAGCTGCCCAGACATCCGACGGGCAAGCTGTACAAGCGCCTGATCCGCGACGCCTATTGGGGAAAAGGCGAGAGCCAGATCGTTTAGATCGCGGGAAAGTTATACGCAAGTTTCAGATTTGCGTATAGCTTGCTGGAATGATCCAGCGCCTGCCGCTTTCGGCCAGCACTAGCTACGCGGAACTGATGGAACGCCTGCGCCTGGCACGTTTCGGCGAGTTTCCGGCCGGATCGAGTTTCGTATCCAAGACCGTAAAGGGACGGCTGTATTGGTACGTCCAGATGCCGACCGGCGGCGCGAGTAGCCGCAAGCAGATCTATGTCGGACCCGACAACGACGACCTGCGCGAACGTATCGCCCGGCACGGCGAGCATCGCATCGATATCGAGGATCGCCGCCGACTGGTCGCCGCCATCGTCGCCTCGGGCGCGCCCAAGCCTGACCGAACCAGCGGAGAGATCGCCGCGGCGCTCGCCGAGGCCGGCGCCTTTCGTCTGCGCGCAGCCTTGGTCGGAACCATTGCCTATCAGACCTACGCGGCGCATCTGGCTGTCCGGCTGCCCGTCACCAGCCTGGCGACCCTCGATCTCGATATCGCTCAGGACTTCGGCGTCGCCACCCATGTCGATGACAAGCTCGACCGCCCAGTGCTCGATATCTTGCGAGAGGTCGATCTCCGTTTCACGCCTGTCAGCTACGCCTTCGATGCCGCTCGCACGACAGGCTATGCGCTGGGCGAGCGCTATCGGGTCGATGTTCTGACAACCAACCGTGGCGCGCCCCGCGACGAGCCGTCGTTCCTGCCCACGCTTGGCAGCGACGCGGTTCCGCTGCCGTTCTTGGACTTCCTGTTGCGAGAGACGATCGAGACGGCGGTGCTGCATGGTCCCGGCGTCCTAGTGAACGTGCCTGCCCCCGCGCGCTATGCCGTCCACAAGCTGATCGTGAGCCGGAACCGTAAGGTCAATCCGGAGAAGGGCCTGAAGGACCGCCTTCAAGCCGCGCAGCTCATCGAAGCCCTCGCCCTCGATGACCCCTTCGCCCTGCGCGAGGCCTACGCCGAAGCGCGCGATCGCGGCGAGGTCTGGCGCGAACTGCTCGACCAGGCCGTCAGCCTGCTGCCGACCGAGGCCCGCGCGGCGCTTGAGGGCTGACAAGCCCGGCGACGCACCCCTAACTAGGCCGCATGTTCGCCGCCCTGCTCGATCGCCTCCCGAAGACCGCCACCGCGCCGTTCTGCCCGTCGGAGGTGCGCGGCGCGGTCGCCGTGCCCGAGGGGCTGCCGGCGTGGCAGCGGATGCTGCGGGTGGCGGGGCCCGGCCTGCTGGTCAGCGTCGGCTATATGGACCCCGGCAACTGGGCCACCGACATCGAGGCCGGCGCGCGCTACGGGACCAGCTTGCTGTTCGTCGTGGTGCTGTCGAGCCTGGCGGCGATCGTGCTGCAGACCCTGTCGATGCGCCTAGGGTTGGTCACCGGCAAGGACCTGGCCCGCATGTCGCGCGACCAGTTCGGGCCGCGCGCGGTCAAGGTCCAGTGGCTGCTGGCGGAGCTGGCCATCATCGCCTGCGACATCGCCGAGGTGCTGGGCACGGCCCTGGCCTTCAAGCTGCTGCTGGGCGTGCCGCTATGGGGCGGGGTGCTGCTGACGGCGCTGGACACGATCATCATCCTGGGCCTGAAGGGCAAGGGCTTCCGCCAGCTGGAAGCCATCATCCTGGGCCTGATCTCGACCGTCGGGATCTGCTTTCTGGTTCAGCTGATCCTGGCCCCGCCGAACGCCGGCGAGGTGGCGCGCGGCCTCGTCCCGTCGCTCGACGCGCTCCAGCAAGGCAACGCCCTCTACCTGGCGATCGGCATCCTGGGCGCGACGATCATGCCGCATAACCTCTATCTGCATTCCTCGATCGTGCAGACGCGGCTGACGCCCGCCGACGAGCCGGGCAAGCGGGCGGCGATCCGCCTATCGACGATCGACACGGTGGTCTCGCTGCTGCTGGCGCTGTTCATCAACGCCGCCATCCTGGTCCTGGCCGCCTCGGCTTTCCATGGCAGGGGCATGACCGAAGTGGCGGGCATCGAGGAGGCGCACCAGCTGCTCGCGCCCGTCACCGGCGGCGCGCTGGCCGGTGTGCTGTTCGCCATCGCCCTGTTCGCTTCCGGCCAGAGCTCGACCTTCACCGGCACCATCGCCGGCCAGGTGATCCTGGAGGGCTTCCTGAACCTGAAGATCCCCTGCTGGCAGCGGCGGCTGATCACCCGGGGCCTGGCCATCGTCCCGGCGCTGATTGGCGTCCTGACCCTGGGCGAGCACTCGGTCGGCAAGCTCTTGGTGCTGACCCAGGTGGTGCTGTCGGCCCAGCTGCCGTTCGCCATCTGGCCGCTGCTGCGCTTCACCGACGACAAGGCGCTGATGGGCGCGTTCGCCAACGGCTGGATCACGAAGGCGGTGGCCTGGTTCCTGTTCGTGGTGATCTCGGCGGCCAATGTCTGGCTGGTGGTGAGCACCTTCTCCGGTTGACCTGAGCGGCGTGGACTGGTCTCTATCCAAACAAATGTTTGGGAGAGAAATCGCCATGAAGGAAGTCGCCTACGCCGACCTCGCCGGCCTGGTGGGCCAGGAGCTTGGGGTGTCCGACTGGGTGGAGGTCACCCAGGAGCGCGTCAACCTGTTCGCCGAGGCCACCGGCGACCATCAGTGGATCCACGTCGACGTCGAACGCGCCACCAAGGAGATCGGCGGCCCGATCGCCCACGGTTTCCTGACCCTGTCGCTGATCCCGATGCTGGGCGCCGGCATCCTGCGCGTCACCGGCGTCACGCGCGGTATCAACTACGGCTGCGACAAGGTCCGCTTCACCGGCATGGTCCGGGTCGGCAAGCGCGTGCGCATGCGCCAGAAGCTGGTCAGCGTCGAGCCCAAGGCCGGCGGCCTGCAGATGAAAAACGAGTGCACGATCGAGATCGAGGGCGAGGAGCGCCCGGCGTGTGTCGCCGAGACCATCTCGGTCATCTACGGCTGATCGCTTCTCCGATCCTGGGCCGCTGAATCGCGCTAGATTTCAGCGGTCCAAGGAGCGGCGCATGGCCAAGCAGCACGACTACACCAGCCTGATCGAATGGACCGGGGATCGCGGCCAGGGTACGCGGACCTACAAGGGCTACGACAGGACCTGGGAAGTCCGCACGCCGGGCAAACCGACGATCGCCTGCTCCAACGACCCGCTGCTGGGCGGCGATCCGACGCTGCACAATCCCGAGGACCTGCTGCTGTCCTCGCTGAGCGCCTGCCACATGCTCTGGTACCTGCACCTAGCGTCGAGCGCGGGGATCGTGGTGCGCGACTATCGCGACCAGCCGCTTGGCGTCGGCGAGAGCACGCCGGACGGCGCCGGCCGCTTCGTGAGCGCGACGCTGAGGCCTCACATCATCGTCGAGCACGGCACCGACCTCGCCAAGGCCGACGCGATCCACCGCGAGATCCACAAGGTCTGCTTCATCGCCCGCTCGGTGAACTTCCCGGTCGACTACGCGGCCACCTACGAAGAGATCTGAACGCACAACAAAACGGCCGCCGGATCGCTCCGGCGGCCGCTTGTTCAGTCATAGGCTGGCGTTCAGCGCTTGATCGCGTCGCCGATCTTGTCCTGGGCCTTGCCGACCTTGTTCTGGATATCGCCCTTGGCCTTTTGGGCGGCGCCTTCGGCTTCGAGGCGCTCGTTGTCGGTCATCTTGCCGACGGATTCCTTGACGGCGCCTACGCCCTTGTCGACGGCGCCTTCAACACGATTGGTGCTCATGGCTTTTCTCCTGCTGTTTGATGTCTGTGTCGCAGAAGAAACGGCCTAGAGCGGGGTGTGTTCCGCCAAAATCCTAGTGAGACGCGCCCATGGCCATGGCCGACACCGCCGCGGCGGGGGTCGCGCCAGGTATGGCCGGCTCGGGCTTGGCGGCGCGCGCCTGGGTGACCGCCGCGCCGGGAACCTGGTCGATCAGCGCCAAGGTTTCGCGGATGAACTTGGCGTGGGTGACGATGCCGATCTCCAGCCGTTCGCCCGACAGCTCGACCTGCTGGGTCAGAAGCCCGGCCACGAACTGGACTTCCTGGCTCTCGCTGGCGCCGGGGCGGCGACGCGCGCCCTCGGCCATGAACACGGGGCCGCCCGAATTGCCGGGGAACACCGAGAAGTCCATCAGGAAGGTCGGGAAGTTGGCCGCCGGCGCCAGCGGGTACGAGGCGACGCGCCCCGAGCGCAGGATCGGAAAACCCGCCGGGTTGGCCGACAGGCCGCGCGGGAAGCCCAGCGCCATCATCTCGTCGCCAGGGCCCAGGTTGTATTTGTTGAAGGTGTCGTCCTGCGCCAGGTAGTTCAGCGGGATCGCGGCCTTCGCGAACTCGGGCGGGGCCTCGACCACCATGGCCGCGACGTCGCGGGTCGGATGCTTGGTCCAGAGGGGATGGTCGCCGTCGCGGATCTTCAAGGACTCCGGATCATAGCGCCAGACGCCCTCGGAGCCTTGGATGCGATAGCCGATCCGCGCCGACATGGACGGCATCTTCTCGAATACGTGGGCGGCGGTCACCAGGATGATGCGCGGCTTGCCGTCCGGCGTCGGGTCGGACACCAGGAACCCCGTCCCCACCGTCCGCGAGCCGTCGCCCAGAGGCTGCTCCAGTTGCACCGTCGCCTTGATCAGGTCGACGGACAGATCCCACGCCATGTCGCCCCCTTTGTTACGCTTACTAAAACCATTGCGCCCGACCGCTTTGGGAGTTTGACCACAGGTTTTTCGCGCCGCAAGTTGTCGTTCTGCCGCGGTCGCGCGTTGAGCAGGGTTACGGGGAAATTTCTCGCATGAATCGCCGCCAGATGATGACGAGCGCCGCAGCGGCGCTTACCTCCTCGTCCGCAGTCCTTCCTGGAATAGCTTTCGGATCTCCCATGCCCTCATCGCCTGCCCGCCCCGTTCCTCCGGTCGCCAAGAAGACTCCCAAGACGATCGAGCAGCTGGGTCGGAAGCGGACCGACGACTATGCCTGGATGAAGGACGACAACTGGCAGAAGGTCCTGCGCGACCCCAGCTTGATCAAGGCCGACGTCAAGGAACACCTGACGGCCGAGAACGCCTACGCCAAGGCCATGCTGGGCTCGACCGAGGCTCTTCAACAAAAAATGTTCGAGGAGATGAAGGGCCGCATCAAGGAGGACGACGCCAGCGTCCCCGCCAAGGACGGCGTCTTCGAGTACTACACCCGCTACGACAAGGGCGCTCAGCACCCGATTCACGCCCGCAAGCCCGTGGCGGGCGGCGCCGAGGAAGTGCTCCTCAACGAAGAAGCCGAGTCGAAGGGCAAGGCCTTCTACCAAGTCGGCGCGGCCACGCACTCACCCGACCACAAGCTCTACGCTTTCGCCGTCGACGAGCAGGGCTCGGAAGTCTACCGCATCCAGGTGAAGGACCTGGCGACCGGCAAGGTCCTGGAAAGCCCGGTCGAGAGCACCACCGGCGACTTCTGCTTCTCGCCCGACAGCCAGTGGCTGTTCTGGACGTTCCGGGACGACAACGGCCGTCCGGCCAAGATCTATCGCCGCCCGGCGCGCGGGACGGCGAAGGACGACGTGCTGATCTATGACGAGCCCGACGAGGGCTTCTTCATCGGCGTCGGCGCGACCAGCTCCGACAAGTACGTCGTCATCTCGTGCGGCAACCAGGAGACCAGCGAGGCGCTGATCATCCCGGCCGCCGACCCGACCGCCAAGCCGGCAGTCTTCCACCCGCGCGAGGTCGGCGTCCGCTACGAGGTCGAGCACTGGAACGACCACTGGGTGATCCGCACCAACGCCGACGGCGCGGTCGACTGGAAGCTGGTCACCACCCCCGAGACCGCCACCGGCAAGGCGAACTGGAAGGACTGGATCCCGCACCAACCCGGTCGCCTGATCTCGGGGACCATGGCCTTCAAGCGCTGGTTCGTTCGCCTGGAGAAGGTCGACGCCCTCAACCGGGTCACCGTCACGGCCCTGGATGGCGGCGAACACGTGATCGGCTTCGACGAGGCCGCCTACGCCCTCAGCCTGGAGGGCGGCTACGAGTACGACACCGACACGGTGCGCTTCGTCTACAACTCGATGACCACGCCCCGGCAGTGGTTCGACTACGACATGAAGAGCCGCCAGCGGACCTTGCGCAAGACGCAGGAAATCCCGTCCGGCCACGATCCGTCGAAGTACGAGACCCGCCGCCTCAACGCCAGGGCCGCCGACGGGACCGAGGTGCCGATCTTCGTGCTGATGAAGAAGGGGACCAAGCTGGACGGCTCGGCGCCGCTGCTGCTGTACGGCTACGGCAGCTACGGCATCGCCATGGAGCCCAGCTTCTCGATCCGCAACTTCAGCCTGGTCGACCGCGGCTGGATCTGGGCCACGGCCTGTCCGCGCGGCGGCTCGGAAAAGGGCTGGGGCTGGTTCCTGGACGGCAAGAAGTTCAAGAAGAAGAACACCTTCACCGACTTCATCGCGTGCGCCGAACACCTGCACGCGGCCGGCTACGGCAAGCCCGCCAACACCGTGGCCTATGGCGGCTCGGCCGGCGGCATGCTGATGGGCGCGATCAGCAACATGCGCCCCGACCTGTTCTCGGGGATCATCGCGGCCGTGCCGTTCGTCGACGTGCTGAACACGATGAGCGACACCACCCTGCCGCTGACCCCGCCGGAGTGGCCCGAATGGGGCAATCCGCTCGAGGACAAGGAAGCCTACGACTACATCGCCAGCTACAGCCCCTACGACAACGTGGCCAAGAAGCCGTATCCGGCGGTGCTGGCGACGGGCGGCTTGTCCGATCCGCGGGTCACCTACTGGGAGCCCGAAAAATGGACAGCCAAGCTGCGTGAGCACACGACCAGCGGCCGGCCTGTCCTTCTAAAGATCAACATGGACGCGGGCCACGGCGGCGCGTCCGGACGCTTTGACTTCCTCAAGGAGATCGCCTTGGACTACGCCTTCGCCGTCTGGGCGGTCGAGAAGGGGTGGGAGAAAGCGTGAGTTCGGCAGTCGTCATCCGTCCGTCCGCGGACGCCGACCTTCCCGCGATCACCGCGATCTACGGCTGGAACGTTCTGAACGGCTTCGGGACGTTCGAGGAGGTCCCGCCGGACCAGGCGGAGATGACCCGCCGGCGCGAGGGCTTCCTCGCGCGCGGCATGCCCTATCTGGTCGCCGAGCTGGACGGCAAGGTCGTGGGCTACGCCTATGCCGGCCCGTTCCGGCTGCGGGCGGCCTATCGCTACACGGTCGAGGATAGCATCTACGTCTCGCCGGACGCCGTCGGCAACGGCGTCGGCCGAGCCCTGCTCGCCGCCCTGATCGAGGCCTGCGAGGCCCTGGGCCTGCGACAAATGTGCGCGGTCATCGGCGACAGCGGCAACATGGCCTCGATCGGCCTGCACGCGGCGCTCGGCTTTGAAAAGAAAGGCGTTTTCCCGGACATGGGCCACAAGTTCGGCCGGTGGCTGGACCTGGTGTGGATGCAAAGGCCGCTGAACGGCGGCGGCGCGACGCCCCCGGACTCCCCTGGAATGTCGCTCAGCGGCGTTTGAGGTCTTTTTCCAAGTAAAGTTTAACCTCGGGCTCCTATATCCTCGTCTTGTAGTGAGCGAGGGCCGCGATTGCAGGTCGATAGAACCGGTTCGGATCGACGAGCGGAAGTCGCGCTGATGCGCGCTTACGTGCCGATCGTCCGTGGCTACCTGATCGCCAGCGCCGTCTACTACGCGCTGATCAGCCTTTCGCATCCCTTCTACGAGAAGGGACTCTATCTCGTGATCCTCGAGGGACTGGCGGTCGCCGCCTGTCTCTACGGCTTTGGCGCCTGGTGGGCGCTGGGACGCGGCCGTATCGTCGGCCTGGGCCTCGAGGCCGTGGCGATGGGCATGAACGCCCTCTTCCTATCGAACGTCCTCGCCTACCAGATCCTGCATTTCGAGCCGATGAAGCTCATCTACTTCGTGCTGATGGGCCTGGTCTTCGCGACCTCCGCCCCCTCGCGGCGCGTGGCGCTGACCAGCGTCAGCGCCGCGGTCATCGGGCTGATCTGGATGGCCCAGAAGGCGCCGGGCGACACCATCAACAACTACGCCTTCGTGGGCCTGGCCGGCGCGTTCGCCGCCTTCGGCATGTCCACCCTGATGCGTGGCGTCGTGCGTCGCGAAGTCCGCGCCCGCCTCGCCAGCGAGGCGCTCAATGTCGAACTGCAGCGCGAGCTGACCGAAAACCGCCGCCTGAAGACCGAGGCCCAGGAGTTGGCCCTCACCGCCGAGACGGCCAACCGCGCCAAGACCGAGTTCCTGGCCACCATGAGCCACGAGATCCGCACGCCCCTGAATGGGGTGCTGGGCATGGCGCAGATCATGGCCGCCGGAGACCTTAGCCCTGACCAGCGCCGGCGCCTGGACACCATCACGGCCTCCGGCCAGACCTTGCTGAGCGTCATCAACGCCATCCTCGACATTTCGAAGATCGAGGCTGGCAAGATGGAGATCAATCCGGCGCCGTTCGACCTACCCGCCCATCTGGACGCTCTGCGCCAGCTCTATGGCGGCCTGGCGCGCGACAAGGACCTCGACTTCAGCCTGGAGATCACCAGCCAGGCCCAGGGTTGGCGTCTGGGCGACTCCGATCGCCTGCGGCAGGTAATGTCGAACCTGATCTCGAACGCCATCAAGTTCACCGACACGGGCTCGGTGCGGGTGTTCGTGGATGGCGACGACAAGACCATCGTCGCGCGCGTGGTCGACAGCGGTAGCGGCATCCCGGAGACCGAGCGCGATCGCCTCTTCACCAAGTTCGCCCAGCTCGACAGCTCCAGTACGCGCCGCGCCGGCGGCTCGGGCCTCGGCCTGGCGATCTGCAAGACGCTCAGCGAGCTGATGGGCGGCTCGATCGCCTATTCGCGCGCCGAGGGCGGCGGAGCCTGCTTCACCGTCACCCTGCCGATGCCACGCGTCAGGCCGGCGGATGACCCGGACGCCCGGAGCGGCATCGGCGGCTCCGACGCGACGCCCGCCGACGCGCCGAAGGTCCTGGTCGTCGACGACAATCAGACCAATCGCGCCGTGCTGCTGACCCTGCTGGGGCATCTTGGCGTGGCCGCGCATTTCGCGGTCGACGGCAGCGACGCGCTGGCCATGTGGGAGCGCGCGAACTGGGACGCGATCCTGATGGACATCCACATGCCGGTGATGGACGGCGTTCAGGCCAGCCAGACCATCCGCGCGCGCGAGAAGGTGACGGGGCGCGTTCGCACGCCGATCATCGCCGTCACGGCCAGCGTGCTGACCCACGAACGCGTCCTCTACGCCGAGGCCGGCATGGACGGCATCGTAGCCAAGCCCGTCGAGATCCCGCGTCTGGTCGAAGCGCTCGGCAAGGCGCTGTCAATCGACCCCGTCGTCGATCACGCCGACACGCGCGGCGTCGCCTAGGGCTTCCGTCGCTTCCCGCCTCCGCGACGAAGATCGGCGCCCGTGCGCGCAACGAAAAAGAGGGCGTCATGACGCCCTCTCCTCACACCTCGGGGAATCGCGACGACGCTCGGCGCCGTCGCGTCGATCCTAGGCCTTGCGCGAGCGCGGAGCCTTGCCCTTGCGGCCGCCCTGTCCAAGGCCAAGAGCCTTGGCCATCTTCGAGCGCGCTTCGCTGTAGGCGGGAGCGGTCGTCGGATAGTCGTTGGGCAGACCCCACTTGGCCTTGTACTCGGCCACGGTCATGCCGTGGGTGGTGAGGTGGCGCTTCAGCGTCTTGTAGGGCTTGCCGTCCTCGAAGCTGATGAGGGCCTCGGGCGTGATGCTCTTGCGGATCTGAGCGGGCGTCGCCTTGGTCACGGTCTCCACCGTTGGAGCCGGCGGCGCGCCAATACCAGCCAGCGCGTCGTGCGTGGCGCGGATCAAAGCCGGAAGCTCCGAGACCGGCGTAGAATTGTTGGCCACATAATTGGCGACGATTTCCGCCGTAAGCTCGATCAGGGTCGCTTTGTCTTCCACGATCACAACTCCATTCCCCTATTGGCCCGGAATTACACCTTCGCTTGAGAAAAACAAGTAGTTGAGAGCGATAAATCTGATTGAATCGTGTTGAAGCTTAGCAATCGATTGTGGGTGAGCGCGTTCAACGAGGAAAGTTTCCGGCAACTATAAAGCTGACGACCTCGCTTTAAGCCCGCCATACGCATCGAAAAAAGCTTATTTTCCAGCCCTTTTCGCAACCGCGAAACAGACCCATGCATGGGAGCCGCGATCACGATACGAATATCAGGCGCGCGACCGTTGGACAGCAATAAACACGCGAGCGTTGAATCGCGTCACCAAAGCTCGCGCTTTCGTCGATTGAGACATTGCTCATCTGGATTTCGGCGAGAAAGACTCGCCCACTCGGGAGACGATTTCGAGGCGATTCGTCACGCGATAGCGACCGGGGACGATGACCTCTTACCCCGGAAACTCTCGATCCGAATAGAGACGCACCGCGCCAAGGCCTCTCGCGGCCCGCCGGGGGCGACCAGCGGTTTGGTGGTCTGGAAAAGACAAGCCTACGTCACGCCGCGCAAAACTCAGCGGCGTTTCAGAACTCATCAGGAAAAGGAGTGGCTGGGGAACTAGGACTCGAACCTAGAATGACGGTACCAAAAACCGCAGTGTTACCATTACACCATTCCCCAGCAGGAACGGCGAGACCCATCAGGGCCCGGCGAGGCGGTGGAGATAGCTCACGACTCGGATGGATGCAACAGGCCATTTTCGAACTTTTTTCGGGTCGCCGCGCGAACGTCGAAAAAGGCGCTTGCGCCCTCCGAAGCACCCTCCTATAAGGCCGGCCTCCAAGTCGGAGTGTGGCTCAGTCTGGTAGAGCACTGCGTTCGGGACGCAGGGGTCGCAGGTTCAAATCCTGCCACTCCGACCATTTCCTCCCCGCTAGCCAGAAGCGGGAAACCTGCCGAAAAAACAGGATTTTAGAGCGCGGCTCCAGGGCGCTGCCCTCGGTATCGCGCGACGCCCCGCCGCGTTGCGCGCTCTTCATTTGGAACCGTCCGCGACACCGGGTAGCTTGTGTCAGATCTCTCCCAACGGGACTTCCGATGAAGCAGTTCTTCCTGACCGTCGCCGGCGTCTTTGTCGGCCTTCTGTTGTTCGTGGTCGGAGTTCCCTTTCTCCTCGTCGTGATCGCCGCCGGAGCCGCTCGGCCAGCCCCCACGCCGGCGCACACCGTCCTGCAACTGGATCTGCGCCAGGGCCTGACCGACCAGGCGCCCAAGAACCCCTTCGCCGCCCTCGGCGGAAGCGGCGACTCCGTGATGTCGATCATCGAGACGCTGCGACGCGCCGAAAAGGACGACAAGGTCCGGGCCATCCTGGTGCGCCTGCCCGAGGGCGGCGTGGCGCCCGCGGCGGCCGACGAGCTGCGCCTGGCCTTCAAGCACTTCCGCGAGGTCGGCGGAAAGCCGATCTACGCCCACAGCCAGGGCCTCTATCCCTCCGGGATGGTGACCTCGACCTACATGCTGGGCGCTTCGGCCAGCGAGTTCTGGATGCAGCCGGACAGCAGCTTCCAGGCGGTTGGCATTTCCAGCGAGTCGATGTTCTTCAAGCGCTTCTTCGACAAGTACGGCGTCAAGGCCGACTACGAGCAGCGCTACGAGTACAAGAACGCGGTCAATCCCTACCTCTATAGCGACTACACGCCAGCCCACCGGGAATCGACGCTGTCGTGGATGGGCTCGGTCTATCGCACGGCCCTCGTCAGCGCCGCCGTCGATCGCAAGCGCGATCCGGTCCAGTTGACCCGGACGCTCGAGGGCGGCCCCTACAGCGCTCAGGAAGCGCAAGCCAAGGGCCTGATCGACAAGGTTGGCCAAGTCAGCGACATCCAGGCCCTCGCCCTCGACAAGGCCGGCAAGGGCGCCAAGCTGATCGACTTCGACGACTACGCCTCGCGCGCCAAGCCGCCGGCCGTGAAGACGGGCCCGGCGATCGCCGTGATCGGCGCCGAGGGCGCGATCGTCACCGGGACCGGCGGCGGCGGCTCGCCGTTCGGCGGCGAGAGCAATGTCTATTCCGACGACGTGGCCAAGGCCTTCCACGACGCGACCGAGGACAAGGACGTCAAGGCGATCGTGTTCCGCGTCTCCTCGCCTGGCGGCTCGGACACGGCCTCCGAGCAGATCCTGGCGGCCATGAAGGCGGCCAAGGCGGCCGGCAAACCGGTCGTCGTCAGCATGGGGACCTACGCGGCCTCGGGCGGCTACTGGATCTCGATGAGCAGCGACGCCGTCATCGCCGACCCCGGCACCATCACCGGCAGCATCGGCGTGTTCGGCCTGCTGTGGTCAGGCGAGAAGCTGATGGACAAGCTGTCGCTGCACACCGGCGGCGTGACGACCACCTGGCT
>ERZ1034427.204-NODE-204-length-12603-cov-31.701466_pt1 | contig 12603 bp, 12 predicted proteins | sample MGYA00520607_ERZ1034427 | MGnify/ENA primary metagenome ERZ1034427 (study PRJEB33736, sample SAMEA104288489) | Azolla caroliniana | place: Brazil | collected 1987 | study: EMG produced TPA metagenomics assembly of the PRJEB19522 data set (Is there foul play in... | reverse complement strand
CTCTTTCCTCATCTTAACACTATGGAAAGCCAGACACATACTCCTTTCTAAATTTTTGGACGTCTCTCCTGTCTTCAATATTTAACAGGACGTAGTGAAAATGTAATTAATAAACTCAAAACTACTCCACGTCAAAATATTTGTTTGTGTTATGCTGTCAAAGCAGAACTATACTATGGAGATTTTCGTCTTCTTAAAAAAGAACAAGATTTAGAATTCTATGAGTTATTTTTCTGCCAATCTATCAGCTTACCTTTTGATGGAAAATCAGCTAGAATTCCACCATTAATTCGTGCTGAATTATCCAAAGTACGGACTCCTATTGGTGCTTATGATTTTCAAGTAGCTGCTATTACATTAGCCAATAATCTTATTTTAGTCACTCATAATACTAGAGAGTTTGACAGAATTGAAAATTTAAAAATTGAGGATTGGGAAGAAAATATATAAGCTTATAATTTGTTTAGCTTGTCGTTCTTGTAATGAATTTAAGAGTAACTTAACTGAATCTATAGATCCTTGAAGTGGTGTATTTTCACCACTTTTGAAACCTCGTCAAAAGAAATGGGCTGACCATTTTGTGTGGAGTGCTGACGGTACAGGGGTGGAAGGTATAACTGCTGTAGCTCGCGCTACAATAATTAGGCTACGCATGAATAATCCACTGATTATAGTTGCTCCTAAACACTGGGTAATCAGTGGTCGGGATCCTCCTAATGATTGATAGTATAATGAAAAAACAACTATGACACAACAACCGATACAAGTAATTGGCGGTGGACTAGCGGGAACAGAAGCGGCGTGGCAAATTGCCCAAGCTGGCATTCCTGTAATTCTCCACGAGATGCGCCCTAAACGCTTCAGCCCTGCCCATCATACCGAAAATTTGGCAGAATTGGTATGTAGTAACTCTTTCGGGTCTATGGCGAGCGATCGCGCGGCAGGATTATTACACGAAGAATTACGTCAACTCGGTTCTATTGTTATTGCTAAAGCTGACGAACACGCAGTCCCTGCTGGTGGTGCATTAGCAGTAGACAGAGCACAATTTGGGGAAGATTTAACCCAAACGTTAGCAAATCATCCTTTAATTGATTTCCGACGGGGAGAAGTGACAGCAATTCCCGAAGGTATTGTAGCTTTGGCAAGTGGTCCTTTAACCAGTCCCGATTTATCCGCAGATTTACAACGATTTACCGGGATGGAATATCTCAATTTCTTTGATGCTGCCAGTCCTATTATTGTTGGAGATTCTATTAATAAAGATGTTGCATTTATGGCTTCCCGTTATGACAAAGGTGAAGGAGCTTATCTTAATTGTCCCATGAATAAAGAGCAGTATTTACATTTTTGGGAGGAATTACGTAAAGCAGAACAAACAGAATTAAAAGACTTTGAAAAGGAAACAGCAAAATTTTTTGAAGCTTGTTTACCGATTGAAGAAATGGCACGACGGGGGGAAGACACCATGCGTTATGGACCTCTCAAACCGGTGGGTTTATCGGATAGTCGCACAGGAGAAAGTCCTTATGCGGTAATTCAATTAAGACAAGAAGATAAAGCCCGTCAACTTTGGAATATGGTAGGATTCCAAACTAATCTGCGGTGGGGTGAACAAAAGCGCGTATTCCAAATGATTCCTGGTTTGGAAAAAGCCGAATTTGTCAGATTAGGAGTCATGCACCGCAATACCTTTTTAAATGCACCACAGTTAATGTCTGCAAGTTTGCAATTTAAAGAACGTCCAACTTTATTAGCTGCGGGACAATTAATAGGAACAGAAGGTTACACTGCTGCATCTGCGGGTGGTTGGTTAGCGGGAACAAATGCAGCGCGGTTAGCTTTGGGTAAAGAACCTCTAATTCTGCCTGTAACAACGATGATGGGGGCTTTGTTTGAGTTTATCAGATCCGCTTCACCTAAGCATTTTCAACCGATGGCTCCTAATTTCGGCATTTTGCCAGATTTGGGAGTGAAAATCAAGAGTAAACCGGAAAAATATGGACGTTATCGCGATCGCGCTTTGGCAGATTTAGCAAATTGGAAGGTTAACCACTTATAAAAAAATAGATTAAGAACTCCAAAGTTGAAACCTAAAAACTTCCACTATTTTTAGGTTTCAACGTTTTTTAAGTTGGAGATGTAGCAATATCTAGCAAGGTATAAAAAGGCGAAATAGTAGTTTAAATTTAATATATTCAAACCAGCCAAAAGACAGATGAAGGCAAATATAAATAAATTTATATTAACAAATAATAAGCAAAGGGCATTAGGATTTAAGGGTGCAGTAGATTCAGGCACTAAAATAAAAAACACAGAGTAATAAGCATAGTGTTTACTCTGTGTTTTTCTGTGTTTCTTTACAGGACTTACGCAATTGGCATATTAGCAGTGTCAGACCTATATATTGGTTAATATCAACAGATTTTCGACATCTGAGGCACCCTACAAAAGACTTGAGTATGACACTTGCGTAAATCCTACTTTATATAGACACTATTAAACTTAAATGTCAGTACCAGTTTTTGTTTCAGTACCCATTGCGGAAACATTATCGCGGAAAAGAGTAATTTGCTGCTCAAAAGATAATTCTTTAATTCTGTTGAACAGATTCTCTGCTGCTAAGGAAAGTTGGAAATTAGCAGGAATAGAAATAATCGTCTGACTGTCTATTCCTTGCGCTAGTAAATACCAAAATAACAACTTAGTGGTATCATTCAAAGAAGCATATTCACGAGAAATTAAGTTATCTGACTGATTGATTAAATCACGTTGAATTTGTAGCTGTTCTTCTGGTGATAATCGTTCAACTTGATGAAATAAAGCTTCAGCAATTTCTGAAGAAATAGTGCTGGCATAAGGGGCTGCTGGTGTAATTGAATCACCCATTTCTTGATAAATAAACCAAAATAAACCTAGTTGTTGTTCCACATCCAATGTACGCCAAAATTGGATATGTTCACGAATAACGGGATCACTTGTTTGTGTAAATGTCATTACTGCTCCAATCAGGCATAATTAATGGATCATATTACTCATTTATACAAAAACATACGTATTTAAAACACTACTGAAGATAGATATTTTCTTTAACAAGAAGAATTAAACTAAGAACAGAACTTAAATTGGGCGGAGTGATTGCTAATATATTAGCATGTTTAATTGCTTAAAGAGGTAATTATAAATCATAGATAATGTTGAGCAATGTGGAGGAGTTATCCAATTTTGGAGTTACCCCACCGATAAATCCGGGGGCTTACATTGTACCCAAAAAGAACTATGGGTAACTTCAGATAAATAAATTTATTCCCTATCCAATCCAAAATTGATATAGGAGAGAATAGAGAAGAGGTTTGAAGGTTTTTTGCATCTATCTAAATGTCAAGATCACTATCTGTTCTTATTTAACTGAAAACCGCTATATTATTCCCGTCTTTCTTGATAATCTTCAGCGGACGTTGGATCTAGTTCCCAACGAGCCTCATCACGATGTTTTAAAATTTCGTTGGTGCAAAAAAAGGCATAATCATTCATTTCTAAACCGACTGCTTTCGCGAATTCCTCAGTTACATTTTTTTCAGGAGTAGCAACAGTACCACCAACAGCTTCATCTCCTACAGTTTTTTGCCAATAAGTATGAAGTTCATCATCAGTAATGGTAAATTCAGCAGGAAATTCAGGACTTCTTTCTGTATATTCTTGTCGGGAACGTTCACCAACATTATTTATATATAACCGGGTAAATCTTTTACACAGGTACCGTAGGATTCAGTAATTTTCTGTGGTAAATCTGATGATTTACTTTCATGTTGCTCTTGTTTTTTATTCATGAGAATAGCTACTTTCAGCATTTTGCTTATAACGCTTGACTAATTAAGATTTGTCTAACTAGCGATTTATAACCTAAGTTGTAAATAATCTATCTCCAGAGACCGAAGTATTGTCAATTATTAAAGGTTAGGCTAGTTGATCATAATTCATAAAAAAAAATAATTTTTAAAGATGGTTTATGTTCATAAAGTAAATTTTAAATTGTAGGGTGCGTCATAGCTGATTTTTACGTCCTCAAATTCCCGAATCTTCACATAGCCGTAACACACCCCACTTATTAATTTAATAAGAAATAAAAAATATAATAATATTATATTATAATATAGATAGGACCTTACAAAAAAATCTGTTTGTTTTATGTATTTAGGAATTAGTTATTTTAGATATTTTGGAGAGTTTAGGAATTATGCAAGTGTCACAATCAATTCTCTTATAGGGTGCATCAGACCTATAAATTGGTCAATATCAACACATTTCCGACATCTGACGCACCATACTAATATAATATGCCAGTTATTTGCCTAAGTCCTGGAGTTATCTAATCTAATTAATCCTTAATAATGACTATTTATTTGGAATTAAAATAAAGGAGGTAACTAAAATGGAATATACAGAGTTTATTACCCATGTACAAAGTCTAGCTCAATCAAATTCCCGTGAAGAAGCAGAAATGGCTACTCGTGCAACATTAGAAACTCTGAAAGAACTTATACCTAAACATCAAGCAAGAGAATTAGCAGCACAAATACCTCCAGAATTAAGTGAATGTTTGCAAGGAAGAGAAATTGAAGCTAGTCAATCTTTCCATCTGCAAGAGTTTATTGAACGTGCTAGTCATAAAGAAAACATAGAACCTACGACAGCAGCAATGCACGTCCGGGCTGTGTTTGCAGTCTTACAAAATGCGGTTACTCCTGAGGAATTTAAAAAATTCCATGCTTATTTTTCACATGATTATGAAGAATTATTTGCAGTATAAACAACAAGTTAAATACTTGTTTAATCCTTGAATATTGCTTAATCAAATATTTGGTATATTGAAGTTTGAAATCAACCATGGGAAGAAAAATAATGAGAAATAATAATCATTTTATTGGAAATAAAAAAGCTGCTATCCTGATTGAACAAGGAGTCGAAGACGTAGAATTTATTGTTCCTTTTAATGGTTTGAAACAAGCAGAAATAGAGGTAATAGTGCTTGGTTCACGGATGAATGAAAAATATAAAGGTAAACGAGGCAAACTCAGCATCCAAGCTGATGCAACGACAACAGAAGTTGTGGCTGATGAATTTGCAGCAGTGGTAATTCCTGGTGGTATGGCTCCTGATAAAATGCGCCGCAATTGTAATACAGTTTGGTTTGTAATGGAGGCTATGAAGCAAGGTAAATTAATAGCCGCAGTATGCCACGGTCCACAGGTTTTAATTGAAGGTGATTTGCTGAAAGGTAAACAAGTAACAGGATTTACTGCTATTTGCAAAGACATAACTAATGCTGGTGCCAATTATCTAGATGAACCAGTAGTTGTGGATGGTAATTTAATTACATCTCGTGAACCTGGAGACTTGGCAATTTTTACAACGGTACTGTTAAATCGTTTAGGTTATGGTGGTAAAGATGCTGTTTTACCTAATGAAAAAGATACTGGTGCTGAATGGTGGAAATTAGCTGATGCTTGGGGTGGTTCAACAAAAAACGAAATTGTTAAGGGTTTGAATACTGCTTTAGGTGGTGAGCGTTATTCGTTAGAAGCTTTAGAAAAATATTTAGAAAAAGAATCAGATGAGGAAGTAAAAAATCTGTTTCAAGATATGATAACTAATAAAAATCAGCACATTAAAAAGCTGGAAAGTTATCTTGATCGTTTGCATGAAAAACCGTCTTTGACTGCAAATATTGCTAATCAATATGCTAAGCTTAAAACAGCTTTAACGGGTACTGAGAGTATCTATCAAATTCGTTGTGCATTGGGTGATATACAAACAGCAATTGGTGATATTACCAACTTGTCTGCAATGCTTACTGACCCAGTAGCAACGGCAATTTTTAAACAAATTCACAACAATTTGGGTAAATATGAACAGCGATTGATTGAGCTTTATCGAGGGCGGATTGCTGCTGGTGTGAGGCCTCCTAAACCAACTTCTAGGGCGGCTGTAACTCAAGTTTAAACAAGCAGTTTTTACTCCCTTCCCACTAAAAGAATAAGGTCATAGTAATAGGGTAGAGGGATAATGCTTCTGCGTAAGGTTGAATCCCACACCCCTAATTTCATACTGGGAAGGGAGTAGAGGATGTTTTAAAAGTCTAAAATGTTATACTGTAGCCTGGCTCCTGCAGGGTATGTAGCGATAGCGAATGACAATAATAGGTATCCTCTATTTTTAAAATATCCTCTTACTGCTGATTCCTTTTGTATAATACATTTGAGGTTGTTTATGAAGAATATTTTACGTCACATAGTGATTATTTCTCTGTTAGTTTTGACTTTCTTTGGCATCCAATCTGTGAACTATGGTCAATCTATGCCACTGGCACAAGCTGATACAGTCAAGACTCCAGAAGGTATTTATTACAAAGGTACTCCTGATACGGAAAGAGTTAGAAATAACCAGCAGCTAGAAAATGCTCAGGAAAGGCTTAAAGAAACTACTGAAAATGTGAGAGAGAAACCTAATCTTGATGAACCAATTCCTGATTCAACAAAAGAGTTTTTACAGGATGTACAAACGAACATTGAAAAAACGGTCAAGCCAATTACTGGTACTAACCGTGGGTATTACCAAGACAATATCCCGGAAAGTCCAGTTAGAAATAATAGATAGTTAGGGGAATAGGCAATAGGTAAGAGATAATAAGGTCTCCCCTTAGTACTTGTCGGTTAAGATGCCCAGGGGGATCTTAACGATTTTGAAACCTTAACCGAACAGTATTGTGTCTGCTCTCCCCTGTTTCCCTGCTCCCTAAGTAATTTAGAGTTGATATTTCTAGCACAGTACGGCGTAAATAAACCAACCATTCCAAATCTCTGGAAAGCTCACGCCGTATTGATTTTGAATTTTGTTGGGGCAGCCTGCTGGAAGCACTATTTTGTTAGGGTAGCTCTTCTAAAAGAAGCATTTTGAATTCACCGCTGTACTAGCTATTTGATGATGATTGGGGGTGAAAATATTATGAGTGACACGAGTGTTAAAAAGGTCGATTCTAGTTATTCACCAACTGGTAAACTGGGTCAAAAGTATCTTGCATCTGGTAAAAATGTGGCGATGCGATTATGGGAGAATGAACCACCAGAGGAAGATAAGGAGCCAACACAAAGAGAATATGAAACTGTTGGTTTTGTAATTAATGGCCGCGCAGAGTTGGACATTGAAGGGCAAAAAATTTTGCTAGAAAAGGGAAATTGTTGGGTAGTACCAAAGGGTGCTAGGCATTCTTATAAAATCCTGGAAACATTTACAGCAATTGAGGCTACTAGTCCTCCGGCTCAGGTTCATGGTAGGGATGAAAATTGATTGAATAGAAATTAATTTCTAACAAAGATGGCTACACATGGCGCAGCCATCTATTTCCACTTCTAATTATTAAGCAACTAAGGCTTTTTCTGGTTGATGACGGATTTCGTTCGCACCGCTGTTAATTAAATGATGAGTTTCCGGAATCAGCGGACAATGCTTTGAACCGTATTGCCCTATATTCTACAACCTTTTTAACTCCTGATTCCTGACTCCTGAATTATTACCTTTACCTCTGCACTTACACACCCTATTTCCGAATTTTGGCAATTAAATTGATAATTTCTTGATAGTATAATTTATTGCCTTCTTGATCAAAGAGATTAGCAGATTTTTGGAAATCGTCAATGGCTGCTGCTATGTCTCCGAAATGTTGGTAAATCTCGCCTCTAGCATAGTAAGCGGCTGCTAGGTTGGGATTTATTTGTAATGCTCGGTTATAGTCTGCGAGCGCACCGTTATAGTCTCCTAAAAAACGACGAGAGACTGCACGATCGCAATATCCTTCCACTAAATGAGGATTTAGTTGTAATAATTTATTGATATCTGCAATTGCACCTTGATGATTTTTCTGGTGACGACGTGCATTAGCCCGTAAGCCATAAACTGTGGGCAAGGTGGGATTTATTTGTAATACTTGATTATAGTCTTGAATGGCATTTTCATAGTCTTGTAATGTTCTGTAAATCAAACCTCTTTCGAGGTATGCTTGAATGTCTTCAGGATCCTGTTGGATTGCTTGGTTAAAATCTGCGATCGCACCTTGATAATCTTGGAGATGAGACATTACTAAACCACGATTATAGTAAGCTTCACCAAAGTTAGGATTAATTTCTAATGCCTGATTATAATCTGCGATCGCACCTTGATAGTCTTGGAGAGCATAGCGACTATTACCTCGATTATGATAAGCTGCTGCCAGATGAGGATTTAGTTGTATTGCTTGGTTGTAATCAGAAATTGCTTCTGTATATTTGCCAAGAATGTGCAGAATATTACCACGATTACTATAGGCAGCGATAAATTCAGGATAGAATTTTAAGGCTTCGTTAATATCTGTAACAGCGGATTGATCATCTCCGCATTGAAAAGCAGCTAAACCACGGTTATGGAATGCTTTGGCAAGATAAAAATTGATATTTCCAGCTAATTTAGCAGAATTTTTGAGTATTTTTGTGACTTGTTGATAGTCTGCGATCGCTTGGTTAAATTCTGCCAATTCCAAGCAGGAGTAACCACGGTGATAATAAGCTTCAGCCAAGTTAGAATTCAGCTGTATAGCTTCATTAAAGACTGTGATGGCCCCTTCATAATCTCCATATAAATTTTTCTGCACTCCCTGTTTTATCAACTGGTCACCATTCATAGCACCTTTATTTTTCTAACCTTGCTACCAACATAAATATTACATTACTTGCAGTGCCATTGACTGGGAATTTAAAGAATCATCAAAAATTGTAGTATTATCACCATACAAATGGTACAACCGCAACTCATCACGTTGTTGCCAAACACTAAATATATTTCCTCTCCCATCATTTAATGTTTGCGAATCAATTTGATAAATATCATTTACGTGATGTAACTTCAAACCTAGTAAATTTAAGAGTCTGCCCAGGATTTTAATTCCAGAAACTACTTCCTTCCCATGTACCACATCAATACCCAACGCTCGTTTAATATGTTTATTACTTTGCACAGCCACATTCTTCAACCAAATCAAATCAGCATCATTTTCCTTAAATACTCTACCATTTTCCAAGAATTCCAACATACCTAATGCTCGCATAGCTTCAACTTTGAGAGTATACGTTCTCAAATCTGGTAAAAAGACCTTTCCTTCACCCCAATATAATTGTTTATGCCACTCTTGTTGATCTCTGACATGGAAATATTCACTTTCATGGGTCAGATAATAGTGAGTTAATAATTGTCCATAATAGCCCTTATCATCGCGCAATGTTAGCATAGGAGTTACTTCAATCCCATACATATCTCTGAGCAAATATTTATTTATTTGGTTACGTTCCTTATCACTAAGAGAATGTTTATTTAATAATTGATTATATTCACAATAATCAATATCACTAGCATTAGCTACAGCCTTCGCAGCTAATAATTGATTGTGTTGTTTAATTTCCTGGATTTTGCGCTTAATATCTTTAGCTTTTTGACGACTTTTCACCCAATCTTTCTGGACTTTGACAATTTCCACAATTAACCTCTTTCTAGTTTCTAAATCACTAGCATCAGTAGCAAAGAAAGCCAAGCGTAAATCCCGAATAATATTATTTTGGACTGTATTACTCCGCATCATAACTTGATGTCCATCAGCAATTAAACCATCTTGCAACGATTGCCGATAGAGACGAATAGAAGCATTTACCCTAGCTGATAATTTAGCCCAAGTTCGTAAATGCACCGGGTCATATACCATAGGTAGATCTACATCTATTTTGTGTAAAGGACTCAGCAAAGCTAAATTTTCTTTTTGATTTTCTTGATACCAATGAGATAACAACTGATAATTTGTACTACCACTACCAATTAAACCAATACCACGTTTGGCACACCAAACAACACGGGGTATATCATCCCGAACTCGTGCTAATGCTTGACGGGCTTCTGAGTCAGTAATTACTCCTTGAAAAATCCCATAAACGCGGTCGAAATGTTGGACATCAATACTAATTCCTGTCCCCAAACTAGGAGTAACAAATACAGTATTATAATCTGTAATTTTCTGATTAATAGCCGTGATGAAATCAACCGCAGCATGACCAGGTGTATTAGTAGTATGGCTACTAACAACCAAAGTATTAGGAAATTCCTTTCTTAATTTAAGCAATCTTTCTTTGAGGTAATGTTCAATAGTTTCACAACTATAACTTCCAGTGCGACTATCAGTAGTTACATAACATTTACGTCCAGCAATTAAATCTAATTCTAACTGATGAATTAAAGGTGTTGGGTTAGGGGAATCATAAAAAGTTACATCCCAACCCTGCTGTGGTTTCCATTGGTTAAGAACCACCCAAGGCGTAATTTTAGTTTCTGCTAAACCTTGTAAATATTCTAAAGAGATATCTGTTAAATCTGCATCCTGGGCAATTATTAGACCCCCAGTTGTGAGAACAGTAGCAATCAATTGCTGAAAAATCCTAAGAATCTTAATCCGCTTCTGTTTACAAGTATTACTATTAAGTAAATGCCATAAAGATTGTTCTACTTCATCTAATATAACTATGCCTCCATGCCAATCTTCTGGATTCAGTTTCCAAATAGAATCAATGCATAGACCGAAGGATTTAGTAATTGGTAATTGATAACTACTAATTGGTAATGTCGGGTCTTCTTCAATACTCCATGCTTCATGACTAATTCCCCATTGAATGGCAATTTTCTCACATAAAAATCTTCCTAAAAGAATGCGATGAGTAATTAATAAAACTGGTTGATTACGACTTTTAGCTTGATTGACAACTGCTTGCAGTCCAGTGGTTTTTCCTGTACCTTTAGGGGATTTCACTCCTACCAAGCCAGAAGTAGGAAAGGGGATTTTTTCTAAATAAGGCTGGTTAAAAGTGAGTGAAGGAGTAATTGTTAATTCCCCGTGAGGTTTAGTTTGAGCAAGGTATATTTCTAAATATACACTTTGACGATAAATTCTTTCAAAATTAGCTGCACCTTTAGCAACAATAAACTCATCAACACCTTTTTCTATTCCCGGTAACTCCACAACTTTAACAGGACAATCTTGTTGTTGAAATAAACAACCAAGTTGAGAAATTGCATTGTTAACAGCAGCCATCTTTTTGGCTTGGTTTTCAAAATCAAAACATATATAAAAACTTCGTTGTCTTGTAGCGAAAACTTCTAAATCAGGAATGAGTTGACGACGGGTGACTTTACCAAAGTCATCTTTTACAACTCGATAACCGCTAGTAATTCCCGGAATGGCAATAGCTGGATAACCTTGTGTTAACAAAGCGGCAGCCTTTTTCACACCTTCACAAATAATTATTGAGATATTACATTCCATTATCCATTGCCAAAAACCTTCTGCTTCACCATCTTCAGTAATGAAGATATTTTCAGGCATGGGAATATTATAACGTTGGGAAACTTGCTGCCAAATTTGCAAAGTTACACGCAGACAAAATACCCTTGTTGCTGTGCTTGGGGGATGTTCATATTTAATAGACTTACCATCTTTGTTTTGTCGCGGTTGGGTTGGTTTAAAACATCCCCATTCCATTTTCTGCCAATTATTGAGGGGGTCTCTTCCAGAACACCACCAACCACCTGCTGTAATATGGCTGTAACGTTGCAACCATGAACTTTTGATCATGCCAGTATTGGTGCGTGGGAGTTGTTCGGATATGAGTAGATACTGATATGCATTCACACCTTGCAGCGATCTAAAATTTAATCGTGCTAAGTATGAATCTATACTACTATCTTCAACAAGTTCTTCAAGGTGTTGGGGGTGTAAATAATCCACAAGCATGGGCAGAAGCACTCAAAAATAGATGGGGGAAGACAACAGAAATAAAACCTTAACACGCATCTGCTGATTTTTTATAAAAGAATTTGTAGTATTTTACTGTATCGGTTAATGCAGTGTTTTAAGGAACACTTTGGTTAATACAGAAATAGCCTATTTTCCCTGTTGTGTTGTAGAAATAATAATTTTGTATTGTGATTTTTGTGCATTATTAATTTTTCTTTATCAGTACATTTTTGGGAAGATAGTAATAATGAACTATAACTAGAGCCCTCTCTTACAAGGAGAGGGGAAAGGAATAACTTTTATTTTTTGGAGAGGCTTTGATTTTCTCCCCTTCCCTTGTAGGGAAGGGGTTGGGGGTTAGGTCTATGAATTGTGATGCAAATACATGAAAACTGCTGTAAAAGAGTTTTGGCATTCTAAAAAAAATTTTATGTTTTTGAACGCAGATAAACGCAGATGCATCCAGATTAATAAGGATCATACCATTAATTTTCTGCTTCTAAAATCAAAGTAGAATCTGCACTGCGTCCAAACTCTTCTGGTGTATATTGTAAATGTACTTCTGCACCAGGCCAAAGTAATGCTCCAGGAGTGACAGAACGGACTAAATAATGGAAACGATAGATTCCTGCTTGGAAATGATCTGCATAGGAAATAATCCTATCTTTATATATGGTTTTATATCCTAAAGGAAACACGTCCGGATTCCAGTTGAACCAATCAATAAATAGAAAAGATATGGC
>ERZ1034427.203-NODE-203-length-12620-cov-2.698687_pt1 | contig 12620 bp, 6 predicted proteins | sample MGYA00520607_ERZ1034427 | MGnify/ENA primary metagenome ERZ1034427 (study PRJEB33736, sample SAMEA104288489) | Azolla caroliniana | place: Brazil | collected 1987 | study: EMG produced TPA metagenomics assembly of the PRJEB19522 data set (Is there foul play in the... | reverse complement strand
CCCGCCGCGCCCGCGAGCCCGGCGCCGGCGGTGGCGCTTGCCGACGCCGATCAGCGGGTCGCGGCGCGGAAGCTCGACCTGGAGCGTCGCCGCGCGGCTCCGGACCTGACCTTGACCCTGGGGGTGCGGCGCCTGGCCAGCGAGGACGCTACCACCGCCGTCGCCGGCTTCTCGTTGCCCCTCCCCCTGTTCGATCGTAACCGCGGCGCGGTGAAGGCCGCCCAAGCCGAGGCGGACGCGGCCCACGCCCGGCGCCTGATCACCGAGGCCGACGCCATCGCCGATCGTCGCGCCGCTGAAGCAGACGCACGAGCCGCCGAGCGCTCGGCCCTGGCCGCGCGCCAGGGCGAGGCCGCCGCCCGCGAGGCCTATCGCCTGGCGCGGCTGGGCTACGAGGCCGGCAAGACGCCGCTGATCGAACTGCTCGCCGCGCGTCGCGACCTGGTCGCCGCGCGCCAACGTCACATCGAGGCGCGCCTGGCGCGCGCCAAGGCCCAGGCCGACCTCGCCCAGGCCCACGGACAGACCGCTTTCGGGAACGCCCCATGACAGACCGTAGATTGATCCTCGCGAGCGCGGCCGCCGGCTTGGCGCTTGCCGTCGGCCTTGGCTTTGGTCTGGGCCGGGTCACCCAAGCCCCGCCCGCCGTCGACGCCGACCACGAGAGCAGCGAACCCGCGCCGCATGAGGACGGCTTCGTCGCCCTGAACGCCGCCGACGCCCTCAAGGCCGGCGTGCTGACGACGACGGTGGGACGTGGCGGCGGCGGCGAGCTGGTGCTGCCCGGCCGCGTCGCGCTTGCGGCCAACGCCTCGGCCGCCCTGGCCGCGTCCGTGTCCGGCGCCGTCGAGCGGGTTCAGGTCGCCCCGGGTGATCGCGTGACCGCCGGCGCGGCCATCGCCGTCCTGCGTGGCGCCGAGGGCGCGGACGCGCGCGCCCAACTCGACACCGCGAAGGCGGCCGCCCGCGCCGCCCAGGCCGCCGACCGCGATCGTCGCCTGTTCGACGCCGGCGTCGTCGCCCGCCAGGATTGGGAGGCTAGTCAGGCCTTCGCCGACAAGGCGCGCGCCGAACTGCGCGCCGCCCAGGCCAAGGTCGCCGCGCAGGGCGCGCCCAACAGCCAGGGCCTGTCCGTCCTGCGCGCGCCCATCGGTGGCGTCGTCACCCGAGTCGACGCCCGCGTCGGCGGATTCCTGACCGAAGGTGCCCTCGTCGCCGAGATCGCCGACCAGAGCCAAGTCGAATACGTCTTCGACGCGCCGCCGGCCTCGGCCGACGCGATCAAGGTCGGCGACGCCATCCGCGTCCAGATGCCGGACGGCCAGGAGGCAAGCGCCCGCATCGTCGCCGTCGCCCCCAGCGCCATTGGCGCGGGGGCCGCGGTGGTCCGCGCCAAGCCCACCTCGCCGGCCCCTCGCATCGGCGCGATCGTCTCGGCCCGCGTCGTTCTGGCCAAGGGACAAGGCGGCCTGACCGTTCCGGCGGACGCGGTGCAGACCCTGGAAGGCCGCTCTGTCGTGTTCGTGGCCGAGGCCAAGGGCTTTCGCGCCAGGCCGGTCATGGTCGGTCGCACGGCCGCCGGATCGGTCGAGATTCTCAAGGGACTGAGCGGGGATGAGCGCATCGCCGGCAAAGGCGCCTTTCGGCTGAAGGCCGAACTCGGCAAGGGCGAAGCGGGGCACGAGGACTGATCATGCTGAACCGCCTCATCACGCTGTCGGTCCGCTTCCGCTGGATCGTCGTCCTGCTGGCTGTCGCGCTGTTCGCCTTCGGACTGTCGCAACTGTCGCGCCTGCCGATCGACGCCGTGCCGGACATCACCAACCGCCAGGTGCAGATCAACACCATCGCGCCGGCGCTCGGCCCCGAGGAGGTCGAGCGGCAGGTGACCTTCCCGCTGGAGACCGCGCTGGCTGGCACGCCAGGGTTGGTCGAGACCCGCTCGTTGTCGCGACACGGCTTTTCGCAGATCACCGCCGTCTTCACCGACGCCACGGATCTCTATTTCGCGCGGGCGCTGATCAACGAACGCCTGCAGGCGGCGCGCGCCAACCTGCCCGACGGCCTGGAGCCCAGCATGGGTCCGCCGGTCACCGGCCTTGGCGAGGTCTATATCTGGACCGTGGAGTTCAAGGGCGCGGTCGCCAAGACCGGCGTGCCCTATGTCACGCCCGAGGGCGAAACGCTGCGCACCGACATCGAGAAGGCGACCTATCTGCGCACGGTGCAGGACTGGATCGTCGCGCCGCAGCTCAAGACGATCAAGGGCGTGGCCGGCGTCGACGTGCTGGGCGGCTACGTCAAGGAGTACGCGGTCCATCCTGATCCGGCCAAGCTGGCCGCGCGGAGGATCAGCCTGCCCCAGTTGGTCGAGGCGCTCGAGCACGCCAACCGCATCGCCGGCGCCGGCTACGTCCAGCGCGGCGGCGAGGCCTACATCGTCCGCACCGACGCCCGCGTGAAGAGCCTGGCCGAACTGGCCGACACGCCGATCGGCCGCCGCGACGGGGCGGTCGTCAAGGTCTCGGACGTCGCCACGGTCGCCCTGGGCCACGCTCCGCGCCTGGGCTCGGCCAGCGAGAACGGCCGCGAGGTGGTGATCGGCACCGCCCTGATGCTGGTCGGAGAAAACAGCCGCACCGTCGCCGCGCGGGTTGGCGAACGTCTGCAAGCCATCGCGCCCAGCCTGCCGCCGGACGTGATCATCCGGCCGGTGCTGGACCGCACCCGGCTGGTCGACGCGACCATCCGCACGGTCGAACATAACCTGACGGTCGGCGCGCTGCTGGTCATCGTCGTGCTGTTCCTGGCGCTCGGCAACGTCCGCGCCGCCCTGATCACCGCGCTGGTGATCCCGCTGTCGTTCTTGATGGCCGCCATCGCCATGCGGCGGTTCGGGATCAGCGGCAATCTGATGAGCCTGGGCGCGCTGGACTTCGGCCTGATCGTCGACGGCGCTGTGGTGGTCATCGAGAACACCCTCGGCCGCCTGGCCGTGAAGCGCCAGACCGAAGGGCGGGCCCTGACGGCCGGCGAGCGCCTGTCGATCGCCGTCGACGCCGCCAAGGAGATGGCCCGTCCGGCCGCCTTCGGCCAGGCCATCATCCTGTTGGTCTACGCCCCGCTGCTGACCTTCGAGGGCGTCGAGGGAAAGATGTTCACGCCGATGGCCGCGACGGTGATGTTCGCCCTGGCCGGCGCGTTCGTGCTGTCCTTCACCCTGGTCCCCGCCCTGACCGCGCTCTTCGTGCGGGAACCCAAGGGCCATGGCGAGACAAAGGCCATGCGGGCCGTGCGCGGACGCTTCGAGCCGTTGCTGCGCGCCGCCGTCGCCCGGCCCAAGGCGGTGGCCGGCGGGGCGCTCGTCGCCCTAGCGCTGGGCCTCGTCGCCTTCCTGTCGCTCGGACGGGAGTTCGCGCCGACGCTGGATGAGGGCGACCTGCTGGTCCAGGCCAGCCGCGTGCCCTCGATCTCGCTGGAAGAGAGCCAGGCCATGCAGTTCGAGGTCGAGAAGGCGCTGTCGGCCCAGCCCGAGGTCGCCCTGGTCTTCACCCGCACCGGCACGGCCGAGATCGCCTCGGACCCCATGCCGCCCAGCGCCTCGGACACCTTCGTGATCCTCAAGCCACGCAAGGACTGGCCTGATCCGTCCCTGCCCAAGGCGGCGCTGGTCGAGCGCATGGAAGACGACCTTAGCAAGCTGATCGGCAACGCCTACGAGTTCACCCAGCCGATCCAGATGCGCTTCAACGAACTGATCGCCGGTGTGCGCTCGGACGTGGCCGTGAAGGTCTATGGCGACGACTTCGCCGCCATGAGCCGGACCGCCGACCAGGTCGCCGCCGCCCTGCGAAAGGTTCCCGGCGCGGCGGACGTCAAGGTCGAGCAGATCTCCGGCCAGCCCACCATTACCGCCAGCGTCGACCGGACGGCGGCGGCGGCTCTTGGCGTCCACGCCAGCGACGCGGCCGACGCCCTGGAAATCGGCCTGGGCGGTCGCGACGCCGGCCACATCCTAGAGGGCGACCGTAGGTTCGACGTCGTCGTCCGCCTGGACGACGATCGACGCGCCGACCCCGCCGCCATGGGGCAGCTGCCGGTCGTGTCGGAAAGCGCCGACGGCGGTGTTTCGGCCGTGATCCCGCTCTCGAGCATCGCCCGCTTCGACACCGCCGAGGGCCCCAACCAAGTCAGTCGCGAGAACGGCAAGCGGCGTATCGTGGTCCAGGCCAATGTCCGCGGTCGCGACCTGGGCGGGTTTGTCGCCGACGCCAAGGCCGCCGTCAGCCAGGCGGTCAAGCCGGCGCCGAGCTCCTGGCTCGACTGGGGTGGCCAGTTCCAGAACCTCGAGCGGGCCAGCGCGCGCTTGGCGATCATCGTACCGGTCGTCTTCCTGGTGATCGCCGCGCTGCTGTTCTTCGCTCTCGGCTCGGCGGCGGAGGCGGCGCTGGTCTTCGCCTGCGTGCCGCTGGCCCTGGTCGGCGGGGCATGGGCGCTGCTGCTGCGTGGCATGCCGTTCTCCATCTCGGCGGCGGTCGGTTTCATCGCCGTCTCCGGCGTCGCGACGCTAAACGGTCTCGTGCTGATGCAGAGCCTCAAGCAGCGTGGCGCGATCGAGGCCGACATCGTCGCCGCCGTCGTCGAGGGAACGGTCGGCCGCCTACGGGCGGTGCTGACCACGGCCCTGGTGGCGATCCTGGGCTTCATCCCCATGGCGCTCGCCATCGGCCCCGGGGCGGAGGTGCAGAAGCCCTTGGCGACGGTCGTGGTCGGCGGCCTGCTGACCTCGACGGCGCTGACCCTGCTGGTGCTGCCGACGATCTATGCGTGGCTGGCGAGGCGGCGGGGCGGACCGGAGACCTGACGTCTGCGGCTCCTCGTCACCGCAGTTCCGGTGGATAAGACCAGACCGTCCGCGCCGAAGGCGGGGACGGTCTGGCCGACCGCGCTCTAGAAGTCGAACCGCAAGCCGACGCGGAAGGTGCGCCCCACGGTGTCGTACAGGTTGCGGTTGGTCTGGGGGTAGCCCACGGTGTTCTCGGCGCCGAGGTTGGCCGGGTTGGCGACCAGGACGGGATCCTTGTTGAACAGGTTCTTGATCGACAGGAAGCCTTCGCCCTTCACATCGGCGACTTCGAACTTGTAGGTCGTGGAGACGTCGACGTAGGTCGCGCCCTTAACGCTGTTGTCGTTGATCGTGTAGTACGGCGCGACGCTGGCTGGGCACGCGCTCTGGCACTCGGTGTAGGCGTTGCTGACCACGCCCGAACTGACGCCGCGGGCGGTCAGGTTGAACGCCCAATTGTCGACGTCGTAGTTGGCGCTCAGGCGATAGACCCAGTCCGGCGTGCTGCCCGTGTTGGCGCCCGCCAGGTCGATATGGGTGACCCCATCGTCGGTGACGTTCTCGATATAGTGGGTGAACATGCCGCGCAGGACCAGGCGCCCCGCGCCCCACGAGACCAGATCGCCTAAGTCGGTCCGGTACGAGACCTCGACGTCCAGCCCCTTGGCCGTCATCTTGTTGAGGTTGGCGTAGTAGAGATCGATGGTGCTCAACACGCCGTTGTTGAACTTAAGATTGCCGCAGTACGACGTGACCTTCTGAATGTAGCAGTAGTCGGCGACCTGCTGGGCCGTGACAAAGCTGATCACGCCCTTGACCGAGATGTCGTAGTAGTCGACCGAGGCCTGTACGCCGGGCAGGAAGCGTGGCGACAGCACCACGCCAATGCCGATGCCGTCGGCGATCTCGGGCTTGGCGTCCGGATTGCCCTGCAGGTTCTGCACGAAGGCGGTCGAGACGCCGTTGATGTTCACCGAGTTGGAGCGCGCGGTGCCAGCGTCATAGAGTTCGCTCATGTTGGCGGCGCGGATGTCGCGTGACGCCGAACCGCGCAGCTTGATGTCCGGGATCGGCGCGTAGGTCACCCCCGCCTTCCAGGTCTTGACCGTGCCGGAGGTGCTGTAGTCGGTGATGCGGAAAGCGCCATTGAAGTCGGCGCCCTTGAACAACGGCACGACCGCCTCGGCATAGGCTTCGGCCACGTTGTACTTGCCGGCGGTCGCGCGGAAGTTGCCGTATTTCCAGCCGCTGCTCTGATACTGAGCCTCGACGAAGCCGCCCATCTCCTCCTTGCGGTACTCCGCGCCGGTCGCCAACGAGATCGGACCCGCCCAGCCCTTGATATCGTTGGTGCGGAAGTTGAAGGCGGCGACGTCCTGCGTGAAGTGCTGGTCGCGATAAGGCGTGCCCAGCACATAGGCCAGGGCCTCCTTGCTGGCCACGCCTTGACCGAAGCGGTTCAGCGGCACGCAGCCGTTGGCCGGATCGGTGATGGTCGAACGGCAGACAATCTTGCCGTTATAGAGCACCGCGTCGGTCGCCAGGGTCAGACGCGCGGTGTTCCAGGTCGGGGTCAGCTGTTCGTGGGTCTTGGTCTTGCCGTGCTGGTAGTAGGCGTCCCAGTCGACGCCCAGGCCAAAGGCCTGGAAGTCGCCCTTGGCGCCGACCACGTAGCGTTCGGTCTCGCGCTCCATGGCGCTACCCGAGGCCGGCATGTCGATGTTGCTGGTGCCCATGGTGAAGGAGGTCAGGCCTAGCGCGGTCATCTGCGACTTGACCGAGGTCGGCAGGAAGGCGTTGTCGGCGCGAATGGTGACGCCCGTCTGGGTCGGCGAGATGTAGTAGCTGAGCCCTTCGTACTTGGCGTACGACGCTTGGCCGAAGACCTCGATGCTGGGTGTGATCTCGTAGCTGACCCGGCCGAAGTAACTGCTGCGGTCCTCGTCGGGGATCAGGGTGTTCGTGCCGACCATGCCCGACGACGAATAGTCCCAGTCGCCGCCGACCATCCACTGACCCGACACCGTGCCGTAGGCTAGCTGGTTCACCGCGCCATTGACCCCGAAATAGGTCCCCCTCAGAGGACCGGCGGTGATCAGGCCGCCCGGGGTGTAGGTCGAGATGCCGACGTGGTTGCTGATGATGTAGTAGGGCGCCGTGGCCGAAGTATCCGGGTTGCGGATCGCGAAGTAGCCGGTCCTGTTCCAGTCACGATCGATCGTGTGGACGCCTTCCTGGTGAAACCACTCGGCGCTGGCCAGGAAGTGCCCCTTGCCGTCGGCGAAGCCGCCGCCACCGGTGACGTTGTATTTCCAGTTCTCGCCGTCGCCATAGGTCGTCTCGCCATACTCCGCGGACGACTTGATCCCGGTGTAGTCCTTGTCGAGGATGAAGTTGACCACGCCGCCGACGGCGTCCGAGCCGTAAGCGGATGAGGCGCCGCCGGTCACGACCTCCACGCGGGAGATCAGCGACTGCGGGAAGGTGTTGGTGTCGACCTGGCCAGTCGCGGCGGAGACGACCGAGCGCTGGCCATCGAACAGGACCAGGGTGCGGCCGGTGCCCAGCGACCGCAGGTTCAGCGCGCTGATGCCCGCCGCGCCGTTGCTGAGCGAGCCGGAGGAATTGGCTGCGGTCGAGCTGCCCGCCACGGATGGAAGCGTATTGACGAAGTCGGCGATGTTGGCAGGCGCGGAGGCCTTGATTTCCTCAAGCCCCAACACGTTCACGGGCGTCGGCGCATCGAACCCATCGCGGGCGACCCGCGATCCGGTGACGACCACGGCCTCGACGATCTCAGGCTCGGTGGCCGTCGCCGCGGCCGAAACGGATTGGGCCAGGGCGGCCTGGCCAGACGCCAGCAAGGCGGCCGCGCTGACGGTCGCCAAGACATAACGGCGCGTCGCCAAGGCCGACGGCATATAGTTCGTGAGCTTCATGTTATCCCCCGGTAGAATTGACGCCACCCCACCGCGACCCCCGTCGCGATGGAAAAATCAGTTCCCATCAAAAACAAGACAAGATCGATATATTAACGCTCGCAGATAAGCATTCGCCGTCCAGGTAGAACGACTATAACTGAGACACGGTTTGATATATATGACGCACGATTGAATACGGGACGCGCATTACTCGCCAATCGCCACGAGGATCACCTCTCGCGACAACCCCTGATGGGTCTCTCCCTATGAATCGCCCTCTTGAATGGAGCGTCGTAAGGATTATCCTCAACGGCCGAGTGCTGACCGCGAGCGTCGCTACGAAAATGCGCGCGAATTGGCTCGTACCGACCTGATAAAATTACTTCACTTTCTTCTGTTTACTTACAGAAAGAGAGTTTTTGGCCGCAAATAAGCCCTATGCCGCCGAATTGCACACGGAGTTGCAAAAACCATGTCGAAATCCGAACATCTTGACCTCGATGGCACAGATTATCAGCTCCTAAGAGAGCTCTGCGTCGATGGAAGGGCCTCGGATGTCTGGCTGGGAGAGCAGATAAATCTCTCCAGCACCGCAGTGGCTCGACGGCGCAGAAATCTGGAAGAGCGTCAGGTCGTGACGAGCTATTCGGCGAACTTGAACATGCCCATGCTGGGCTACAGTGTCGTGGTGTTCGTCGCTATCGAGCTCAGTTCACAGGCTGAACGCGCTCTGAATGAATTCGAGCGGGAAGTCGTGAAGTGTCCATCGATCTCCTATTGCGGCTTCGTGTCCGGAGACACCGATTTCCTCATCATGCTGAACGTGGAGTCTTTCGAAGACTACGATCGGGTCTATCGACGAGAGCTGTCGACCCTGCCGCACGTGGCCAAGATCCGCTCCAGCTTCGTGATGCGCGAGGTGGCGCGGCGCGGAACGCCGCCCATCGTCTTCCAGGAAAAGGCCAGAGCGCGGCGGGGCGATCCGCCCGCCTGAAGGCGGGCGGATTTCCTGGCGCTTACTTGGGAAGCCCGTTCGGGTACTTCACGCCCAACTGCTCCAGATAGCTGCCGTACTTGCTAGAGTCGTAATAGAACGGCTCCATCTTCGGCCGCATCTTGAACATGATGTCCTCGTTCAGCCAGATCGCGGGCTTGTCGTCCTTGGTCAGCACCGGATCGTACTTGGTGTCCTTCAGCTGGACGTTCTTGAAGTAGTCCTTGGCGTCGGCGACTAGTTTCGGCGTTGTCATCAGGTCCAGCACCGTCAGGGCCACGGCCTTGGCCCCGACTTCCGCGCCCTTGTGAGCGATGGGCGTCGCCATCGCCATGGCCGAAGTGACGTTGTGACCGATCGCGCCGGGGATGTTCGAGGGGTAGCGGATCGTGATCGTCGGCACGGTCCACATCACGTCGCCGATGTCGTCGGAGCCGCCGCCCATCGAGGTTCCCCGAGTGTCCGGCGTCGACAGCGGCGCGACCTCCGTGGCCAGCGGCTGAAGCTTGAACTTCTGCGCGACCTGCACCGACTTGGCGAAGGCCTGATCGTCCGCCGTCCACTTCGGCATGCCGATGGCCTTGATGTTCGCGTAGGCCGCCTCGGCTAGCGGCTTGTTGCTGTAGTTGGGCGCGGCGTAGCCTAGCACCCGATGCTCGACGGTGGTCCCCGTGGCCATGGCCGCCGCCTTCGAGATGGTGTTGCCCAACTCGTAGAGATTGCGGATCGACTCGAAGGTGTTCTCGCGGAAATAGTACCAGACGCTCGCGACGCCCGGGACGATGTTGGGCTGACCGCCGCCATTGGTGATCACGTAGTGGGAACGCTGAGTCAGCGGCAGGTGCTCGCGACGCATGTTCCAAGCCATGTCCATCACCTCGACGCCGTCGAGGGCGGACAGACCGTCCCAAGGTTGGCCCGCGGCGTGCGCGGTCTTGCCCTTGAACGTGTACTCCACCGAAACCATGCCATTGTTGCCCCCGGGACCCCAGCCAGTGCTGAAGTCCTTGCTGACGTGGGCAAAGATCGAGGCGTCGACACCGTCGAACATGCCGGCGCGCACGTAGTAAGCCTTGGTGGCGAGTAGTTCCTCGGCGACGCCCGGCCACAGCATCAAGCGGCCGGGAATGTGGTTCTTCTCCATGACGTCCTTGGCCGCCAGGGCCGCGACGATCATCATGGGCATGCCTGAGTTGTGACCCTCGCCGTGCCCGGGCGCGCCTTCGACCATCGGCTTGATCTCGGCGACACCGGGATACTGCGACAGGCCCAGCAGGTCGTCGATATCGCTGCCTAGCGCCACCAAGGGTCCGCCCGAGCCCCAGGTGGCCGTCCAGGCCGTGGGAATGCCCGCGACGCCACGCGTGATCTTAAAGCCGTTCTTCTCCAGGATGCCGGTCAGATATTCGGAGGTGCGGAATTCCTGGAAGCCAGGCTCGGCGTAGCTGAACACCTGGTCGATCATCTGCTGGTTCAGCTTGGCGCGCGCATCGACCCCAGCGACCGCCGCGGCCTTCATGGCCGGCGTGGTCTCGGCGTGCGCAACCGCCATCGACGTCATCATGCTTCCGGCCGACAGGATCGCGGCGAGCGCCTTGGTCTTGTTGATCGTCTTCATTCAAATCCCCCATGCTTTGGCGCGCGGACATCCCACCACAAAGGGGGATGCAGCCGCCCGCCGCCCTCGGCTCCACGCGCGGAGCCCGTTTCATCCGCGGAGCGCCCCTTGGTCGCCCTCGCCCGCCCCGCGAACTCACCCAGAACCGCGCCCAAGCCGCGCAACGCTGATCTACATCGACGTTTTTCGGCTCGAAATCTGACTTTATCGGTGAAAGCGTGCGCTATATCTCCAGATCCTCACAACATTCGTCGCCCGTAAACGATATTGCTTCAAAAATCGCCGAGCCATTGCAAGTGAGCGATCTCGCGGCGATTTCGCGGGGTGGCGGCGCCGGACTGCCGCTTTGATGATCGACCGACGTTCCGCCAAGGGATCAGACGCCCAGAGGCGCCACGTCATGGTGGCGTCGAGAAGCACGACAAGCTTTGACCGCGAGACCCGAAGGCCTGCCATCATCCATGCGGCCCGCTATGGGCGCGCGGCTAGAGAAACACCGCGACGGCGAGCATGTTCATTGGGATCGCCAGACACGCCGAGCGGTGCGGCCCGGCGGCAACGCCCCTAGCTCGGCTTTCCAATAATGGTCGTCGCCGGGCGCGATCTCCGCGCGCGGTCACAACCCCATGAGACAAACGCTAAGCCCCTCAGAGATTGGCCAGGCGCAGGGTGGGCAGCCACAGATGGATCCAGGCCAAGGCCAGCAGGTAGGCGAAGGCCGCCATCAGGAAGAGCGGCAGGTAGCCGACGCCGCTCGTCAGCAACATCCCGGCCAGTTGCAGCACCGCCATGCCCGACAGGTTCCCGGCCAGGGCGCCCAGACTGGTGACGGTGCCCACGCGTTGCGCTGGCACCACGTCGGTGATGATGCCGAAGACATTGACCGAGAAGCCCTGGTGGGCGGCCAGGGTCATGCCCAACAGCAAGGTCGCGATCCACGGACTGGGCGCGTGCAGGACCAAGGGCGCGGGCAGCACGAGCAGCGCGCAGACCAGCATCACCGTCTTACGAGCGCGATCGACCGACCAGCCGCGGGCTAGAAGTCGGTTGACGATCGCGCCGGCGATCAAAGAGCCGGCCGCGGCGATCAGGTAGATAACGGCCAGCGGCGCGGCGAAGGCCTTCATGTCCAGGCCAAACACCCGGTGGAACAGATCCGGCGTCCAGAACAGCAGGAACCACCAGACCTGATCGAACAGGGCCTTGGCGCCCATGATCGCCCAGGTGGCGCGATCGCGAAAGACGTCGCTCCAGCGCACCTTCTCCGGCGTGGGTTGAGCGGGATCCGCCGGCCGAGGCTTGAAGACCTCGGACTTGCCCGCCCCGCTAGCGAACCAAACAACAACCCAGATCAGTCCCACGCCGCCGACGATGGCGAAGGTGTTCCGCCAGCCCACGGCCGCGGCCAGGAACGGCACGAAGAGTGGCGTGACCACGGCGCCGATATTGCTCGCGGCGTTGAACAGGCCCAGCGCCAGGGATCGCGATCGGGAGTCGAAGGCCGCGGCGATGGTCTTGACGCCGGTTGGAGTGCCCAAGGCCTCGGTCGCGCCCAGCGCCACCCGGGCGATCGTGAACTGCGCGACGGTGTGGGCCAGGCCATGGGCCATGGCCGCCAGGCTCCACGAACCGACCGCCAGGGGATTGGCGATCTTCAGGCCCACCCGGTCGGTGAACCAACCGGTGAACAGGAAGGCGATCGCGGCCGACAGCTGGAAAGTCGCGGCCAGATGGCCGTAGTCGGCGTCGGTCCAGTGCAGGTCTTCCTGCAGCATGGGCTTCAGGATCGCGATGATCTGCCGGTCGGCATAGTTGAGAATGCTGGCCACGATCAGCATGGCCAGCAGGAAACGGCGGTCGAGCTTGAAGGTCATCGGCTGTCCTCAGAACGTCCGCAGGTCTTTGAATATTGCCGCGTCGGCCGCGTCCCCACGATAGAACACGGGCGGCTTGCCCAGCGGAGCCGGGGTGTCGATTGTCTGGCCGCCGGCGAACAGTTGGCCCGACCAGGCATGAACCCAGTCCGCCCCCTTGGGCAGGTAGACCGCGCGGGCCTTGAGGCCCTCCTCGATCACCGGAGCGACCAGCAGGTCACGGCCGAACAGATACTGGGTCTGCTCGGCATAGGTGGCCGGATCGTCGTCGTGGTGCAGGAACATCGGACGCTGCAGCGGCAGCCCCTGCCCGCTCGCCTCATCGCGCAGGCGACGAATATAGGGCGCGAGGTGGCGGTAGATCCTG
>ERZ1034427.202-NODE-202-length-12644-cov-2.847804_pt1 | contig 12644 bp, 16 predicted proteins | sample MGYA00520607_ERZ1034427 | MGnify/ENA primary metagenome ERZ1034427 (study PRJEB33736, sample SAMEA104288489) | Azolla caroliniana | place: Brazil | collected 1987 | study: EMG produced TPA metagenomics assembly of the PRJEB19522 data set (Is there foul play in the... | reverse complement strand
CGGCCAAGCCCGCGCCAGCGGACAAGGTCACGCCGCCGGCCTCGATGAACGACATGATGGCGCTGAGCGACACCGACGGCCCGCTGGTCACCGCGCCGAAGAACTAGCCTCGCGGGCGGCTCGGGGCTTTCTGGAGCTCTAGGCGTGGTCCTTGGGGGGCGGCGGCCGCTTCAGCTTGGTCAGGTGCGGCCCGTGCACGACGGGCTGGCGCTCGAGGATCTCGCGGACCTTGTGAACGGCGATCGAGGCGCGGCTGCGGCGCTGGCGCCAGAGCAGCAGGGTCATGGCTCCCAGGGTGGCGGTCATGAAGGGTAGGGGGCCCAGCAACCAGCACGCCGCCGCCAGGGCGAAATAGTAGGCGCGGACGCCGGCGTTGAAGGCCGACAGGGCCGGATTGAGGATGCCGCCGGCCGCCTCGGCGTATTCTTCCAGCACCTTGGGCGGGGCCCACATCGGCGCGGCGCCGATCGCGGCCAGGCAGTAGTTCATCTGGCGGATCGACCAGATGAAATCCAGGAGGCCCCGCGCCAGGGCCACCAGCACCAGCCCGAGCTTGATCTGGAACATCATCGGCGTGGTCTTGGCCAGCACCGCCAGGCCCTCGACGCTTCTCAAGGCGTTGTCGCCGCCGAACAGCACGCCCGCTGCGGCGGCGATCAGGATCAGGTTCGACGAGGCGAAGAAGCTGGCCGAGTTGATCGCGTGGCCCAGCAGCTGGCCGTCCAGCAGCGCGATCTCGCGCACCGCCATCTCCTGCATCCACCGGCGGCGGATCACGGTCATGTCGGTGTTGAGCACGCCGCCCGCCTCGCCCAGCCGCCTGAGCATGGGCTCGTACAGCAGCCAGCAGAGGGAGAAGGCGACGAGGACGATGATGTCGAGCAACGGCATGGGCGGCAATCTAGACGGGCGCGGAGAGTCGGAAAACGAAGTTCTGGGCGGGCCAGGCGTGGCGGCCGAAAGCGTGGGCGGTTTCGGCGCCCGCCACGCGCTCTAGAAAGCGCCGTGATCAGTCCTCGTGGATAAGGCTGTGGCGGCCGGTGTCCTTCAGGATGATCGCGCAGATCAGGCCCAGGGTCATGACGCCGGCGACATAGACGTAGAAGGCGCTCTCGATCCCCTCGTGCTTGAACGCCAGGGCGACCATCTCGGCCGTGCCGCCGAACAGCACATTGGCCAGGGCGTAGGGCAGGGCCACGCCCAGCGCGCGCACGTGGGCCGGAAACAGCTCGGCCTTCACCACGGCGCTGATCGAGGTGTAGCAGGACTGGATCGCCACGCCGGCTAGGATCAGCCACAGGGCGCCCATGACCGTCGTCGCCTGGGAGATGCCGGTCATGATCGGCCAGATCGACAGGGCGCCGCCGCCGAAGGCCGCGATCAGCATCGGCTTGCGGCCCACCTTGTCCGACAGCCAGCCGGCCAGAGGCTGGGCCAGCAGGAAGCCGATCAGGCTGATGGCGCTGATCTCGGACGCCTGTCCCTTCGAGAAGCCCGCTGTGTTGACCAGGAACTTCTGCATGTAGGTCGTGTAGACATAGAAGGTCAGCGAGCCGCCGGCCGTCAGGCCCATGATCAGCAGGCTCTCGCGCGGATGCAGCCGGATCAGCGGCACGATCAGCGAAACGAAGAACAGCGCCAGGAACACCGCGCCCAGGATCTGGGCGGGGCGGGCCAGCGGTCCGGTCGTCACGCCGATCACGCCGGCGATCACGGTCAGGGCCAGCAGCGCCGCGGCGACGCCGACCTGGCGGCGCGACAGGGTCTCGCGCGGGCCGGCGCTCTTGAAGGAGATGCTTTCGTCGAGACCGCGACGGATCCAGAAGACCACCACGGCCAGCAGCGCGCCGATCACGAACGGAACGCGCCAGCCCCAGGCCTTCAGCGCGTCCTCGGGCAGCAGGCGCTGCAGCACGATCAGCACGCCCAGCGCCAGCAGCTGGCCGGCGATCAGGGTCACGTAGTGAAAGCTGGACCAGAAGCCGCGGCGCTGCTTGCCGGCCATCTCGCTCATATAGGTGGCGCTGGCGCCGTACTCGCCGCCGACCGACAGGCCCTGCAGCACGCGGGCGAACAGCAGGATCGCCGGCGCCCACAGCCCGATCGCGGCGTAGCCTGGCGTGATGGCGATGATCAGCGCGCCGGCGCACATCAGGGCCACCGACACGGAGAGCGCCGCCCGACGGCCGGAATGATCCGCGTACAGGCCCATCAGCCATGCGCCGATCGGCCGCGCGACGAAGCCCAGGAAAAAGACCGCCGCCGCTTGCAGCAGCTGGACGGTCTGGTCGCCCTTCGGGAAGAAGGCGGGAGCGAAATAGAGGGTGAAGGCGGCGTAGGCGAACCAGTCGTACCATTCGACGAGGTTGCCGGCCGATCCGCCGAGAATGGCCCGGGCGCGGGCCGTCGGCGTAAGGCGCGCCGTGGGCGCGTCGGCGTTCGCCGTCATGTGGATCTCCCCCTCTTGCTTGAGGGGGAGATTAGGCGAACGCCGATCTAGAGCAAGTTCGCTAGATGCGTCCCATCAGCACCAGGATGATGATGATCACGAGGAGCAGGCCCAGGCCGCCCGACGGGAAGTAGCCCCAGGAGCGGCTGTGGCCCCAGGTCGGCAGCGCGCCGATGAGAGCCAGGATGAGGATGATGATAAGGATCGTGCCGAGCATGGTCCGTGGTTTCCCTCCGTTCCCGCGTCCGCCACCACGGCGACGCTGGGATCAGGTCTTGGGAATACGCGACGGCCCAGGTCGGTTCCGGAGATCAGCTCGGCGCGTCCTCGGCCTTGCTCAGGCGGATGGCCCAGAGGGCGCCGATGACGCCGCCCTTCACCCGCGGCAGCAGCAGCAGGGTCAACACCGCGAGGGGGATGAGCGTCAGCGGCGCGACCAGCGCCGGCGGCGCCTCCCAGATCCACGGGAAGAACAGCAGCGGGGCCACGAACAGGTGCCCGATCAGCAGGATCGTGAAGTAGGCCGGGCCGTCGTCGGCCGGATAGCCGCCCAACTCGTGACCGCAGGCCTCGCACTCGGGATCGACCTTCAGATAGCGCATGTACAGCCGGCCATCGCCGCAGTTCGGGCAGCGGTGCAGCAGGCCACGCTTGAGGCCGGTGATCAGCGGAGGAGCGGTGCGGGTCTCGGACATGGCGTCCATATGCGCTTCCTGGCCTGGCAAGAAAAGGGCGACCGGCGGTCGCACGGCGACGATTTGTCTCGATCAAAACAAGAGTATTCCGCACGTTTTCGCCACAAAGCCCTAGAACAGGCCCGGCCTCTGCAACGGGTTGGCGCGGAATTTCGCGACGAAGTTAACGCGGTGAATATTCGCGTCGTTTATTTTTCGGCGTAAATGCCAGACTTAGTACTCGACCTGGAAAAGCTTACGTCGCTGTAGCCGGCCGCCCTAAGCTTGGCGTCGCGGCGAGGCGCCCTAGGCTTGTCAGTTCTTGGCGTCCTTGGCGGTGTTGCTCACCGCGCGCCCGGCGGCGGAAATGTCGCGGCCGGCGCCTTCGATGGTGTTGCAGGCCGAGACCAGCAGCGCGGTCGCGACGGCGGCCAGAACGACGATCTTACGCATATCCGAACTCCACTATTCTCGGGGCGGCGGACCTTAACCGTGGGCCGCGCCGAGCTTCAAGAGGGGCGCGACCCAAGGTGGCGAAAGCGCTCTAGCGAACGCGACGGATCGAACTGATCCGATCGTTCCAGTCGCGCGGCAAGACGCCCTGGTCGCGGTCGATCACGGTGCAGCGACCCCGGTAATAGGCGTCCTCGCAGACCTCCCAGGCGCCGCGCTGGATCTTGATCGAGGAGGTCTTGTCGTTGAAGTCCGTCTGGCTCAGATCCGGCATGTCGCCGCGAACCTCGTAGACGCGGCCATCGTAGCCGACATGCTCGAACAGCACCGCGTCGGCGCGCCAGCCGCCGCCCGGCGGACGGCCAGGGCCAGGACCGGGAAGGGGACCGGGGCCGACGAAGCCGGCGCATTGCAGGCGACCGTCGCGGTTTTCCAGGCCCTGGCCGCCGCAATCGCGGGCGCGCGCGCTGCTCCACTCCCAGGCGCCGCGATCGTTCTGGCAACGCGCCCAGACACGGCCGTCGAAGGCGGTGATCTCGCGGCACGAGCGCGTGTAGGATCCGCGCGGCGGCTCTTCGTACCGGCCGTCCCAGCCGGGCGCCTGGGCGCTGGCCGCGCTGGTCCAGCCGGCCATCAGGGCGGCGGCGGAAAGGACGGTCAGGCTGAGCGTCTTGGACATTGGTGTCTCCCCCAAGCGATACAGGCTTGTGGGAGCACTAGGCCGCGCGCCGGCTGAACGCAGGCTGAACGCTGAAGCTTGGAGCGATCAGGCTGGCCGCGCCTCGACGCCCATGAAGATCACCTTGGCGCCCTTCTTCACCGCCGAGCCCAGCTCCGCCGCGTCCCAGTTGGTCAGGCGCACGCAGCCATGCGAGGCGCGCTTGTTGACCAGCTTCGGATCCGGCGTGCCGTGGATGCCGTAGGTGTCCTTGGTCAGGTCGATCCAGGTCGAGCCGACGGGATTGTTCGGGCCGGCCTTGATCGTCAGCTTGGCTGTGGGCTTGCCGAAGGTCAGGCGCGACGGGTCGTACGTGTAGGTCGGACGCGGGGCGAGCGTTCGCACCGCCCATTCGCCAGAGGGCGCCGGCCGTTCGGTGCTGCCGACCGTGGCGGGATAGACCGCGACTTGCGCGCCCGTTTCGTCGAAGGCGCGCACCTGGCCCAGGGCCTTGTCGATCTCGATGCGGTCGACCTTGGCGGGCAGGGTGTCGGGACCGGCGGCGGTCACGACGATCGCGACGCCGGCCTGGTTGAAGTTGGCGCCGGGGTTCAGTTCGCGCAGCAGGCCCTCGTCCATGTGGAAGCGTTCGGCCAGCATCTCGACGACGTCGTGATAGTTCATGGCCGGCTCGCGAGCCATCGCCTCGTAATCCTCCTTGGGGATTTGCGGCATGAACGGGCCGGCGACGTCGGCTTGGGTGATCGTGTAGTCGACCAGCACCGGCCCGCTGTCGGCGCCGACCAGGGCGTCGAGAAGCGCCTGGCTGACGGCTCCATCGGCGGTCATGTCGTGGGCTTTCTGGAACGCCTGGATCGCCAGCTTCAGATTGCCGCCGTCGCGTCCGTCGATGACGCCGGGCGAGAAGTGGGCGCGATCCAGCAGGGTCTGAGTCCGGATCAGGACGTCGCGTCGGGCCAGCGGATCCGTGGCGGCCGGATCGAAGACCGCGGCGTTGATGGCTTGTCCCATCGGCGAGGCGGCGGCCGAGGCGGGCGGAGCGGCGACCGTCGGGATGGGCGCCTTCTGGACCGTGCTGGCGGGGACGGACTTGGCCGGCGGCTTGTCGTCACAGGCGCTCAAGGCGAGCACGGCGACGAGGGCGAAACGGGAAACCAAACCGGTCATGAAAACTCCAGGCGGGAACGACTTCACCGCTTGAAGCCTTGAGCCATGGCGAAGTTCCACCGCTTGTGAGGCTTAGATTTGAGGGCGCTGCGTCGTCTGCTGTGGGGGCTGGGTGTCCTGGCGCTGGTCGTCGGGGCGTTTTGGCTGTGGGTGGTCTGGCCGCCGTGGGAGGCGAAGAGCCCCCAGGCCACCGATCCTGGCCCCACGTTCCAGGCTCCGGTCAACGCCGAAAGCCCGCCGCCGCTGGTGGCGGCGCCAGCGCTCTGCGTCGGAAGCGAAGCGGGGCCGCCCGGCGCCGCGGCGGCCAACGCCGCGTCTCTGTCGACGCTGGCCTGGTCGCCGTTCGGCAAGCCCGAGACGGGCTGGGAAATCTACGCGCCTCGCATCGCCGCCGAGATCGGCACCAGCTGCGCCCCGGGCTCGGACGGCTTCGCCGCCGCCCTGGCCCGCTGGCAGCAGACGAACAAACTCGCGCGAACGGGCGTGGTCGACGCGGCCGTCTTCGCCGTCATGCTGCCGCGCTGGCACTTGGCGCGGCCGTTCGTGCGGGTGAACCGCGACGGAATCTGCCCAGGCGCGCCGGCCGAGGCCAGCCTGGCCACCGCGCGCTCGGACGAGAGCTACGGCGGCAAGACGATCCAGCTCCGGCCAGCCGCGCTGGAGGCCTATCGCGAGATGGCCGCCGAGGCGCGCGCGGCCGGCGTTCTGCGTCGGCCCGAGGCGCTGAGGATCTATTCCGGCTTCCGCGCGCCGGACGCCGACGCCCAGCGCTGCGCGCGCGACCGCAACTGTCAGGGGCTGATCCGCACCATCTGCTCGGCTCACCGCACGGGCTTGGCCATGGACCTGTTCATCGACGCCGCGCCGGGCTTTGGCCCGGATTCCTCTGCCGACGCCAATCGGCTGGTGATGGCGCGCTCGCCGCTCTATCGCTGGATGGTCTCGAACGCCGGACGCTTCGGCTTCGTCAACTACGTCTACGAGCCGTGGCACTGGGAGTGGACCGGCGAGGCCATGCTGCCCGGCGCGCCGATCGCCAGCCTTCCCCAGGACGGAGCCGAGCCGGTCACGGAACCTCTGGAAGGCTCCACGCCGCGAACGCCGGCCGCTGCTTCAGGCGCGCGTGGTAGGCGGTGAGGGCGGGCCATTCGACCCGGTCGATCGGGCTGTGCAGCCATCGGTGGGTGGACAGGCCCAGCACGACATCGGCCAGGGTGAAGGTTTCGCCCGCCACATAGGCGCCCGTGTCGACCAGACGCGCGTCCAGCAGGCCCATGGCGGTGTTCCACGCCTCGACGCTGGCGGCGATCTGGCCTGGATCGTCGAAGCCCGGATGCTTGCGCACGAGGGCCGAGAAGGCGTAGCGCCAGGCGGTGTTCAGTTCCGTGGCCTGCCAGTCCATCCACTGCTCGACGACGGCGCGCGCGCGCCGATCCTCGGGCAGTAGCGGCGAGCCGGCGGCGATGTAGCGGCAGATGGTGTTGCTTTCCCAGAGCGACCCATGCTCGTCGATCAGCACGGGAACGAGGGCGTTGGGGTTCATCGCCAGGAACTTCGGATCCCTGGTCGAGGCAAAGCCCGCGCCCCAGTCCTCGCGCTCGTAGGCCAGGTCCAGCTCGTCCAGGGTCCAGAGAACCTTGCGAACGTTGATGGACGAGGCGCGGCCGAGGACCTTGGGGATCGTCACCGGGTCATCCAGGGCTTGGACTTGCCGGTGGGGGCGGCGGCGCTGGCGCGCTCGACCTTGCCGCTGGAGGCCTTCGGGCCATGGCCATGGCGACCCTGGGCGGCCTTCTTCAGGCGCAGGGCGCGCTGCATTGGCGTTTCGCCCTCGGGCGGGGGAGCGTCGGTCTTGTTGGTCATGAACGCGATGTAGGCCTCGTTTGGCGCCTTGAGAAGGCCGCGCTTGCCGGCCAATCTGGAAAGATGTCGCGCCGCCGCCTGGTTCCCGCTCTTGTCCTCTGCGCCAGCCTGGGCGCGGCCAGCGCTCATGGGCAGGTCCAGACGTCCCAGGAGGCGCCGAACGCCGTCTCGCCGGTGCTGATCCTGCCGCCGACCTTGCCGCCCAAGCTGGTCGCGACCTATCCGGCCCAGGACCAGAGCGTCGCGCCAGGCATCCTGATCCTGAAGGCCGCCTTCGATCAGCAGATGTCGCCGACCACCTGGAACTACGCGCCCGCGCCGGGCGTCGAGCCGATGGATTGCGTGAAGACCCCGCGCCTGCTCTCCGACCAGAAGACCTTCGTCCTGATCTGCCGCGTCCTGGCGGGCCGCGCCTACGGGGTGACCTTCAACGCGGAGCGGTCCGGCGGCTTCGCCAACCTCGGCGAGAACCCGGCCCTGACCGCCAGCCTGACCTTCAAGGTCGAGGACGGCGCGCCGGTCACCACCCTGCGCCGCGCCATGGAGCTGGCCGGGCTGCGGTCGGACCAGACGCCGGTGCAGGAACCTCCGCGCGCCTCGGCGGGCGTGGCGACGAGCGGGCGCTGAGCGCGCTCCGAGCGCCGGAAGCTAGAGCCCTGGCGCGCGGGGCCGCGCTGGCGCAGGATCGTCCGATGACGGGGGATTCGGCGGAACGGGAGGCCATCGGGCGCGAGTGGACGGGAGCCGAGCTCGCCGTCGTGGTCGGGGATTACCTGACCCAGCTTGAGAAGACGCTGGCCGGCAAGCCGGTCGATCGGGCCGCCCACGACCGCACGGTCCGTTTCGTCACCGGCAAGTCCGGCATGCCGGTCACGACCAAGCAGGGCGAGATTTCCGCCGTGCTCGCGCTGATCGGCCTGCCGGTGCTGAAGGACCCGCCGCCGCGTTGGACCTATGACGGGCCGCTGCTGATCGCCGTCGAGGAGGCTCTTCTCGCCAAGCCCGCCCTGCTGGCCGCCGCCGTCCGCCCAGACGCCCTGTTCGCCGCCCCGCCGGCCGTCCCGCTGCTCGAGGCCGCGCCGCCCCAGCCCCTGCCGCCGGACGCCACGCTGGCCCGGATCATCCAGCGCTTCGACCTGGCCACCCGCGCCGCCGAGGATCGCTTCCTGCCGGGGCTGGGCGCGGCCAGCATCGTCGCCCACGAGGCGCGCCGCCTGACCGACCACGGCCGCGCGGATCTCGCCCATCAGGTTCGCCTGGCCCGGGGCGGCGATCCCGAGGGTTGCGACGTCATCAGCTTCGACCTCGAGGCCAGCCCGCGCCTGCTGGTCGTCAAGACGACCCTGGGCGCGGAGGTCGCGCCGTTCGGCCTGACCGAGGCCGAACTGGGTCTCGCCCGAGCCCGTCCCGACATTTTCCGCGTCCGTCGCGTTTACGATCTTTTGGGCGAGGCCCGCTTCTTCCGACTCAAGCCGCCGTTCGAGTAAACCGCGCGCGGCTAACCATGCCGCCGAGGATGTGATTTGCGCCCGCCGGCCGCCCGCACTAGATCACGACAGGGCGCAAATTTAGGATGGGGGCGGGGACCAAGCATAGGGGCAGGTCCCAAACCCCGTCCTGGGGTTTTCATATCATGAGCGTATCGACCGCGACGGTGGACAGAACCTGCGAAGGTCTGTGCCTGGCCTTCTCGGCCCAGTTAATTCCAAATGGTTTTCGAAAGCAGGGTCATCGCTCGGCGATCGACGTTCTGCTGATGCTGGCCATCGCCCAGGCCAACCTCGCCCCGATGGCGCGCGACGCCGAATTCCAGAAGACCTATTCCGGGCTCGAGGCCTCGCCGCCCGACGAAATGCGGCGACCCGCCCGCGTCCGCTCGATCGCGGTCTCGCTGGGCGTGCCGCAGGAGACGGCGCGCCGCCGGGTCGCCAGCCTGGTCGAGGCCGGCATCCTGGTCATGCGCGACGACGGGGTGATCATGCCCCAGGCCTTCACCAACTCGTCACGCGCGCTGCAGACGGCGATCGACACCTGGGCGGTGTTCACCGCCTTCTACGCCAACCTGCGCCGCGCCGGCGCGCTGGCGCCGGTCGAGCCCGCGCCGTCGGACCAGCCGCCGCCGCTGCGCCAGATGATGCGGCTGTGGACCAACCACTTCCTGCGCCTGATCGAGGCCCTGCTGCCCATGGTCGGCGACCCGTTCGCCGTCGTCATGCTGTTCGCGATCCTCGACGGCAGCCTGACGACCGAGGGCAAGCCCGTCTCGGCCTCGGCCATCGCTCGCGCCCTGGGGCTGCCGTTCGAGAGCGTCCGCCGCAACGCCCTGAGGATCACCGACAACGGCCTTTGCGAGAAGGTCGGGCGCGGCTACCTGATCCCGCCCGAGCTGATGGAGGAGCCCCGCTGGCGCGCCTTCTCCGAGCGCCACGCCCAGGTCCTGATGCGGTTCTTCGCGGCCATGCGCGAGCAGAACCTGCTGGGCTGGTGGGAGGCGCAGTACCTGGCGGCCCGCTAACCTAGCGCGAGGCGCCGATCAGCTCGCCGCTGGGGAACTTGCGGTCGTCGTTCTTGTACATGATGACGTGGCTGGGCAGCTTGGTGGCGTGCCAGCCGGCGGGCAGCCGCGCCAGGATCTGGCCCAGCGCGGCGCGCGCGGTCAGCGGGCCCTCCAGCGTGATCGGCGTCGCCAGCAGGTCATCGTGCGGGCCGGAGCCCTCGTCCGCGCCCTGCACGCGGAAGACATAGGGCAGCTGGCGCTTCAGGGCCTGGACCAGCGCCGCGGCGCTAGCCTGGGTGGGAAAGCCCTCGTCCAGCGGCCGGTCGATGTCGATCGGATACCAGGTGTCGAAGTGCTCGGGCTTGTACCGGGTGGTGTCGCGCTCCTTGCCGGGGTCCTTGGCGCCGAAGCCGCTGCCGTTCCACAGCGCCTTGGCCCGCTGCTTCTCGGCGCCGATCAGCAGCGCCTCCAGGTCGACGGCGGTGAACACGAAGACCCGCACGGCCCGGAACAGCACCCGCTCGGGCGCGAGGCCATGCCGGTGCTGGATCTTCTTGTGATGCTTCTGCAGGCGCTCGCGCAGGCCCGAGGCCGCGTCGGTCTTGCCGATGTAGATCACCTCGTGATCGTCCGCGTCGCCCAGCAGCAGCTGGTAGACGCCCTGGCGCCGGGGCAGGTCCGCGACGGCCTCGGCGGTCAGCGGCGCCGGCGGCAGGTTTTCCAGGACGTGGGTCAGCTCGCGCAGCAGCGCCTTGGGCAAATCGAGCTCGAACTCGGCGTAGCCCCTTGTCATGCCGCGCGGCGCAGCTTGCGCGCCACGTCCTGGCCGATCACCTCGGCCAGGCGCACCGGCACGGCGTTGCCCAGCTGGCGCATGACCTCGCTCCACGCCCCGTGGAAGATGAAGCCGTCCGGGAAGGTCTGCAGCCGCGCGCTCTCGCGGACCGAGAAGTAGCGCACCGAGCCGTCCGGACGGGCCAGCATGTTCTCGCCGCCGGGCACGCCGTGCACCCCAGCCTTCAGGGTCTTGGCGGGCTCGTCCAGCGGGCTGCCCGTGTGGCCGGGATACGATCGCGCGCCCGGCTGGAAGCGGTGATAGGCGAAGGCGGCCGCGGCCTCTGGTTCGAACTCGGGGTCGGGCAGGTCGGCGATCGCGTCGCGCACCGTGCGCCAGGCGAGCTCGGCCGGCTTGTCCTTCAAGGCCAGGGCGCGCGCGGGCGCCGCCGAGGCGTCCGGCCGGGCCTTGCGGGCCACCTTGTGCGCGTCCCAATAGTCGCCCGAGCGATGCTGCGCCCACAGCAGCGCCTCGGCCGAGTGGGTGGCGGTCGGGAACGACCATTCCAAGTCCAGATCGTCGCGGAAGCCCACGAAGATCACCCGCTCGCGCTTTTGCGGCACGCCGTAGTCGGCGGCGTTCAGCACCCGGGCCACCACGCGATAGGAAAGGCCGTCGCGCGCGCCGCGCAGGTGGTGCTCCTCCAGCCGCGACAGGTGCTCGGACCAGTCCTCGTCGGGCCGCGCCACCACCTCGGGATGCTCCAGCTGCAGCCGGATATATTCGAAGTAGTTGCGGAAGCTGGCCCGCGTCAGGCCCTTGACGTTCTCGAACACGAAGGCCCTGGGCCGCGTCTCGCGCACCGCCCGGATCGCCTGGGGGAACATGTCGCGGGTGTCGTCATAGGCCCGGTGCTTGCCGCCCAGCGAGAACGGCTGGCACGGCGGCCCGCCCGAGACCAAGTCGATCTTGCCCTCCAGCGGCCGGAAGTCGACGTCGCGCACGTCGCCCTCCACCACGGGCCACCCAGCCATGGGCGAGGCCTTGCTGGCGCGGTTCTCGGCGATGGTCTCGCGGCAATAGCGGTTCCACTCGACCACCTTGGCCGGCTTGAACCCCGCCCGGCAGAGACCGATCCCCAGCCCCCCGGCGCCCGCGAACAGTTCGATCGACTTCATGAGTCCAAGAATGTTCTAATTTCGTTCTCGAGAAAAGCCTCGTCCTTGAGCCCGCATTCCCAAAGGACGAGGGCCCGCCAGCCGAGCGCTTCCAGCGCCGCCAGCTGGCGAAGATCGCGCGCGCGATTCCCCTCCAGCTTCGGGATCCAGAACTCGTGCCGTGATTTGGGCAGTCGCGCCAGCTTGCAGTCGGGATCGGGATGGCGATGCCAGAAACAGCCGTGGACGAAGATCACCTTGCGCCGCCCCGGAAACACCAGGTCCGGCCGCCCCGGCAGCGCCCCGCCATGCAGCCGGTAGCGATAGCCCAGCCGGTGGACCAGCCGCCGCACCGCCATCTCGGCGGCCGACCCCTTGCCCTTGACGCGGGCCATCCGGGCGCTGCGCTCGGCGGGGGAGAGGGTGTCCATGGAAAACGCCTATTCCATTTTCCGAGGCCTGTGAAACGGCGAACGCCCTTCAGCGCCGCCGCCCATAACGCACCGCCCCGGGCAGGGGCTCGGCCGGCGGCAGGGGCGTGGCCAGCTTGGCCAGATCCTTGCGCGAGGGATACGGCGGACGCGGCGGCGGCCAGGTCCGGGCCGGCAGCTTGCGGGCCGGACGCGGCGCGAGGCCGGTGAAGTCCATGGCCACGACCTCCTGCTCGCGCAGCAGGCCCTCGGTGATGATCTCCGCGGCCTCCATCGCCTGGGGATCGTCCTCGCCCAGATAGTCGCGGCGAAAGCGCATGACCCGCCGCTTGAACAGGCCCGGCACGGCGTCGGGCTTGAGCAGCATGGCCAGGGCGATCAGGTAGATCGAGCGGAACATGTAGGCCGTCTCGTGCTCGACCTGGGCCCGCGACGGCCGCCAGTCGACGAAGCCGGTCATCAGCAGGCGCGCCCGCTCGGCGTCATAGGGCTCGTCGCC
>ERZ1034427.200-NODE-200-length-12692-cov-33.973965_pt1 | contig 12692 bp, 14 predicted proteins | sample MGYA00520607_ERZ1034427 | MGnify/ENA primary metagenome ERZ1034427 (study PRJEB33736, sample SAMEA104288489) | Azolla caroliniana | place: Brazil | collected 1987 | study: EMG produced TPA metagenomics assembly of the PRJEB19522 data set (Is there foul play in... | reverse complement strand
TTTAGTGGATTTTTCCTTTTGGTACACCCTCAAAATTCCCTTCTAGCATTTTTTTCACACCAAGTTAATTTTCCTGACAGGTCTAATTAGATTATCTTAGTCTAAGTTCTCTAAGTTCTAAGCTTTTTGTTTTTAGAAGTTTAATAGTCTCTTATAACCAGAGGAAATCATCAATTCCATACATTTGTTGCAGTTGATTTCGTGTCATATTTATCATAGTCATGATTCTTTCTTGAATTAATATATTTGGTTGACAAGGTTAAATCCAAATCTGGTAATAATTCCCTTTGATTAACCTGGTTATATTGATTATCTTTTAAGGCAGAAATTGTTAATACTCCATCTTTCCAAAACCAAACTTTGAGTATACCCATTTGTTTATATATTTCTAATATTTCTATGTTTCCACAGGTAACAATTAAGTAGGTGGGCGGAAAAATTATAACTATGTCATGGCGAATGCAGCAAAGGGGAATCAACCAATCCCAAGGGTTTCCAGTAATTTACATTTTGTTACATAGTTATGTTTATTTTGTGTCTACCTACTTACTTCAATAATTAAATTGGGGATGTCTTTTCGTAAAGACCAAAATATTGCAGATGTTGTGCATAAATTTCCACTCACTTACACATTGTAAAGATTTATGAAAATAAACATTAGCATATCTCTAAAATGATAGATTCTGGGAAATTGTGGGTAATGTTAAGAAAGCGGTAACTTTAAGAAGGGATGCCTGCTGTAAGAGTTCGTAAAGCGTTTAGGAGAGAACCCATTATTATCATAGAGAAGTTAGTTTCTAATAAGCTGGATTATAAGGCTATGTTGCCAGATTATGAAGCAGTAAGCGCGCGCTCCCTAAGGAAACTTAGGGTCAACACTAAGAGCATCATTATGAATAACGCAATAAGTAGTAATTCTGAACTGAACCATTTAATTCCGCCAGAAATTAAAAATGATGAATTTTATAGAGCTATTTATAGAATTGCTAGACAAGAAGATGTTAAAAGTGTTTTAGAGATTGGCTCATCTTCAGGGGAAGGAAGTACTGAAGCATTTGTTATGAGTCTAAGAGAAACCCCTAACCAAGCAACTTTATTTTGTATAGAAATTTCCAAAGATAGATTCACTGAGTTGCACAATAGGTACACAAATGACTTTTTTGTAAAATACTATAATTTTTCCTCTGTTTCACTAGAAAGTTTTCCTAATAAGCAAGAATTTATAGATTTTTACAACTGTAATAGAACTAATTTAAATCTATATCCCTTAGAAAGAGTTCTTAGTTGGTTAAATCAAGATGTTGAATATCTAAATAGTTCTGGAGTCGATGATGTTCGTATTCAAAGGAGCAAGCAAGAAAATAACATAGATTATTTTGACTTAGTGTTAATAGATGGCGCAGAATTTACTGGTACTGCAGAATTAAATGAGATATATGGAGCAAAGTATATTTGTTTTGATTATATCAATACATTTAAAAATTATACGAATCATTATAATCTTCTAGAACATCCTAATTCCTCACTTCTCAAAACACATCTATTAAAAATCGATATTCTATTTTCAATTTTAGAGAAAAGGATAACGTTGAACACTATTTTTCTGTATCCGATCAATTACTAGTTACCAAACTTGTTAAAAAAGGAATGCTAGTTTTTGATATTGGTGCTAATATAGGTGATTATTCGATACTTTTAAGTAAATTGGTGGGTTCTTCTGGGAAAGTTTATTCTTTTGAACCAACATCAAATACGTTTAAAACGTTGCAAGACAGAATACCTAGTCTGAAAATTAATAACAACATGTAATTTATTACGAAAATAAGCTAATAGAATTTTAGAATTTAATGAATTTACGGAGAATTTTTCGGCATTGAACAGTATTGGTAGACCACAAATGTTAGTTCCACAAGGCTCAGGTCAACTGATTGTCAAAATAGAGATTATTGCAGCAATTAAGCTAGATTCATTTTGCTCAGGAAATAATAATATTGAATATATGGATTATTTAAAAATTGATCTTGAAGGTGCTAAAAGTGATGTATTGTATGGAGCAGAAAAATTACTACAAAATAAATATATAAGATACATACTATTTCAAATAGTACAAAAAATCTTAGAGGGATTAAATCATAATGCCAAATTCACGTTCGATATCTTGATGAAAAATGGTTATGAATGTCATCCTATAACTAAAGAAGGAGATATTGGACAACAAGTATGCGATTCCAATTGTTTTTATGAAAATTACATTGCATTTCCTATGGAACCAATCAATTTCTTCACCATTGTTCTAAATTGGAAACCATTTATTCAATACCATATTGAAATATTCAAACAAATCCCTTTTAAATGGCATTGGCATATTGTAGCTGACTTAAATCATGATACTAGTTGGAGTGTGCAACTGGGAGTAAAACTCAATCATGAAATTCATAAGAATGGTCTTAGCTACGACGGTACGACGCAATACCTAGATGCATTAGAACGACTATATCCAGATAACATCACAATTTACCGTAAACCGGAAGGCGTGTTTTGGGATGATAAAAAAGAAATGGTAAATGAACCACTTGCGAATATTCAGAAGGAATGTTTATTATGGCAGGCTGATGTAGATGAACTATGGACATTAGAGCAGCTTTGTATAGCTAGAGAAATGTTCATTAATAGCCCTGAAAAAACTGCGGCTTTTTATTGGTGCTGGTATTTTTTTGGAGAGAAACTTATTATTAGTACCCGCAACTGTTATGCACAAAATCCTCAGCAAGAATGGTTAAGGACTTGGAGATTTAAACCAGGTGCTTTTTGGGCAGCACATGACCCTCCTATATTAGTAGAACCATTGTCAAATGGTGGACATAGAAATATTACAGATATAAATTCTTTCTTACATGATGAAACTGAAAAGAAGGGTTTAGTGTTTCAACACTTTGCTTATGTAACACCAGAGCAATTGAAATTTAAAGAGCAGTACTATGGCTATAGTAATGCCGTATCTCAGTGGCAAGATTTACAATCAAACAGTAAATTTCCCGCACTATTGCGAGATTACTTTGGTTGGGTAAGAGACGAAACAAGGGTAGATACTGTAGAATCTTGCGGTGTAGTACCAATAGCACAAAGAGAAATTATTAGCAATCATTGGCCCTTGTTACAACCAAATGAAGTACAACGCAAACTAGCGCATATTCAACAACAGACACCGATGATTATTGTGGATGCTGTATTTTTCCAACTCTATCAAACAGGAATTGCTAGAGTTTGGCGAAGTATGCTAGCACAATGGGCAAACACGGACTTTGCTAATCATATCTTAGTATTAGATAGAGCTAATACTGCACCCAAAATTAATGGTATTCGTTATCGCACTATTCCCCTCTACGACTATAACAATACCGAAGCTGATAAACAGATGCTTGAACAAATCTGTAATGAAGAACAAGCGGAATTATTTATTTCTACCTACTACACTACCCCTATTGACACCCCTTCAGTATTTATGGCTTATGACATGATTCCTGAAGTATTAGGGGGAAAATTAAATGAACCCATGTGGCGTGAAAAACACAACGGAATTAAACACGCCTCTTCTTATATTTCTATTTCCGAAAACACAGCTAAAGACTTAAGTAAATGTTTCTCTGATATACCCTTAGAATCCATTACGGTGGCTCATTGTGGCATAGATTCTCTATTTTCTCTAGCTTCTGAAGATGAAGTTAAAGCTTTTAAATATAAATATGGAATTAATAAACCCTACTTTCTATTAGTTGGTACTGGAACTGGTTACAAGAATGGTATTTTATTCTTCCAAGCTTTCTCACAAATAGCCAGCAGTTACGGATTTGATATTATTTGTACTGGTATTGGCGGAGTGTTAGTGCCAGAATTAAGAGCATATACATCAGGTAGTGCTGTATATCTTTTACAACTTAGTGATAAAGAACTAGCCATAGCTTACTCTGGTGCAGTAGCACTAGTTTATCCTTCTAAGTACGAAGGCTTTGGAATGCCTTTATTAGAAGCGATGGCTTGTGGTTGTCCTGTAATTACTTGTCCTAATGCTTCAATACCAGAAGTTACAGGAAAAGCAGCTATTTATGTTAATGATAGTGATGTGGAAGCAATGGCTAATGCTCTTTGTGAAATACAAAAACCTAGTGTTCGTCAGTCATTAATTACCGCAGGTCTAGCACAGGCTAAAAAGTTCTCTTGGAAAAATATGGCTGAAACTGTTAGCAAGGTCTTAATTGATGTAACTTTATTATCTTTAAATATCAAGGAAACTAATTTCATTATATTCCCTGATTGGTCACAACCAGAAAATCATTTAAGTTTGGAGTTGGCAGAAATTATCAAAGCATTAGCTAGTCATCCTGAGAGTTCCAATACCACCCTACTAATTAGCATAAGTAGCATTGATGCTGAAGAAGCAGCAATGTTTTTATCTAGTATTACTATGAATTTACTGTTGGAAGAAGATTTAGACATTAGTGAAGATTTAGAACTTGTTCCAGTAGGAAATTTAGCTCCAATTCAATGGAAAGCTTTATTGCCTCGTATTCATGCTAGAATTACCTTACCTAATGAAGATAAACAAGCTTTAACACAGGCGCAATTTGTAAATCTAAAATCTTATGAATTACATAGACTGATTAATCAATCATCTACTGCGATTTAAACAAAAATGACAAAATTAAAGTTTGTAGTGAGCGGGTTAACCATAAATTCTAGCAACTAACCTTATTTAAAATAACAACACAAACAATTTCAAAAGTGGAAGCAACCAAGTTTATTAACCACACAGAACAATATATATTCGAATCACGAGCTATAACTCCAGGGAATATTAATATTCTGATTGTCCCTGATTGGTCACAACCAGAATATCTACTGATTACAGAATTAGAACAAGCCATTAAAGCGGTAGTAACTCATCCTGATAGTCACCAGATAACATTTCTCATAGATACCAATGGTATTGATGTCCAAGAAGCCAATTTATTATTATTTGCCGTGGCTATGAATTTACTCCTAGCAGAAAATTTTGATATAACTGCTGAATGCGAAATTTCTCTAGTGGAACATACAAGTGAACTTGAAAGAGAGAATTTAAAAGATTTTATTCATATAAAAATTATTATACCACATCAAAATCTCCAAAGATTAGCACTATTTCACATAAAGAAAATTCCAGCTTATGATATCAAAAATTTCATTAATATCCCACTAAGTCAGTTAATTTTGCATTTGGGTAATAGATTATTTGAAGAACGCAAATGGCAAGTAGCTAGTGAACAATACACAAAAGATATACAAATTAACTCAGGAAATCCCGAAACTTATTGGCGGTTAAGCCAATGTTATAGAAATTTAAACTTGTCAGATAAATATTTTATCACCCTCAAAGAAGGAATTCAAATGCAGCCAAGTGACCCAAGGTTAAATTTTCCCTTAATTATAGACTTGCTGATTAGTGGGCGCAATCAGGAAGCAATTATCAGTGTAGAAAATGCTTGTCAACTCTTACCGGATAATTACACTTTTCAAAAACTTAAATATTTAACAGTTCCTAGCATCTATGATGATCAAGAAGAAATAACATTTTATCGCCATCGTTACACAGAAGGATTACACAAGTTAATTCAACAAACATCTTTAAAAACTCCTGAAGAACAAAGCAATGCTTTAGCTGGTATAGGTAGATGAACTAATTTTTATCTTTCCTATCAAGCAAAAAATGATGTAGATCTACAACGCCAATATGGCCAGTTAGTTCATGAAATCATGGCAGCTAACTTTCCAAAATGGGTTGTACCTTTATCTATGCCAAAACTTCAGCAACAAGAAAGAATTCGTATTGGTTATGCTTCTCATTATCTACATTCTTATAGTGGTACACTTTGGTTAACTGGTTGGCTGCGCTACTGTGATCATCAAAACTTTGAAATCTACTGTTAGTATACAGGTAATCAGCCAGATCTAATTACTCAACAATTTAAAGACTATAGCGACTTTTTCTAAAATATTCCTGATAACTTACCCGCAGTTTGTAAGCAAATACTTGCTGATAAACTACATATTTTAGTTTATCCCGAAATGGGTATGGATCCGCCAACTATGCAAATGGCAGGTTTGCGACTTGCACCAATACAATGTGTTGCTTGGGGACATCCACTAACTACTGGTTTACCAAGTATTGATTATTTTTTATCCAGTGAGTTAATGGAAGGGGAAAATCCCCAAGAGCATTACTCAGAAAAACTCATTCTTTTACCTAATATTGGTGTTACTTACCCTAAACCCTACATTCCCCCAATTGTTAAATCTCGCTCAGATTATAGTTTAAGTGACAATGATGTTATTTATTTATCTTGTCAAGCACCTTTTAAATATTTACCACAATACGATTTTATTTTGGCAGAAATTGCTCATCGTATTCCTCAAGCGAAATTTGTATTTCTACGTGGTACTGTATTAAAGTCACGGTTACACAACTTGCTTTTGCTGCTGCGGGACTTGATAGCGAAGATTATTGTGTTCATCTAACTATTCCAGAACGGTTAGATTATCTAATGATTAACTTATTATCAGATGTTTATCTAGATACATTTACTTGGTCTGGTGGTAATACCAGCTTAGAAGTGATCGGTTGTAATCTTCCTATAGTCACTTGCCCAGGGGAATTTATGCGAGGTCGTCATACTGACAGTTTCTTGAAACTATTAGGAATGACGGATACCATTGCTAAAAATGAACAGGATTATATTGAAGTTGCTATTAAATTAGGCTTCGATCCAGATTGGAGAAAAAGTATTGCAGAAAGGATGAGTCAAAATCATCATCGTCTTTTTGATGATAAAAACTGTGTCACAGCATTAGAGGCATTTTATCAAGAGGTTGTGAAAACAAGTTTATCACTAAGCTCTTAGTAGTTATCTAGGTAGTGTATATCTAAATTTCTATTTCCAAACTAGTAGTTTTTCTGCTGAAAATTTGACTATAACTTCTTGATTTTCCGCATCTAATACAATTCTACCATGCAAATGTGGTAAGAGACTTTTCCAATGTTTTTCATTGATGTCTAGCATTAGTGAAATTTCCAGATTTTCGGTAATATCAATCTCATCTTCCATCATTAAATTAACTGCTATACTGGATAACAGTAAATCAGCAGTTTCCCGTTCAGTATCATCAATAACATATATCAGTAAAGTAGTTTTATAAGAATTAATATCCCTCACTCGTTTTTTAATTACTTCAACTAGTTGAATATATAAATCACCTTCTGATTGACTCCAATCAGGGAATATGATTAGATTAATTTCTCGCAAGTTTAAAAACTTTAGAGTTTCATCAATGAAAACATTACTCACTTCTTCAGCCATTTTTGACCAGGAAAACTTCTCAGCTTGTGCTAATCCTGCTTGAATGAGAGTTTGTCTTATTTGTTCATGTTGAATAGTTATTAAAGCTCTTTTCATGATTTCAATATCATCATCAATATAAAGCGCGGCTTTACCAAGCACCTCAGGAATAGCAGAACTAGGGTAAGTAATTACTGGACAACCACAAGCTATAGCTTCTAACATAGCTAGACCGAATCCTTCATACAAAGACGGGTAAACAAGTGCGATCGCACCTGAATAAGCCATACTTAATTCCTGATCAGTAAGTTGCAACTTTAAAATTTGTGTTTGAGTAATATATTCTTTAAATTGTTCTTCTATTTCCCAACCACCACCAATACAAACAATAGAGAAATCTTCTTGATTTGGTAACTGAGCAAACGACTTAAAAAATAAGAGAGCATTCTTATAACCAGTTCTTACTCCCACTAAAAGAAAATAGGGTTTAGTAATACCATAAGATTGTTTAAATTGATTAATTTCGGTTAAACTAGCTGGACGAAATACTTGATGATCTACACCATTATAAATGACCTTAACTAAAACATGATCGATTTCTGGAAAGAAGTGGGAAAAATCTTTAGCTGTATTTTGAGAAACTGCTATATATGCAGAGGCAGATCTAATACATTCATGTTTCTGCTTCCATTGAGGTTCATCCAAACCCTCAATTTCAGGAATCATATCATGGAGCATTAAAACACTGGGAGTATTAATAGGTCTTGTATAGTAGGTGGAAACAAATAAATCAGCATTTTCCTCATCACAAATTTGTTGTAACATTTGCATATCAGTTTGAGCATTTTCATAACTATAACCAGGAATTAACCTATACTTTAATCCTGGTAATCTTGGCATTGTCCCCAATGGATGAAAAACAGCATCTGGAGGAAAATTAAATGCACTTCCTTGACGATCTAAAACAATTATGTTTTCAGCAGATCCGCTTTTAATCCATGCCTTGAGTAATTCCATCCATACTCTAGCTACCCCCAAAATATGAAGTTGGAAAAACACTCCATCTACAATGATTTTTAAATTAGGTTTACCAATTGTCATAAAGTTAATCAACTCAATAACTAACTATCAATATACCTTTGCCACATCTGCTCATAAGCTGTTTCCATATCACGGGTAAACTGCTTGGCATTCCATAGCGGTGCTGTATGTCTCGACTGACGCAACTGCCAAGAAATTTGTTGTCGTAATTTCTCATCCTTACCCAAACGCACACCCCACTCTACATACTCATCTTCAGTCCAAGCAATACCTTCTGTAATAGCAGCATTAATCATCATCCCATAGCTATTACGTGCAGAAAATTGTTCCCCAACTCTTGTTACCAAAGGAACACCCATCCAAAGGGTTTCTAATGTTGTCGTTGCTCCATTATAGGGATAAGTATCTAAAACCACATCAGCAATTTGCAAATTAGCTCGATGGACAGCTTCACTACGAGCATAAGGCAAAAATTTTATCCGATTAAAATCTACACCTTCTTCCTGTGCAATCTCTTCAAAAAATACCTTACTTGCTTCTGGGTCAGCATCCCCTTTAATCAGCAAATAACTATTAGGTACCTCTTTGATAATTTTCATCTGTAAACGTAAATGGGGGCGATGCCTTTTATATCCCTTTTGAGTCATGAAATAAATAATGGCATCTCTAGGAATATCTAAATCTTCCCGTCGTAAATCAGGTACATCTATCTCAAATCCATCAACCGCTATATATGTTTGTGGTAATCTCCAAATAGTTTCACTATAATAATCCTGTGCTGACTCTGGTAAAACATAAGGATCAGCAATAAAATAATCAATTGATGGTAAACCTGAACTATCCCAACCCAGCCAAGTTGCCTGTATGGGAGCAGATTTGATTGATAATAATTCACAGACTTGATCTAAAGTTAAACTATCTAAATCAACTAAGATATCAATTTCATCTTCTTGAATTTGATTCGAAAGATTATAAGTTTGACGAAGTCCAAATTTATAAAATTTATAAGATTTATCAACAAAATACCTCTGGGTAAAACTGTCTATTCCTTCAGAGTCATCATAAGAGTAACAATGTATTTTAAATTTTTCCTGGTTATGATATTTAAAAATCCATCTGCATAACCAAGAAACAGAATGTCGCTTAAAACAATGGGAAATATAACCAACCTTCAACGTTTCTTTATTTAGGGTGAAATTCTGTCGCCGTAAATGAAAGTTTTTATAATTTTGTTCTACTATCTCTGTATGTTGCTTAATAAAATGAGATTGGCAAAAACTAGATATCTGATGTTGAAGTATGTGGTTTCTTTCAGGTTTATCCTCAAAATAGGGAAGAAAAGACAACGCATTCGATAACCTGGTAATATCTATTATGTGAGCAACATCAGGTTGGGTTTTTACTAACTGTTCAGTTAATAAAATCTGCTCTTGCAAATGATCATAAGCTTCTTTCCAGTAACTACCAGAAGTCATGAATCCTCTGAGAACAATATGGTTAGCACAAATTTTTTCTGCTACAGAATCTCCTAGTTGATAACATAGTTTGGCACTTTCTATACCTTTATCATATTGTTGGTTGTCTTGGTAAAAATATGATATTAGTGTTAAAATCTCTCTATGTTGAAGATGGTAATTTTTGGGAACTCGCTCCAAACAAAGTTCTGCAAATTTTGCTGCTAAATCGGGTCTTCTATAAAAAGCTGATAATTTGATGCATTGGGTCATTACAGTTTCAATAATAATCATCACAGAACTATCTGAATAGCTCTGTAAGCAAACTTTAATAAAATCAAAAACTGAATTAATTGCTGCTTTCCGTTTACTTGTATAAAGTAAGATTATTTTTATAACATCTACCAATAAATTGGTATCACATTTATCTGTGGTAATACATAAAGAATGACGGACTGATTCTAATAACTCTGCAATATCATGATTGAATGTTTCTAAACTAATGACAATGGAAATAAGATGGAGTAAGTTATTAATATCTTCAGATAAAATTTCTTTGATATGCTGACGGATTGCCCAAGCAACATGATAATCTTCAATTGTGATGCGACGCTTGGCTTCTTTATCTAAAATTTCTAATAGTTCTTGCGTATCAAAATCTATTTCTTCTGATTCTGATAAGGCAGTAAACCAAGTAATTTGTGCTTCGGTTTCCTGATTCTGTAATAATAAAAGTAATCCTAAATACCAATAATAACTCTTAATATTAGTTTCTCTTTCTATTGCTTCTTCGTAAAGTTTGACAGCTGCATTATAATTTTCATCTATAAGATATTTTTGTGCTTGTTCTTGCCAATTATCTGGAATCATAAGATAAGACAAACCTATTATATTATAATTTCGTAATAAAAAATATAAACCCTCTATGTCAAACTATATCAAAGTCAAACATGGAGGGTTAAGCATGATTTCGATTTCTTACCCTTGATTTAGTTAGTAAGAATAACAATTTATTAATTACTTAATTAGTTTACCGCTGTTAGTACAAGTTGTGCCAGTTGTACCAACGGCTACACTACCATTAGCTTCCACGTCCTTCGTTTCACAGAGGTACGCTACGCTCGTTAACTCAGAGTTAGCACCGATTGATTTCAAATAAACATTACCACCGTAGTTTTTCAGTCCACTTCCTGTGGTTGTTACAACTGAATAGTTAACAGCATAAGCCTCTGTACCAGCTCCAGTACCAACGTTAGCATAGAATATATAATTAGCTGTCTGGGTGGAAATACCAATGCCCATAGCATCAATACTGCTAGTAAAGGAATCGTTTTCTGTCATGTATGCTTGCTGACCTCTGTTCATAGAACCAACGTAGGTCTTAGATTCAGACTGTTTAGCTTTCTTCGCTTGGTTTAAGAAGGAGGGTAACGCAATAGCGGACAGAATACCGATGATGATGATTACAACTAACAATTCAATCAGGGTGAAACCTTGATCATCTTTCTTTTTACCGAGGAGGTATTGTAAGAATTTTACCTTCAGTTCGGTTTTCATAGTAGTTTTTCTTGGATTAATGTGTTGTTTGTTTCTTTATGAAAATAACTTACCCACTTCTGAGCAGTTTCATATCACCCCATGGAAAAAATTTTCTCTTTGCCTTGGTGTATAAGGATCAAAGCCTTGCTATTACTAGATTTTAGTAAATCCTGGTTTATGTACAGTAGATTGGATATTTATAAAATACAGTAGAGACGTTGCATGCAACGTCTCTACTACAAGGGTTAAGATTTTATTTGTTTACCTGATTTAGCTCATATCTGCTGTATCTTCTCATCTCTCAGTAGGTGGGCGGAAAATTTATAACTATGTCATGGCGAATACAGCCAAGGGGAATCAACCAATCCCAAGGGTTTCCAGTAATTTACATTTTGTTACATAGTTATGTTTATTTTGTTACATAGTTATGTTTATTTGTGTCTACCTACTTAGAGATGAGAAGATAGCTTTTCCAACATCATGTAGTCAAAATCTTCTAGCGTTAATAGCGTCGCTTTCACTAGTTCAAATACTTGAGTAGTTGATATAGGTTCTCCAGTTAGCCTACCAATAGGTCTAAGTTGTTGCCAATACTGCACTAAGTCCATCCATCATTAAGTATGGTTTCTCAAATAGAGGAAGTAAGCACAGAGCCATAGCACTATCTATATAGATACTTTCCTTGTCCAAGGTGACATTTTTAAACATGGGAAAACCCTTATCTTTGCTTAAGTATTTATTAATATACTTGTTAAGACTTAAGTTATTAAATTGTGGATGTAAATACATTTTAGTAGTTTCCCACTTAGAATTATGCCACTCAGAAACAGGTACGAAATTGCGTTTTGCTTGGGGGTATCCACACCAAAAATCCAGTAGTCTGTGCATGGGATGTACTAATTCAAATAACTATAGCTGTTATTCAAAAGGAATTTCTGGTAAACTCATGGACAGAAAAGGAGGTAAATTATCAGCTTCTTTAAATAAGCTGATTAAATCCCATTGTCGCCAATTCACCATACTAATAAATTCTAACTCTGCTGCTCGTAAAGCAGAAAACATATCACTGATAGTATAGCCTTGATCTCCTTGAAATAAATAGTTCATCAAAAACGGACTTCGCTTTATTTCATGGGTCTGATACTCGTTTTCCTAGCGAGTTAGAATCTGTTCTGGGTTTAAGTTACTCTAGTGTACTCAGTTGTGGTGACTTTACTGGCTATAACGGTTATCCGGTCACAGCTCAACAGAAATGTCAGGCACATCTACCCTCCCCCGTCACTTCAAG
>ERZ1034427.199-NODE-199-length-12720-cov-3.778208_pt1 | contig 12720 bp, 6 predicted proteins | sample MGYA00520607_ERZ1034427 | MGnify/ENA primary metagenome ERZ1034427 (study PRJEB33736, sample SAMEA104288489) | Azolla caroliniana | place: Brazil | collected 1987 | study: EMG produced TPA metagenomics assembly of the PRJEB19522 data set (Is there foul play in the... | reverse complement strand
GGCTGGGCTGGAAAGTCCGCCGGGTCGAGATGGGCCTGGCCCAGGCCAGCTTCGACGTCGCCAAGGACCCGTCGCGCCCGTTCCTGATCGGCGTGGGCGACCAGGCCGTGCGGGTGGTCGGCACCGAGTTCAACATCCGCAACGACGGACGCAGCGTCCGCGTCACCGTGCGCCGGGGCGTTGTCGAGGTCGCCCAGCGCGACGCCAAGGGCCAGGCGCCAACCCGGCTGACGGTCGGCCAGGAGCTTCGCCACGTGCAGGGCTCCGACACCGCTCAGGTGCGCCGCGTCCAGGCCAGCGACGCTTTCGCTTGGTCGCAAGGTCAGCTTGTCGCCGACAACGAGACGCTCGGCGACATCGTCGCCGACCTGAACCGGCGCTTCACGACCCCGATCCGGATCGCGCCTCAGGTCGCTGGTCGCCGCTTCTCCGGCGTGATCGCGCTGGACAATGAAGACGCCGCTGTCCGCCTGCTGGCGACCTATGCTTCGCTGCGCGTGGATCGTACGGCCGGGGAAATCATCCTAAGGTGACGCCCTGACCGTCGGGGAGGGGTGATTTGCGGATCGGGACGTGGCGTCGCGTTTGGCTCGCGTCGGCGATGGGGCTCGCGCTCGCGCCGGCGGTCGCGCGCGCCGCGGACGCCCAAGAGGCCTTCGCCATTCCGCCCGGTCCACTGAAACAAGCCGCAACCGCCTTCGCCCTGCGAGCCCGTGTCTCGATAGACCTCAGCGCCGCCCAAGGCTGTGGCCCATCGCGCGGCTTTTCCGGCCGGGGATCGCCCGAGGTCGTCCTGAGGGCTCTGCTCCTGGGCACCGGCTGCGATTTCCGCCGGATCGACGAACGGGCCTATCAGATCATTCCGCGCGCGCCGTCGCCCCCGAAGGCGCCCGCGACGGCTACGGCGTCGCCCGAACCGGAAACACCGATCGCGCCGCTGTCGGAGCTGGTCGTGGTGGCCACCCGGCGGCCGACCTTGGCCGACCGCCTGGCCTATTCGGTCAGCGTGCTGGACGAGCGCGCCGCCGCCGCTCAGGGCGTCCGCGACGCCAACGACCTGGCTCTTGTGCTGCCGGCGATGACGGTCACCAACCTCGGACCCGGCCGGGACAAGGTGATCCTCCGAGGCCTGTCGGACGGCCCGCTGACCGGCCAGACCCAGTCGATGGTCGGCATCTACCTGAACGACGTGCGCCTGACCTACAACGCGCCCGATCCAGACCTGCTGATGGTCGACATCGCCCAGGTCGAGGTGCTGCGCGGCCCGCAAGGCGCGCTGTACGGCGCTGGATCGCTAGGCGGGGTCCTGCAACTGACGACCCGCCGCCCCGATCTCGAAGCGTTCGACGCCTGGACCGCCTTTTCGGCGTCGAGCGTTCGTGGCGGAGAGATTGGCGGCCAGGCCTCGGGAATGATCAACGTCCCCCTGCTGAAGGGACGCGCGGCCGCGCGGCTCGTCGCCTATGCCGACCAGCAGGGCGGCTATGTCGACGATCCCGGGCGCGGCGTTCAAGACGTCAATCGCACGCGGCGCACCGGCGTTCGCGCCGCCTTCCGCGCCCTGCTGAGCGATCGGTGGACGGGCGACGCGGGCGTCACGGCCCAGGCGATCACGTCGGATGACACCCAGTACGCGACGCCAGCCGTTGGCGTCTTCGCGCGTCGCAACCGACTGGCCGAGCCGCACGACAACGACTTCCTGGAAGGGCATGTCGGGTTCGGCGGCCTGATTGGGACGACGAAGGCCAAAATCACCCTGGCGGCGGTGCGCCACGACATCTCCAGCCGTTACGACGCCAGCGCCGCGCCGCCGGTGGCCCTCGCGCCTGGAACGGCGGTGGCGTTCGATGATGACAACCACGTCGGAGCGATCATGCTGGACGCGTCGCTCGCCTCCGACGACCACGCGCGCATCCAGTGGCAGGTCGGGGCGTTCCTGGCGCGCACCCGGCAGGGGCGAGACGGCGAGCTGTCGGCCATTTCGCCGTCGGAAGCATCCCTGGCGACCGAGCACCGCCGCGACATCCTCGAAGAGGCGGCCGTCTTCGGCGAGGCGATCGGCGACCTGGGGCGGGGCTGGAGCGTGACCCTGGGCGGACGCCTGTTCGCCACCCGCTCTGAGGCCTCCAGCACGGCGGAGTCCCTGGGCGCGACCACCGCGTTCCGGGGCAGTCAGAGCTATGTCGGCTTCGCGCCCAAGGCGGTGCTGTCCTACGCGCCGACCGCGAGGACGCTGTTCTATGTCCAGGCGGCGGAAGGCTACCGCGCCGGCGGCTTCAACACCGCCCTGATCCCCAGCCAGCCCTTCCTGACCCGTGGCGGCGAGCCCCAGCGTCGTTACGACGGCGATGAGCTCTGGAGCTTCGAGGGCGGCGCCAAGGCCAGCCTGATGGATGGCCGCCTGCGCCTGCGCGCGGCGCTGTTCCAAGCCTTCTGGAAGTCGATCCAGAGCGACCAGCTCCTCCCGTCCGGCCTGGCCTACACCGCCAATCTCGGCGACGGCCGCAACACCGGCGTCGAAGCCGAGGCTGCCTACGTGGCGGGCCCGCTGCGCCTGGACGCCAGCTTCCTGCTCAACGCTCCCGAGCTGGAGAAGGTCAATCCGGCCTTCCCGGGGCGCAAGGATCTCGGCTTGGCGGGCGTGCCCAAGCAGGCGGCCGCGCTCGGCGTCAGCTACGAGCGGCCGCTCGCGGGCGACTGGCGTCTGGGGACCGATGCGCGGCTCGGCTATGTCGGCCGCTCGCGTCTCAGCTTCGACGCGACCACGGCGCCGACCATGGGCGACTACGTCACCGCCCGCGCCGCGGTGCGAGTCCAGTCCGAGCGGCTGAGCGTCGGTCTGTCCATCGACAACCTGTTCGACGGCCACGGCGACACCTTCGCCTACGGCAATCCCTTCAGCTTGAGGCTCGCCCGCCAGACCACGCCCCAGCGACCCCGCACGGTGTCGCTGGAGCTGAAGGCCCGCTACTGAGCTAGAGACCGTTCGGCGGCGGCGTGAAGCGGCTGGCCCACCCGGTCGGGGCTGGACCCATGGTCAGCTCCAGCACACCGCCCTTGGCCAGTTCGTCGTGCGAAATCCAAGCGCGGTCCAGCGCCTTGCCGTTCAGCTTGGCCCCGGTGACGTAGCGGTTGGCCTCGGACGTCGCCAGCGCGCGGACCTCGAAGGTCCCGCCGCCCTCCAGCGCGATCACGCTGCGGGAGAACAGCGGCGAGGCGATATAGTAGTAGGGCTGGCCGGCGTTGGGATAGAGCCCGATCGCGTTCCAGACGTACCAGCTGGACATGGCGCCGGCGTCGTCATTGCCGGGCAGGCCCGTGCGGCTCAGGCGATAGTGCTTGGCCATCAGACCGCGCGCGATCTCCTGGGTGCGGTCCGGGCGGCCGGCGTGGATGTACAGATAGGGCGCCAGCAGGTCCGGCTCGTTGCCTTGCGAATAGTGGCCATCGAACAGGTGATCCAGCCATTTGATGAAGCCCTCGGGCCCACCAGTCTTGGCCATCAGCCCCGCTACGTCCTGCGGGACATAGCTCGAGTACTGCAGCGAGTTTCCCTCATAGAACACCGCGTCCCACCACGGGCCGGAGCGGTCGGGGTACTCATAGGTGCAGCTGTAGTTCTCGACCCACTCGCCGCTCGGATAGCGGGGGCGCACGCAGCCGATGCTATCGTCCCAGATGTTCTTCCAGTTGCCCGACCGCGCGATGTAGCGCTTGGCGTCCTCGGTTTTGCCCAGGGCCTTGGCGACCACGCCGATCGCGTAGTCGTCATAGGCGTATTCCAGCGTGCGCGAGGCCGAGCGGGTCACGGTGAAGGGCACGTAGCCCAGCTTCAGATAGTCGTTCAGCACCCGGCCCTGCAGGAAGGGCTGGTCGCTGTCGACCTCGCCGTTCTTGCGGATCGCCTCATAGGCCAGCTTGACGTCGAAGCCGCCCAGCTTCTTGGTCACCGCGTCGGCGATCAGGATGTCGCCGTTCGAGCCGCCCTGGGTCATGCCGTTGGCGCCGGCGATGCGGGAGTCGGGCATCCAGCCGGTGTGCTTGTAGGTATCGACCAGCGAGCGGATCATGTCGCGCTGGCGCTGGGGCTGGATCACCGTCAGCAGCGGATGCAGCGTCCGGAACGTGTCCCACAGCGTGTAGAAGTCCTCGTAGTGGGGCTCGTCGGATTTCCACCAGACGTTCTCGCCACTGAGGTCGTGCGGCATGGTGTGCGAACGATAGAGCGCCGAATAGAAGATCCGCTGCTGCTCGTCCGTGCCGCCCTCGACCTTGATCTTGGCGAGCGCGTCCGACCACTGGGTCGCCGTCGCCGCGTGGTAGCCGTCGAAGTCCCAGCCGGGCATCTCCTCGGCTAGGTTGGCGCGAGCCTTGTCGGCGCTGACGAACGACACAGCCAGCTTCATCTGGACCTGACGGTTGCCCGTCGTGTCGAAGGTCAGATAGGCGCCGAGCCGGTTGGAGAACTCGCGCTGTGTGTCGTACTCGATCATCAGGCCCTGGCGGTTGGCCAGGCTCTTGACCTGGACGCCGCCCTCCGAGCGCCCGACGCCGGGCTTGGTCTCCATCCAGCCCTGGCCCGCCTTCCAGGCGCCGAACGCCTTGGCCGGGCGATCGGTGACCGCGTGGAAGTAGAGGGTGTAGGGCGTCGGGTTCCAGCCGCCCTCGACCGTGACTTCGCCGGCCAGGGTGTGGTCGTCGATCAGCTCGACCTTGGCCAGGCGTACCCGCTGGCCGCGGCCGCGCATGGCGATCACCGAGCTGACGTCGAAGATCAGGTTGCTCTCGGCGACCGCGGGATAGGTCAGGCGCTGGAAGCCGACCCGGCGCGAGGCCGTCAGCTCGACCTTGATCCGCTCGGCGTCGCTGTTGCCCAGGCCCACCGCGTAATAGCCCGGCGAGGCGCGCTCGTCGGTCTTGCCGTAGTGCAGGTGGTTGACGCGCAACGGACCGACCGTCGGGGTGACCCGGAAGTTACCGTACTTGCCCGAGCCGCCCGTGCCGCTGACGTGCGTGTAGCTGAAGCCCATGATCGGGCTCTTGGAGTCGTAGCCGTTGGTGTCGGCGTTGGTGGTGTCGGGGCTCAGCGACACGAAGCCGAACGGCGCGCCCGCGCCCGGCACGGTGTTGCCGCCGGTCACGCCGCCGCCGTCGACGCCGACGAATGGATCGACCTTGGCTAGCGGGTCCGACGCGGACTGGGCGTTCGCCAATCCGGCCGATCCGAGAGAGAGCGCCAGAGCCAGCGCCAGGACGCGTCTAGACGGGAAGAGGTTCTTTCCGGACATTGATTTCCTTCCCATCGATCCAGGTTTTCGCGACGTTGAGATCGTCGTCTAGCAGGCAGAAGTCGGCGGCGAGGCCGGGGGCGATGGCGCCGCGCTGGTGGGAGAGGCCCAGGAACGCGGCGGGGGCGGCCGAGGCCATCATCACCGCGTCGGCCAGCGACAGGTCCAGCGTGGCGACCGCGTTGCGGACGGCGGCGGCCATGTCGAGGTCCGAGCCGGCCAGGGTGCCGCTATCATCGACGCAGACGCCGTCGCACACGGTGATCTCGCGGCCCTGCAGGGTGAAGCGCTTGTCGACCATGCCCACGGTCGGCATGGCGTCGGTGACCAGCATGAAGCGGTCCAGCGGGCGAGACCGCAGGGCGATCTTCAGCGTCACCGGATCGACGTGGCGGCCATCGACGATAATGCCGGCCCAGACGCTCTGGTCCTCCAGCACCGCGCCGACGACGCCAGGCTCGCGGCTGGTCAGCGGCGACATGGCGTTGAAGAGGTGGGTGACGCCGGTCAGGCCATGGTCGATGGCCTGGCGCATGGTCTCATAGCGGGCGTTGGTGTGGCCGGCGGCGACGATGACGCCGGCCTTGGAGAGGCGCGCGATCACCTCGGGCGTGGTCCGTTCGGGGGCCAGGGTCAGCAAGAGCTTGCCGCGCTTGAGCGAGGAGAGCAGGGCGATGGCCGCCTCGTCGATGACCCGGAACTTGGCCTCGTCGTGGATACCCTTGCGCTTGGGATTGAGGAACGGGCCCTCGATGTGGACGCCCAGCACGCCGGGGACGCCCTGGTCGATCGCCGCCTCGGTGGCGCGCAGGGCCGCGTCGACCACGTCCAGATCATCGCTGATCAGGGTCGGCAGGAAACCCGTCGTGCCATAGGCGCGGTGGGCCGCGCCGATCGCCGCGATGGTCTTGGCCGTCGGGGCGTCGTTGAAGAGCACCCCGCCGCCGCCATTGACCTGGGTGTCGATATAGCCTGGGACCAGCAGCCCGCCGGCCAGGTCCTGGCGCTCGGCGCCGGCGGGGACCGCGTTCATCGGAACCATGGCGGCGACCTTGCCGCCCTCGACGAGGACGGCCTGGCCGTCGATGACGCCGGCCGGGGTCAGCACTCGGCCATTTACAAGAGCGACCGGCATCAGACGGTTTCAGTGACCTTGTTGAGGTGGGGCGGGCTGTCGGGATCGTAGCCGCGCGCCACCGACAGGGCGTTGGCCATGCGGTAGAAGCTCTGGACCATCAGGATCGGCTCCAGCACCGGATGGGTCTTGAGGCTAGGCAACAGATCATCGCCGCTCTTACCTGGAGCGGCCAGGAAGACGTCGGCGCCGCGCGCCTTCAGGCCCTCGGCCATGTCCTCGACGCTCTGGCGGCTCTCGTCGTTCTGGGCGAAGACCAGGGCCGGGAAGCCGTCCTTTACCAGGGCCATCGGGCCGTGCAGCACCTCGGCGGCGCTGAAGGCCTCGGCGTGCAGGCCGCAGGTCTCCTTGAACTTCAGGGCCGCCTCGAGGGCGACGCCGAAGCCCACGCCCCGGCCAAGCACATAGAGGTTGGTCGCTGTCTCCAAGCGCTTGCCAGCCGCCGACCAGTCGAGCTCCCAGGCCTGCTCGAGCGCCGCGGGCAGATCCGCCAGGGCCGTCGCCAGCTCGCCGTCTTCCGTCCAGGCGGCGATCAGCTGGGTCACCGCCACCAGGGCGGCGATGTAGGACTTGGTGGCCGCCACGGACAGCTCGGGTCCAGCGTGCAAGGGGATCACCGCGTCAGCCAGCTGGGCCAGGGGCGAGTCCTCGACATTGACCAGGGCGACGGCATAGGCGCCGGCGGCCTTGGCGGCCGTCACCGCCGCCAGCAGGTCGGGGCTCTTGCCCGACTGCGAGACCGCCAGACACAGCGCGCCTTCAAGGTTCGGCGATGCGTCGTAGACCGAGCTGACCGACAGGCCGACCGACGAGGTCAGCACGCCCGCCTTGGTCTCGATCAGGTAGCGGGCGAAGGTCGCGGCGTGGTCGCTGCTGCCGCGCGCGCAGGTGACGACCACGCGCGGTGGGTTGGCGCGCAGGCGCTCGGCCAGGGCCGCGACGCGTTCAGCGTTTGCAGAGAGCAGCGCCTTGGCCACCGCCGCGCCTTGGCTGGCCTCGGCGAACATCTTCGTGCTTTCCGGCGCCAGCCGCCCCGACGTGGGGCCTTCAGGACGGGTCAAGACAGTCGCCTCCAAGCTCGTGGTCCTTTGAAACATGCCAGCGCGCGAGCGCTGGTCAGGATGCGTCGTTCAGTTCGGCGACGAAGTCGTAGGCGTCGCCGCGGTAGTAGGAATGGGAGATCTCGACGGCTCGGCCGTCCTTCAGGAAGCCGCGCCGCTCGACCAGGAGGCCGGCGTCCTTGGGCTTCACGCCCAGCAGCGCCGCGTGATCGCGATTGATCAGCACGCCGCGGAGACGCTGAAGCGCGCGCGCGGGACGGTGCCCGTGCGTGGCCATCGCCTCGTAGAGCGAGTCCTTGACCACCTCGGGCGAGGGCAGGGCGAAGGCGGCGATCGTGGTGTACTCCACCGCCATCGGCGCGCCGTCGGCGAAGCGGATGCGGTGGAATCGATAGACTGGCGTGTTGGGCGACACGCCCAGCATCAAGGCCTCTTCCGGCGTCACCGCGCCCTCGGCCCGGGTGATCCATTCGCTGTGCGGCGCGCGGCCGCGCGAGATCATGTCCTCGGTGAAGCAGGTCAGCTTGGAGAAATTCTTCTCGACGCGGGCGGCGACGAAGGTGCCCGCGCCCTGGCGGCGAGTCAGCAGGCCTTCGTTGACCAGGCCCTCCAGCGCCTTGCGCACCGTGATGCGCGAGACGTTGAAATCGTCGGCCATGTCCCGCTCGGGGGGGAGGGCGTCGTCCGGGCTCAGCACCTTCAACTGGATCGCCTCGCGTAGAGCGCGCTGCAGCTGAAGATACAGGGGCGCAGAAACCGCCCCGTGGGCGAAGCCTATGCGCTGGGAAAGAGACACTTCTCCGCCTCCTGCGGTTGCGTGACCCCGGCGGCCAAACCGTCGGATACCAATATGAGTCCGATTATCCGGCGACGGATGTCAACGCTTCATACCCGCGTCCCGCCGATTTGTCAGGTTATATTGGCTATTCTGGCAACTTAGCAAGAGTGGCCATGCCAGAATGCAAAAGTGGCCTTGCCAAATGGTATTAAAATGGAATGTAGTGCCTCTCCGTCGCTCGGACGCGGCGGAAAGGGGGCGATTCAGATGTCGGCTTTGGTGCTGTCTTCACCGCTGAAGGGCTGGATCGCGTCGTTGTCGGAGGTTCCGGACGCGGTGTTCGCGGGGCGGATGCTGGGTGACGGGGTGGCGATCGATCCGTTGGGGTCGGAGTTGGTCGCGCCGTGCGACGGGGTGGTGATCTCGGCGCACCGGGCGGGTCACGCGGTGACGCTGCGGGCGGACTGCGGGGCCGAGATCCTGATGCATGTGGGTCTGGAGACGGTGGCGCTGGGCGGCGAGGGCTTTGAGCCTTGCGTGCGCGAGGGCCAGGCGGTGAAGGCCGGCCAGACGCTGATCCGCTTCGACCTGGACCTGCTGGCCCAGAAGGCCAAGAGCCTGATCACGCCGGTGGTCATCACCAATCCCGAGGCCTTCGAGATCGTCCGCCGCGACCAGGATATAGCCGTGGAGGCGGGCGGGTTCCTGATGGAGCTGCGGGCCCTGGGCGACAAGGCGGCGGGCGGCGCGGCGACGACGGACGCCTCCGAACCGACCAACGAGATTTCCCGCGCCGTGACCGTGCCGCTGATGCACGGGATCCACGCGCGGCCGGCGGCGCGGATCGCCGAACTGGCCAAGACCTTCACGGCCGAGGCGGCGCTGGTCGTGGGCGAGCGTCGGTCGAGCGCCCGGAGCCCGGTGGGGCTGATGGCCCTGGCTGTGCGCCATGGCGACGCGATCCAAGTGCTGGCCTCGGGCCCGGACGCCCAGGCCGCCGTCGACGCCATCGCCGACCTGATCGAGAGCGGCATGGGCGAGGGGGCGCCGGTTCCGGCCAAGGCTCCGGTCGCGCCGACCCCGATCGCCGCGCCCGAGCCCCTGGCTCCGGCGGCGCTGCCGGCCGACGGGGTGCTCAAGGGCGTGCTGGCCGCGCCGGGCTTGGCGATCGGCAAGGCCGTGCGCCTGGCCTCGTCGGACATCGCCGTGCGCGAGCAGGGCGAGGGCGTCGCTCACGAAGAGACCGCGCTGAACGCGGCGCTGGACAAGGTCCGCGGCCGTATCGAAGCCAACGCCGGGAAGGAAAACACCCCTGGGGGCGACAAGGCCCGCAAGGCGATCCTGTCGGCCCACCTGGCTTTCCTGGACGACCCCGAGCTTCTCGGGAAGGCCAAGAGCCTGATCGCGGCGGGCAAGAGCGCCGGCTTTGGCTGGCGCGCGGCGGTGCGCGGCTATGTCGAGGCGCTGCGGGCGCTGGGCGATCGCCGCATGGCCGAGCGGGTCGATGATTTGATCGATCTGGAGCGCCAGGTGCTGCGCGCCCTCTCTGGCGAGGACGACGAGGCCACGGTCCTGCCGCCCGGCGCGATCCTGCTGGCCGACGAGCTCTTGCCCTCGCAGCTGATGGGCGCCGATCCCGGCGTCATCGCCGGCTTCGCCACCGCGCGCGGCGGTCCAACCTCGCACGTGGCGATCCTGGCCGCGGCCATGGGCATCCCGGCCCTGGTGGCCCTGGGCGGAGCGGCGCTCTCCATCGCCGACGGAACCGCCCTGATCCTCGACGCCGACGGCGGGTCCTTGCGCGTCGCCCCCGACGCTCCGGCCCTGGAGGCGGCCCAGACGGCGCTGGCCCAGCGCCAGGCGACCAAGGCCGCCGCCAAGGCCGCCGCCCACGATCCTGCGGTGACCCGCGACGGAACCCGCATCGAGGTCTTCGCCAACACCGGCTCGGTCAAGGACGCCCTGGCCGCCATCGAGAACGGCGCGGAGGGCTCTGGCCTCCTGCGCACCGAGTTCCTGTTCCTGGATCGCCAGACCCCGCCCGACGAGGACGAGCAGGCCCGCCAGTACCAGGCCATCGCCGACGCCCTGCAAGGCAAGCCGCTGATCGTGCGCACGCTCGATGTCGGCGGCGACAAGGCCGCGCCCTACCTGCCGATCCCGGCCGAGGAGAACCCGGCCCTGGGCTTGCGCGGCGTGCGCGTCAGCCTGTGGCGTCCGCATCTGCTCAAGACCCAGTTGCGCGCCATCCTGCGGGTTCAGCCTCCCAAGGGCGCAAAAGGGGGCCAGTGCAAGATCATGGTCCCGATGATCGCCAGCCTGGATGAGCTGCGCGCCGTGCGCGCGGTGCTGGAAGAGGCCAAGCGCGAGCTTGGGATCACCGACCACGTCGAACTGGGCGTGATGATCGAGACCCCGGCGGCGGCCGTGACCGCCGACCTGCTCGCCGCCGAGGCCGACTTCCTGTCGATCGGCACCAACGATCTCACCCAGTACGTCCTGGCCATGGACCGGGGCAATCCCGAGCTGGCCGCCCGCATCGACGCCCTGCACCCGGCGGTGCTGCGGATGATCGCCCAGACCTGCCAGGGCGCGAAGGCCCACGGCCGCTGGGTCGGGGTCTGCGGGGGCCTGGCCTCGGATGTCGCGGCCACCCCGATCCTGCTGGGCCTGGGGGTCACCGAGCTCTCGACCACGGCCGCCATCGCCCCGGAGGTCAAGGCCCGCGTCCGCGCCCTCGACATCGCCGCCTGCCAGGACCTCGCCCGCCAAGCCCTGGCCCAGACCTCGCCCGAGGCCGTGCGCGGCCTCGTTCAAGCAACGCTCGGAGCCTGACCCCGATGAAGTCTCCGCTCGAGATCCTCCAGCCGCTGGGCCGGGCCCTGATGCTGCCGATCGCGGTGCTGCCGGTGGCGGGCCTGCTCCTGCGCCTGGGCCAGCCGGATCTTCTCAACATCGGCTTCGTGGCCGCCGCCGGCGACGCGATCTTCTCAAACCTTGGCTTGCTGTTCGCCATCGGCGTGGCCGTGGGCCTGGCTCGCGAGAACAATGGCGCCGCGGGTCTTGCCGGCGTCGTCTGCTTCCTGATCGCCACCGAGGGCGCCAAGGCCCTACTGAATGTCCCGGCCGAGGTCACCGCGGGCCTCATCCAGGCCCATGCGGACCTGGCCAGCGCCGCCTACAAGGCAAAGGCGCTGGGAAAGCTCAGCGTGCCGATCGGCATCGTCTCGGGGATCATCGGCGGCCTGTTCTACAACCGCTTCTCCGGCTTCAAGCTGCCCGAGTACCTGGCCTTCTTCAGCGGCCGGCGGTTCGTGCCGATCGTCTCGGGGCTGGCGGGCCTGCTGATCGCCCTGCTGCTGGGTCTTGGCTATGATGCGATCAACGGCGGGGTCGACGCGGCCAGCCGGGCCGTGGTCGGCTCGGGCGAGATCGGCCTGCTGGTGTTTGGGTTCCTCAACCGGATCCTGATCGTCACCGGCCTGCACCACATCCTCAACAACATCGCCTGGTTCGTGGTCGGCGACTATCACGGCGCCACCGGGGACCTGCGCCGCTTCTTCGCCGGCGACCCCGCCGCCGGGGCGTTCATGAGCGGGTTCTTCCCGGTGATGATGTTCGGGCTGCCGGCCGCGTGCCTGGCCATGTACCACGCCGCCAAGCCCGAGAAGAAAAAGGCCGTGGGCGGCATGCTGGCCTCGCTGGCCCTGACCTCGTTCCTGACCGGGGTGACCGAGCCGATCGAGTTCTCGTTCATGTTCCTGGCCCCGGCGCTCTACGCGATCCACGCCGTCCTGACCGGCGTGTCCATGGCGCTCTTGGACGTGCTGCATGTGAAGCTGGGCTTCACCTTCTCGGCGGGCCTCTTTGACTACGTCCTGAACTTCGGCAAGGCGACCCGGCCGCTGTGGCTGATCCCGATCGGTCTGGTCTACGCCGGCCTCTACTACGGCCTCTTCCGCTGGGCCATCGCCCGGTTCGACCTCAAGACCCCCGGTCGCGAGGACGACGAGGCCGCTCCGGCCGCCAGCGTCGCCACCGGCGGCGGGCGCGGGGCCGACTTCGTCCAGGCCCTCGGCGGGGCGGGCAATCTCGCCAGCGTCGACGCCTGCACCACCCGTCTTCGCCTGATCGTCGCCGACCAGGCCGCCGTCAACGAGGCCGCCCTCAAGGCGCTCGGCGCGCGCGGGATCGTCAAGCCCTCCGACAAGGCCCTGCAGGTGGTCCTTGGCCCCATCGCCGACACCGTCGCCGGCGAGATCCGCGCGGCCATGGGAAATTCCGCGCTCCAGGTTCGGCCCGAAAAGGCCCAACCGGCCAAGGCCAAGGCCAAGGCCAAGCCCGCCCCGACCGCCCAGGACAACGCCAAGGCCCAGGCCCTCCTCGCCGCCCTCGGCGGTCCCGCCAACCTGCGCGAGGTCTCCGCCAACGCCAGCCGCCTGCGTCTCGTCCTCGCCA
>ERZ1034427.198-NODE-198-length-12734-cov-32.343087_pt1 | contig 12734 bp, 23 predicted proteins | sample MGYA00520607_ERZ1034427 | MGnify/ENA primary metagenome ERZ1034427 (study PRJEB33736, sample SAMEA104288489) | Azolla caroliniana | place: Brazil | collected 1987 | study: EMG produced TPA metagenomics assembly of the PRJEB19522 data set (Is there foul play in... | reverse complement strand
CCAGATTGCATTCTGCTGTAGAAGGTTTGGTTATTTCTCTAATTCTCCCATACCTGCTAAGTAGATGACATTTTTTATCACTACAGTATTTTGCTACTTTATCAATGCGTAATTACTCCGTCAGTATATCTCGCTGATTGTAACGTTATGTTTAATACTGCCGCTCATTTACTAGTTACTGCGGCCACCCCTGCGGGAAAACAGAAGCTACATCTCTACCAGTTTTAATGTTATTATAAGAAACCCCTGCTACCAGAACCGGGATATTGTATATTAGTGCTATCAAAGCTTTCATTAATGACCAACTTTCACGGATCAGTGATTTATTGAAAACCGCAGATATACCTGTATATTCTTGCCATGGTGATGTTCCTCAAAGTCACAAAAACAAACTCTTAAAAAATCCCCAAGGTATTCTGCAGATTAGACCAGAATCTCTAGAAAGTTTATTAGTTAACAAACATCAGGAATTAATAAAATTGTTTGGTGATTTACATTTTGTCCTTCTTGATGAAACTCACAGCTTTATGGGTTCAGAAAGAGGTTGTCGAATTATTTGTCAATTATAACGTTTGGCAAAATTAACCAGAACCCAACCTCGACCCATTGCTTTATCCGCAACTATCGGTGATTACGCAATCGCTGAAAAATGCTTAATTTCAGGAACATAAAAGCCAGTAACTACACCAAAGATTGAATCTGTAAATCGGCAAATTAAACTGGCTGTAGAACATTTCTGTATAGAGAAAGGCTCGGGAAAATCAGATTGTGATAAGTATATTTCTAACATCACTAAATCTCGCAAACGTCTAATATTTGCTAACTACTGCAGCCAAACAGAATCTATTATTTCTTCTTTGCGTCAAATCGCTAAAACAGAAGGATTTACAGATATATATCATATCCATCACGGTAGTATTTCTGCCAGCTGAAGACAGACAAACTGCTGAAAATGCCATGGGTGAACCTAATACTCCAGGTGTAACTGCTGCAACTTTGACTCTAGAATCAGGTATAGATATTGGTTATTTAGAAAGAGTTATTCAGTTTGAATCGCCTTTATCTGTTGCTAGTTTTTTACAAAGATTGGGAAGAAGTGGCAGAAGAGGATAGTCTGCGCATATGCATTTTATTTGTGCAGAAGAAAAACCATTAGCAGAAACTTCATTACCACAACAAATGCCCTGGAAACTTTTGCAGTATATTTCTAGTGTTAAACTTTATTTAGACTAACCTTGGATTGAACTAATTCAGCTAATCAAATATACTTTAAGTTTGCTTTCTCATCAAAGAATGAGTATTTTAGACGCAACGGGGACACTTTCTTCTGCTGCTTTGGCTTAAGAAATAGCTTATCACCATTTATTAATATTTCTTAAAGTGATTACAACTGTTAAACTATTTAATTAATATTAATCATATTCAAAAAACTGAACAAGGTAAATTAGTTATTGGTTTAGCTGGTGAAAAAATAGTTAATAGATTTTAATTTGATGCCGTCTTTGCTGATACTCAAGATTATGTAGTCAAGCAAGGTGGAACAGGGATTCGTAGTATTGTTATTCCTGTGTATGTAGGTAATCAATTTGCTTTAGTGGGAAGAAGTTGGGAAGTTTTAGAAGTTGATTTCAAAAATAAGGCTATTTTTGTTAAGCAAGTTGAGGGTAAAGCTAGTACTTATTGGCGTGGTGGTAGCGGTAATATTCATAGTAGGATTTTACAAAAAATGCGGCAAGTTTTATTAGAAGATACAGAATATAGTTATTTACAAAATAATGCTGAATTTCGTTTGTAGGAAGTTAGAAAATTAATACGATCAGCAGGATTAGATAAACAGAATATTCTAGAATTGGAAAAAATAAATGCTGCATTTTTCTGTGGATGGGTACTGTGGCTTATGGTACTTTAGAAAGATTGCTCAACTCCTTTTTTCGGGAATCTTTGGAAATTAGCAGTATTGGTGGAACAAATTCCTATTATTTGACTTTGAAATTAGGTAAGGATAAATTTAAATCTGTTTATCCTGAAATTGCTTCGTTATGTGAGGAAAGAACTACCACAGAAGATTTAGTTAGTCATGCAGAAGCACCATAATTCCAGAAATATGATCAGTTTATTACCCATAAACTCTTAAAGAAAGAATTTGTTAATGATTATTTAGATATAGAAGAATTGAAGCAGTTAGTTTCTATTTGGTAGAGGGATAAATATGTAAATATAATGATTATTATCAGCATCAATTTTAACTTTGCTACAATAATCCTAAATGTCATTGTCTTAACTGTAACTGTCCTACTATTTACTAATTGAGAATATATGATAGAAAAAGAACTCCTGACCCGTATTACTACAAATCCGAAAGTAATGGTTGGAAAACCGACAATTAAAGGCACACGCTTAACAGTCGATTATATTCTTACTCTTCTTGCACACGGCGCGACAGTAACAGAGATTCTGGAAGAATATGAAGGTTTAGTAGAAGCACATATTCGGGGTTGTTTATTATTTGCATCTCGCTCTCTAGAAAGCACAAGTTTTATGCCTTTGACTGCGGAGATTGCCTAGATGCGATTTTCAGTAAGTGAAAATACAGGTGCGGCTGTCGCTCCTTGGTTAGGTGAACAAGGTCATGAAGTTTTCTCAGTTTATGAACAAGCACGGGGAACACATGATGATACAATTTTTCAAAAGGCTTTTGATGAAAATTGGATTTTGATTAGTAGCGAAAAAGATTTTGGCGAGAAAGTTTATCGGGATCAGCACCCACATCGGGGTGTAATTCTTCTGCGTTTGGAAAAGGAACGTTCTGCCAATAAAATCTACGTTTTACAGCAGGTATTGGAGCAGTATATCGAACAATTAGTAGATCGTTTTGTCGTAGTTACTGAAACTCAGATTAGATTTGCTAGGACAAAATAATTTACTTGTGGAATATTTCTGACCTTGAGATTATGGGGCTTTATCCCAAAGCATAACACGTTCTACTGACTATAGAGTTATAATATCTTGAACCTCTAGAAAAAGATGTTAAAATGTTATATAGTTAGAGATATTAAATAAGATGAGTTATCAAGATATTATTACAATTAAGCCAGATAAGCATAAAATTCAGATGCGTTTCCTCTGGGTGAAGTGGAAGCGAGCGCACTTGTTAATAAATCTGTTAATAAATTAACGTTGCTGAGTCATTGCCATCACGGTTGCGACATTCAATTCTGAGATGTTGTCAAGGGTGGGGATTCTATCATTATCGGCATAAACGAATAGTAACTCTTGATTTTCCCAAACCCAGATTTGCTTTTGCTGATTATCAATGAGCCTAGCAAGCTCTGTTCCTTTACTCAAGCAGTGCAGGATTTTGTGTTGTATATCTAAGGTGCTTTGGTCGGGGGAGCGAATTTCAATTAACCAGTCCGGTGAAACCTTGTAGCAGTCCATCTTCATCAGAAAGACGCTCGCTCTTAACAACAGCAATATCAGGTACGGGAGACATGGGAGGTACGATACACTGGAGTTCTTGCATAGCTTCGTAGGCGGCAGTTTAGCTATTGATGGCGTTAACAAAGTTACCTTGGAGGCGGGAATGAAACAGCGTTGGCATGGGTTTTTGCTGGGCTTGTCCCTGGATAAACACCCTCCCTTGAGGGGGCAACAAGGAAGGTGAAGCCATCACAGGAGAAAGGTTTTACGTGATAGAACCCTTGAAAAGATTGATAAAAGAACGGTGCTTATTGACAATTAAGTGTGCAGTTATGAGGCAGCTATGTCAGCATAAACCGTGAAGATACGAAGAGAATGGTATTGTTAATGGAACAACTCATCAGTTTTATTCGCAATACGTGGACATTTTATCAGTAGGGACGAAAGGCTATAACCCTTATACAGGAAGCTCTTTAGGTTCTTTATCGCCCCATCAACTCCCAAGCACGAGAGGCTTCAATATTGGGTTGCTGAAGAAAATCGTCTAATGGGTTGGTCAGGGTAGGAGATTGCATACTTGCCTCAGCAGTACGAAAAAAATGTTATCTATTGTTCACATCTTTGGGAAATTCGGTAAATTCAATCTGTCTGTCTCGATAAATCCCTTCGACTGTTTTTAGCATAAGTCTTATGGTTTCCATCATTTTTTAGATTATACCATAAGCACCTAGATAGACTCTATAATTTCCAAACTTTTACTCTCCGTATTTTTATTTTGTATTCGCACATACAGCAAACAAATCCTAAAACAAAATAAAGAAATCGGGTTTTTGGCTACCAAAACTCTAGACTAATAATAGTAGCAGCAAATACATAAAATAGATATTTCCTGTTATAAAGGTGACGTTTCTGAGCATAAGAGTACAACTTAATATATCTCAAAATATCTTGCTTAAATTGCTGAAAGTCTCATCAGCAAATAGATTTATCTTGAATACAAAAAATCTCAAACCCTACCCCGAAAATACCAGTACCCCTGTGATAAAAAACTAGTACCCCTACCCCAACAAAAAATATAAACTTCTGTAAAATAGGGGTTTAAACCTATTGAGTACAATGGTAATAAATTCAATAGATCCAATCGGTACCTGCTGTTTTATCTCCTTTCGCGTCACTTGATATAAGCAGAAGAAGACAACATGGGTCTTTTAACCAGACAGTACCGATGCAACAGTCTTTAGACAGTACCAGTCAAACCCAAACTGCAATTACAGACTCGCGGCAAAATCAACGTCCTGGCGGTTTTTTGGAGCCATTAATGAGTGATTTCCGGATCATTTGTGAGCGTGATCCAGCGGCACGTAGTTGGTTAGAGGTTATCTTTTGTTACCCTGGATTTCATACTCTTTCTTTACATCGTCTCGCGCACTGCTTACACATCCGTAAAGTGGGTTTTATTCCCCGTTTAATTTCCCACTTGGGAAGGTTTTTAACCGGGATCGAAATTGAGCCAGGTGCGGAAATTGGTAAAGGTGTATTTATCGATCATGGCATGGGTGTTGTAATTGGTGAAACTGCCATTGTGGGAGATTATGCACTTATTTATCAAGGTGTAACTCTGGGTGGAACTGGGAAAGAAAGTGGTAAACGTCATCCAACTTTAGGTAATAATGTTGTTGTGGGTGTCGGTGCGAAGGTTTTGGGAAATATTCAAATTAGTGAGCACGTGCGTATAGGTGTAGGTTCAATTGTGCTACGTGATATTCCTCCAGACTCTACCGTTGTCGGTATTCCTGGCCGCATTATTTCCCATAAACAAAGCAAACCTCTTTCTCCCCTAGAACATGGCAAGTTACTTGATGTAGAAGCAGGAATAATTCGTTCCTTAGTTTCCCGAATTGAGAAGCTCGAACAACAACTACAAACCCTAAAAAACCAACACCAGGATGAAGATAGTTGAATTATGTTGTCACTTGGTGAACAAATTTTGCAGATTCCTTTAAGTGATAGATCGCAAATTTATCACCGTTTGCAAGAATTAATGATTACTTGTTCCTGTCCTCCAGATGGTTCTTTGCGAGTACAAGTCAATAGTTTGCAAGAAGCAATTCTTGTCCGCAGTACAGTCATGCAATTTTTAGCTTCTCGTTGTGAGTTGGTAGAATCGTTAGACGCTTGTTGGAGTCACAGTTAAATCATCTTCAATTCAAATCCAAAATCCACAATCTTAAATTGGCATTAATGAAGATAATTGCCAACTGAAAAAATGTCTAACCAAGACAATATGAGAGCAGAATTGATGATGCAAGCATGATTTATCCTCAGAAGAACTCGAAGTTATTGTTCACTCACAAATGAGCTTGCCGATTGTAAGGAATTAATCTAAGCTTAGGTTTCACTCACTCTGCTAAATCTCAGACTTCTCTGACATATTTCATTCTTAAACAGAGTGAAGTTATTAAGTACCCTTGGGGTTAGCATTTTGTAATTTTATCTATTTTAGTATTTTCAACGTCAGATTATGGTACACCGGAACAGCGATAAACAGTTACTTCAATTTTTGCATAATGAACTGGAACTTTCAAAAGCGGATATTGCTGTTGCTTTGCGACACCGCGAATTAGATAAAGGACCTATCCCTATGCTGCTTTGGCAGTATGGCTTTATTAATTTAGAACAATTAGAAAAGATTTTTGATTGGTTAGCAGAACACGCTTGAACAATTAAGAATTCAAGATTCAAAATTAAAAATGCTTATGGAATAAGTCCTTCATCTAGTTTTAGATGTCAGTTAAAATTTCTCCACTTAGATGTGAAGCGACTATTGGTGAGATATAAATTGCTTATACCACCTAATAATTATCCTAAAAAGTTGAGGTTGCTACTATGATTGCTAGTTTAATTGCTGGACTGAGTATCTTATTATTTACGGGACTTACGAATAGCTATATTAGCTACTGCCTATTTCTAGAGAATCCAAATCGTGACAGAAAGAAGACTTTGTAAATTATACCAAAATTTGGTTTTCTGCCATACAGATGTGCTGGGAGTTCTTGAGCAATAATTAAATATTGTCAAGTGTGTTTAGTAACTAGTGCTATCTTTAGCATTTATTTGAAAATCTTTAATATTTGTTTCATATCTCTTATTACTAGAAATTGTAGCGTTAAAGGGTATTAGTAAAAACTCGGCTAGAGGAATGTTTGAGATGAGTCAAATCATTATTAATGATACCACATTGCGTGATGGAGAACAAGCAGCAGGTGTTGCTTTTAACTTAGAAGAAAAAGTAGCGATCGCACAATTTCTTGATGCCATTGGTGTTCCCGAATTAGAAGTCGGTATACCCGCAATGGGAGAAGAAGAAATTCGTGCAATTCAAGCAATTTCTGACTTAGATTTAGATGCTAAATTACTAGGTTGGAACCGCGCTGTTATCTCAGATATTAAAGCTTCTATTGCCTGTGGATTAGAAAGAATACATATTGCTATTCCCGTTTCTGGTATACAAATTGCTGCTAAATTTCATGGTCAATGGAGAGTAAGTTTACAAAGACTCAAAGACTGTATTAGCTTCGCAGTTGATAATGGTCTTTGGGTTGCAGTAGGAGGAGAAGACTCTTCTAGATCTGATGAAAACTTCCTTGAAGAGGTTGCATTATACGCTCAAGAATGGGGTGCGTCAAGATTTCGTTTTTGCGATACAGTTGGAGTTCTTGATCCCTTTGGAACTCACCTCAAAGTTAAGCGATTAGTATCTACTTTATCAATTCCTGTAGAAATTCACACCCATAATGATTTTGGACTAGCAACTGCTAATGCTATTGCCGGTATTAAAGCCGGAGCAACTTCTGTTAATACCACCGTTAATGGTTTAGGTGAAAGAGCAGGAAATGCAGCTTTAGAAGAAGTTGTCATGGCAATAAAATGTATCTACGGTGTTGATTTAGGAATTGACACTCGACATTTATTAGGACTATCTCAATTAGTTGCTGCTGCATCAGGTTCAAAGGTCCCACCTTGGAAAGCAATTGTTGGTGAAAATACCTTTGCTCACGAGTCTGGGATTCATGCTCATGGTGTACTCAAAAATCCAGAAACCTATGAACCATTTTCACCAGAAGAAGTAGGTTGGGAACGTCGTTTAGTAGTCGGTAAACATTCTGGAAGGCATTTATTATCTAACTTGTTAGAACAGTACGGGATCTTTTTAAACTCAGAAGAAACCCAGTCTGTATTAGATGCAGTGCGATTACAATCAACACTGAGAAAACGCAGTCTCACCACAGAAGAGTTATTGAATTTAGTAGGTGAACAGAGGTATTCCCATGCAACGCGATGAAATAGAACTTAACTCACAACCAGTTTTTGAAATTGGTGAAAAAGTCCGAGTTAAGAAACTAATCAAAAACGATGGTACTTTTGCCGGTAGAGAAATTGGTGAAGTATTAGCAAGAATTGGAGACGTTGGTTATGTGGCAAGTATAGGAACTTTTTTGCAAGCTTACTATATATATGCTGTGCATTTCTTGGATACAGGGTACATCATCGGTTGTCGGAAAAGAGAACTAGAATCTGCTGAGGAAAAAAATGAAAGTAATGCTACGGATGAATGATACTGGAACATTGGTTGTCTATGTCGCTAAAAAAGACCTAGAAGAAGAAGTTGTTAAACAAACAGATAGTGATGTAGGTAAAGTTCTCACTTTAGCTAATGGTTGGGAATTAGAATTTAGTGAAATTCCAACTAAGGAAAGTTTACCCCTAACAGTAGAAGCTAAACGCCTCGCCTAAAATTATCACAGATTAGTAAAGATAGAAGGTAATAGGTGAAAATATCAAAAATATATTTTTCCTCTTCCTTCTTCCTTTAGATGAGCAACATTAGCCCAGGAACTTGGGGTTTATTATTTTCTATCGGAAATTTGAGTTATCAATATGGGTGAAAAGTACCAGACCTTATCGGAATTGAATTTGGAAGGACAGTTTTTAGGATTTGTTGGTGATAAACCAGAAAAATATAAACATTTGCAGTTAGCAATTCCTTCAGGAGATGTAAAAGTAAAATTACCTAAAGATTTGCGTTGTTCCCTGGTTTCTACTTTAGTGCCTGGTGAACAAATTCGCGTTAGTGCTATCAGTAAATTAAACCCACGGACAAGTGAACTCAAACTCACAGCTTATCGAGTGCAACCAGTTGGTTTTTGTCCAATTCATAATCATCTACCAGAAACTACAGCCAAGATTATGGTCTGTCAAAAATCTGGTTGTATTAAACGAGGTGGTAAGGGGTTATTATCAAAGTTAGAAAAGACTTTGTGCGATCGCGGTTTGTTGGAGAAAGTAAAAATTGAACATACCGACTGTCAAAAACGTTGTAGCAGCGCACCCAATTGTGTTTTGGTATTGGGTAAAAAGCAATACAGAAAAATCCATCCAGATGCAATCGCCTCTTTGTTAGAAAACCATTTAAAAGGATGTTTCAAAAGTAGAAAAATAGTGTAAAAGAGCTCACAGGTATGAAGCTATATTTAGAAAATAACAGCACTGTATGTGCATAAGATGTACTTTACACAATCTACACAATAGATATCTAACAGAAAATAAATATGTGTTTTATATAACCCTTCTATAGACATCCTTCATGTAGCAACTTATGTCTTTATATTCTTTTCCGGAGGTGTTTAATTAGGGTCTGTAGAAATGTTATATTAGAGGATATTTTAAAAGGGTCTTTTACTATCAGAATTAGCACAATTACTCCTATAGGTATATGGGTTCAACCTTGATTTGCTGTTGTATTTAATCCCAAGAATAACGGTAAATTCTACCTTTCGGTACTTTCAAAACATCCTCTTACTTTGAATAATTTAAGTGCATAAGAGTGTGAGGACTATAACTTTGACTAAACGCCAATTTGCCAATGTAATTTCCGCTAATTGGCTACTGTTGATGGGAATAAATCTATTCGGTTGCCTTTTCCTATCTACATCTGTTGCCATTAGATCTGCATCTGCGGTTGATAGATCAGTTACTGATGCCGCAAGCAAGGAATTAGCGACTGAGCAAAAGACAAAATCAACTGAAGAGATCAGCCAAAAATCCCAACAGCTAGCTGTTGAACTTAATCAACCTTTGATTCAGATCAAAACACCACAGACTATCACCCAACAGATAGATACCTCAACCAGCGTGGGTGATACCTTTGGTAAAGCCAAGAAACTTTCTCCTACTCAGCCCCAGAGTATCACTCAACAGATAGATGCCTCAACTAGTGCGGGTGGTAAATTAGATGTTAATAAATCACACCACGATTTATTAATTGAACCCCTTGTTAAAATAACTCCTCCACGCAGGCGCACCTATGAACCTGGACTCAGTTTTGGGATTCCGAGTGGTTTCGGAGCGGACTGGGGTGACTTATTTGTAGTAGGATCGGCCGCTACAGCAGGTAAAAGTAGGAACGGAGATCCAGACGCAAGTATGAGTGCAGGTTTTGGTTTAGGAGATGCCTACAACCTGATTGGTTTGGAATTCACCTTCAACAACGGTAGTATCAAAAACTTCGGTTATAACGGCACTTTTGACTTCAAAGCTCACCGCGTTGTCTATGCTCAAGGCAACACTCAAGTTGCTGTAGCTGGTGGCTGGAACACATTTGCCCAGTACGGTAATGAAGGTGTTAGACCTTCCAGTGCCTATGGTGTACTTACCACATATTCTCTTTTACAGGCTAACAATCCTGTCAGTCCAATGGCCATCTCCTTTTCTATAGGAGCAGGCGGTGGCGACTTCCGACAAGGTAATGAGAGTACAGGTATATTTGCAGGAATGGGTCTGCAAGTCCATTCCCAGTTAGGTCTAGGTCTGGGTTGGAGTGGAGTCGGTTTAAATGCCGGGATTTCATTAGTCCCTGTGCCTACCATTCCTTTGACTATTACTCTCCAAGGTGCTGATCTCACGGATAACAGTACAGGCGGTACTGTATTTGTTATGACAGTGGGCTATGGTTTCAATTTCCTGCCTAAATAAACGCTTCAACATTTACAATTTAGAGAATAACCATGTTGAAAATCAGAACATTTGTTATTGCCCTCCTTCTGACACCGTTAATCTCGTTTACTTGGCAGTTAACAAATCAAGCTCAAACTAATTCACCAAGTAAAGGTACAGCAGGTTCTGCAAGTGGAGGTGGAAACACTGGCTCTGGTGGTACAGTTATTTCATCACCCAGTAAAGGTACAGCAGGTTCTGGGAGTGGAGGTGGAAACACTGGCTCAAATAATAACCCTGTTTCATCACCCAGTAAGGGGGCAGCGGGATCTGCAAGCGGAGCTACGCCTAATATCATTGTTACACAAGCAGCGGATGGTTCTCTAGGTATTGACCTTTCACCTACGGCTGTACGTGAGTTGAATAATGCTGCTGCTGGTATACTTGCTAGTGGTCGTGCTGGTATATTCTTACCGATTAACACTAATAGACTGCAAGCATCCTTCATTTCAAATGGGCTTTCTCCAGAATTAGCAAAAAAATTAACAGATGCAGCATCTCACATTATCAAATTCCCTCGTTCTTATAGTACATCCAGTCTTCCTTCACTTGAGTCATCACAAACACGGCTAGTAGCCAGCATTAAAGGGTCAAGAGCTGGTTTAACTATCCCTGAGACTAATGAAGCAGTAAGTGTTAACGCTGACAAACTGAACGAAACTATTAATATCTACAACAAGATTGTTCTAGAAAGCGATCCAGCAAGTCTTCAGAGACTTTCACACAACTCAAACTTTGTGGCAATTGGTAAAATTCTCACAACATTAAGGGCGGCAATTAAGTAGTATATATTCACATCCTTAGGTTGACATATTCCCCGACATTCTACGTCGGGGATTGTTGCTCATGGTTTACAGAAATTCACTTCCTTTAAACCCAATTTTTCGGTAACTTTTATGTCGGTAGTTACTACTCAATGCTTCACTATAGCTCAATATCACCGTCTAGCGAAACTCGGCTTTTTTAGAGAAGATGAACGAGTTGAGTTAATTAGAGGTGAAATAATTCAGATGGCTGCAAAAAGTAAATCACATTCAACCTTCAATAGACGATTAAGTAGTCTTGCAAAATCAATTGTAGATTTGGTATAGGGAACACGGAACAGATAAACACTACAGAGATTTTTATTTGTTCCAAAAATATTCAATTCATTTTGCTCAGGTACTTAATCAGGGAATTAACACAATTACTAGGTAATCGTGCAACTTTACAAAATCAAGATCCTGTGCTCCTGTAATCTTGACCTGTAGTCTTTAGCATATCCATTTTTTTCTGGTAAATACTGTTATAACTGAGTTGAATGTTTTCTAGTACCAGACCTAAATCATCTCGTGACCTAAACCCTTCTAAACACTCCTTAGAAATACCATTTTCAATTAGTAATAAAGTTGGTAGCGACTTAAGGCTATAAGTAGTAGATAGTTTAAAATTTTGCTCGGCATTAACCTCAACTAATTTTATGCTATCACTGCATCGGATGTGAAATTGAAGCAGCAAAGGATAAATAATTCTAGATAGTTCAGACCAAGGGGTTTTGTTCTTACAAGTCCACGAACGCTATAAAAAGGCATCTGGCAGTAGATATTCTCGGCCTTCCCTTTTCTACTCACTGTACTCAGGCTAATATTTCTGATGACCAAGGGCTGATTGAGATGTTGACAATTCATATCGACTTCTTCAAATCAAAACCTGTGGAACTACCTAAAACGACAATTCTTTTAGACAACGGTTATCATCCTAACAAACTAGAAGCAGAGTTAGTCTTGGTTGATGCAGAAATCATGAGTAAAATTCACTTTCAATTGTCTCCTAAACCATCCCAGGAGGAAAAAGCCAAGCAAGGGAAGTCTGGTTTTGTGCCAGTTAAAGCCAGATGAGTAATTGTAAGAAGTAATGCTTGGATAGAACGCTGTAAAAACTTGGTCAAAAATTTTGAAGGAACTTTGGAAAATGCGACGACTAAAATTCATCTCTGTTTTGTCAGACTTATGCTCCGAAGATTAGCTACTTCATAGATCCCAAATGGGTTCTATAGTCATTGAAGCAGGTATTCCCATTCAAGAAATGGAAGGACCTATCACCCATCGTTTCCCCAAACGTTCTATCGGGACGGACGTAAACAAAAATCAAGCCCAAATGTAGCCCAAACTGGCTTGACTTGATAATAAGGAAACACGTCCGGATTCAAGTTGAACCAATCAATAAGTAGAAAAGATATGGCTGTTCTAAACCCTTCTAAAGCTTCAGTAAAAGTATTCAAA
>ERZ1034427.195-NODE-195-length-12827-cov-39.682039_pt1 | contig 12827 bp, 14 predicted proteins | sample MGYA00520607_ERZ1034427 | MGnify/ENA primary metagenome ERZ1034427 (study PRJEB33736, sample SAMEA104288489) | Azolla caroliniana | place: Brazil | collected 1987 | study: EMG produced TPA metagenomics assembly of the PRJEB19522 data set (Is there foul play in... | reverse complement strand
TTTTAAATCATTAAATTTTCTTTTCTTTTATCTTCTTTACAAAACTTTATTCTCTTACTCTATTCCCATTTTAATCATACTTGTTCTTATTAAGCCTTTTCTTCCTTCAAGGAGCTTTAGCTCTTGTGTACTACTATCTGTGACAGCTAGGGTGCGGAAGGTGGTATCAAGAGTCGCTGCATTGCATTTTCAAACTCTTGAATTCGGAATGAATTAGATGATCCTAATAAGTTCCAGAATAATGCTGGTGCATCGAGAATAACAGACTCTTTAAAATCACTATCGCTGTTATAAATTGTCATAAAACTACTGGTAGCTATTACCTTTACTCTGATTACAACCAAATCGCTTTTATCCTGGAAATACTGCGAGTTCTAGCCGAAAAACCACGTGGACGCAAAGAATTAGAAGAGTTACTCTCAATGTTTATGGAACAGCATGGGAAATCTGCTGATCATGCTGATGTTAAGTAAAAACTCACTGGTGCTATTCGTGAAATTAGAGACTGCGGTATTAAAATAGACAGCGTAACTTATAGTCCCTATAAATTAGTTGAGTCAAATTTTCCCATGCTTCTGTCAACTGAACAACGAGAAGCCCTGGCTATAGCCGGATATTTCCTTTCTAATATGGGGTTTTCGGGACAAGCAAGCCAAATTCAACGTATTGGAAATTTAACAGAATTAGGATATTCCACCGTCTATTAAAGTTGATTTTAATCCTCTTGTGGATTATACCGATCACAATTGAGATACCATCGCTTCCCAACTCAAAGCACGGTTTCAACAAAGATGTCGTTACACCATTCGCTATGAAAGCAAACCAGGATAAGGACGCATTTGGGATATTGACAGGTCAGAATTAAGACTAGATGAGAGTACTCTCTACTTATTTGCATTTGTACCTGACTGGCGTTCTTCCCGATTTGATTATTGGCCTAATATAGACGAAAATCAGATTTTTCCCCTAGATAAAATTGTCAATGTTGGTGCTGCATCTACTACTCATTGGTTATCCTGCGACTTTCCCACATTGAAAATTTGCTATCGGACAAGCGGACAATTATCTAATTATCACCCCCGACGCAAAGATGAAGAAATCGTTGACCGTGATCCGGAAGGAAAATACTGTGACATTGAGGCAACTATAGATTATTGGTTTTGGTTTCGTCAGCAGATTTTGAAATATGGGGCAAATGCTGAGATTTTAACTCCCCAAATGTTGACAGATGAAATTAAAAAAGAGTATAAAAAAATCTGGGGAAAATTATCATCGACAAAAATATAAACTAATTATCTAGGTATTAACTTACCCTGATTTCTAGCAGATGCGATTGCTCTAGGATTAACAGTCAATATCTGAATACCTGGTACTGTCACAAAATCACCATCATCTGTAACTGTGTTTATATATTAGAACCTTTGTCCTAAAAGTACAACTCATATCCAGTAAAATTAGTAGTAGTTCGCCTCACATTTAATTGTGGTGTTTATTGTGATGTTTATCAAGGTTCCCTCAAAAAAAGTAAGTGGGTGTGCTTTGATAGAGTTCCTTGCTGGAGTCCTGGCTATACATTTCTATTTTACCCTGTTTGGCCTTTACAAAATTCTTCAATAAATCAAGACCTGAACCTCCAGTGATCTGTTGCCAAAGTCTAAATATACGAATGAAGTCTGTTGGATCCTCATTGAGGGTTGGGACTTTGAGCATTCTTGTCAGTGGAGTTTGAGCAATTCAGGACACTGGATAGTCCTAAATATTACTACCTTAGATTAAGGATACACGAATACTTTAATTCTCCCTTGAACTTCTTACTAACACGCTCTATAACTTCGATCAGCTTTAAGCTGCTTCCCAATCTGATACATATCCGATTTCTGATAAAAATGGGAATGTCAAGACAACAATATAATTCTTAATTCCAAAACTCAACCAATCTAAACAATTATTCTGCCAAAGTTTTGCAGTACAATGAGAAATTTGGAGAGAAGAGGTTTTTGAATGACTCGTGTCATCATTGTGCGTCATGGTCAAAGTACATATAACATTGAACGACGTATCCAAGGACGTACTGATGCGTCAACTTTAACGGATAAAGGTCGGAGCGATGCTGGTAAAGTGGGTAAAGCCCTGAGTAATATAGCATTTACAGCAATATATAGCAGTCCTCTCAACCGAGCGAAGACGACAGCGGAAATTATTCGCAGTGAGTTGGTTGAACATTCGTCCGTGATTCAGGTTTCTGAACATCTGGTTGAAGTAGATTTACCTTTGTGGGCAGGAATGTTATCTCTTGATGTGAAAGAGAAGTTTCCTGATGACTATAGTATTTGGAAAAAACGTCCCCACGAATTGCAGATGATTGTCAGTGACGCACACGGGACGCGAGAACTTTTCCCAGTTCTGGCTTTATATGAACAAGCCAAGCAGTTTTGGCAAGAAATGTTATCTCGTCATCAAGGGGAAACTATTCTCATTGTTGGACATAATGGTATTAACCGCGCTCTGATTAGTACGGCTTTGGGTATTCCTCCCAGTGTTTATCACGGACTACAACAGTCTAATTGCGCGATTAGCGTTTTAAATTTTGCGGGTGGTTTGGGTGATACGGTTCAGCTAGATTCAATGAATCAGACGCAACATTTGGAAGATACTTTACCCACTTTGCGACCAAATCATCAAGGATTTAGATTATTATTAGTACGTCATGGGGAAACAGAATGGAATCGTCAAGGTAAGTTTCAAGGCCAAATTGACGTTCCTCTCAATGATAGTGGCAGAGCGCAAGCAGGAAAAACTGGGGAGTTTCTCCAAGAGGTGGCGCTTGATTTTGCTTTTAGTAGCAGTATGGCGCGTCCAAAAGAAACAGCGGAAATTATTCTTCAGAAGCATGCTGATATAAAGTTGGAATTACTAGATGGTTTACGGGAAATCAGTCACGGCAGTTGGGAAGGCAAGTTTGAGTCAGAAATAGAACAAGAGTTTCCCGGAGTGTTGGAACGCTGGCGTACTGTACCTGCTGAAGTACAAATGCCGCAAGGGGAAAATTTACAACAGCTATGGGAACGTAGTGTGGCTGCTTGGCAGTCAATATTACAATCGGCTGAGGTAAATCAATGGCAAATTGGGTTGGTAGTGGCTCACGATGCTACTAATAAAACTTTACTCTGCCATATCTTGGGTTTATCTCCAGAAAATTTCTGGAATTTCCGTCAAGGTAATGGGGCAGTTAGTGTTATTGACTACCCTTTAGGAGCTAGTGGTTTACCAGTACTGCAAGCGATGAACATTACTAGTCATTTGAGTGGTGGTGTATTAGATAAAACGGCAGCAGGAGCATTGTAGGATTCTGGTGTAGGCTTACACCACTCTATGGTATCGGCTGTCGGTAATGGAATTTGAGATTTTGGATTTTGGATTTCTCCATTCATCCCCAGTCCTAAGTTTAATTTTTGCGTATTCAACAAATAGAATAGACAAAGAACTGACGCACTTATACGTAATAGCCGATAGATACAATGACAAAGGAATTGCTGCAACAAGTACGGTTAATCGACCCAGTTTCGGGAACTGATGAAATAGCTGATGTGTTGATTGTTGATGGTTATATCCAAGCAATGGGATCACAAATTTCTGATATTAGTGCTGATATTTTTGTTCAAGACTGTCGGGGTTTGGTTCTGGGTACTGGTTTAGTTGATTTATATAGCCATTCCGGTGAACCGGGTTTTGAAGACAGAGAAACTTTGGCTTCTGTTTTGCAAGCTGCTGCTGCTGGTGGTTTTACTAGGCTTGGTGTTTTGCCTGATACTTGTCCACCTATTGATAATCCGGCTTTGGTGGCACAGTTGCAGCAAAAGAGAGTTGGGGAGAAAGCTTCAGCTTATCTGCAAATTTGGGGGGCAATAACTCTAGATTTAGCTGGTAAGCAATTAACGGAATTTCGTGATTTAGCTACTGCTGGAGTTGTGGGTTTTACGGATGGTCAACCTTGGGAAAATTTGAGTATAGTAAGGCGGGTTTTAGAATATCTGCAACCTTTTGGTAAACCTGTGGCGTTTTGGCCTTGTGATCGCTCTTTATCAGCTAATGGTATGATGCGAGAAGGTGCGGAGGCTTTGCGTATCGGTTTACCCTCTGTTCCAGCTAGTGCGGAAACTAGTGCGCTTGCAGCTTTGTTAGAATTGGTGGCTGCTATTAGAACTCCTGTACATATTATGCGGGTTTCTACAGCGCGGAGTGTGGAACTGATTGCGACTGCTAAGTTTCAAGGTTTACCAGTGACAGCCAGCACTACTTGGATGCACCTGTTACTAGATACGAGTGATGTTAAAAGTTATCACACAGCCTTGCATTTAGACCCGCCTTTAGGTAATCCCAATGATGTAGCGGCGTTGCGTGGGGGTGTACGTGGGGGTGTGATAGATGCGATCGCTATTGATCATGCAGCCTACACCTATGAGGAAAAAGTCCAGGCTTTTGCGGAATCACCACCGGGGGCAATTGGTTTAGAGTTAGCATTAGCTTTATTATGGCAAAATCTGGTAGAAACTGGTGAATTCACGGCTTTAGAATTATGGCGAGTTTTGAGTAATCAACCAGCAGCGTGTTTACAACAGGAAATTAAAGCTATTAAGGTCGGTGAAAAAGCCGAATTAACATTATTTGATCCTGAACATACTTGGACTGTAAATAGAGAAAACCTTTATACGCTTTCTAATAATACACCTTGGTGTGGGCAAGAAATTAAAGGTCGGGTTTTACAAACTTGGTGTTAATTTTTTGGGGGGATGGGGTTGGAAAAATTACATCTATTTTCAGGTATATAAATCATATCTTGTTTTTGTTTCGTACATAGGAAAAGTGGTCTAAATACTTGAAAACTGCTGTAATATACATGATCTCTTATTCAAGAGTTAGAAAAGTAATAAAGATTTCACATTGATTTAGAAGCGATAGCTGTTAGATGAACAGCGGTAATTTCCGAATAACTCGCAACATCCTTGGTGTTAAAAGTCAGAATATGAGTATGAGATAAATCTACATTAGGTAATAATATATTTGCATCTATCAAATAAGACATTTATTTAACCCCTGGCACCATTTTTTCAGGCTAACACCAAAAATACCTATTTGATAATTAACCAATTTCTTAAACATTCTGACTCCTGACTCCTGACTCCTGACTCCTGAATTCTTACCTGCTAAGTTCAATTTCAGCCCTTAATACTGTTGCATGTGCTGTGGGTGAAATTTTGAAATCAAGTTTTTCACACACTCGCTGCATCCCTAAATTATCTGCCAAAATATACGCATAGATAGAGCAGATTTTCTCGTTTTTACCAACGTCTATTAATCTTTTGAGTAGTTCTGTACCTAAGCCTTGACATTGAAAGTGATCGCTCACCAGCATAGCAAATTCCGCAGCATCACTACCATGCAATTTACTCAACCTTCCTACTGCTAAAATTTCTGTTTCTTTAGTTGCTGGATTTTCATACTCTGTCACTAATGCCATTTCTCGCTCATAATCAATAAAGCAAATTCTCGTAAGTCTTTCATGGGCAATACGTTGACTTAATTTAATTAAATGAAAGTAACGTAAATAAACACTTTCTTCTGACAGTGTTTTATGAAATTTTACTATCAATGGTTCATCTTCAGGACGGATGGGACGGATAGTAATTGGTGTACTATCTTTTAATTGCCAAGCGCTAACATATTGGTGAGGATAGGGACGAATTGCTAATTTTGGTAATTGATGATTTTCCACATCAGTAGAATGCAAAACTATCCTCCCATCTAAAGCTATTAGACCACCAGGATGATCAGGAGTGGGAGGAATCGCTAATAAAGGATTAATATCAATTTCTTTAATTCCTGGTTGTTCCGCAACTAATTGACTAAATACAACTAACAACTCCTCCAAAGCTGCCATATCTATACTTTTTGTCCCGCGCACACCTTTGAGCGCTGTATAAATTTTGGTTTGTTCCATCATCAGGCGTGCTAAGGTTGTATTTAGAGGAGGAAGTGCGATCGCACTATCTTGGAAAACTTCCACTAATTGTCCACCAGCGCCAAATAATAATACTGGACCGAATTGCGGGTCTAAACTACTACCAACAATCAATTCGTAACCGCTGGTTTTTACCATTGCTTGTACAGTTACCCCTAAAAAATCTTCAGGTTTTGCCTTTTCTAACAGCGAGGATTTGATTAGATGATATGCGCGTTTTACAGCTTCCTCATTTCGCAGATTTAACTGCACACCACCCACATCAGTTTTATGGGTAATGATTTGGGAATACAATTTTAACACTACAGGATAACCAAGATTTTCTGCACATTGCACCGCTTCCTCTGCACTTTTAGCAATGCTACCAGCAACTACAGGAATAGCATAGGCTGCTAATATTTCTTTAGATTCAAATTCTGTAAGAATTGTTCTTCCTGCTTGTCTTGCTTTTTGAATAATATTTTCTACTAAAGCACAATTAGGCAAACTAGCACTGGCTTCTAAGTTTGGTAATACTGGAGTTTCATAAATACCCCGCAAGTTATAACTATATCGCCACATATAGCTAAATACCCGTGCTGCTGTATCAGGATAACGATATGTAGGTATACCTTGACGATTGAGAATTTGTTCTCCAGCAGCCACATCTGCACCACCCATCCAACTCGCTAAAATTGGTTTATTCGACATTTGCGCGTAGGGTTTTAAAAGTTCAGCAGTTTGGGTGGGATCTGTCATAGCTTGAGGTGTTAAAATTACCAATAAACCATCACTATTGGGATCTTTGGCGGCAATTTCTAAAGCTTTTGTATAACGTTGGGGATCAGCATCTCCTAAAATATCAATGGGGTTATTATGACTCCATTGGGGTGGTAATATTTCATTCAAAGAATTAATGACTTCTTCAGAAATTTGTGCCAGTTCTCCCCCACTTTCGATTAATGTATCTGTTGCTAAAACGCCTGGTCCACCAGCATTGGTTAAAATAGTTAATTTTGATCCTTGGGGAAGTGGTTGTTTTGCTAATACTTCTGACATATCAAATAAATCAGAAATACTATTAACTCGTAATACTCCACAGCGACGAAAAGCTGCATCTAAAACAGCGTCACTTCCAGCTAATGCACCTGTGTGAGAAGCTACGGCTTTCGCTCCCGCTGTCCTACGACCTGCTTTAATGACAATTATTGGTTTTGTTAATGCTACTTCTCGTGCTGCGGAGAGAAAAGAACACGCATCCCCAATAGATTCCATATAAATGATAATACTTTTTGTATGGGGATCATCTCCGAGATAATAAATTAAATCTCCCCATCCAATATCTAACATTGACCCAATGGAAACAAAGGCGCTAAAACCGACGTTCTCCTGCAAACTCCAATCCAGAATTGCTGTACATAATGCCCCACTTTGACTGAGAAAACCGACGTTTCCCGGACATGCCATTTTACTAGCAAAGGTAGCATTTAAACCAGAAAGTGGACTCATTACTCCTAAACAGTTTGGTCCAATAATTCTAATTTTTCCTCGGTGTGCTTGTTGGAGTATTTCCTGTTCTAAAGCAACGCCTTTTGCACCGGCTTCTTTAAAACCAGCAGAAATAATAATTGCTCCTTGAATTCCTGCATCAACACAATCAGAAATAATCTGTGGGACTGTATGTGCTGGTGTGGCAACAACAGCTAAATCAATTTTTTCAGGAACATCGAAAATAGTAGGATAGGCTTTAATTCCTAATACACTGTGTCGTTGAGGATTGATAGGAAAAACAGTACCACCAAAGGGATTAGTAATTAAATTCCAAAGGAGTGTACGTCCGGTACTTCCTAGTTTTTCATTTGCACCAATTACTGCTACATTTTTAGGTGCAAAAATAACATCTAAGGGGTTTATTATCTCTGTTTGGAAGATATCATCAGCCCGGTCGCTCGTTAGTTTAATAGATTTTTGCATAATGACTCCTGTCATTAGTTATCAGTTATCAGTCTCTTCACTTTTGACTGTCACTTGTCCACTGTCTCCTGTTTTTTATTCACATTGCATCCATAACTTGTCACATTTAGGAAGAAGTTGAATAATTTTAATGAGTGCGATCAACATGCCTTTTTCTGCTGATGGTGAGATGCAATCGCTCATTTCAAAGTTAAATCCTGGTACAGTGACTAACCAAGCTGGGGGACAATGACCATAGACAGATTCCGTGAGAGCAAGAAGTGATCGCGGATCACCGATATGTCCATTGACAGCATTACTAATATCTGGTAGTAATGATCTTAATTGTATATCTAAAGGTTCAGAATTAATACAAGCATCTACAAAAATTGCTAAATCAGTCTTTGCTAAATTTTCAGCCAGTTCCGGTGTCAATTGATGGACTGCAAGAGATTTGACAGTTAATAAATGCCAAGACTCAATAGCATTTGCTATCCGATTTCCAATAGCATCATCACCAAGCAGTTCATTCCCATAACCAATGACCATTGCAGTTTTAGGCATTATTTCATCACCCTGTGAGAAGTAAGTAGTTATTGATTTTCACCTTGCTCTTTTAATTGAGTATCATGGTTTATTCCGGCTATAAGCGCTTTATAATTTAATTCATAGCCTAGGGACTTTGGCATTGAATCTATCTGTTTGACTACACATGAACAAGTACAAACATTTGGCATATTTGCCAAGGTATAATCATATATATATCCCGCACGCTAGTACAGTACGGCGTAAATAAACCAACCATTCATTCCAAATCACTGAAAAGCTGACGCCGTATTCATTTTGAATTTTGTTGCGCAGCCTGCTGGAACCACTATTTTGTTAGCGTAGCTCTTCTGAAAGAAGGATTTTGAATTCACGGCGGTACTAGTGATTAGATGGATTAGATACATCTAAGAAATTGTGGTACAATACCACCTCTATACTCCTTTATGGTTGGTTTTTATAGGTTTATCGATTCCATATTTAAAATTAACGCAAAGATTTGAGAAACTTGTGAAGAAATACAAAAGTTTGGACTTTTTGCTGTCATTGGACAAATTTATGTTAAAAATTTGTTCATCGTCGGGATTATTTGGTTAGTATGATCAATGTGCCTGGTGGAATAAACCCAGTTAAAAAAATTTAGATAAATAGGTGAGGCTGTTCTATGCCGGAAGCGAATTTTCAACAGCCCATTAATACCACTGCTAATATTCTAGAGGAGTATGGGGCGGGAAAAAGAGACTTTGGAAAAGCAGAATTAGGTAATGCTAATCTGCAAGGTGTTGATTTAAAAGGCGCTGACTTCAGCTATGCTGATTTGAGCGAAGCTAATCTCAGCGGTACTAATCTGCGGGGCTGTGATTTGAGTTTTGCTGATTTAAGTCAAGCTAATTTAAAAAATGCCGATTTGCGAGGAGCAATGTTGTTTTCTGCTAATTTCCGTGAAGCTAATTTACAGGGAACCCATTTAGAAAAAGCAGATTGTGACCATAACACCCATTTTCCTCCGGATTTTGACCCTATCAAAGCAGGTGTAAAGATGAGTAACTCATTTGTATAAATACTAAGGCTGTGATATAGTCCGCCTTAGTATTTATACCAGCAATAATACAAGAGTTATAGGCAACCCATTCTATCACTTGACATATAAAAATAGCATACAGTATGAGTCAGGAGTAAAACTCTCTTGCTGTCTAGGTTTCAATTTAGATTCTGTACCTCATTGATCTGCAATCTGCTGTATTTCTATAAAAATAGGAAATTTATGTTTTACAACCTGATTTTTACTTGGGAAATACTTTAGTTAAATCTAAGGTTAATTCAGGGAAAGATGGTAATTCCACACCCTCTTTAGGCAGTAAAATCGATCTGTGACGATAAGCAAATTTACCTTGTAAATCTTGGTATGGTTGATTGTAGCATTCTAAATAATAGTCGACTAAATGGAGAATCCAATAATCAGAATGCATTGATTAGATAATCATCACCAACTTAACCAACTAATTACTACAAAACTTACGCAACTGGCATATTAGTAGGGTGCGTCAGATGTCGAAAATTTGTTGATATTAACCTTTATCCAATTATTGTAGGTGAGGGTATTTCTTTATTATATAATAGTCCCAGCATCAAGATAACATTGAATCTAATAGATTAGGAGTTACGCATTGACAAACAAACTCATTCATGGGTATTAACCAGCACCAGCATTGGTAAGATTTTCCACAATTTAGTCACGCACAACTAAAGTGAATAAGTTCTGTGTTTCAATTCCTTGGCTATGTCTAACCATAAATCGACAAATTCCACATACTTGTTTGATGGCTCTATGAAAACTTTCAATCCCCCAATGAGTATTATGAATTGTCACAAATTCACTTTTGGTGATTTGATTGAGAGCTTCTTGATCTGGTAGATACACTATATAGTCTCTAGAGTCTTCTTTTTTGAAGTCTTGTCTAAACAGTTTGATCAATCGAAATGCTCTCAAATGAGTTATCAAACCTTCATCAAGAATTTCTAAACTCCTTAATAGACAATACTTTTCCAGTTTATTTGATACTGTTCTATTTTTGTCAATCCCAAATAGAAAACCCAACTTCTGGTTTTTCGAAAATTTTCAGCTTTCTACCCCTGAATACCAACTGTCTCCTGTAACTATTCTTGGTTTTACACCCCAATCAATCACTTCCTTGAGCATTTCTTGAAAATAATCGTTCTTCGTCTTTCCCTCCTTCTTCTAGTATATTCTCTAATTTATTGGTACTGAATTTCCATACACATCACTGTAGTACAGTGTAATTAAATTTATTACTTTGATGCTCTTATGATATTTCCCAGACCAAAAATAACTGATTAATTCTGCATTTTTTGGATCACTATACAATTTTTATACTACTGTGTCATCTACAGTTAAAATCCCTCCTACTCTATTTATGATTTTCCTTACTGTATCGAATAAATCTTTCGGTTCCTATGTCTCTCTGAGCAATAATTTATTCACACTGTCATGTGAAACGTTTTCCAATATCTCTGCCAATCTACAACATCCCCCATGCTTTGGTTCTGATAGCAACAACAGAGTGTAATGTTCCAGATTGCATTCTGTTGTAGAAGGTTTGGTTATTTCTCTAATTCTCCCATACCTCCTAAGTAGATGACATTTTTTATCACTACACTATTTTGCTACTTTATCAATGTGTAAGTCCTATAGATGTAAAAAATTATGATTCTGGATTATTGCAAGTGTAATCATTCAGCTAATGCCTAACGGCAAGCTAGGCGAACAGCAGTCAGCTTTTTCAGGCTAACGCCAAAAATACCTATTTGATAATTAACTAATTTCTCAAACATTCTGACTCCTGACTCCTGACTTCTGAATTCTTACTTGCAAGTTTGTTATCATGTTAATGATAATTCCGGTGAATTTGATTAATAAAAGTTCCATTTTTAGCGACTAATTCAATCAATAAAGGCATTTGTCCCATGGCATGAGTTGAACAACTTAAACAAGGGTCAAAAGCCCGAATCCCCGCTTCGACACGGTTTAACATTCCTTCTTTGATTTCTGTACCTTGGATAAAATGACGGGCAATTTGGGCAACTGTACGATTCATGGCTAAGTTATTTTGACCTGTAGCAATAATCAAATTAACTTTCTCCATTAAACCATTTCCATCAACTTGATAATCATGGAATAAAGTTCCCCTTGGTGCTTCACTGACACCAACTTCTTCTAATTGATTAATCCTAGTCTCAGCACGGAGAAGAGTTGATAAAACGTCTGGGTCATCAAGCAAAATTTCAATGTGTTCAATACAGGCTTAAATTTCAATTAATCATGCATAGTAATAGAAAAACGATGACTGAACAGTGCCTTTAGGATAACTGCGAAATTCCTTTAATTCTTTGTCAGCTAAATTTGTACCAATACTGCTACAAATGTTTAATCTAGCTAGTGGTCCAACGAGATACATTCCACTATCTAAACGACAACTATCTCCAGTATTGGTATCACCTAAAGGACGATAGTAAGGTGATTTTAAGTAAGAGTCTGGTTGCACTGCTTCGCCGATCAATTCATGATAATTAGCAGCGTCAAGTTTATCAGCAACTATGTTACTAGCACTATCAACAAAACGAATATGTCCGTCGTAGGTTTCCCATAAACCTTCAGGACTCAGTAACCCCATAAATAAAGTGGGGAAATTACCAAAGGTTTTTGCTTCTTTTTCGTAGGTTCTTAACAGGGTTTTAAACAAAGGGATCACACTAATTATAGTGGCTTTAGCCTCAGGTATTCCTTGTTGAATGTGGATGCGGTTTTCTGATGTTAAAGGATTACTGACTCCACCAGGAACAGCCCAAGAAGGATGGATCTTTTTACCTCCTAATAATTCAATGATTTCTTGTCCAAATTGACGGAGACGAATTCCACCTCTAGCTAATTCTGCATCTGCGGCTATTAAACCAAAGAGGTTGCGGTTAGCTGGTTCTCTATCCATTCCTAACAGAAAATCTGGGGCGCTAAGATGGAAGAAACTTAACGCATAAGATTGAACAATTTGCCCCAAATTCATTAAACGGCGTAATTCTGTGGCTGCTTTGGGGATAGTTACAGCTAGAATGCGAGCGCCTGTTTTTGCTCATGCTAATAAATGACTGACTGGACAAATACCGCAAGTTCTGGCTGTAATTCCTGGCATTTCCGGCAAAGGACGACCTACACAGAATTTTTCAAATCCACGAAATTCTGTCACATGAAAACGCGCATCATTAAGAGGCTATTGATAAAGTAAATGTAAAGGGGAGTAGAAAAGGAATGTTGGAA
>ERZ1034427.194-NODE-194-length-12841-cov-2.754184_pt1 | contig 12841 bp, 12 predicted proteins | sample MGYA00520607_ERZ1034427 | MGnify/ENA primary metagenome ERZ1034427 (study PRJEB33736, sample SAMEA104288489) | Azolla caroliniana | place: Brazil | collected 1987 | study: EMG produced TPA metagenomics assembly of the PRJEB19522 data set (Is there foul play in the... | reverse complement strand
CCGACGGTGGCGCCCTATCTGCTGCCGCGCGCCCTGCCCGTGCTGCGCGACCGCTTCCCCAAGCTGAAGCTGTTCCTGCGCGAGGACCTGACCCAGCGGCTGATCGGCGCCTTGAAGGCCGGCGCGCTGGACGCGGCGCTGATCGCCCTGCCCTACGACATGAGCGGTCTCGACTGGGCCCATGTCGAGGACGACGAACTGCTGGCCGCCGCGCCCGCCAACCATCCCATGGCGGCCTCGATCCGGGTGGACCCCGACAGTCTGCGCGGCGATGACCTGATCCTGCTGGAGGACGGCCACTGCTTGCGCGACCACGCCCTGGCCGCCTGCGGTCTTGAGCCTCCCAAGGGCGTCGGTGAAGAAGAGAGCTTCGCGGCCACGTCGCTGCCGACCCTGGTGCAGATGATCGGCTCTGGCCTGGGCGTCTCGTTCCTGCCGGCGATGGCGGTTCAGGCGGGGCTGACCGACAAGGCGGCCGTCACCGTGCGTCCCCTGGCGACCGAGCATCCCAGCCGCGAGATCGTGGTGGCCTGGCGCTCGGGCTCGAGCCGCTCGGTCGAGGGCCGGCTACTGGCCGAAACCTTGCGCGAGGCGGTCTAGGTTACTTCCCGCCCAGCTTGGCGCGGGCGGCGGCGTCGACGCGATCGACGCCCCTCAGCGTGTCGCCGGTCGCTTCGAGCATGGTGTCGAAGACCTTGAGGTCGGCGGTGGTGATCTTGCGGACGTTGTGCTCGCGCGACCATTCCAGCCCGATCGTCTGGCCCAGCTTGCAGGCCTTGGGCAGCAGGGCGGATCGCTCGGCCGGGCCGCCCTTGACCAGCAGCTTGCCGACGATCTCGTTCCAGTTCGGCCCGCCGGGCACGCAAAGCGTCAGGTGATCGCAGGTTCCGGTCCAGAACCGCTTGTACCAGCGTTCGTGCTCGGGCGTGTCGTAGCGGGCCGGCGTCGGAACCACGCCCTGACAGTCCGGACGAACGTAGCTCTGGGCGTGGGCGCTTCCGGCGGCCAGCAGGGCCGCCGCGAGGACGGCCGTCGAGAAGGGCCTAGACCGCATGGGCGATCGGACCGTCCGGGCGCCCTTCCACGAACTGACGCACATAGGGGTTGTCGGTCGTCCGCAGATCGGCCGCCGGACCGCGCCAGACGATCTTGCCGCCGTGAAGCATGGCGATCTCGTCGCCGATGGTCTGGGCCGAGGCGAGGTCGTGGGTGATCGAGATGGCGGTCGAGCCCAGGCGTCGGACCTGGTGGGAGATCAGCTCGTTGATCGCCGCCGCCGTGATGGGATCAAGGCCCGTGGTCGGCTCGTCGAAGAACAGGATTTCGGGCTGGGCGACCACGGCGCGCGCCAAGCCGGCGCGCTTCTGCATGCCGCCCGACAGTTCCGACGGGAAGCGGTCGGCGACCGCCGGATCCAGCCGCACCTGCTCCAGCGCCTCGATGGCGCGTTCACGGGCCTCCTTGCGCGGCACGCCGTCGGCGTTGAGCAGACGGAAGGCGATGTTTTCCCAGATGCTCAGGCTGTCGAACAGGGCCGCGCCCTGGAACAGCACGCCGATCCGCGAAAACAGCTTGCGGCGCTGGCTTTCCGTCAGACCGACGATGTTCTCGCCGTCCAGCTCGATCTGGCCGGCCTCGGGCCGCATCAGGCCGAGCGCGGTCTTGATCGTCACCGACTTGCCCTGGCCCGAGCCGCCGATGATCACCAGCGAGCGGCCGGGCGCGACGGACAGGTCGAGGCCGTCCAGGACCGCCCGGTCGCCGAAGCGCTTGGTGACGCCCTTCCAGGCCAGTTTCGGGATCTGCGTCATGACATGTGGGTGAAGAAGGTGGTCAGGAGGTAGTCCGAGGCGAAGATCAGGATCGCCGAGGACACCACGGCATGGGTCGTGGCCCGGCCGACGCCGCGCGCCCCGCCCGAGGCGTTGTAGCCGTGGTAGCAGCCCATCAGCGCCACGATGAAGCCGAACACGGCCGCCTTGATCAGGCCCGAGACGATGTCCCAGCTTTCGAGGAAGTCGATGGTGTTGCGGATGTAGATGGTCGGGTTGAACTCGAGCACCCGCGTGGCGACCAGCCAGCCGCCGGCGACGCCGATGGTGTCGGCCACCGCCGTCAGCAGGGGCAGCATCAGCACGCCGGCCAGCAGGCGTGGCCCGACGAGATAGCGGAAGGGGTCCGTCGACAGGGTGCGCATGGCGTCGATCTGCTCGGTCGCGCGCATGGCGCCGATTTCGGCGGCGATCGCGGCCGACACGCGGCCGGCCAGCATCAGGGCGGCCAGCACGGGTCCGAGCTCGCGCGTGATGCCCAGGGCCACGATCTGCGGCATCACCTGCTCGGCGTTGAAGCGGCCGCCGCCGGTGAAGATGTTCAGCGCCAGGGCCGCGCCGGTGAAGACGGCGGTCAGGCCGACGACGGGCAGCGAGAAGAAGCCGATCGCCATGAACTGGCGCAGCAGCTGGCCCGGAAACCACGGCGGGCTCAGCGCCGCCGCCGTCCCGCGCGCGGCGAACACCCCGACCGAGCCGACCATGCGGACGGCGGCCAGGGTCGAGCGACCCAGCGCTTGGATGGGATTGACGGCGACCTTCCGGGCCGCCTCGCCGGCGGCCATGTCAGTAGCTCTCGGCCGGTTGCGTGGCAGACGGCGCGGGCGCCGGCGTCGACTCGGTGGAGCCGCCGCCCTGCGGTCGGATCACCGAACCGATCAGGCCGAAGATGTCCACGGCGCCTTGCGTGTTCTCGATCTCGCCGCCCGGCTTCAGGTCCTCCAGCGAGGCGCCCGGCGCGATGGCGATGTGGGCGCCGCCCAGCAGGCCGTCGCTGGTGATCTTGGCGGTCGAGTCGGCCGGCAGCTTGACGGTCGGATCGATGCTGAGCTTGGCGACCGCCAGATAGGTCTTGGGCTCCAGCGTGACCTGCGAGACCGTGCCGACCTTGACGCCCGCCACGCTGACCGCCGCGCCGGCCGCCAGCGAGCCGGCCTCGCCGAACTTGGCGCTGATCTCGTAGTTCCCGCGCTTGGTCGAGACGCCGCCCACGCTGAGGGAATAGGTCAGGAAGCCGCCGGCCAGGGCCAGGACCACCACGCCCATGGCCGTCTCGGCCCACTGTTCGCGCAACGCCATGTCTTATCCGTCCTCGGACGCCCCGGTCGCCTAGCGACCCTTGGCGCCCTGCCCCTTTTGAAGTTGGTTGATCAGCACGTCGATGTTGCCGCCGGCGTTGTCGATCGTCGAGACGAAGTCCTGCTGCTGGGTGATGGCCAGCCAGACGCCCTTGAACTGCACGTCGACGACCTTCCAGGTCTGGCCGCCGCCCAGCACGCGCCAGGCCACCGGCAGGGGCTGGCTGATCTGGCCGCCCGAGATGGTGGTGTTGACGATGACGTCGCCGGGCTTGCGCACGACCGAGCCGGTGACCTTCAGGACCTCGCCCTTATAGTCGTCGATGCGGTCCTGGTAGACGTTCTCGGCATAGGTCCGGAACGCGGGCGCGAAGCGGGCGCGCTGGTCGGGCGTGATCGTGCGGGCGTACTTGCCCAGCACGAAGTTGGTGATGCGCGGCACGTCGGCCAGCTCGTCCACCGCCTGGTGGAAGATCTGCTTCTTCTGGGTTTCGCTGATGCCCTTGTTGGCCAGAACCGAGATGACGCGCTGGGCCTTGGTCTGCACGAAGGCTTCGGCGCCCGGGTCGCGGGCTTGCTGGGCCATGGCGGGCGCGCCGATGGCGACCGCGCCGAAGAAGGCCAAAAGCGCGGCGTTGGCGCCGCGCCGGGTGGTGAACAAGGTCATCATCTTACCAGATCGCTTAGGGTTTGGACGTCGCCGCGGGCGCGGAAGCGTCCGGGGGCGGCGCGTCGAAATCAGGCAGGTCCTCGGCTTCGCCGGTGGCCTGACGGATGAAGGCTTCACGGTACTGGCCATAGGCCGAGCGGGCCGTGACATAGGGGTCGGACGAATCCTTCAACGCGTGGAACGCCGGATCAGCCGAGGTACGGCCGTCCAAAATCGTGACGCCCAGTCGCGCCTTGCCGAAATCGGTGCTGATCCCGCCCGCCACGGCTCCGACGGGATCGGTGGCGATGTCCAGCGCCCGTCCGACGCCGTCGCGCACGTTCATCGGGCCCATCAGCGGCACGTAGATGTAGGCCCCGGGGCCCGCGCCGTAGTACCCGAAGGTCTGGCCGAAGTCGGAGTCCCGGCGGGGCAGATGCATCTTGGCGGCCACGTCGAACAGGCCCAGCACGCCGACGGTCGAGTTGACGACGAAGCGCGTGGTGGCCCGCATGGCGCGCTTGGGCTTGCCCTGCAGCACCTGGTTGATGACGGTGTTGGGCTCGCCGAGATTGTAGACGGCCGAACTGACCCGGTCGCGAACCGGCTTGGGCGTGATGGCCATGTAGCCGTGGGCGATCGGCCCGATCAGCACCTTGTCCACGCCCATGCTCAGGGCGAAGGAGCCGCGGTTGAAGCCTTCGAGGGGATCATTCGCCGAAACGGTTCCAGCCTCGGCCGGCTCCTGGCGGGCGGCGCGGGCGGCGGGCGCGAGCGCCAGCAGGCCGACGGCCACGGTCAGTCCGGCGACGAAACGCCCGCCGGCGGCCTTTTGGCGCGCGCTCTGGTCCAGGTGGCTCAAGCTCATGCTCCTGCTTCTCACACGCGCCATGTATTCACGTCGTCCTCCGTATCAAGATTGAAGGCGACTATTTCGGTCGCGCTCCATTTCCTTAGCGTCGATTACGGTCGGACTGAGGCCGACAAGTCGCACTGATATGTCCCGCGCCGCCTTTCTCGCCTGGGTTTCGCCTGGCGCTCGGGGGCGGTGATTCGCGCGAACACATTAGATATATCGGAAATAGCTCTTGACCCGTACCAATTTCGATATATCTACAATTCCGATATAACGAAACGGAGTCGACATTCCATGTTTGGAAGACATCATCATCACCACCGCGGCCGCTGGGACGGCCATGGCGACGAACACCACGGTCGCCACCCGTTCGGCTTTCACGGCGGTCATCCCGGCCGCGGCCATCCTGGTCGCGGATTGGGCGGGCGCATGGGTCGGTTTTTCGACCACGGCGATCTGCGCTTCGTGGTCCTGAAGCTGATCGCCGAGAAGCCCAGCCACGGCTATGAGCTGATCAAGGCCATCGAGACCGCGGCCGGCGGCGCCTACAGCCCCAGCCCCGGCGTGGTCTATCCGACCCTGACGCTGCTGGAGGAGCTCGGCTACGTCACCGCCAGCGACGCCGGCGGCGGCAAGAAGCTCTACACGATCACGCCCGAGGGCGAGGCCTTCCTGGCCAGCAACGAGGCGCCGGTCCGCTCGCTGTTCGAACGCATGGCCGAGGCGGCCTCGGCCAGCGCGGCTTTCTCGCCGCAGATCCTGCGGGCCCGGGAGAACCTGAAGACCGCGCTGCGGCTCAAGCTGCACGGCGGTCAGCTGAGCGCCGAGCAGATCGCGGCCGTGGCCAAGGCCTTGGACGACGCCGCGACCGCCATCGAGTCGATCTGAGGGAGGGCGCGCGCATGCAAAGCCACGCCCGCGTCGCCACCGACAAGGCGGCCCGCTACATGATCCAGCTGGCCAAGCACTGGAGCCACAAGTTCGAGGTCACCTACGACGAGACCTGGGCCTTGTTTCCGCTGCCGCTGGGAACCTGCCACATGACCGCCCATCCGGACGGCCTCGATATCACGCTCGAGGCCGCCGACCATGAAAGCCTCGCCCGGCTGGAGGATGTGGTGGCCAAGCACCTGGACCGCTTCGCCTTCCGCGAGGGGGAACTCAAGTACGGCTGGACCAGGGCCTGGCCGGCCGGCGGCGTCGACCCGGCGGCAATCCGGATCAACGCCATCCACTGATCCGGGAGATCAGTCCATCAGGCGGCGGGTCAGATAGACGTACTCCAGCGCCTGCCGACGGGCCGTCTCGGCCAGGTTGGCGCTGGCGGCGTGGCCGCCGTCGATGTTCTCGTAATAGAGCACCGGATAGCCCAACTCCATCAGCCGCGCGGCCGCCTTGCGGGCGTGGGCGGGATGGACGCGGTCGTCCTTGGTCGAGGTCTCGATGAAGACCTCGGGATACTTCTTCCCCGCCTTCAGGTTCGAATAGGGGTCGTACTTGGCGATCACCGCCCGCTCGGACGGGATGGTCGGGTCGCCGTATTCGCCGACCCACGAGGCGCCGGCCCCGATCTGGCTGTAGCGGATCATGTCGAACAGCGGCACCGCGACCACGACGGCGTTGTAGAGCTCGGGCCGCTGGGTCAAGGCCACGCCCATCAAGAGGCCGCCGTTGCTGCCGCCCATGATGCCCAGGCGCCGGGGCGAGGTGATCTTGCGGGCGATCAGGTCCTGCGAGACGGCGAAGAAGTCGTCATAGACCTTCTGGCGGTTGGCCTTGAGGCCCGCCTCGTGCCAGGCGGGGCCGAACTCGCCGCCGCCCCGGATGTTGGCGACCACATAGGTCCCGCCGCGCTCCAGCCACAGCTTGCCCATGACGCCCGAATAGCCCGGGGTCAGGGGCACCTGGAAGCCGCCATAGGCGTAGAGCAGGGTGGGGGCCTGGCCGTCATGCGCCGCGCCCTTGGGCCGGACGACGAAGTAGGGGATCTTCACCCCGTCCGACGAGGTCGCCTCGAACTGCTCGACGACGTGCGTCGAGGCGTCGAAGCGAGCGGGAGAGGCTTTGACCTGCTCCAGCTTGCCGCTGGCGGCGTCGCCCAGCCAGTAGGTGGTCGGTGTCAGGTAGCCGGTGACGGTGAAGAAGATCCGGTCGTCCTTGTCGGACGCCGAGCCCAGGCCGATGCTGGAATTGGCCGGCAGGTCCAGCTTTTGGGACGTCCAGCCCTGGGCGCCGTGGGTGAAGACCAGGGCCGCGCCCTTGACGTTGTCCAGCAGGCCGACGACCAGCTTGTTTCGCGTGGTGTTGACCGACTCCACCGACTGGCGCGCGGTCGGGCGCATGACCAGTTTGGCCGTCGCCTTGTCCGGCGAGGCTTTCAGTTTCGCCAGGTCAAAGCTGATCAGGTCGCCGGTCTTGAAGCCCTTGGCGGGCCAGTCCTGCTCCATCAGCACGATCATCTGACCGTCGACATAGCCCTGGATCGAGCTCTTCAGCGGCAGGTCCAGCTTCACGGGCTTGGCGCCCCCGAGCAGGTAGGTCTCGGACTCGAAGAAGCTGATTCCCCTGCCGGCCATCACCGCCACGGCCTCGCCGTCGGCGTCGCGGAGCACGAAGGGATTGACCGAGACGTCGGTCTCGGTCCCCCGGAACACCTCGGTCGCCTGATCCAGGGCTTGGCCGCGCTTCAGGGTCTTCAGCACATAGGCGTAGCCTGACCTGGTCAGCTCGCCGGGCGCCCATTCGCGGCCAACCAGCAGGGTGTCCTTGTCCAGCCACGTATAATTCTGCTTGCCCTCGGGCAGCACGAAGCCGCCCGGAACGAAGCTCTTGGTGGTGGTGTCGAACTCGCGGACCGTGACCGCGTCCTTACCGCCGTTCGACAGGGCGACGAGGCAGCGGGTTTCCTCCGGCGGGATGCAGCTGGCGCCCTTGAACACCCAGTTGGCGTTCTCGGCCTTGGAGAGGGCGTCGATGTCGAGGATCGTCTCCCAGACGGGCTCGGCCGTCCGATAGCTCTCCAGCGTCGTCTTGCGCCACAGGCCGCGCACGTGGTCGGCGTCCTGCCAGAAGTTGCGCAAGCTTCCGTCGCCGGCGAACGACACGCCCGGTACCCGGTCCTTGGCGTTCAGGATCGCCAGGGCCTTGGCTTCCAGGTCGGCGTAGCGAGGGTCGCCTTGCAGCACGCCCAGGCTACGCGTGTTCTGGGCCTTGGCCCAGTCGAGCGCGCGGGTCCCCTCGATTTCCTCCATCCACAGATAGGGATCGTCCTTGCCGAGTTCGGAGAGCGGGGTGCGGGCCTCGGCGGGCTTGGCGCTATCGGCGGCTGTCGCGGGGGAATGGGTCATCAGGCTCGTTGAAGCGAGGAGGGCGAGAACAAGGCGCTTCATCTAGTAATCCATCAACTGACGCGACAGGTAGGTGTAGTGCAGGGCCCACCGGCGGGCGTTAGCCTTGGGATCGGCGCCGTTGGCGTGGCCGCCGTCGGTGTTCTCGAAATAGAGGTGGTCGACCTTCAGGTCGTCCAAGCGCGCGGCGAACTTGCGGGCGTGGCCGGGATGGACGCGATCGTCCTTGGTCGAGGTCGTGATGTAGGCCAGCGGGTATTTCACGCCCGCCTTCAGGTTCTGGTAGGGGCTGTATTTCTCGATCCAGGCGCGCTCGGCCGGGATGGCCGGATCGCCATATTCGCCGATCCACGAGGCGCCGGCCGGCAGCTGCGTGTAGCGGATCATGTCCAGCAGCGGGCTCTCGACCACCACCGCGTTCCACAGGTCCGGACGCTCGGTCATCGCCACGCCCATCAAGAGGCCGCCGTTCGAGCGGCCATAGGCGCCCAGGTGGCGGGGGGAGGTGGCCTTGTCGGCGATCAGCTTCTCGGCGACGGCGAAATAGTCGTCATAGGCGCGCTGGCGGTTGGCCTTCAGCGCCGCCTCGTGCCAGGCCGGGCCGAACTCGCCGCCGCCTCGGATGTTGGCGACGGCATAGGCGCCGCCGCGTTCCAGCCACAGCTTGCCGATCAGCGGGTCGTAGACCGGCAGCTTCGACAGGTTGAAGCCGCCATAGGCGTGCAGCAGGGTCGGGTTCTGGCCGTTCAGCGTCCAGTCCTTACGGTGAACCAGGAAGTAGGGGATGGCCGTCCCATCCTTGGAGGTCGCCGACTTCTGCTCGACGACCAGGTCCTTGGCGTCGAACAGGGCGGGCAGGGCCTTCACGGTCTGGGCGGTGGTCCCGGTGGCGTCGGCCAGTTTCAGCTGGGTCGGGGTCAGGAAGCCTTCCACCGTGTAGAAGACGTCGTCGCCCTCGTCCGAGTGCGAGCCCAGCGAGACGGCGGCGTTGTCGATCACCGGCAGCGGCTGCGACGTTACGCCGAACTCGCCGCGCAGGCGCAGGCTGACGAGGCTTCCGCGCACGTTGTCATAGACGACGGCCAGCACGCGGTGGTCGGTCACGGCCACCTGGTCGATCGACTGGCGCGGACCGGGGGCCAGCAGCTGGCAGGGATCGCAGTCGTTGCTAATGACGATCTCGGCGCCGGGCTTGCTGTTTTGGTTCCCGACCAGGCGCTCCGGCGACGCCGCGACCAGGGAGCCGGCCGGATAGGTTATGGAGCGCGTCCCGATCGACGTGGTCCACGGCTCTTCGATCTTCAAGACGAGCTTGCCGTCGATCAGCCCGCGCACGCCGACCTTCTCGGGGATCGGCAGCAGCTTGGCGACCTGGCCGTCCCACAGATAGGTCTCGTCGTGGAAGAAGTCGGTGGCGCGGGTCAGCAGCACCACCCGGTTGCCCGCGGCGTCGCGCAGCACGTTCGGCCGGGCCGAGACGTCGGCCTTCTGGCCGCGATAGACCTCGACGGCCTGATCCAGGGCCTGGCCGCGCCTCAGCGTCTTGATCACGAAGCCGTATCCGCTGTCGGTGGTCGTGCCCGGCCCCCAGTCACGGGTCAGGATCAGGGTGTCGGCGTCCAGCCACTCGATGGTCTGCTTGCTCTCGGGCAGGACGAAGCCGCCGGCCGCCGGATCGACGAAGCTCTTCGTGATCAGGTCGAACTCGCGGACCGTGATGGCGTCCTTGCCGCCGTTAGATAACGAGATCAGGCAGCGGTCGTGGGTCTTGGGGCGGCAATCGGCGCCCTTCCAGATCCAGTTCTTGCCCTCGGCGGCGGCCAGGGCGTCTAGATCGATGACCGTCTCCCACTGGGGATCGGCCGACTTGAAGGACTCCAGGCTGGTCCGCCGCCAGACGCCGCGCACATGGGTCTGGTCCTGCCAGAAGTTGAAGACCGTCTTGCCCACGAAGTTCGGCGTGGCGATCCGGTCCTTGCTGGCCAGGATCTTCAGCGCATCGGCCTGTAGGCCCGAAAAGCGCGGATCGGCCGACAGCAGCGGCAGGCTCTTGTCGTTCTGGGCCTTCACCCAGGCCAGGGACTCCGGGCTCTCGACGGCCTCGAGGGCCAGGTGGGGATCGGTCTCTCGCGCGAGGGCCGCGCTGGCCGAGACGGAGGACAGGATCGCCGCGATGGCGATGGCGGCGGGCGCGCGAAACTGGATCATGGCGCGGGACGGTAGCGCAAATTTTTCCCCGCGCCAGGGCTATGCTCCGCGCGTTCACACCCCTTCGTCGGGAATGTTCAGCAGCTTCCCGCAGGCCTTGCAGTGGACCGCGTCCGGATCGTGCCGGCGCAGGCCGCAGGCCTCGCATTCATGGACCACCTTGTGCGGCCGCAGGATGGACTGGATCAGGCCGATGAACAGCGAGACGCCGCCCAGCATCACCGCGATCGACAGAAGCTTGCCCCACACGCCGGGCAGGGTGACATCGCCATAGCCGGTGGTCGTCAGGCTGGTCACGGTGAAATAGAGCGCGTCCACATAGCCGCCGATGCCCTCGTGCCGGCCGGCGAAGCTCGTATAGACGAAGCCCGTCACCACGAAGACGAAGGTGACCAGGGAGCTGGCCGCCCGGGTCACGTCCTCGACCCGGGTGTCGTCGTAGCGGCGCCCCACCGTGCGCCAGAAAAACTCGCTGTGGATCAGGGTCCACAGGCGCAGCACGCGCAGGAAGCCGAAGTTGAACAGCCAGGCCGGGAACAGCAGGGTCGCCAGGATAAACAGATCGAGCCAGGCGATCGGCTTCCTCAGCCACGCCTTGATATCCCCGTGCGCCACGGCGCGAGCGGCCAGGTCCAGCGCCAGGAAGGTCGCGACTCCATAGTCGATGAGATAGAAGGTCACGCCATGCCGCTGCATCAGCGGCGCGGCGATGAAGAAGGCGATGATCGCGATGTCGATCAGGATGATGGCGTAGCGGAACCGCACCGCCGTCGGCGAGGCGCCGTGGTAGAGGGCGCGCAGTCGGGCGCGCAACCGCAACCGGTCTTGATCCCGGCGCTGATCGTCGCGGTGCATTTTGGTTGGCTTTCCACTATATAGCCCGGCCATGAGCCGCACCTTCCTGAAGATGAACGGCCTGGGCAACGACTTCGTCGTGGTCCAGACCTTGACCCAGACCTTCGAACCGACCCCCGAGGAGATCCGCGCGATCGCCAAACGCGGGGACGGCGGGATCGGCTGCGACCAGGTCATCGCCATCGACCCGCCCAAGGCCGAGGGCGCGTCGGCCTATGTGCGCTTCTGGAATTCCGACGGCGAGGAGACCGGCGCTTGCGGCAACGGCACGCGCTGCGTGGCGTGGCTCTTGATGCAGTCGGCGGGCAAGACCGAGGTGGCCTTCGACACCGTCGCTGGGCGCCTGTCGGGCGTCGCGGCCGGCGACAAGCTGGTCACCGTCGACATGGGCTCGCCGCGCCTGGACTGGAACCAGATCCCGCTCGCCGAAGAGATGGACACCGCCCGTGTCGAGCTGCAGGTCGGCCCGATCGACGCCCCGTGGGTCCACACCCCGGTCTGCGTCTCGATGGGCAATCCGCACGTCGTCTTCTTCGTCGACGCCCCGGTCACCGATGAGTTCGCCACCAAGACCGGCAGCCTGGTCGAGCATCACCCGCTGTTCCCGGAAGGAGTCAATGTCGGCTTCGCTTACGTCGAGAGCCGCGACCATATCCGCCTTAAGGTCTGGGAGCGGGGCGCGGGCCTGACCGCCGCCTGCGGCACCGGCGCCTGCGCCGCCCAGGTCGCCGCCGTCCGCCGAGGCCTCACCGACCGCACGGCCAAGGTCGAGTTCGAGAGCGGCGCCCTGACCATCGAATGGCGCGAAAGCGACGGCCACGTGATCATGACCGGCCCGGTCAGCATGGACTTCGTCGGCAAGCTGCCCGAGGCGGTCGCCGCTTAAAGCCATGGCGACCTACACCGTCATCAAGGCCACGCCCAAGCCGAAACCCGAAGTTGGCGAGGAGGGCGGTCCGGCCGTCGTTTCCTCCGGCCCGGACGGCGTCCAGGTCGTGACCTTCGGCTGCCGCCTGAACGCCTATGAGAGCGAGGCCATCCGCGCCCGCGCGGCCGCCGACGGGGTGACCGACGCGGTCGTGTTCAACACCTGCGCCGTGACCAACGAAGCGGTGCGCCAGGCCCGCCAGGCGATCCGCAAGGCCCGCCGCGAGCGGCCCGGCGCGCGGGTGATCGTCACCGGCTGCGCCGCCCAGGTCGATCCGGCCGCCTTCGCCGCCATGCCCGAGGTCGACCTCGTGCTCGGCAACGCCGAGAAGGCCGCGCCCGGCGCGCTGCTGGAGACCGGCCGCGTGCGGGTCAACGACATCATGTCGGTCAAGGAGACCGCCGGTCACCTGATCGACGGGTTGAAGGATCGCGCCCGGGCCTATGTCGAGGTCCAGAACGGCTGCGACCACCGCTGCACCTTCTGCATCATTCCCTATGGCCGGGGCAATTCGCGCTCCGTGCCGATGGGGGCAGTGGTCGAACAGGCCCGGATGCTGGCCGAGAATGGCTATTGCGAGATCGTGCTTACCGGCGTGGATGCCACTAGCTATGGTTCAGACCTGCCCGGCACCCCCTCGCTGGGCCAGCTCGCAAAAACCCTTCTCCGCCATGTACCTGAGATCCGCAGGCTCAGGCTATCGTCGATCGATAGTATCGAGGCAGATAGCCATCTCTGGGACCTGATTGCCGAGGAACCGCGCTTCATGCCGCATCTGCACCTGTCGCTACAGCATGGCGACGACATGATCCTCAAGCGCATGAAGCGTCGGCACACGCGCGCCGAGGCCGTGGAATTCACCCGCCGC
>ERZ1034427.193-NODE-193-length-12860-cov-35.318626_pt1 | contig 12860 bp, 14 predicted proteins | sample MGYA00520607_ERZ1034427 | MGnify/ENA primary metagenome ERZ1034427 (study PRJEB33736, sample SAMEA104288489) | Azolla caroliniana | place: Brazil | collected 1987 | study: EMG produced TPA metagenomics assembly of the PRJEB19522 data set (Is there foul play in... | reverse complement strand
TTCCTTGGCTCTTTCCTCATCTTAACACTATGGAAAGCCAGACACATACTCCTTTCTAAATTTCCGGCCCTCTCTATTTGTTAGAAGCTGATTTATCTGAACCGAATACTTGTCATTTTTTGGTGGGTGGAACAACTGGAAGCGGAAAAAGCGAGTTTTTGCGATCGCTCCTCCTCAGTTTACTCTACTGTCATTCTCCCCAACATTTAAAAATCGCCCTAGTTGACACCAAATGGGTAACATTTCCAGAGTTTGAACAAATGTCATGGTTATATTCACTGATTGTCAAAGATAGCGAGTAGGCTATAGAACTAATGGAAGAATTAGTTGCAGAAATGGAATCTCGGTATCAAAAATTTAGAAAAGCTAAATGTGCAGATTTAACCACCTATAATCAACGTTCCTCCCAACTTTTACCCCGTATAGTCTGCATTTTTGATGAATATGCTGACTTTATGGCAGAAAAAGAAATTCGCACAGCATGAGAACAAAGTATCAAATGTTTGGGCGCAATGGCAAGAGCAGCAGGAATACATCTCATTATTGCGACCCAAAGACCTGAAGCTAGTATTGTCACCCCAATTATTCGTTCCAATTTACCGGGAAGAATGGCTTTATGTACTTCCAGCAGATTCCAGCATTGTCTTAGGAGGAAAGTAAACAACAGCAGCTTATTTACTAGGTAAAGGTGATTTACTTTACCTAGTCGGCGATCAATCCCATCGTTTACAACGCTTATTACCCCAAACAATTCGGATACCTTCAGTTTAGATATAACATCTCCAGGGAGGAAAGATAACTAAAAGCACATTTTCGCATCCTCCAAAAGACTAAATTAGCCAAAGTTTCAATTTATTAGATAATATGTACGCTACCTAAATGGGAATACGTCAGCAGAGGAAGTAAAAATGGGATATGTAATTGCAACCGCAAATATGAAGGGTGGTGTGGGTAAAACTACACTCACCGTTAACTTAGCCACTTGTTTGGCGAAAAATTATGGCAAAAAGGTACTTGTCTTAGATTTAGATAGTCAAATTAGTGCCACACTTAGTCTTATGTCACCGGTAGAGTTTGCAAAACGTCGTAAACAAAGAAAGACTTTTAGATATTTGATAGATGAAATTATTAACCCAGATCCAGATGCTGAATTAACAATTCATGACATCATTTACCCTGAAGTATGTAAGTTGCCAGGATTGGATATTTTGCCTGGAGATATCGACTTATATGATGAATTTGTCGTTTCAGAAATGTTGCATAATCAATCTGTAGCTTTGGGAGAAAATTATTTTGAAACTATTTGGAACCGCTTTGAAAGAGTTTTAGTTAGGGATATTTTAAAACCTGTGCGTGGTGAATATGATTTTATTCTTTTAGATTGTGCCCCCGGTTACAATTTGATGACTCGTAGTGCCTTAGCCACAAGTAATTTCTACATTCTTCCCGCTAAACCAGAACCCTTATCTGTGGTGGGTATTCAATTACTGGAAAGACGCATTGCCCAATTAAGAGACAGTCATGAACATGAAGCAAAGATTAATATCCAAATTTTGGGTATTGTCTTTAGTATGTCCAGTGCTAATCTCTTAAATGGCAGATACTATAAACAGGTAATGCACCGTGTAGTGGAAGATTTTGGTGTTGATAAAATCTGTAAAGCACAAATTCCTGTTGATGTAAATGTTGCTAAAGCTGTTGATAGTTTTACCCCTGTTTCTTTACTGAGTCCTAACTCGGCAGGTTCTAAGGCATTTATGCAACTAACTCAGGAGTTGTTGCAGAAGTTGTAAAAGCATGGTGTGTGGGTGTATAGGTCTATAGTAAAAAACCTAATTCTTACTTCTGGTTTCTGTCACCTGTCACCAATCACCTTTTATAGTTGCATTGCTTTCAAAGTATTAACTAATTGATCAATATGTCCTCTTTCATGGGTTGCCATTAGTGATATTCTAATCCGACTGGTACTCACTGTGGGAGGACGAATTGCGGGAGCAAAAATTCCTGCTTCTTCAAGATGTTTTGCGGCTTTTAATGCTGTGGCTGCATCAGGTAATTGCAAACATAATATCGGTGATTCCGTAGGTACTAATTTTAAATTAGGTAAATGCTCTTTGATTAATTGTTTTAAATCATTTACATTCTGCCATAATTGCTGACGAAGTTCTGGTTCTTGTTGTACTATTTTCAAAGCTGCTAAGGCTGCGGCTGTGTCTGCTGGTGAAAGGGCAGTGGTGTAAATCCAACTGGGGGCGCGATTTCGCAAAAAGTCAATGAGGGAGTTGCTTCCGGCTATATATCCCCCTAAACTTCCCAAGGCTTTACTCAGTGTGCCAATTTGAATTAATTCTCTACCTGTACAACCGAAATGTTCTGCACAACCTGCACCAGTTTTACCGATGACTCCGGTGGCGTGTGCTTCATCAACTAACAGCATACAGCTAAATTCTTCAGCTATGTCTAATAATTCTGGTAAAGGACATAAATCACCATCCATGCTAAAGATGCTATCGGTGATTATTAAACAGCGACGATAATTTTGTCGTTCTTGATGGAGCTTTTCTGTTAATTGGGCTATGTCACAATGGGGATATTCAATTACTTTTGCACCGCTAAGAATTGCCCCGTTTTTTAAGCTGGAATGATTATATTGATCTGATAATATTAAGTCTCGCTTGCCAACTATGGCGGTAATTGCACCTAAGTTAGCTAAATATCCTGAACTAAATACTACTGCATCTTCCGTTTGTTTGGTAGATGAGAGCATTTGCTCTAATTCCCTGTGTAATTCTAGATGCCCACTGAGTAATCTAGAACCCGTGCTACCAGTTCCATTTTCTTGAATAGCTTTGATTGCAGCTTGTTTTAAGCGTTCATCTGCTGCTAATCCTAAGTAATCATTACTGGCAAAGTTAATCACCTCATACCCAGATAACATAACTTTTGCACCAGGACGATTGTGAATGGTTTTTACTGAACGATACCAGTCAGCCCGATGTATAGTTTCTAAAGATTCCTCTATCCAACCATAGGGGTTATTATTCATCACTCAGAACTGTATGTATTACGATTTCTACACTCCGGCTTCGGTACTGCTAAGATGTGCGATCGCTTGTTTAATCCAATCTTCCACATAGGCATCTTTGGGTAAACCAATATTTTCGCTAACTACGTGCAAGGCATGACTGACTTCATGGGCAGTATATCCCAAAGCAAAGAGTGTCATTTGCACTTCTTCCAGTATCCCTGGTGCTGGCCCACCTGTAGCCACGAAAAAGGCTGCTGATTTGCGCCATTCAATCAACTTGCTTTTCAGTTCTAAACAGATGCGTTCAGCGGTCTTTTTCCCCACACCAGGCGCTTGAATTAAAATTTGCGTATTAGCAGCAATAATCGCTTGAACTAACTCTGGTAATTCCAAAGTGTCCAAAAGTGTGATCGCTAAAGCTGCACCAATACCAGTCACACTTAATAAATGACGAAATAAATCCCGTTCCGCTGGTGAAGAAAAACCATAGAGTAAAGGCACTTCTTCTCGAACCTGGTAATGGGTAAAAATTTTTACCACATCTCCAGTAGTCGTTAATTGGTTGGCTAAACGTTGCGGAACTTGCAAATCGTAACCCAACCCGTTTACCTCTAAGGTCAAAATGACACGACTAGAGCTAATTGCTTGGATACAAGCGACGATACCTTTTAGATAGCTAATCATTAGACTTGTCCACAAAAGATAAAGAGCTTACTGTCAGAGCGTTACACGAACTATAACTGGGATGAAACACTAATTATGGCTGAAGGCAAAAATAAGGGTTTGGGGATGAAAATATCAAAATTATTAAAAGTTTTGAGAAACATAGCTTTCTAAAAAAGATAATCTAAAGGCTGATAATTCAAATATCATGACTTAGTATAAATGAATAATTTAGATCTAACCTAACTAATCCACATACTGCCATTATCACCGGATTATAACGATGTCCACCTAAAGGAAATCTATCAGTAGCCACTCGAAAAGTTTTGACTCTACATATGAGATGTTTAACACCAATTCTTCTTGATGATATTTTCTTCTTTTTGAATCTCTGAAAATTCAGCTTTTTTGGGCTTCTTATAAGGCGTAGTAATAAATTCTCCTCCTATATAAGCTTTGTCTCCGGAAGATCTTCCTTTGGCATCTAGGTTTTGGGGATTATTTCTAAATAGTGTAATCTTGCTTATCTTACCTAATTCTCCAATATAAATATCAACTGTATTTTCACCTCCTGGCAATACTCTAAATTGATTTCTTAGAGTGTGTATTTTCTCCTTGCCTGAATAATTTTTTTCTGCTCTTGATAGTTACCTGGTCTTTCTATAGCTTCTTCTGCACTATCTATTATTAATTCATACTTACTCAGTCCTTCCCATAATTATTGATACTTTCACTCATCTTTTTTTGCCTCTTATGTTTGGGAGACAGGTAAAATTTCCCTCAGAATTTCTACCCAATAATGAAATGTGTTATTTGGTTTTGTCCTCCATAGAGTCAAACAATAATCCTAGAATTTCAAATGTTGGCTTCTGTCTCAGGTCTACTAGGTATAGACATACTCCCTCCTTTGGGGTCATTTCTGCTTTACGTCCTCCTCCAGACGCTATTAACCTAATTTTTCTTTTTTCAGTTTCTGCTTGTTTCTCTAGATACCTTTTTTCTGCTAATGCTACTAATGTGATAAAGTCTTCATGCTTGATCGCAGTTAATCTTTCTGATTCCTAGGGGTATAATTCTATTCTTTCTAGGGGACTTGTCATTGTTGATATACACAGTTACATTTTTTCTGTTTATTTTCCCACAAAATTTCTTTTAAAGATAGGTCTATTCTAGGAAACCAAAATAATATAATCCTTCCATAATCCCTGCAGCATGAAAGTTTTGTGCGAGGTAACGATGTGCAGCAGGATTCTGCTTATGCCATTGGAGTAACTCTGGACGAGCATTCCCGACAATGATTCCCCTTTCGTTACCTACAGCGAATAAAGCAATATCATTACCTGAATCGCCACATACAACTGTTTGCTCGGCTGCAAATTTCCACTTGCGACGTAGAAACTGCATTGCTTGACCTTTATCGCTGGTAAGAGGTACAATGTCAAGGTCTATACCGCTACTATAAATTAACTTTATATTTAAGTTACGAGTTTCTAACTCTGCCTGAAGTTGTGGAAGTATGCTCAGAGCTTCTTCTTTGACGAAAAAACTCACCTTGAAAGGACGCTGTTCTGAGTCCGGTTGTAAATTTAATTCAGGAAATTTCTTTGTTACAGATAATATTTCAGCGCGCTGCCATCCAGGTGAGAGAATGCTGTCCCATTCTGGATCAGTGTTTGAACTACCATCAAGATAGATTTCCGTTCCCACAGAGAGAACAAGTGCATCTGGTGAAAAAAATCTTTTTTCCTGTTGCAGTTCTTTATAAAGAGTAGGTGATCGCCCAGTGGAGTAAACTATCTTTGTAGCATGTTGTTGACGATGATGTTGGAGGCGATCACTCAATTCTATCAGTGCTTTGTCATCATCTGTAACGGTATGATCTATAAAAGTATGATCCAAATCAGTCACGAATAAAAATTTCACAGCATACTCCTTTTCAAGCAGCAAAAATCAGGTCGGGTTAGCGACAGTGGAAAGTAACAATAAGCATCTATTAAGTTAGCATCCAGCAGATAGTTCTCAATACAAGCACCATGAGTAAGAAAAGTACGATTTCCTAGTTTTAGCAATGTAATATTTAGTCATAGGTTTAACATCAAAATCACGATTACGGAAAACAATATATCGTTGATGGTTAGCTTGATTATTCCAGAAATAGCCTTTAGCAAATAGTGAAGAATTAAATTTTACAGCTACAGGAACAATTGTAAAAATTTTGGAAAGATTTTCAACTACTTTATTGAAATGACTTAGATATTATAAATAAATTGTATCAGATTCTTTACATTATCATCGTGAACTTTTCTCCCTAGAAGTCCAGAAGTTAGGAAGAGATAGCCTTTTCCAAGGATAAGCAGTTTTATTAGGAATATTCTGGGCATTAACTTAACGGCATGGCGTGTAAATGCAATTCTCTTTGATCAAATGGCGTAAGATAACATTTAAACCATTGACTTGCTAATCTGGCTACTTCTTCCATTGCTCCCGGTTCGGTAAACTTGTGACTTGCTCCAGGAATAATCTCTAATTGCTTATGCTGGGTGGAAATTTCTGTCACTGCATCCTCATTCATAGCAATTATCGAACAATCATTACCACCGACAATTAGCAAAGTAGGAGTCTGTAGAGAGGAAAGGTTTTCACTAGCTAAATCAGTATACCCACTACGGCAAACTATCGCTCCCACATTCATGGGAAAAGCTAATGCAGCTAAAAATGCTGCACAACTACCTCTCTCAACACCAAAGTAACCGACTTTTAGATGACGGGTAATGTGGTTTTCAAACAACCATTGTGTAATACTAATTAACCTGGAAGCAAGGAAGTTAATATCACAACTAAAATGCTGGGTACGTTGGTCAATCGCTTCTTCTTCTTCAGTCAGTAAATCAATTAACATAGTTGCTAGTCCTTCCTGCTGACGCAACAAATGGGCTAAATAATGGTTACGGTTACTATAGCGGCTACTACCACTACAATGAGCAAATACAACAATTCCCTGGGCTTGGGGCGGTATAATCAATTCTCCTTTTAGTCGCACGAATCCTAGGTCAATGGTAACTATTTGCTCTAAAACATTCCATGATTCTTTAGTATTCATTGGTTTATCCTTTTAAGAAATAAGGGTGTAAGGGTGTAAGGGTGTAAGGGTGTAGGGGCAAGCTAAAATCTAAAATGGCCTAAAAGTTCGCGTACTTCTTCATCAGTGGTTTGGGAAAAGTCTTCATACCAGACTCCAATAGCAGACATTAGTTCTGGGGTTTGTAAGCATACTATTTCATCTACTTCTGAGTGCAATTCTTTGTAAGTGCTTCTTGGTGCAACTGGAACTGCTACAACAATGCTTGCAGGCTGTTGTTGTTTAAGAAGGGCAATAGCAGCACCTATGGTTGAGCCAGTGGCAATACCGTCATCTATCAAGATTATTGTTTGATTTTTGACATTTATGGGTGGTGCATCACCCCGATAAGTGCGATCGCGTCGCTGTAATTCTTGCAATTCTTCAGCTGCAACTCCCTGAATGATCTCTTTCTTTATTCCCAAAGTATTTATGACATCGTTATTTAGTACCTCTATTCCCCCAGAGGCTATAGCCCCCATGGCCAATTCTTTATGTCCAGGTAAACCAAGCTTTCTAACTATACAGACATCCAAAGGTGCATTTAAGGCTGTGGCTACTTCAAAAGCCACCGGCACACCCCCACGAGGTAAAGCTAATACTAGTAAGTTTTCTCGGTTAGTATAGGCTGTCAGATGTTGTGCTAATATCTGTCCTGCTTCAGTGCGGTTACGAAATCTGCTCACCATCGCTATCACCTTCTTTACTAATTGGGGATTTTAGATTTCAGGTTTGGAATTACTTACCATTTGAGATGCGCAGAAAATACTTATTTCTCTATATAAATGCTGGTGATTTTTTCCTATTGCCGCTAACATTGGCCTCTATATCTTGGCCTCTACTTCTAGAGTAGCTCTGATTCACAACTGCATTCAGATTTATGGCCAAAGCTTAGAATAAAATTACAATTCTCAAAAAATTCGATTAATATGGCGAATATAGTTCAGTCCATTCCATATAGAAACTACTATAGGTAATAGATCTTAATTATTTCTTAAGGAAGAATAGTTATGTTTCACAAAATTTTAGTGGCTTTAGACAACTCCCAAGTGAGTGAGTACATTTTTGAACAAGCCTTGTTTTTAACACAACAAAATAACGCAGAAATGATGTTGCTTCACGTTTTATCTCCCTTAGAAGATCCTTATATCAACCCTATATTTTTGCAACCAGAAACAATCTATCCATCTTTGCATACTGACACCATTAATCAATATATGCAAGCTTGGGATAAACTCAAGCAAGAAAGACTAGATTGGATGCGCTCGCTCGCTCAAACAGCATCAAATACAGGTATCAAAACTGAATTTACCCAAAGTATAGGTGATGCAGGCCGCATCATCTCTGAATTAGCTGTAAATTGGGAAGCTGACTTAATTATAGTCGGTCGTAGGGGACGTTCTGGCATCAGTGAACTTTTCTTAGGTAGTGTCAGCAATTACGTTTTGCATCATGCTCATTGTTCCGTTCTCACTTTGCAAGGCTTAATTCCCGTTACCATACCAAACAACCACAGCACACAAGTAACTAGTAACTGAAAATCTCACAATCTTTTAATATTTAATAACAAACAGATTCAGCCAGTTCGAATTTTAGCCTTTTGCTTGCAGAAAGGCTAAAATAAGGATTAAGTCTTGGTTTTAACCTCAATATCAACGACTGCTTTACTAAAATTGTGTTATTAACTCTCGTCCGTTACTTTAATTTAAGATATGGCGCAGTCCAAATGAGTTAAGTTTATTTGCAACCAATGAATTTCTGTAAATAAGTTCTGGCTAAGTTTATTACTACGGTTATTAAGTTACCACAGACTATACTAGTATCAGAAATTTATCAAATACATCCAAAATTTAAAATCTAGAGGTATCAATGAGTTTTACTAATCTTAGCAAAAAAACAAACGAATATAAAGAACTTAAAGAAAAACCACTTTGGCAAGGGCCACCCACCATAAAAACTACTACCAAAGCTCGAGAAATCAAGCCCCAAGAGACTAGCAACGACATGAACATTGGAGATGATATCAATCGCGGTCGAGTCGCAATTTTTATTGATGGCTTAAACCTCTTTCATGCTGCTTTGCAACTAGGCATTGAAATCGACTATGTGAAACTGCTTTGTCGTTTAACGCAAAGTTCTCGTCTGTTGCGTGCTTTCTTTTATACTGGAGTCGATGCCAGTAAAGAGAAACAACAAGGGTTTCTGTTATGGATGCGTCGCAATGGTTATCGTGTAGTTACAAAAGATATACTTGCAGTTGCAGAAAATGGCAAAAAACCCAATCTGAATGTAGAAATCGCCATTGATATGATTACTTTAGCGCCTTACTATGATACTGCTGTTTTAGTCAGCGGAGATGGAGATTTAGCTTATGCTGTCAATGCTGTTAGCAGCTTGGGATCTAGGGTAGAAGTAATCGGTTTGCAAACAATGACGAGCGATACTCTGATTAATGTGGCTGATTACTTCATAGATTTTGACAGCATTAAACAACATATTCAAAAGGATTCTCATGTAGGTTACAGTTATCGTACTTCCTCCAGTTCTCAGCTTTAAAATTCCATGGCGGCAGGCAGTAATTTGACCCTTCGACAAGCTCAGAACATCGTAGGCTCACCAACCAGGAAAGAGCAATTAATTACCAATGACTAATCACCAAAGCAATAGAGAAAGCAATAAATGTAGCATTTTATTTGCCACTTATCTGTGATGTGTGCTATCTCAATGTGAGAATAGTTAATTAAAATTTCTAGGTATAATTAGTATGCTTATTATTTGGGTATTATATTTCAGTAATAATCCTGTTTAAAGTGTTTTTAGTATGCGATTAATATTGATTTTAGTGAGAAATGTTGTATAGTTAGCATCAAAGTGATTAAAAAACAAAGTCTATTTGCAAACTTATGCATCTCCACTGCTCAAAATATACTAATAACCTTAATACAGAAATTTTCGCTGGATCTCACACAATCTAAGGAGTAGAACAAGTGAATCAGATACAATTGACTTTAGTGATTAGTTATCTGTTAATGACTTGTTATTTTTTTACCAATTGGTTACGGTTTTGCCTGCGTCATCCAGCATCTACTGCGGAAGATAAATTTTTATCTTTTGTTATGTCCTTAATAACTACTATTTTCTGGCCTTTAATTATTCCTATATCTTGCTTCAAAATCCTGAAAGATCGCAAATTGGATTTGATTACAGCGATTCCTGTACTGTTGGCAATGTTTGCAGTTACTATTTCCTATTGTCTCAGTTTATAGGGAACAGGGAACAGGGAACAGGGAAGAAAAATTAATTTCTTCTTCCTGAACTCCTGAATTACTATCTCTATGACTGATTTTGGTCTTGAGTGGGAAAAGTACCAGTTTTAACAGATAGATTCATACTGCTGCCATTACGACGTATGTCTAGGCGCAAATCTGCTCCAACTTGAGTTTTTTCCACTGCTCTTTGTATATCAGCTGGATCTGTAACTGTTTGATTATTCACCATTTGGACAACATCTCCTGCGCGTAGTCCCGCTTTAGCCGCTGGTGAATTAGCCATCACTTTGACTATCAACACACCATTATTTTCATTGACAGTTAAACCACTGTTGGGATCTGAGTTAATGCGTTCCTTCAACTCAGGTGTTAAAGGTACCATTTGAATTCCCAAATATGGATGTTGAGCTTTACCTGTTGTGATCAGTTGATTAGAAATCCGTTGTGCTGTGTTGATGGGAATGGAAAATCCCAAGCCTTGCGCTCCTTGAATAATAGCTGTATTCATACCAACCACTTCCCCTCGCGCATTCAGCAAAGGACCACCTGAGTTACCAGGGTTGATTGCTGCGTCGGTTTGAATAAATTCAACTCGCTTATCGGGAACACCAACTTGATTGCTAGATCGTCCGGTGGCGCTGATAATACCTGTAGTTACTGTATTATCTAAACCAAGGGGATTACCAATTGCGATGGCCCATTGTCCCGGTTGTAATTGGTCAGAATTACCCAAAGTCACTGTTGGTAAATTATTCGCCTGAATTTTCACCACCGCCACATCAGTTAATTCATCTTTCCCTACCACTTTACCTTGAAAAGTGCGTCCATCTTTAAGGGTGACACTCACAGTATCCGCGCCATTAACCACATGAGCATTGGTAATAATTCGACCATCAGCACTGAGAATAAAACCTGAACCAGTACCCCTTTCTACCCGATTTCTCCCCTGAGATGGTAGTTGTGACCCAAAAAAGTGGCGAAAAAATGGGTCATTAAATTCTTCCGGTAACTTGCTTTGAACAGTGCGGGAGGAATTAATTCGCACCACCGCAGGCCCAACTTTTTGGACAACCTGAGTAATAAAATTAGGATCAGTATTTGCTGGTAACGGGGGAGCCGCATTGACTCGACTCACTGCTAGTTTTGATGCAGTGTCAGATACCTGCTGTTGGGTTCCAGCTAAATACCCACCTGCTAAGGTCATCCCTGATCCTAGTAATACCAAAGATAAAGAGGCCGCTGCTTTTTTCCAAGGTGCATTATCATGGCTTTTTGGTAAAAGGTTATCTTGGTCTTTTTTTTGGTTTGACATTTGCTTTCTGGAAGGATATTTAGAGCTATTACTAATGTAGATATTTTTTTTTGATACTTTTGTTGCGAAAGTGTAATTTTATTTTAATATTAACTAGTCTCTTTTTAAGAGACACCCACCCAATAAATTTTTCCAATAAAGCCTATTTGGGTCCAAAAGGATCTTGATAAAACACTTTCAGCCTTAACTTGTCACCAATGTGATGTAGCCTGCCTTCTACGGAGTAAGTATCGCAGTGAACCATCTCAGATTAATCGCTCAAACCCTAGATTCTAGAGCCTCCGGCACGCTTCGCGTTCACGCAGTATCCCCAAGGAATACAGAATGACAAATTAATTATATATTTTCCAACTTTTCAAAAACCCTCTTAGAAAGGATTACTATTTTTGGGTAACAAAGTAAACGAATCACAAAATCCAGTAATACTCTTGGTTAAATATTATTTTTGCTTATTTTTAGTAGTTTCGGCACTGACTTGATATAATCATGACCATTGCTGTAAGGAATCTGCTAAACGAGTGATCAACTCTTGTATTGAGGGTAAATCCTCTGGGTGGATCAAGTCAAATAAGGTATTTGCATCTTGTTGAATGGTTACTGGTTCTACTTCAAAAAGTTCTCGACTGTGATCGCTAATAGACCTCTTGCAGAATTAATTTTATGTTATAATCGCGGCCCGTATTTGTTTTACCCAAAAGCTTAGAGTTACACGGTTATGTTTGAATTAGCGCTCGTAAAGAACACCAAAAATACATAAAATCTCAAAGTATCTATCATACCATAGAAACAGTTTCACAAGAGGTATAATATATATATATACAAATTCATGGGAGGCGTCAGGATAAGGAATATATTGATACATTACTCCAGGAAAATTAAGATTACGGAAGCGTTCTTTGCTTTATTGCAGTTCTGCCGTGCGTTAGGTGTCCCCATCCTGCGGCTTCTTGCCCTGTCAATCGAGCATTTTCACACCACTGAATTCATTTTTGAGAGGACGAATAGAAAAGTCTATGGTGGCGATTTGATTTCCTGCACCCAAATGTACTTCGTAGCGAATAAATTCACCTTGGGCTGCACGTGCGATAGCTGGTCTTAAGCTGTCCTGAGTTGACTGGGAAATTTTCCACCAATAGGTTTCCCAGAATGGTCTATTTACCACATCCTCCAGTTGCAGTCCACCAAAAGTTAAAGCTGTCTGGTTGGCCTCCAGTACAATTCCTTCGATTGTCAGCAGTCCGGTAAGTTGAAAAGAGTTATCGAGAATTGCTCGGAATGTTCCTTCACTAGCTTGCAGTTCATCTGTTCGTTTTTGAACTTTCTGCTCTAGAGATGTATTGAGAGTTTGCAGATTTTGATAAAGTTCTGCCTGTTGGATGGCTAAAGCCAGCTGCACAGAAAGTTACTGGAGTAAATAGACCTATCAGGAAAATTAACTTGGTGTGAAAAAAATGGTAGAAGGGAATTTTG
>ERZ1034427.192-NODE-192-length-12862-cov-2.879363_pt1 | contig 12862 bp, 6 predicted proteins | sample MGYA00520607_ERZ1034427 | MGnify/ENA primary metagenome ERZ1034427 (study PRJEB33736, sample SAMEA104288489) | Azolla caroliniana | place: Brazil | collected 1987 | study: EMG produced TPA metagenomics assembly of the PRJEB19522 data set (Is there foul play in the... | reverse complement strand
ACGCCATGCCGGCCCAGCTCCAGGCCGCGCTCGCGCGTCAAGGCGCGACGGTCGTGGTCCGGGCGGCCGGCGTGTCCGGCGACACCACGGGCGGCGGACTGGCGCGCGTCGGCTTCAGCGTCGCGGACGACACCAAGGTCTGCGTCGTGGCCCTGGGCGGAAACGATCTCCTGCAGGGCGTGGATCCGGCGCTGACCAAGGCCAATCTGCGAGGCGTGCTGGCGAAATTGAAGGCGCGGGGGATCCGAGCGGTGCTGGTGGGCGTCGCCGCGCCGCCGGCCATCGGGGCGGCCTACGCTCGCGATTTCAACGCGATCTATTCCAGCCTGGCTCGCGAATTCGGCGTGCCGCTCTACGCGAACATCCTGGCCGGCGTGAGCGGCGATCCAAAGCTGCTGCAGAGGGACGGCATTCACCCCAACGCGATCGGCGCCAAGAGGATTGCGGAGTCGCTCGCGCCGATCGTAGCCAAGGCCCTGAGGGCCTGAGGCGGACTAGCCGCGGTCGCTTTCGGCGCGGCGCGAGGCGCCCAGGCGTCGGTTTGCTGCTTGGGTTGGCATAAAGCGGCGTGGCGAGGCTGGTCGCGGTCCTTTGGGGTTGTCGTCCGCGGCGACGAGGCCAAGCATCCGAGCGTCGAGCTGTCGACCGCGAGGGGCCGTGACGCAAAGCCGCGCAGAGATCATCGCTTTCGTGGGGGGGCGGATTCTTCCGCATGAAGCCGACGTCCGCGCATGGCTCCTGCGATCCGGCGGTTCGCCCGCCGATGTCGACGACGTCATCCAGGAGACCTATTGCCGTCTGGCCGCGCTGGAGAATACGGCTCACATCATCAACGGCCGCGGTTATTTTTTCCGAATGGCCCGCAACATCTCGATCGAGAAAATTCGCCGGGCGCGTATCGTTCGTATCGATTGCATAACGGAAATCGACGCGCTGAACGTCGTAGATGATGAGCCGTCTCCAGAACGCGTGGTCGCCAGCCGTCGCGAGTTGCACCGAGTGCGGCGTATGATCGAGGACTTGCCCGAGCGATGCCGACAGATCTTCACCCTGCGCCGGATACACGGGCTTTCGCAGAAAGAGATCGCCGCGCGGCTGGGAGTCACCGAGAACGTCGTCGAGACCCAGGCGGCGAGGGGGTTGCGTTTAATTCTGCGCGCCTTATCGGAAGCGACGGCCCAAGATCATTCGGTGAGCGACAAGACTCATGAGCCCTTCCGCAAGCGAGATCGATGACGAGGCGGCCCTGTGGGCCGTGCGTATCGATGCTCGCGGTTTGGACGGGGTGGAGGATCCGGAACTCCAGGCCTGGCTGGCCGGCGACCATCGTCGCGCCGGCGCGCTGCTGAGGGCGCAGGCCGCCATCAGTTTCCTGGATCGCGGCCGGGCCCTGGCCGGCTCCGTACCGGCCGTGGAGGGGCGAGGTCCTAGCCGCCGCGCCTTGATCGCGGCCGGCGGCGCGGCGGCCGCGATGGTCGGCGGCGTGGGTCTATGGACTCTGCGTCCTCGGAGACTGGACACTGGTCTGGGCGAGATCCGACGCGTGCCGTTGGCCGATGGCTCCATGGTGGCGATCAACACCAGCTCCGCCTTGGAAGTGGATATCAAGGCCAGGGCGCGGGATATCGTCCTGAAGCAGGGCGAAGCCTGGTTCCAGGTCGCCAAGGATGCGAAGCGACCCTTCGTTGTCTCCGCGGGTCCTGTCCGGGTGCGCGCGGTGGGGACGGCGTTTTCCGTTCGCCGGAGCGAGCGAGGAGACCCGCGCGTGGACGTGATGGTCACCGAGGGCGTCGTCGAGGCGTGGGTCGAGGGCGTGGACGCGCCGCCTCACCGCCTATCGGCGGGCGACATGATCGTGCTGGCCAGCGCGGCTCCGACACCGGTGACCGAGTCGCCTTCCGAGATTGAACGCAGCCTTGCCTGGCGCAACGGCGAGATCAGCCTCGATGGGGAAAGCCTCGAGGAAGCGGCCAGGCTCTTTAATCGATACAATAGCCGCCAGATCGTCATCCAGGATCCCGATCTGGCCAAGGAGCGTTTCGTTGGGCTGTTTCAGACCAACGCGCCCGAAAGTTTCGCCGCGGCCGTGGCGGCGACCTTGGGCGCCGATGTCGACACCGACGCCCGGACGATCCGCATCGGCCGCGCTCGCGCGTCTTAAAGCGGTCGCCCCTCAAGCATCGGAAACGGGCGCCTCAGGACAAGACCGCGTAAAAAGCGGGCGTGTTAAGCGGTGTCCGGAGTAATCGCGCCAAATCCCGCCGGAAAACGGAACCGCATTCCTCGTCTTGTCAGAAGGCCGCGTTTGGCGGGCTTCGCAACGATGGGGGATAGTCGATGCGTAACCGGACGAACCGTTCCAGCCGACGAACGCTGCTTTGCGCCGCCTCGGCGTTCTGGGCGCTGGCCGGCGGGGCCGCTCTGGCTCAAGCTCTACCATTCAAAATTGAAGCTCAGCCGGCGTCCGAGGGCATCAGGCAATTCGCGCGCCAAGCTGGCGTGCAGATCCTGGTGCGGTCCGACGCGGCGCAGGGCAAGCGCACAGCGCCGGTTCGCGGCGTCCTTCCGCTCGACCAGGCTCTCGATCGTCTGCTCGCAGGCTCCGATCTGACCGTCGTCTCGAACGATGGCAAAACCATTATCCTGGAGCCGCCTCGCTCAGGGCTGATCCGGACGCGCTGGGCCGCCGTCGCGGCGGCGCTCGCGCCCGTCGCCGATCCGGTTCCGCCCGTGCCGGAAACGCCAAGTCTCATCGAGGAAGTCATTGTCACCGGCACGCGTTCGACGTCTCGCACCGTGACCGAAAGCATGGCGCCGATCGACGTGATCTCGGCGGCCGAGCTGACCAAGAGCGGGAAGCAGTCGACGCGTGACCTGATCTCGACCCTGGTGCCGTCGGCCAACACCTCCAACAGCGGCGCCGGCGCCAGCTTCGCGATCAAGACCGTGTCGCTGCGCGGTCTGTCGGCCGACCAGACCCTGGTGCTGGTCAACGGCAAGCGCCGGCACAACACCGCCATCCTGTTCGTCAACGGCACGACCCAGAATGGCCAGTCGCCGCCCGACCTCGACCTGATCCCCTCGAGCTCGATCGAGCGCATCGAGGTCCTGCGCGACGGCGCCTCGGCCCAGTACGGCTCGGACGCCCTGGCCGGCGTCATCAATGTCATCCTCAAGAAGAGCCCCGAGGGCGGCTCGATGACGGCGCTCTACGGCAAGACCGCCGAGGGCGATGGCGAAACGGGGCAGTTCGCCGGCAACCTGGGCATGCGCCTCGGCGAGAGCGGCTATCTCAACCTGACGGCCGATGTGCGCCTTACCGACCCGACCGATCGGGGCGACAAGACGCTGAACACGACGGTAATGTATTTCCCGCTGAACGCCGCCGGTCAGCCGGTCAGGGTCGGGACCGCCGGCGCGACGCCGGACCCGCGCGAAGTCACCGCCAATCGCCATACCAGCCACCCCGGTTCGCCGCAGGTGCAACTGTTCTCGCTGGGCTACAGCGCTGGCTCGCCGCTGAACGACAAGATCGACCTCTATTCGTTCGGCACCTTCTCGAGCCGGAACACGGCGGCTTGGCTGACCTTCCGCAACCCGAACGCCAGCAACAACAACGTCGCCGTCTATCCCGACGGCTATACGCCGCGCCTGTTCTTGAAGGATCGCGACTTCCAGGTGGCGGCCGGCGCCAAGGGTCTTGGCCTCCTGGGCTTCGACTGGGACCTCTCGACGACCTTCAGCCGCGACGACGTGGACTACTACGAGAACTCGCTGAACGCGTCGCTTGGCCCGTCCAGTCCCAGCTACTTCTATCTGGGAACGCTGAAGTTCCAGGAGTGGACCTCCAACCTCGACCTGACCCGCGAGGTCGACACCGGCGTCTTCTCGCGACCGCTCTTCCTGGCCTTGGGCGCCGAGTATCGCGACGACAAGTTCGAGATCGTCGCTGGCGAGCCGGCCTCGTACATCAATGGCGGCTATGTGGCTCCGGCGGGCAGTCCGCAAGCGGGCGTCGTGTTCGCTGGCGGCTCGCAAGGGGTGACGGGTTTCCCGCCGTTCTCCGCCGGGTCGTTCTCGCGCGACAACATCTCGGCCTATTTGAACGTCGAGCAGAAGGTGACCGACCAGCTCGAATTCGCCCTGGCCGGGCGCTTCGAGCACTATTCGGACTTCGGCGACGCCAAGACCTTCAAGCTCTCCAGCCGCTATGAGATCCTGCCGCATCTGGCGCTCCGTGGCACCGCCAGCACGGGCTTCCGCGCGCCCTCCCTGCAGCAGCAGCACTACGCCTCGTCCAGCACCATCGGCGTGATCGTGCCGCCGGCGACGACGACCCAGCTCTATCCGGTGCAGTTGCTGCCGCCGGACAACCCGGCCGCCATCGCGCTGGGCGCCAAACCGCTGCGTCCGGAGAAGTCGGTGAACTATTCGGTTGGCGTGGTGGCCCAGCCGCTGCCGCGCATGAACGTCACGCTCGACGTTTATCAGATCAAGATCGACAACCGCATCCTGCAGAGCGGCACGCTTGGTCCCAACGCCGCGGTCAGCACCGCCCTCGCCAGTCAAGGGCTGAACCCGCAGCAGGCCGCGTTCTACTACGGCAACTTCGCCGACACCAAGACGCGCGGGATCGACCTGGTTGTCGACTACAAGACCGACCTGGGCGACTTCGGCGCGGTCCGTTGGACGTTCTCCGCCAACCACACCAAGAACAAGTTCACGCGCGTGGTCCAGCCGCCGCCGGCCCTGGCTGCGGCGGGCATCGTCTATATCGATCGGGTGAAGATCGGCGATCTCACGGTCGGCACGCCCAAGGAGAAGTACATCCTGGGCGCGGACTGGACGCTTGGGAAGTTCGACACCAACCTGCGGCTGACCCGCTATGGCGAGGTCATCCAGCGCACCTCGCTCGCGGCCAATGACGAGACGGTGTCACCCAAGCTGATCGTCGACCTCGATCTCAGCTATGCGGCCACCAAGGCCATCACAGTCAGCGTCGGGGCCAACAATCTGCTCGACGCCTATCCAGATAGCGTCCGCGCCGCCAATCGGGGCACGCCCGCCTTCGCTTACTACAATCAGTACGCCCCCTACGGGATCAGCGGCGGCTTCTACTACGCCCGCATCGCCGCCCGGTTCTAGGATTGCCTCCAGCCGGTCCGGCAGCCCCCGGACCGGCTCTTTTTCGCGAGTTGACGATGACCCAAAGCTCGAAGCGCGGCGTCAGCCGCCGGCGACTGTTCTCGCTCGGCGGCGGCGCCATCGCCGTCTCCAGCGCCGCCGCTCTGACGCCGGGGGCCAAGGCCGCCGATCAGCCTCTCGCCGCGGACACTCGGCAGGTCACCGCGACCGAAGGCACCAACATCTGCGCGGTCGTCTCGCCGGACGGCAAGACGGTGGCGTTCGACGTCTACGCCATGCTGTGGCTGGTCCCAATCGAGGGCGGCCCCGCCAAGCGTCTCACGGACGAAATCTACGAGATCGCCCAGCCCGACTGGTCGCCGGACGGCAAGAGCATCGCGTTCCAGTCCTACCGCGACGGCAACTTCCACGTCTGGACGATCGGCGCCGATGGGCGCGGCCTGAAGCAATTGACCAAGGGCGTCTTCGACTGTCGCGAGCCGCGCTGGTCGCCGGACGGCAAGACCATCGCCTTCTCCAGCGACCGGGGCGGGCGCTATGGCGTGCATCTGCTGGATGTCGCCAATGGGACGATCACCGCGTTCAGCACCGGTCCCGGCGATGAGTTCGAGCCTTCCTGGTCGCCGGACGGCAAGAGCATCGCTTTCACCGTCGACAAGGTCCGCATCGACGTCCAGACCTTGGATGGCGCGCGCCGAACGGTGGCCAAGGTCAAGGCGTCCGCCGACCGTTTCAACGCCGCCTCGCTGGCCAGCCCCGCCTTCACGCCGGACGGCCGGGACGTGGTCTTCACCGCGATCGAGAACGGCAAGGCCGAGTTGCGCAGCGCCGCCGGGATCGTGGTCTCGGGAGAGGACGTGTTCCCATTCCGCCCCTCGTGGCTAGCGGACGGCGGGATGCTCTACACAGCGGACGGCAAGATCCGGCTTCGCAAGCCCGGCGCCGATGCGGGCGTGGTGGCTTTCGCCGCCAGTGTTCCTGTTTTCACACCCCGCTACGTGAAGAAGAGCCGCGACTTCCTGTCCGCCAAGACGCGGCCCGTGGTGGGCGTCGGCAGTCCGGCCTTGTCGCCGGATGGGCGGCGGATCGTGTTTCGCGCGCTGAACGATCTCTATCTGCTCGACATAGGCGCCGGGCCCGCCAAGGCTCTGATCAAGGACACGTTCTACAAGGTCGATCCAGCTTGGTCGCCGGATGGCAAGACCCTGGCCTATTCGACCGATAAGGGCGGCGCGCTCGACATCTGGCTGCGCGACATGACCACCGGAGCTAGTCGCCAACTTACACATTTCGACGGCGCGGCGGTGTCCAGCGCCTGGTCGCGCGACGGCAAGTCGATCGCCTTCCTTAGCCAGAACGGCGGGCTCTTCGTCGCCGAGGTCGCCACGGGCGAGACGCGTCGGATCTACGGCGACCTTTGGGAGCCGGGCAAGCCGACCTGGGGGCCTGGCGACAAGACGATCGCCTACGCCGCCTTCAAGCCTTACTCCGCCCGCTTCCGGGAAGGTCTCAGCGAGATTCTCACCGTCGATGTCGCGAGCGGGAAGGGGACTTACGAACCGATCCTACCGGATCGCTCCCTGGGCACCCGCGGCGACGATGGCCCCGTCTGGTCGCCGGATGGCGCGAGCCTGGCCTATGTCTTCGCCAGCCGCCTGCATGTCTCGCCCGTGGACGGAGCGGGCAAGCTTCTGGGACCGCCCAAGGCCTTGAACGACGAGGTCACCGACGCGGTCAGTTGGAGCGGCGATGGCGGGAGCTTGATCTACGTCTCGGCTGGGCAACTCCGGCTAATCTCCTCGGCCGGCGGCGCGCCTCGGACCGTCCCGCACGGTCTGACGTGGTCCAGCGTTCGCCCGAAGGAGCGGATGGTCGTGCGCGCCGCCAGGCTCTGGGACGGCAAGTCGCCAGAGGCGCGCGAGGACGTCGACGTGCTGATTTCGGGCGGCCGCGTCGCCGGGATTTCGCCGCGTGGCGAGGTCGCCAGCGACGTGAAGGTGATCGAAGCGCCGACAGGCACGGTCATGCCCGGTCTGATCGACATGCACACCCACCGCCAGATGCAGGGCTACGGCTATGGCGATCGGGAAGGGCGGCTCTGGTTGTCGCTGGGGATCACCACCACCCGCTCGCCGGGCGGTCCCGCCTATCACACGGTCGAGGACCAGGAGGCGATCGAGTCCGGGAAGCGGATCGGGCCTCGCTACTACGCCACCGGCGAGGCGATCGATGGATCGCGGATCTTCTACAACTTCATGCGCCCGGTGACCGAGCCTGGCCAGATGGCGCTGGAGATGCGGCGGGCCGAGGCGCTGTCCTACGACCTGATCAAGACCTATGTGCGCCTATCCGGCGAGCGCCAGAAGGAGGTCATCGCCTGGGCCCACGCCAAGGGTCTGCCCCTGACCTCGCACTACCACTATCCGGCCCTGGGTCTGGGCATGGACGGCATGGAGCACCTTGGCGCGACCAGCCGCACGGGCTACTCCCGCACCGTCAGCGCGCTGGGCAACATCTATCAGGACGTCAACGCCGCCTTTGTGGCCAGCAAGGCCGCGAGGACGCCAACCCTGTTCACCTCGACCGCCCTGTTTGGCGACGACCGCTCCCTGGTCGATGACCCGCGCGTGAAGGCGCTCTATCCGCCGTGGGAATATGCTCGCCTGCTGGAGCGGGCCAAACAGATGGCGTCCATGGATCGATCCGTGATCCTGGCGTCTCTGTCGCGCAACGTCGCCGAGGTGGCGCGGACGGTTCGCGCGGGCGGTCGGATCACGACCGGCACGGACTCGCCGATCGATTTCAACGCGGTCAGCCTGCACATGAACCTACGAGCCATGGTGCGCTTTGGCATGACGCCCTACGAGGCCTTGGTGACGGCGACCAGCGCCTCGGGGGCGTATCTGGACGAGCCGCTCGGCGTCATCACGCCAGGCGCCTACGCCGATCTGGTGCTGGTCGATGGCGATCCGCTGTCGCGCATCGAGGACGCGGCCAAGGTGTCCAAGGTGATCAAGCACGGGACGGTCTACACGACCGCTGACCTGATCGGACCTTTCGCGGGCGCGGTTCAGCAGGCGAGCCTGGGCGGGGCGCGGCGGTTCGTTTGCGAGGCGTCGCCCGAATACTGGTGGCACGAACCGGACTTCCTGGCTCACGCCAAGGCGTCTTGTTGCGACGGCGCGTGCGGTTTCACCCCCACCGCGGGTCTTTGGGCCTAGTCCTGATGGACCGCCTGGAAGCCGCCGGCCTAGAGGGCGTATTCCCCGCCTTGCTCCAGGATGATGAAGTTGAAGAAGCCAAGGTCTTGAAGCTGCCGGCGCACGGCCGCGCGGCTGGATCGTGACGTTCCCGAGGGCTTGATGTGGGTGACGAGTATCGGGAGGGCCTTCATGCGCGCGTCGTCTCCGACCATGCCGCGCAGGGCCTGAAGCTCCTTGCCGAGCCAGGATGGCGTGAGGTGCCCATAGAGGCGGGCGTCGGGAACAGGGTCGGGGTAGGAGGCCTCGATCAGGATGCCGCGCAGCCGTCCTTCCCGCGCCATAGGAGCCACGGCGCGCCAGAGTTCGTTCAGGCGCGTGGCCCCCTCGACCGCGTCGGGACCCGTGTCGCCCAGGCACAGCAGGGCGTCTTGGCCACTCCGCAGCAGAAACGCCGTCGACGGCGAACCGGCGTGTGAAAGCGGATAGGCCGTGACGGTCATCGCCGTCCCCGGGATTGGCGTGGGCAGCCCGGCCTCCAGGTCGCGGTAGTGATACTGAGCCAGGCGAGGGGAAGCGCCGCGATCGCCCATGTTGGGCCAGACGCTCCAGTTGAAATAGTGGTCCGCGAGCGCCTGGTTCACCGGCGCCAGCGCCATGATGTCCTTTTTCGTGTCGTTCGGGGAAGCAAGGACGAGACCCGCGACATGGTCGAGATGGGCGTGGGTGATCAGGTAGGCGCTGATCGAGGTCATGACCTCTTCGCGCGAAGCGGCGTTGGGGTAGCGGCCGCGGCGGCGAGCTTGCTCGATGCCGGCGGCGAGTGTTCCGACATCGCACATCACGCCCGACGACGCCCCATGAGCCTTGATATGATAGGCGCTTGTCGGCTCTTCGACGCCGCCGTTGACGCCCAGGGCCACGAGATCGAAGGCGGGCGGGGAGGGCGCCGCTCCCGTCAGGAGGAGAAGCGCCGGAAGCAGGGCGCGGAGATTAGCTCGATATCTCATTCGGCTACTTTCGACTCACTCGCCGCCAAACCCGAGAACCCTTCGCCTCGACCGTGATGGGTTGCAACCTACGGCGCCAACCATCGCCGGATCGCGCGCGAGGGAGGCGAAAACGCCGCCGCCCAAAGCGGCACGCGACGCCAAAGATGCTTAGTCCGCCGTCACACTGAAGTAAGATTTTATTTCACTTCCGGGGCTGCTTGACCCGGATTGACCCCGCGCCCTTGCATCCGTTGCGAACACGCGACGCATCGACCTAGCGCCCCGCCGCGGGCTGGGCGGGAAGGCGTGTTCGTCAGTGATCACGCGGCTGAGTTTGGGGGTTTTGGACATGTCGAGCCTGGTCGTGCGTACACGCCGGATGCTGCTGGCGGCGGCCTTCGCTGGACTAACGGCGACGTCGGCCCTGGCCCAGGCGCCCGCCTCGTCGCCCACGGCGGCCAGCGCCACGGCGCCCATTCCGATCCGCGTCGTCGTCGTCACCGCCTACGCGTTGGAAGACAAGGCCTGGATGGCGGAGGCGCCGCGGACGCTCGATTTTCCCAATGGCGTCGCGCCCCTGGGCTATGATCCCGACAAGGGGGTTCTGATCGTGCGCACCGGCGTGGGCACCAACCATGCCGCCATCACCACCTTCGCCCTGGCGACCGATCCGCGCTTCGATCTCTCCAAGGCCTACTGGGTGATCGCCGCGATCGCGGGGGTCAATCCAGACCAGGCCTCGCCAGGCTCCGCCGCCTGGATCGGCAATGTCATCGATGTCGACTTCGGCAAGTGGGTGGACCCGCGCGAGGCTCCGGCCGAATGGACGGGCGGCTATCCGCCCTTCCAGCCGCCGCGTCCCGGCCGGCCCGACAGCGTCTACTACCCGCTCAATATCGGCCTGCGCGACTGGGCCTACGAGCTCACCAAGGCCACGCCGCTGCCCGACACGGAGGCGCTGCGCAAGGCGCGCGCGCCGTTCTCGAGCTATCCAAATGGCTACAAGCCGCCGTTCGTGCTGACGGGGGACGAGATCTCCGGCCAATCCTACTGGCACGGCGCGATGCTGACGAAGCGCTACGCCAAGCTGGCCAGCGACTACAGCGGCGGCAAGAGTCAGTTCGTGATGACCGCCATGGAGGACACGGGCGTGGCCAACGCGCTGCGCCGTCTCACGACCGTCGGCAAAGCCGACTACAACCGCCTGCTGGTGCTCCGGACGGCCAGTAACTATTCGCAGCAGGCGCCCGGCGAGAACGCGGTCGACAGCATGAACCGCCCTTACGCTGGCGTCGGCGACGCGGCCGCCTACGCCGCCCGCGCGGTGGCCGGGAAGGTCGTGGACACGCTCACGGCCAATTGGAGCACCTATCGCGACGCCGTTCCCGGCGTCGCGCGCTGACGTTTTCAAGACGGCGGACCGAAGGGGTCGGTTCAGCCGCGAGGACGCGACAAGCGTCCCGATCATGGGGGAAGCGACCGGAGACCCTGGCCTCGGGCTGGGCGCATCGTCGCGCCGGCGAGGGCGGGGGGCGAAACGGCTTCAGTTCGGTGCGGCTCGGGGGGACCGCGGCGCACCACAATTCAGGGGACCCATATGCGACATCTTTATGCCGCGAGCGCCATCGCGCTCGCCCTGTCGGCCTCCGCCACGGCGGTCATGGCGCAGGAAACGACTTCCTCCATTCGCGGCTCGGTGACGGCCGGAAGCTCGGCCGCCGTCGGCGCCAGCGTCAGCGCCGTGCACGAACCCTCGGGCACGACGGCCACCGCGACGACCAACAGCGCCGGGGCCTTCAACCTCACGGGCCTGCGTCCGGGTGGTCCCTACACGGTGACCGTGACCGCGCCGGGCTTCGCGCCGGTGACCTCGCAGAACATCTTCTTGAGCGTTGGTCAGCCCTACAATCTGCCGATCCTGGTCGGCGACAGCCAGGTCGAGGCGCTGGTGGTCACGGCCGCCCGGGCCGAGCGCTCGGGCCCGCTGGTCTCGGTGTTCGACCGCGACAGCATCGCCAGCGTGGCTTCGGTGTCGCGCGATATTCGCGACATCGCCCGGCGTGACCCGTTCGCGTCGTTCAATCCCAGCACGCGGGGCGTGTCGATCGCCGGTCAGAACGGCCGGACCAACCGGTTCTCGGTCGACGGCGTTCGCTTCTCGGACAACTTCGGCCTCAACCAGGGCGGCCTGCCGAGCGCCCGCGGCCCGATCCCGCTGGACGCCATCGAACAGCTCTCGGTCAAGGTCGCGCCTTACGACGTCTCGGAAGGCGACTTCCAGGGCGGCTCGATCAACGTGGTGCTGCGCTCCGGCGGCAATAGCTTCACGGGCGCGGCGGGCTACACCTACTCCAACGACAGCCTGATGGGCACGAAGTCCAAGGGCGCCGCGTTCTCGCAGGACATGACCTCCAAGACGCGTAACGCGTTCCTGTCGGGCCCGATCATCAAGGACAAGCTGTTCTTCGCCTTCGCCTACGAGAAGCTGAACGAGACGGTTCCGTCGACCTTCGGTCCGCCCGGCTCCGGCAACGCGGTCCCCAATCTGACCCAGGGACAAATCGATCAGGTCACGTCCATCGCCAAGAGCGTCTACGGCTATGACACGCTGGGCGTCCTGACCAGCCGTCCCGAGAAGGATCGCAAGTGGACGCTGAAACTCGATTGGAACATCAACGACAACCAGCGCCTGTCGTATTCGACGATCCAGAACAAGGGCGAGACCGTGGCGCTGAGCGGCGGGAGCTCGTCGAACACCTCGCCTAGCCTGGGCCTCGGGTCCTACGCCACGCACGAGCCCGAGCGGGTCAAGACCCACGTCCTGCAGCTGAACTCGAATTGGACCAACGCGTTCAGCACCGAGCTGCGCGCGAACTATCGCGAGTCGATGAAGATCCCGGTCTCGTTCGGCTCGCCGGGCTACAGCGATATCACCGTCTGCCTCGACCCCCTCGCGGTCGGCTCCTTGAACCAGTGCACTCAGACCGGGACGCCGCGCCTGCTCTTCGGCACCGAGGCGTTCAGCCAAGCCGATGTCGTTGGCCAGAAGCAGTACGGCGCCGAGTTCATCGCTCGCTATAACCTCGGCGATCACGCCTTCAAGCTGCACGCCGCCTATAGCCGCCTGAAGATCTCCAACGTCTTCGTCGCCAACTCGCTGGGGACCTACTATTTCGACTCGTTGGCCGACTTCCAGGCGCGGCAGGCCGGCCAGCTCCTCTACCAGTATTCGATCACCGGTACGCTTGCGGACGCCAGCGCGAGCTTCGACTATGATCAGCTCACCTTCGGCGCCCAGGACAGCTGGGATGTCACGCCCGACGTCAACGTGACCGTGGGCATCCGCGCGGACGGTTACAAGATGAAGGACGAGGCGCCGCTCAAGCAGTCCTTCCTCAACCGCTATGGCTTCGCCAACAACGCCAATATCGACGGCAACCTCGTCGTCCAGCCGCGGGTGGGCCTGACGTGGCGGCCTTCCGACCGTCTGACCGTCCGCGGTGGCGTTGGCCTGTTTAACGGCGG
>ERZ1034427.191-NODE-191-length-12882-cov-2.887113_pt1 | contig 12882 bp, 13 predicted proteins | sample MGYA00520607_ERZ1034427 | MGnify/ENA primary metagenome ERZ1034427 (study PRJEB33736, sample SAMEA104288489) | Azolla caroliniana | place: Brazil | collected 1987 | study: EMG produced TPA metagenomics assembly of the PRJEB19522 data set (Is there foul play in the... | reverse complement strand
GCATGGCCGGCGCGCTCCACAAGACGCCGGTGTTCGACCGCGAAGCCTTGCCGATCGGCGCGGAGGTTCTCGGTCCCGCCGTCATCCGCGAAAGCACCGGCACCACCGTCGTCGAGCCCGGTTGGCGCGCGACCGTGGACGCCCGCCTGAACCTCATCCTCGACCGTGTCGTCGCCCTCCCGAGCCGCAGGGCGATCGGGACGCAGGCTGACCCCGTGATGCTGGAGGTGTTCAACAACCTCTTCATGGCCGTGGCCGAGGAGATGGGCTTCGCCCTCCAAAACACCGCCTATTCGGTCAATATCAAGGAGCGGCTGGACTTCTCCTGCGCCCTGTTCGACCGCGATGGGAACCTGATCGCCAACGCCCCGCACATGCCGGTGCACCTGGGCTCGATGGGCGACAGCGTGCGGGCGATCCGCGACGCGCGCCTCTTGGACGGTCGGGGCTTGAAGCCGGGTGACGTCTATATGCTGAACGCGCCGTACAACGGCGGCACGCACTTGCCGGACGTGACCGTGGTCATGCCGGTGTTCGACGCGGCCGGCGCCCTGCTGTTCTACGTCGCCGCGCGGGGGCACCAGGGCGACATCGGCGGGATCACCCCAGGCTCCATGCCGCCGAACAGCAAGACGGTCGAGGAAGAGGGGGTCCTGATCGAGAACTTCCTGCTGGTCGAGGGCGGCCGCTTCCTGGAAGCGGAGACCCGGGCCCTACTGGCCGCGGGAAAGTGGCCGGCGCGAAACCCGGACCAGAACGTCGGCGACCTCAAGGCCCAGATCGCCGCCTGCGCGCGCGGGGCCGAGGCCCTGACCGCCATGGTCGCCGAGTTCGGCCAGGACGTCGTCGAGGCCTATATGGCCCACGTCCAGAACAACGCCGAGGAGGCCGTCCGGCGCGTGCTGGCGACGATGGAGAGCGGGAGCTTCGCCTACGAACTGGACGACAGCGCGGTGGTGGAGGTCGCCATCACGGTCGATCAGAAGGCTCGAACCGCCCGCGTCGACTTCAGCGGCACCAGCGAGCAGGTCCCGACCAACTTCAACGCCCCGGCCTCGATCTGCCGGGCGGCGGCGCTGTACGTCTTCCGCACGCTGGTGGATGACGAGATCCCGATGAACGACGGCTGCCTGCGGCCGGTCGAGCTGGTGATCCCGGAAGGATCGATGCTGCGGCCGCGCTATCCGGCGGCGGTGGTGGCCGGCAATGTCGAGACCAGTCAGGTGGTGGTCGACGCCCTCTATGGGGCGCTGGGCGTGATGGCCGCGGCGCAGGGGACGATGAACAACTTCACCTTCGGGGATGACCGGCGGCAATACTACGAGACCATCTGCGGCGGCTCCGGCGCCGGTCCCGACTTTGACGGGACCGACGCGGTCCAGACCCACATGACCAACAGCCGCCTGACCGATCCCGAAGTGCTTGAGGCGCGCTATCCCGTGCTGGTCGAGGCCTTCTCGATCCGGCGCGGCTCTGGCGGCGAAGGGACGCATCGCGGCGGCGACGGCGTCGTGCGCAAGATCGGCTTCCGAGAACCGATGATCGCCACCTTGCTCTCGAACCGCCGTCGCGTCCCGCCCTTCGGGCTGGAGGGCGGCCAGCCTGGCGCCGTGGGCGCGGCGCGTGTCGAGCGCGCGCGAGGCGGCGTCGAACCCATGGCGGCCACGGACTTGGTGCGAGTCGGCGCGGGCGACGCTATCGTGATCGAGACGCCGGGTGGTGGCGGGTGGGGAAGGGCTTGATGGCGAAGGCTTCGGTTCTGTTCGTTTGCCTCGGCAACATCTGTCGCTCGCCCCTGGCCGAGGGCGCTTTCCGGGCCGAGGCGCAGCGGATGCGGCTGGATGTGGTCGTCGACTCCGCCGGCACTGGGGGCTGGCATGCCGGCGAGCCGCCTGATCCCCGCGCCATCGCCGCCGCGCGCCGCAACGGCGTCGACATCACCCGTCAACGGGCGCGCAAGGTGACCAAGGATGACTTCCGGAGCTTCACCCACATCTACGCGCTGGATGAGACCAACCTGAGCGGCCTGCGGGCCTTGGCGCCGCGCGACGCGACGGCGGAGCTTGGCCTGCTGCTGGACCTGGTGCCTGGCTATGAGGGAAAGGCGGTCGCCGATCCCTACCATGGCGACGCCAGTGACTTCGACACCACCTGGCGCGACGTCGAGATGGCGGCGCGAGCCCTGGCCCAACGCCTGGCGCACCAGGGCTACCGATAGGCCTAGTGCAGTGTGGGACGCGCCGTCGGCGCGCGTTCCGGTTCTTCGAACCTCACCGGTAGAGCGAGCGCCTCGTGCGCGAGGGCCATGTTCAGGAAGCGGGCCGTGACGATCACCGCCTCCGGCGCGATCACCAGGCTCTCCAGAAGCCTGCCGGCGATCTCCGGCGAGGCGGGGCAGACCCCGCAGGCGGTGACCACGCGCTGCTCGTCCTCGGCATAGCCCTGCCGACAAGGCGCGGCGATGCGTAGGGGGCGGCGCACCTGGGTCTCGATCGTGCTCATCATCAGGACGAAGGCGGCCGTTACGCGCGGCGAGACGAGGGCGCCGGCCTCGCGCGACAGGCGCTCGCGGGGCTCCTGGCCCAGCACCCGCGCCGTCACCCACTGACGCAGCATCCAGAGCAGCACGCGCTCGCCGCGTGTCAGGGCCAGGGGACCGCAGTCGTCGACGGAGGCGCCGTGGAATGGATCGGGGAAAAGGTCGGACCGCACGCCGGAAATCTCCTCGCCGAGCAGGGGGCCGACACCCGCCCTGGCGAACCGACTTCGGTGAGCGGCCCGACGCGTTCTTGCGAACGCTTCTCAACTAAACGGGATGTCTAGTTGCGAGTCAATCGCAAAAATGCGCCGATGATCTAGCCGCCGAAGCCGCCCTTGTGGCTTCCGCTATAGGCATAGCTGCGACCGCCGCCGAAGCCGCCGCGCGATACGACCGAGGTGCGGGTCTGGACCTTGGGCGGCGCGTTGCGGATGACGTCGGGAGGGTCGATGCTCTCGCGGGGGATGACGGTGCGGCCGGTGCCGTAGTCACGGCCAAGACGGCCGCCCCAGGTCGAGTAATAGCCGTCGTTCCCGCGATAGAGCCCTGTTCCGCGGTAGTAGCCGCCGCCGCCATCCAGCATCCGGCCGATCACGAAACCGGTGAGCAGGGGCGTGAAGAAGCTGCCGCCGCCCTGCTCGCCGCGCGGCACGCAGTTGCCGGCCCCATAGACATCCTCGCACGAGGCGCGGGCCTCGTAGCGCGGGGCGTTCGTCTGGTCGTCCTTCTGGGCGGCGGCCCAGGAGGTGTCGCACTGCTGGTCGGAGACCTCGTTGGCCGCCTTGCACTCTTCGAGGGACTTGTAGCTGAAGGCCTCGACCTGCTCGCCGCGATTGGGGTCCCAGCCGGCCTGGGCGCCGGCGCCGGGATCATCGCAGCCCGCCAGGGTCAGGCTGGCCGCGCCGGCCAGCATGGTCGTCAGTTGCAGCGACGTGGAGCGCTTACGGGTGCTCATGGCTCCGCTCCTCACGTCGTCATGCAGGCGGCGTTCAGCACGCCGACGGCGATGGAGATACCGGCGAGATAGACGCCGATCGAGGTCTCGCCGTTTTCGACCCGCGCCTTGACGTCGGGCAGGGCGACCAGGCGCACGCCGGTGAAGGCGGCGATCTGGATGATGCCGGCCAGGGTCGCCCAGGCGGCGAACTCCGGCAGGCTGACCGTGTGGCTCAACGCCGAGGCCAACGGCAGGACGTAGCCGATGAGAGCGCCGGCCAGGGCGATGGCGGCCGCCAGGTTGCCCTGCCGGATCAGCGCCTTCTCGTTATAGGGTGTCACCCACTGGTAGATGTATTTGAAGGCGATGGTGAACAGGCCGGCGGCCACGAAGGCCACCAGGAACGCGATCGCCCCGTCCTGGAACGCCGTGAAGTCGAACATCGGCCTCTCCCTAAGCCTTGAACTCGCCCACCGACAGCGGCAGGCCGATCATCGTCTCGTGCGTCACGTCGCCGTCTTCGGGCTCGGCCGTCAACGCCAGCAACAGCTCACGACCCTCGCCGCCGGCGAGGTCGCGGTGGAACAGCATGGTGGTCTGGAAGAGTCGCCGATCTGGCGCCGCCCCCTCGCGATCGTAGTAGACGTCTTCCCAGAGGGTGACCGGCTCCTGCCGCTCGGCGTCCTCGCCGAACCAGAAGCGGCGGTACTCGGGAAGACCGTCGGCCTGGAAGGTGCGGGCGCGCAGGCGCTCGGCCCACAGGTCGCGATCGGCGCGGTCGGTCGGATATTCGCTGGTCCATGGGACGAAGACGGTGAAGTCGTTGGCGCGCTGGCCCTCGCGGTCGTCCGACACGACCTGGAACAGGATCTCGTCGTCCGTATAGAAGCGATGTACGAACGCGCCGTCGTTCAGCTGGATCAGCCCTTGGGCGGTGATCTCCAGCGTGTCGCGATCCAGAGCGAATTTCGTCTCGCCGCCAAACCGCCGCCAGGCCAGCGGGTCCAGCACCACCGTCCGGCCAATGGTCACATTGCGGATGACGGGCAGGGCGGGGCGCTGGGCGTCCTTCCTGCCGAAAAGCTTTCCGAACATCGCGGTTCGCGGGCCCTCGAATCCCTGGCCGGCATGCCTAAGTGAGCGGCGTCGCCAGCTCTACCTCGGGACGCGCTTGTCCCTCGATCAAGTCGGGCGCAGGATGACGCCGAACGGCGGCTTGTCAAGCGTACATGTTATGCGTACATGTAACGGATGCCTGCCAAATCGACGAGAGGCGCTCAGGCCGCCGAAAGGACCCGCGCGTGGCGTGAAGCCCGCCGGCAGGCCGGCTTCGTGAAGATCGAGGTCTGGGCGCCGGCGGCGTGCAAGCCCGACATCCTCTCGGCCGTACAGGCCATCGTCGTGGAGTCGGCTCGCGGGCCGAACCTGAAGACCAACCCCAACCCTCCCAAGGGCGTGAGACACATGGATTCCGTTATCGACACCGCCTGGACGATCCACACCCTGCGTGACGGGCTGGTGGAGAGCGCGCTGGTGCGCGAAGGCGAAATGACCGTCACCGTGGTCGAGGGCGTCGAGCCCGTGCTGCTGGTCGTGATGCACGAGTTCGGCGACCTGCCGATCTATGTCAGCGGCGGCGGCTTGCAGCTGGTGGTTTCGACCCTGCTATGGCCCTGCGACGAGCAGAACGACCGCGCGGCTTTCAATGAATTCCTGCTGAAGGCCCAGAAAATCGTGCCGCTGTCGAACTTCGGCATCACGACCATTGAAGGCCGCGACTACTACGAGCTGATGGGCGAGATCTCGTCCAAGACCACCCTGCAGACCCTGTTGATCGAGCTGCGCACCCTGGCCGACAACGCCATCGCCGCCGCCAGCGACCTGCGCGACAATTTCGAAAAGAGCCGCGGCGCGGCCGCCTAACGAACAAGACCTGGAGACCTTCTAATGTCGATCTGGAGCAAGCTCTCGGCCCTGTTCCGCGGGACCGCGCACGACGGGGCGCAGACCATCGTGGACGCCAACGCCTTGCGGATCCTGGACCAGGAAATCCGTGACGCCGACAACGCCCAGGGCAAGGCCCGGGACGAACTGGCCAAGCTGGTCGCTCGCCGCCGGTCGCTCGAGACCGAGGTCGCCGGCCTGACGGATCAGATCCGCAAGTACGAGGCCTCGGCCCGCGCGGCCATGGGCAAGGGCGACCAGACCCTGGCCCTGGAAGTGGCCCAGCGCATCGCCGACCTCGAGAAGGACGCGACTCAGAAGTCGACCCAGATGACCGAGCTTCGCGCGGCCGAGGAAAAGCTGCGCACGGTCATCGCCCAGACCGACACCAAGGTCGAGGCGCTGCGTCGCGAGATCGAGATCGTCAAGGTCAACGAGAGCGTCCAGAAGGCCCAGGCCGCCGTCATCTCGCGCTCGGGTTCGGCCAGCGGCGTCGTCGGCTCGGCCGCCGATAGCCTCAAGCGTATCAAGGAGCGCCAGGCCGTCCGCGAGGAGCAGTTCCGCCTGCACAACGAGTCCGAGGAGCGCAAGACCGGCGCCGACCTCGACGCCAAGCTGGCCGCGGCGGGCATCCTGCCGGGCGGCGGCGGCGCGGAGGACGTGCTGGCCCGTCTGATGGCCCCGAAGGACGAGGCGCTGCCCGCCCCGATGCTGGCGATCGAGGACAAGGTCAAGGCCGGCTCCAAGGACGCCTGATGCGCCGTCTTTCCCTGACGCCTCGGCCGGCCTGGAAGTCCAGGGCCGAGGCCGTCGGCTTCACCTGGCATCATGCCGACGGTCGCCGTTATTGGGACGAGCGGGCGGCCTACGCCTTCACGCTGGAAGAGGTCGAGGGGCATCTGGAGCCGGCGACCGAGGCGCTGCACAAGCTGTGTCTCGACTTCGTCGAAGAGGCCGTGGCCAGTGACGCCTTGATGGCGAAGCTTCAGATCCCCGAGGCCTCGCGCGACGTCGTGGCCGCCTCGTGGAAAGCCCGCGATCCGTCGCTCTACGGCCGCTTCGACTTCTTCTACGACGGGGCCGGGCCGCCCAAGCTCTACGAATACAACGCCGACACGCCGACCAGCATCTACGAGGCGGCGGTGTTCCAGTGGCTGTGGCTGGAAGACCTGATCCAGCGCGGCGCTCTGCCCGACAGCACGGACCAGTTCAACAGCCTGCACGACCGGCTGGCCGAGCGCTTCAGCGAGATCTTCCCGAACGGCGGCTTCGTCCACTTCGCCAGCGATCCGGACTTCGTCGAGGACCGCCAGACGGTGCGGTTCCTGGAAGACATGGCGCGATTGGCGGGACTTGAGCCCAAGTTCGTTCCGACCACCGAGATCGGCCTCGACGCCGACGGCCGCTTCGTCGACCAGGACAACTATCTCATCGGGGCGATGTTCAAGCTGTCCCCCTGGGAGGACATGCTGCGCGAGCCGTACGCGGCCAATATCGCCGGCTCCAAGACCCTGTTCATCGAGCCGCCCTGGAAGGCGCTGTTGTCGAACAAGGCGCTGCTGCCGCTGCTGTGGGAGCGGCATCCCGGGCATCCGAACCTGCTCGAGACCTATTTCGACGACGACCCCAAGGTCGAGCGCCTGGGATCGAGCTACGCCCGCAAGCCGCTGTTCAGCCGCGAGGGCGCGAACGTCGAGCTGTGGACCAACGGTCGCAAGGGCAGGGTGCTTGATCAGGGCTACGGCGCCGAAGGCTGGATCCGCCAGGAACTGAAGCCGCCGCCGAAGTTCGGCGCGAATTATCCCGTGGTAGGCTCCTGGGTGATCGGCGACCAGCCGGCCGGTATCGGCGTGCGCGAGGATCGGGGCCGCGTGACGCGCGACCGCTCGCGGTTCGTGCCGCACATCATCGAGGGCTAGGGCAGGCCGCGCAGGATCCGCGCGACCTCGGCCACGGTGGCCTCGTCGGTGTCCTGCAGGGCGGGCGGGACGAAGCCCATCGCGCCCAGCTTCGAGGCTGGGTCGGCGCCGGGACGCGGTCCGCCGAACGAGCCGTGCACCTCGCGCACGCCGGTGCGGTGGACGAGTTCCGCGACATTCGAGACGCGCACGCCCGCGCCAGCCAGGATGCTGATCCGGCCCTTGGCCTGAGCGACGAGCGCGGCGATCCGCTCCGCGCCGACCAAGGCGCTGATCTCGCCGCCAGAGGTCAGCACGCGCTCGAAGCCCATCTCGATGGCGATCTCCAGAGCGGCCGACTGGTCCGCGACCAGGTCGAAGGCCCGGTGCAGCGTCATGCCCAGGCCCTCGGCGTGTTCGACCAGCGCGCCGAGCACCTCAAGGTCGAGCTCGCCGTCGAGGCGGCTGGCGCCGATGCTGACCCCGGCGAGGCCGTGGGCGCGGACGGCGTCGATGTCGCGCTTCATCGCGTCCAGGTCGCGCGCGTCGTAGCAGAAGTCGCCATTGCGCGGACGGATCATCGGATAGACCGGGATCGGCGAGGCGGAAGCCAGGGCCATCAGTCCGGGCGCTGGCGTGAGGCCTTGCAGCGTTAGGGCCGCGCAAAGTTCGATCCGATCCGCCCCTCCGGTGACCGCCGCCGCCAATCCAGTGGGCGTATCGACACAGACTTCCAGCAGGACGCGGGCGGCGGTCATCGTCTATCTCCGGTCGTGTTACGGATTCGGCGGTTTCCTTGGAGCACACCAGCATGATGAATCGTAGAGGCCTGATCGGCGCGACCCTCGTCGGATCGGCTATGATCAGTGGGCGGGCATCGGCGGCGGGCGATAGCGTTCGGTTGCAGGGACCATGCGTCATCTCGACCTGGGACTTCGGCGTCGCCGCCAACCAGGCGGCCTGGGCGGTGCTCTCCAAGGGCGGACGCGCGCTGGACGCGGTCGAGGCCGGGGCGCGCGTGCCCGAGCAGGACCTCAAGAACCACAGCGTGGGCCGCGCCGGCTATCCCGACCGCGACGGCCACGTGTCGCTGGACGCCTGCATCATGGACGAGCTGGGCAACTGCGGCTCGGTCGCGGCGCTGGAGCATATCGCCCACCCGATCTCGGTCGCCCGCCGAGTCATGGAGAAGACCCCGCACGTGATGCTGGTCGGCGCCGGCGCGCTGCAGTTCGCGCTGGAGCAGGGCTTTCCGCGCGAGGAGTTGCTGACGCCGGAGTCCAAGGCCGCCTGGGAAGTTTGGAAGAAGGACGCCAAGTATCAGCCCAAGGCCAACAGCGAGGTCGGCGACTACGGCAAGACCACGGGCCAGCTGGGCACGCCGGGCGGGGCGAACAACCACGACACCATCGGCATGTTGGCGATCGACGCCAAGGGGAACATAGCCGGCGCCTGCACCACCAGCGGCATGGCCTGGAAGATGCGCGGCCGGGTGGGGGACAGCCCGATCATCGGCGCGGGCCTCTATGTCGACAACGAGGTTGGCGGCGCGACCTCGACCGGCGTCGGCGAGGAGGTGATCCGCAATGTCGGCAGCTTCCTGGTCGTGGAGCTGATGCGCCAGGGCCGCTCGCCCGAGGCCGCCTGCCGCGAGGCCGTCGAGCGCATCCTCAAGAAGAAACCCCAGGCCAAGGACATCCAGGTCGGCTTCCTGGCGATCAACAAGCAAGGCGAGGTCGGGGCTTGGGCGATCCAGGGCGGCTTCAGCTACGCGCTGTGCGATGGCCGCAAGCAGGACCTTCTCCTGCCGGGCAAGGCGACCTACGCATCCGGAGCCTGACCGATTTCGTAAAGTGGATAGGCGAACGGATAACGCGGTTATAGCGTGCCCGCCCAACCCTCCGGAGGAGACCGCCATGTGCGATGACGATATCCACCAAGGCCTCGTTCACGACCCCAGTGTTTCCCGCCGCGCCTTCGGCCTGATGACGGTCGCCCTGACCGGCGTCGCGACGGTCGCCCGCGCCGACGACACGGTCGTGGAGAAGGATGTCGAGATCAAGACGCCAGACGGGACCGCCGACGCCGCGCTGTTCTATCCCAAGGCCAAGGGCAAGTTCCCCGCCGTGCTTCTGTGGCCCGACGTGATGAGCCTGCGGCCGGTGTTCCGCGACATGGGCCGTCGCCTGGCCTCGGCCGGCTACGTCGTGCTGGTCCCCAACCTTTATTATCGCGTCCAGAAGGCGCCGGTGATCCAGGGCAGCTTCAACTTCGCCAACCCCGAGGACCGCGCCAAGCTGATGCCGATGCGCGCCACGGTCACGCCCGAGGGCACGGCCAAGGACGCGGTCGCCTATATCGCGTTCCTTGACGCTCAGCCCCAGACCAACAAAGCCAAAAAGGTCGGCGTGCAGGGCTACTGCATGGGCGGACCGCTGTCGTTCCAGACCGCCGCAGCCGTGCCGGGGCGCATCGCCGCCGTGGCCTCGTTCCATGGCGGCGGCCTGCTGACGGCCAAGCCCGACAGCCCGCACCTGCTGCTGCCCAAGACCAAGGCGGCCTACCTGATCGAGATCGCCGACAACGACGACAAGCAGGACCCGACCGTGAAAGACAAGCTCAAAGCCGCCTTCGCCGAGGCCAAGCTGCCCGCTCAGATCGAGGTCTTCGAGGGCGCCGACCACGGTTGGACCGTGAAGGGCAGCCAAGTCTACAACGAGGCCGCCGCCGAACGGGCGTGGACCAATCTGCTGGCGCTCTACAAGAAGGCGCTGAGCTAGCGGAACGATGGCGGGCGGCGAGGGCTTTGGCTAAACCCTAGCCGTTCGCCGCCTTGAGGTTATCCGTGCTCTTCGACGCTCCGCCGTCCCCGGTTTCCGCCGTTATCGTCGAGGCGCCCAGGCTGCCGCCGCTGGCGGGGCAGGAAGCTTTCTCCACCGCCAGCTATGACGCCGCCCAGCTGGGCGCCTCGGCGCGCCTGGACGACGTGTTGAGAACCACGCCCGGCGTGTCGCTGTTCCGGCGCACGGGCAGCGACGCGGCCAATCCGACGATCCAGGGGCTCTCCCTGCGCGCGGTCGCGCCGTCCGGCGCGGGCCGGGCGCTGGTGACGCTGGACGGCGCGCCGCAGAACGATCCGTTCGGCGGTTGGGTGATCTGGACAGCCTTGCCCGGCGAAAGCCTGTCCGGCGCGACGATCGTGCGCGGCGCGGGGGCGGGTCCGTATGGCGCGGGCGCCCTGACCGGCGTCGTGGCTTTGCGGGAGCGCGCGGCCGGCGGGGGGCTTTCCAGCCTTTCGGCGCAAGCCGGCGAACGCGATAGTTGGCGCGCCGCGGGGACATTCGGAACCGATCATCTGCTTCTCTCCGCCAGCGGCTCGCGCACCGACGGCTATCGCCCGGTGCGAGGCGCGGCGGCGGGCGCGGCCGACGTCCCGACCACCTTGCAAGACGGCTCCGTCGCCGCCCGCGTTCAGGGCGAGGCCGGCGGCGTGCGTTGGGCGGCGAGAGTCGGCACGTTCCAGGAAAAGCGCGGCGCGGGTCTGTTCGGCGCCAAATCCAATGCGACCGGTAGCTCGCTGGCCCTGACGGCGGCGACAGACCATTGGCGTGTTCAAGCCTGGGCGCGGTCCAGCGATCTGGAGAACACCTCGGCCGCGGTGGCGGCCGGTCGGACCGGGACGACGCCGGCCAACGACCAGTATTCCACGCCCGCCAGCGGCTATGGCTTGAACGCCGCCTGGCAGGGCAAATCGGGCGACTGGTCATGGGAGCTTGGCGGCGATGCCCGGGCGACCGAGGGGCGGACGAATGAACGCTTCCGCTACCAGAACGGCGCCTTCACCCGGCAGCGCACGGCGGGCGGCCGCACCCTTGTCGGCGGCGTCTATGCGGAGGCGGCCTATAGCCGACCCGACTTCTCGCTGACCGGTGGGGCGCGGCTGGACGGCTGGCGCTCGTATCACGGCGTCCGACGCGAGCGAGACGCGTCGACGCGCCCGTCGCCGACGCCTCCGGGACGACGCCGACCGCGCGCGCGGGCGTTCGCCAGCGCCTGGGCGGGGAGACCTGGATCCGCGCCGCCGCCTATGCCGGCTTCCGGCCGCCGACCCTGAACGAACTGCACCGCCCGTTCCGCGTCGGCAACGACGTGACCGAGGCCAACGCCGCCTTGAAGCCCGAGACGCTGTACGGCGTCGAAACGGGGCTCACTGGCGAGGGGAGCGTTCGATGGAACCTCGGGCTGTTCTACAATCGGGTCCGGGATCCGATCACCAACGTCACGATCGGCGTCGGACCTGGGACCTTCCCCGTCGCCGGCTTCATCCCGGCCGGCGGGCTGCGCCAGCGCCGCAACGCGGGCGAGATCAAAGCCTACGGGCTGGAGGGCGATACGAGCGCCGACCTCTCGCCGGCCCTGACCGTTCGCGCCGCCTTCTCCGTGACCCACGCGCGGGTCGATGGCGGAAGCCTCGCGCCCCAACTAACCGACAAGCGGCCCGCCCAGGCGCCGGCCCTAACCGTCACGGCGGGCGCGCGCTGGACGCCGATCGAACGCCTAAGCCTGGACGCGGACGTCCGTTACGAGAGCAAGCGCTACGAGGATGATCTGAACCTCCGGGCGCTGAAAGCGGGGACCAGCATCGACCTTCGCGCCGGCTGGGCGCTGTCGCCGACCAGCGAGATCTATCTGGCCGCCGACAACGCGCTGAACACCGACCTCGCCGTCGCCCAGACCGCCGATGGCGTGACCAGCTACGCCGCGCCGCGAACGATCTTCGTTGGCTTCGCCCTTCGCCGATAGTTCTCGGATGGTCGCGAGAGGAATTGATAGCGCTATCATTGCCGTGTAGCCCTTCTCGAAACGGGAGGAGGAACCCCATGCGCCTGTCGCGCCGCGCCTTGCTGGCAGCCCTGTCGAGCCTGCCGGCCACCGCCCAAGCCGCGCCTTCGGGCGCGCGGGAGGTCCGTCTCGATACGGCCAAGACCACCGGTCCCGTGGATCGCTTCTTCGATCTGTCGATCGGGTCGGACTATCCCGGCACCCTGATCCGCGACGACAGCCAGGCGCAGCTGAAGACCGCCGTCGATGAGCTGGGTTTCCGGTACATCCGCTTCCACGCGATCTTCCACGACGTGCTGGGCACGGTGAAGGTCGAGGACGGCAAGATCGTCCACGACTGGACCGGTATCGACCGGCTTTACGACGCCCTGCTCGCCAAGGGGATCAAGCCGTTCGTGGAACTGGGTTTCACGCCGGAAGCGATGAAGACCTCAGACCAGACGATCTTCTACTGGAAGGGCAATACCTCTCACCCCAAGCTGGACGCCTGGCGCGACCTGATCGACGCTTTCGTGCGTCATGTCCGCCAGCGCTATGGCGTCGAGGAGACGCGGACCTGGTTCTTCGAGGTCTGGAACGAGCCTAACCTCGACGGCTTCTGGGAGAAGGCCGACCAAGCCGCCTATTTCGAGCTCTATGACGTCACGGCGCGCGCCATCAAGGCGATCGATCCGGCCCTGCGCGTGGGCGGGCCATCAACGGCGGGCGCGGCCTGGGTTCCG
>ERZ1034427.190-NODE-190-length-12884-cov-45.021514_pt1 | contig 12884 bp, 18 predicted proteins | sample MGYA00520607_ERZ1034427 | MGnify/ENA primary metagenome ERZ1034427 (study PRJEB33736, sample SAMEA104288489) | Azolla caroliniana | place: Brazil | collected 1987 | study: EMG produced TPA metagenomics assembly of the PRJEB19522 data set (Is there foul play in... | reverse complement strand
TTTTGACGAAAAGTCTGCTCTCAATCCTTTTGGTTGCTCATGGATGCCTGAATAAGTTCTTCCCCCGAAGTATTTAGGGAATACGATAAAAGTGTGATCTCTCCTCTTACCAGACTACGATAAACTAAGTTGTAAAAGTGCGTTTGAAAGTAGCGCCCTTTAAAATCCCTGAGTTTTTTAAATGGTTTCAGCAGAACTGCTCAAAAGCTTACATACTCTCAAGCGTGCAGATAAACTTTACATGATGCAGGTTTTGATATCTGAACTAGCACAGGAAGAAACTAGTTTAATTAGACCTGATCAATCTTATCCAGTTTGGTCGCCTTATAATGCTTTTAATGCTGCAAATACTATCTTAGAAGTCTTACGAGCAGCTCAATATCAAAACAATGACTAATCCTGAAAGATATCCTCTTATTACCATTGATCCAGAGTTAGGGGAAGCTGGGTTTCTTCCACATCTTCCCCTAATACTAACTTATCAAAAACGCTTACTACAAATTTCTGGACTCATGGATACAGGTGCGATGGTGAATCTATTACCTTATCTAGTAGCTGTTCAATAATTGGCTCGATATCTTTGCGAATACTATCGTATTTCTTTGCCAAAACTCGCATATTTCGTTTAAATTTAGTTGTTACCTAAATCTGAATTAAAAGTGAATCATTCTGCATCTATTCCTTTCCAAAGTTCAGAAACAGGTAGAGTATTACCATTCACCATATCATACCAAGCTTGACGAAAACTCTCAGCAGCAGGTTCAGATATTACATCATCCTCAACTTGAGTTCTACGAGATCTGATAAATAGGAAAAAGTCTAATAGTTCCTCGACTACAAAATCTGGAGATTGATTAATTTGTTGCATTAGTTTTTCTCTGGCTGTCATTCTTTGATATGTCCGCATTTCTCTCAGATTTCCCTATTTTCCTCAACTAACTGATGATGTAGATGTAAAGATTGTTAACAAAACGCCAGGAGAGCGATCACTCCCACTAAACAACTAGGATAGACTCAGCTTACTGAAGATATTGCTCTTTATTAGAAACATTATAAGTAGCTAAATCTCAAAATTAGGATAAACTCAGATATGGAAATGCGATCACATCTAAGATAATTCAGAACATTACAACCAATTACTCTCACAATATCAAATGCGAGTCATATTAGCACATAATGTTTAAGCGGTCATATTCTGCATAGCTTCTAAGCTAGAGATTCTAGAGAGTCAGGTTGAGTCAATGATTAATATTTTCTAACTTAACTCTCTTGACTTAATTGCCGTAAACTTGGATAATAGTAAAGGCAAAAAAATTTTCTAGGAATCAATAAAAAACCGATTCTATAAAAGTTCCAGGGGTTATAGCTCAGTTGGTAGAGCGCTTGAATGGCATTCAAGAGGTCAGGGGTTCGATTCCCCTTAACTCCACTTGTACATTAAAGAATTAATGTCCAAATTTACAAATTTAAGGGACATAAGTTACCGAGTTTTAAGGCTTTCAAACATTAATCTAGTTTTAAAGAATTATTGTCCAAAACAAAGTACACTTATAGCCAGATACATTAACTCTAATGTATTGTAAGAACTGAGTATAAACACCATAAATCCTGGCAATATGCCATTTAAACGCTCCTTTCAAACCACCTGAGTATATAATTTTACTATAACAAGACACAAGAGTGGAATTGGAGAAAATGGGAAATTAGTTATGCTTCAACCCACCACCTATGGAGAAGGCTATTGAAACTAAGCCACTCAAAATGCTTATCTTGACTCGTTTCTGCAGGCAATTTTGGCAGATGTACTTAAATTCTTATTTTCCACTGCCAATAAGTCGCGTTGAATTCATCTTCAAAATGGCGAAAGTCACTCAAGACAGGGTTTTTAAAGACTTGGCAGATCCCCAGGAATTTTGACCCTGCTTTGACTTGCCAAAAATGAAAATTAGGGGGTGGTAGTTCAGTAGCTACCGTGACGGTATACCCGTACTGTTACTTTATTGTAAAGTAAGAGATATTGATAGTCCTCGTACAACCAAAATCAAGGATTTCAGATGTACAAGCCGCTCTGGCATCCAATACCAAGCTAAACCAGTTTGATGTCAAGACCTAAGGTCCTGGGCTGTTTGAAACCCTAACACCTTATACTTCCCATGGGTCTCAGTGCGAGTTCTTTCTCATCTAACAACAGCATTAGCTTACCCAAGCTGCCGCTAACAAATAATTAGATGACCCTCTAGGTAGAATTAGCAGCTACTAGGAACAGAAAGAATACGCTTATCTAAGCGTTAAACTAACCCATTCCACAGTACCTACACAAAAGGGTCAATACTGTAGCATCATACAGAGACTCAAAAGAGTATGTATAATGACACCGATTTATAATTTAGAAATTACACTGTCTTAGTGGAAATTTTCATCTGCTAAAGTAAAGATCTTAATTCATAAGAGTTAGGAGTTACGCATTGACAAAAAACTCATTTATGGGTACTAAGCAGCATCAGTATCGGTAAGATTTTCCACAATGTAATCCCGCACAACTAAAGTGAATAAGTTCCTTTACAATTCATACCAATTAGAAATTATGTTTTCAGGGCGCATTTTTTCTACACAAACAAATCCTTGAAGTGAACACAATATCTGTGTTTTAACTCCTTGGCTATCTCTAACCATAAATCGACAAATTCCACATACTTGTTTGATAGCTCTATGAAAACTTTCAATCCCCCAATGAGTATCATGAATTGTCACAAACTCACTTTTGGTGATTTGATTGAGAGCTTCTTGATCTGGTAGATACACTATATAGTCTCTAGAGTCTTCTTTTTTGAACTCTTGCCTAAACAATTTGATGAATCCAAATACTCTCAAATCAGTTATCAAACCTTTATCGGGAATTCCTACACTCCTTAATAGACAATAATTTTCCAGTTTATTTGATACGGTTCTATTTTTCTCAATCCCAAATAGAAAACCCAATTTCTGGTTTTTTAAAAATTTTCAGCTTTCTACCCCTGAATACCAACTGTCTCCTGTAACTATTCTTGGTTTTACACCCCAATCAATCACTTCCTTGAGCATTTCCTGAAAATAATCGTTCTTCGTCTTTACCTCCTTCTTCTCGTATATTCTGTAATTTATTGGTAATGAATTTCCACACACATCACTGTAGTACAGTGTGATTAAATTTATTCCTTTGATGTTCTTATGATATTTCCTAGACCAAAAATAACTGATTAATTTTGCATGTTTTGGGTCACTATACAATTTTTATACTACTGTGTCATCTACACTTAAAATCCCTCCTACTATATTTATGATTTTCTTTACTGTATCGAATAAATCTTTCGGTTCCTATCTATCTCTGAGCAATAATCTATTCACACTGTCATGTGAAACGTTTTCCAATATCTCTGCCAATCTACAACATCCCTCATGCTTTGCTTCTGATAGGAACAAGAGAGTGTAAAGAGTGTAATGTTCCAGATTGCATTCTGTTGTAGAAGGTTTGGTTATTTCTCTAATTTTCCCATACCTCCTAAGTAGATGACATTTTTTACCACTACACTATTTTGCTACTTTGTCAATGCGTAAGTCCTAAGAGTATTAATGCGGGATTTGTAAGCAAAGAATATTAAGTCTCTTGCTTTTTCTTGTAAATAACCGTGATTAGGCAGTATCTCAAATTCAATACTAATTCTTAACTCAGCAGCCTTAGATGTAATACTCTCTCTAGGTCTTTTGTAACTCCAATTGTGTATCTGGCGATTATACTCTTTTACTTATAATTGTTGAGCATTTTTATTGCCAGGGTATTTCTCCTCAGCTTTCTCACTTTCTTTAAATATTTTGCGGCCTTCTAAGAAGCCTTCAAAAAGATGGAGATGGCGTTTATTACAACAAATTTGGAATTGATAATTATACCAACCGTTAAAGTCAACACAAATATTGCTATTGTCGTTTTTATTTATACGAACTTAAATCACCATACAAATAATCTATTGGATATGACAAATGTGATACTTTTCCCGATAGTTCAGCTAACCAATGTTCATATTCTTCATTGTCTTGAGGTACTTGATTGATCAGATTATCAAATGGATAAAGAGACGTTATGTTGTTCCTGTAATATCTCTACCATGAGGTAAGCGATTATCTTGAAGTTGCTTCTCCGAGAGTCTAATCTCGACTTCTTTTGATTACGACGCTCTTTTAGTTTTTTGATGTCTTCCTGGATATTATCACTGACTTTATTATGATTATTTATCAAGTAATAAACAGCAGAGCGGGTTAAAATATCTTGTGTTATTTTGTGAGTCTTATAGAGAATTTCAGTCAACTTAAACGATGATTTCTTGAGCTTTATCACAGATTACTTGTCAATCAGAATTGCTTTCTGCGACAAGTTGAACATCACTTTTAAGTATTGTATTAAGAAAGTATTCCGTACCATCTTTCTTTCTGCCTTTTTCGCTTTCGGTATAAAGTCAGCCTTGAAGAATAAACTTCTTTTACAAAGGAGTCTACTGATGAGCAAGGGAGCTTATACCCTTCAATAATTCCACAATCAGAGGAGTGTTTTTTTGAGTCATTTATTACCATACTTTACGCAGTACATCTTCACTACTATGCAAATGGTATTTTATGGTTGTGAGGATGGGAGTTGTGGAATTTTTATTATTATTGCGGGTCATAGTAACAAAGTATTTGAAAAAAATGATTTTTTATTTGTCTAATTATTTATTTGCATTGGCCAGATAACCGTTGCCACTATCATACTTAAGGGAAAGTTCGTTGACAACTCTGTGAAGATGGTAACTTGTCGAAATCAAGATAAACTCAGGCGTTCATATTACTCAAGTAGTGCATAGTGTGGGGTTTTCAGATCCTGATAAAACTTATTATACAATATTTCAATGTGTAGTGACGTTTAAAGTTTTATTTAGCGCGAAAACATTGCTACAGACTGTTAAACATTATTTCAATTTTCAACAAGGTGCAGGTTATGATGATCAGGCGATAAATTCTTGTAGATTTGATGAACCAGAGCGCTTGCAGCAGAATCCACCTCAATAATGTATGACTGCTACAAAAACTACTTGAGCTATGTGATCGCGCTGCCTATGCACAAAGGCAAAGAGTTAGTGAACTTTATCAACTACCTATTCTTTGCGTCAAGAGATGAAAGGCTATTGATATATCCATTTCATGCGTTTAATAACCAGTTAAGGAACAACTTTAAATCAATCTCCTCTGCCTTCTGTTGAACCAGATAATATTGCGATTATTTCAAAACAAGTGTGCCAAAAGGAATTGGTGAAGCAATTAAAGCCGAGTTAGAGTCTTTAGGAATTAAACTTACTAGCACTCTTGCCTCCAAGATACCCAATTCTACAGAAGAGATTGTGCTAACTGTGATTGAAGCACTAAAAGAACAAATACAACATCAAGTAGTTAAAAGCCCTGGTGGATGGATGGCTCAGCTTATAACCAACAAATGGCAACCAAATCAAGCCCTTAGAGAGAAGCATCCGGTAGACGTCTTTGGATTTTTTTATAAATGTAAGTATTGGCAGACTCTTTGCTTGAGATGTAAATAAAGTAAGAAAACCATGAAAACTCATCTGTAAGCTGCATTTGCTGGTGTCTTATGGGAGGTGAATGGTATGGGCTCAATAATTCGGGGCGGACTACCAGATCACAAGGGGTTTTGGGCCATTTGAGGCTTGTCTGTGAACGGTTTACCCCTAATTATTAAGCGGTTACAGTGAATGTAATCCGTAGTTTATGACTTTCTTGAGGCGGATGCGTTGTAACGCGCACGTCAGGTTCTGAGGGGTGGGATTATAGCGATATAGTCCTGCTACCCGACCACGATGACCCCAAATATTTCTTAATGGTGGAAATCTGAAAGCTATTGTGGAAATCCTCCAACGAAAGTTTCCAAAAACCACCCTTTTGATGAATTCGCCAACGGTATTCATTCTAGAAAGTTTTATTACACTTTATTAAAAGTGCTAAAAGAATTCTAGGAAAATTCAAACTGACCACCATTCTCTTCTATCACAAACGCTAGTTCTTGCGCTGTGTTCTGAAAAACTTCCTGGATGATGGCATCAACCCGATACCATTCTTCTGCATTTTTCTTATCAGTAGGAATCGTGTCATCAGAGAAATCGGCTCCCGCACGTGCAGCAGACTGCACGAACGCAAACCCATAATCAAACGTGAATTTAAAACCTGATCTATGAGCCAAACGGTTTCGAGTCGAATTCATCTCCAACAGAAAATTGGCTATGTCTTCGTTAATTCAATCCATCCCTTTGCACAAATCAACTTTAGCCGGGAAACTTAACTGAAACGCATCAAAGTAGTCGGGTTTTGCCAGTTTAAAGTCAATTAACTGAACCAATAGTGATTCGATTATCAAATGTTCTGTGATAAAAGCCGCAAAGGATTACCGTTGTATTTTAGCATATAGTTAGAAGCATATTTACACCATTAAAACGCTACATTTTTCTTAGCAACCACTTAAGGACTATCTATCTCATCTCAATTTTCAGGTTCAAGTATATAGACAATTTCTTCTGTTTCTGCTACCAAATCGGGTTGATATTCTAAATAATGTTCTTCCCATTTCTAATAAATCTGAAATTGTCCCCTTGCTGGTTTAAACCATTTTACTGCATCTCGTTCCAAAATTATAGATAATACCCTCTCCGCTTCTGATTGAAATTTTTATTCTGCATATAGGCATTGAGAAAAACCTGTAAACAGATATTTGGACATATTGCTTTTATCTGGAGGCAAGATTCTATAATCTAAGGAATTATTCGCATTTGTAGTATAAGCAATCTCTTTTAGGTTTGTAAAACCTTTGCTGATTTTATTTGTATACTCAACTTGATCATCTTCCCAGGAATGTTGTTTGATCTGTTTATGGAAGAAATTAGCAATTTTACCTTGTATATTTTCTCGATATTTATGTGATAAAGTGACCAATAAATTGACCAGGTAAGTTATATATTAAAACTGCATTGGCATCATAGTGAGTATCATCAGATCCGACTATATTAATGAGGCTATAAGCTTGTAATTGAGATTAGTAGAGACTAGCTGTTCTCACTTCCCAAGATGTATAGTTATCGTTTAATAGAGATTAAATATGTAATTATTTCTTGAGTTAAATCTGATTATTTAAACATATTAAGTCTAGGGAGAAAGACCTAAAAAGTGATCTTGCTTGTCCTTTAGGAATAACCAGAATTTTGAGAATATCAATAGTTTGGTGAATGACTAAATTAGTAGTTTTAGCCACAATATCTGCAATATCTGGTGGTGTAGTTACACCTGCCATTTTTAATTGTTATGTTTGATATTCTCTAGCTACAACTTCCCGAACCATTGCTTGAACTTTTGGTGTTGAGAGATAGGATGTAGTTGGCACTTCTCTAGCCTGATTTTCTAACTTCTGAATCTCTTGGTAAGTTAGATGTGCAATTTCTTATTCTATGGGAGATTCAAATATAGATATTTCAGAATCTTTAGTTTATATCTCTGGTGAATTTATATTCACCTCACTATTTCTATCAATAGTTTGTTTCGTCGTAATTCCTAAATATTGAGCAAGTTTTGACTCTGAAATAACTGTGTTGGTTTTTTCTTATAACTCTTCAGGTGTGAGGATAATTTGTTACGATCTAATTTCTGATTCTGGACGTTTTGCTTCTTCGAAAATTTCTTGAAATTTGTCGTGGGCAACAATATTTAGACGAGGTACAATAGTTATACCTGTGCGCTCTCCATAGGGTAAACTTAATCCTCAATTGATTGTTTAATCAAAATTTCACAATTTGTAGCTCTTAATAGTAAGATTATATAAAGGTTATTAACATCCCAGCCTTATTTTAAGAGATTTACATGAATAACCATTTAAGTTGGTTGATCTGGATGTTCTACTTTCAGCAGTCTTTCTACCATTTCATCTTCTTGTGCGCCTGTTTTACTAGAATCAACTTAAATGACTTTATCTTTGTAATACCCTTCGGCAAATTCATGAGATTTAATCAAATCTAAAAGTTGTGAAGCACGGTTAGTATCATAAGCAATCACAAGCATAAAAGATTTAACAATTGGCTTTCCTGTTTGGAGAGCATGAATTTTCAATTCAGCTTTAATATTTTCGTGTAAATAAATTCCATCTTCCAATTCGATTTGTTCAATTGCTCGTGAGAATTAAAATCTTTACGAGTCCCCACAGCAGGCTCTTTAACACAACCATCTGTAATTGCTTTTCCTAGAGGGTATTTATAGATTACATATTTAAGATATATTGGTTTTTTACTAGTTTCTACAGAAGGTGTAGCTGTAAGTTCTAAACCCATTAATGGTTTTAATTTATTAATTGATCAAATACCTGGTGAAGCTCAATATCCGTGCGATCCATCCATTAAAATTACTAGGTCTTTTAACTAGGAAAGAGAATCACAATAGCTTTCTCCAATATATTCAGATAGTCGTTTGATTTTTGAACTTTTGCCACCGCGGACTTCTGAGTTAACGAAAATTGGAAATGTTGAAAATATTGATCTTGCAGAGAATTTGTGGATCTAAAATTATTGTAGCATTAGACCTATCAGGAAAATTAACTTGGTGTGAAAAAAATGGTAGAAGGGAATTTTGAGGGTGTAGGAAAAGGAAAAATCCACTAAATTAACTATATTCAATAATATCCACATCGTATAAAAAAAATACTGGAAATAACTAACCATCAGTTTCAAGACTTGTTAGCCCAAGATGAAATGTAGCATGAAAAACTTCGAGGTGACATAGAAATTAAAAAGATAGGTATAAATGAGAAAGGAGGAGGGGGGAAAGGGAAACTAGAGATAGAACAACAGGTATGTCTATGCTTGTTCTATTTGAGGAAAATGCCAACATTTGAGGTTTTAGGTTTGCATTTCAGTATATGGAAAACGGAAGCAAAGGACACATTTCATGACTGTCTAGAGATATTACGAAATGTTTTCCTTCCTAGTTTCCGTGAATAGGTAGAAAAACATGATAGCGATTATGCCATGGCAACTCAGAACAAAAGGCAGGAAACAAAGAGTTTTCCACCAAGGGTATTGTTGTTGAACAGGTCATTAGACTTGTAGAAATATTCCGGGTACTTCAACAAAGATTTACCCTGAATTCCCCAATTTACTCACAAGTAGTTCTTACTATTTGTGGTTTAGTCACATTAGGAATTGGTTCATGAGTTTTGCCCATTTTATAAATGTTATGGATATGAGGTCAGTTATGAATTTGTCATCAATATTTTCATGGATAGGAACTATCCGTACCTATTCCTAACCCTGATTCTTTCCTGGGCTCTTTCCTCATCTTAACACTATGGAAAGCCACACACATACGCCTTTCTGAATTTTCGGACCTCTCTATTGGTTTCATAGTTGTCACCTGTGATAATCATTGGTGACTGAATCGCAAATTTAGAAATACCTGTAAATACATATTTTGCTTTATTTGGTGAAAGATCATTAATCAGTTTGTGATAAATGGTAAGGTTGGGTGCTAAAACAAAGAAATTATTGATATCGATATCATACGCTAAATTTAATCAGCTGATAAAAGTCCCTAAGAGTCGCGTTTTACCCACACCTGTTGCTAGTGCAAAACAGAGTGAAGGAAATTCACGCTCAAAATTAGTCACTGTGGGCAATTCTTGGTTAATTTTCGCTAAGCTTATTTCTATATCACATTGTCTATGGATGGGCAATAGTTCACAAATACAAGCAATTATTTCTAAGAATTGTCGTTGCGGAGGACGCAGATTGAGAGGATTAGCAATATTATTGACAAGTTGATTCATTGTATATTATCCATATCAAATAGTGATTCTTGTATAGGTTGTTCTAGTAATCTTTGTAGTGATGGTTGTTAAATTTTCGGTGTTGCTTTAGGCAGATTTAAAATTTTTAAGCTGTAATCATCGTGTCCCCATTCAAAACGTGAAAGTATTTATTTAGGATTTTTTTTGATTGTCAGAGAATATATCGCCTTGCCACGAAAGGCACTACATAATACACGTAGGGTGCGTTCTTGTCCTACTTCATCAGACAGTTCAGATTATAGTTAATAACTGAGATTTTCGGTGGTGACATAAATAAGATAGCGTTTGCTATAACAACTATGTTGCCGATAAAATGTATCTGATGGTGCATAAGTGAAGCCTTCAATTTCGCAAAGTGCTTCGGCTAACATTTCAGAGTTATATTCTTTATTAAGAATCCAATTACCCCATTTGTCTTTTTCTAACAATGATGGTGCAAGGCGATAGTAACGAAACCCACCACCGCCTTTCCAGTTAACAGTTTGTGTGATACCACCTTTGTCTTCACCATCAATCACTTTTTTGAGTCGGGGAATAATATGTGTATGACAATGTTCTCCTAGTTCAATCATGATCCAGCATCTTCCCATTTTGTGCGCGACTGCACCTGTGATTCCTGAACCAGCGAAGGAATCTAATACTAAATCACCTGGATTTGTGGCTATATGAATAATTCGATGCAATAGTCTTTCTGGCTTAGGCGTGTCAAATACCTTTTCTTTACTAAAAAGTATGTACATATCCTTTTCAGCTTCATCTCTATGACCAGTTTCCTCATTATTCCACCAAGTATTTAGAACAATATTAGAGGCTTCTTTTAAGTATTCTTTAAAAGATGGTGCGCCATCTCCTAATTTTCCAAAATAGGCTAATCCAGATTTTACTATTTCAAGCCATTGGTCTTCAGTTCGAAACCAACATTTTCCTGGAGAGGGTAAGCGAATTTTCCCTGTCGGTATTGTAATGGGATAAGAGAGATTAGGACGGATATTAGGAGAATCCCAAGGAATAGCTCGCCAAGGTCTATTGGAATCATTATCAGGATTTTTATATTGCCCAGATTATTCTTCTTTTCTAGGTAATTTATTGCGTATATTTTCCCATCTTTTAGGATTTTGTGACTAAACTAATATGGAATCATGTGATAGGGAGAGAGAAGCATGATTAGACCGAGAATATCTATTTTGGCAAACTACATTTGATATAAAATTCCTTCTTCCAACAATCTCATCACACATTACATTTAAATAATGTGCTTAAATAATGTACTTCATTATCATCAATCGTAGTCCACAAAGTTCTATCTTATGATAACAAATTACGAATAATCTCTAAATGATATCTGATGAAAGAAAGCCAGATAAAATGTTAACCCCCATCATCATAGTGTTCAGAAGCAGAGTATTATAGGGAGTATCAATAAAAATACATTTAAATCTTCCTGGAAATTCTTCCTCTAAAGCCTTGAGGGCTAACAAGTTATCGCCAAAAATCAAGGAATTATCAAAAATATCATTTTCACTGACTCGATATGCGGCATGATAGGATTCCTCAGCATCTGCTAACAAAATTCGCGGCTCTAATTTGGGGCGAATTCCTTTACCAATCCATGTAAATTCAAGTCTTTACTTTTTAGTAATAATTAGTTGAGTTTCTCTCGCAGAAATTAAATTTTAAGATTTTACCTGTAGGTAAATTAGTATTTTTAGCCTGATTTTCTTTTCTAGCGAATTCTTGCATTACTACACTCGTTAAGCCTTTAACATCTGTCAAACTCCTAAAAATAGCAAGATATCCTTTTTCATCACTAACTAGCAAACTGACATTCAGCGAGAATATCAATTACCTCGGCAAGTTCTATCCCAGTTCTAGAAGGCTCAGTTATATCATCTTGAGATAAATTAACTTCTGGCTTATTGATTAAAGATTTATAGCGTCTTGATAAAATATCCAAGATACACAATCTATCATGTCAATAGAAATTTTTTCTCCGAGTTTCTGTTTCTGCTTTTTGCGAATTTTCAAAAATCTGATCAAGATATTGAAATATACGCACATATCGACAAAGTATAATTTCTGAAAGAGCATTACTAAAAAGTGTTGAATAGTAACGCTTGTGAAGCTGGTTAATATCTTTCTTTGCTGCAACAATTATTTCAGTATTACCGCTAAAACAAGCAAGTGCGATTGCAGCTTTTTCAATGGTGATAGCATCATGATTATCTACTGATGGTCGATATTGATAGACAATATTTGATACCATACATTCTTGCCGCAACCGGGAGGATAGAGTTTTGGGAGAAAGACTCAAATAGGAAGCAAACCATTGAGATAAGCACAAGGAAGGGAAAGGATTTGGTAGACACTTTCAACATTCCACTGTGGGCCAGAAATTTTAATCCTTGCTCCAATCTGTTGAATAGCAGATTCGACAGATCCAGAACCAATAGAACACAGTTGTTTACCTTGGTAGTAGGTGTAGTTAATAATGCCAGTGGCATGTTTTTCACTTATGTCGAAAAACTTCTTCACTTGTTTGCCTCGACAATTATTAAATAAAGCTTGAATTGTCCCTATCTGATCTTGCCACAATAAACTCTCAACAGCTTGGAGACGCCTTACAAAACCACCAATTTGATAAAGATTCTCCTTGAGGTGATACCAATCCAAAATTTCCAAAGGTTTGAATTTTTCACTTCCAAACTCTTTAACTAAATTCCAAACTCCATCATGACCATCCCCCAAACACACAAGGGGGTTAACCAAAGACTGGCTATTAACATAATCAACTCATGATTGATTAGTTGTTATCAAAAAATGCGCCATCATAAATTCCTTGTAGACGAAGGGTTTTATAGTCTCCCCAGTAGCAGCCTGCTTGTGGTGTTTGCCCCCTAGTTGTACTTTTCCACCATCCACCCTCACTTCACAGATAGCTTGTTTTCCTTGTGGTAGCTCCCAATCTTCTTCCACAACTAGTTTTTGTTCC
>ERZ1034427.187-NODE-187-length-13070-cov-2.733308_pt1 | contig 13070 bp, 17 predicted proteins | sample MGYA00520607_ERZ1034427 | MGnify/ENA primary metagenome ERZ1034427 (study PRJEB33736, sample SAMEA104288489) | Azolla caroliniana | place: Brazil | collected 1987 | study: EMG produced TPA metagenomics assembly of the PRJEB19522 data set (Is there foul play in the... | reverse complement strand
CTCCATCGTCGCCGCGGTGACGTTGAGATAGGTGCCCTTGATCTCGCCGCTCGCCGCCTGCGCCTTGTTGACCGCCTCCATGCAGTACAGGAAGCGCTCGCGCCAATGCATGAACGGCTGCGAGTTGATGTTCTCGTCGTCCTTGGTGAAGTCGAGGCCGCCCTTGAGCGCCTCGTAGACGACGCGGCCATAGTTGCGCCCGGACAAACCGAGCTTCGGCTTCACGGTCGCGCCCAGCAGCGGCCGGCCGAACTTGTCGAGACGCTCGCGCTCGACGACGATGCCCGTCGCCGGGCCCTGGAACGTCTTGACGTAGGCGACCGGCAGCCGCATGTCTTCCAGCCGCAGCGCCTTCAGCGGCTTGAAGCCGAACACGTTGCCGATGATCGAGGCCGTCAGGTTGGAGATCGAGCCCGGCTCGAACAAATCGAGATCATAGGCGATGTAGGCGAAGTAGCTGCCGGGCGAGCCCGGCACCGGCTCGACGCGGTAGCACTTGGCGCGATACTTCTCGGCGGCTGTGAGACGATCGGTCCAGACCACGGTCCAGGTCGCGGTGGAGGATTCTCCGGCGACCGCGGCACAGGCTTCGGTCGGATCGACGCCGTCCTGCGGCGTGACGCGAAACAGCGCGATGACGTCGGTGTCCTTGGGCTGGTAGGACGGCTCCCAATAGCCCATCTTCTTGTATTCCATCACGCCGGACTTGTAGCGATCCTTGCCGCGTACCGTAATCGATGGGTCGTTCATGTGTTCCTCCTGAATGTTCGTTATGGCCGTGGACGTCAGGCAGCTTCAGTCATTCCCCCAACTCGTGGGTCGAGCGCACCGGAGCGGTAGCGCTTGGCCATTTCGGCGAGCGGAATGACCTTGATCCTGGATGCATTGCCCGCGGCGCCGAACTGCTCGAAGCGCTCGCGGCAGAGATCACGCATCGAGTCCATCGCCGGCTTGAGGAATTTGCGCGGATCGAACTCATTCTTCGCCGACGAGCCGACCTTGCGGAAGATCGCGGTCATGGCCAGCCGGCAGTCGGTGTCGATGTTCACCTTGCGGACGCCGTGACGGATGCCGCGCACGATCTCCTCGACCGGCACGCCCCAGGTCTGCGGCATCTCGCCGCCGAACTGGTTGAACATGTCCTGCAGCGATTGCGGCACCGAGGACGAGCCGTGCATCACGAGATGCGTGTTGGGCAGCCGGCGGTGGATCTCCTCGATCACGTTCATGGCCAGGACGTCGCCGTCCGGCTTGCGCGTGAACTTGTAGGCGCCGTGGCTGGTGCCCATGGCGATGGCCAGGGCGTCGACGCCTGTGGCGTGGACGAACTCGACCGCCTGGTCCGGATCGGTCAGCAGCTCGTCATGGCTGAGCTTGCCCTCGAAGCCGTGGCCGTCCTCGGCCTCGCCCATGCCGGTTTCAAGCGAGCCCAGCACGCCCAGTTCGCCCTCGACCGAGACGCCGCAGGAATGTGCCATCTGGACCACGCGACGGGTGACGTCGACGTTGTACTCGTAGGTCGCCGGGGTCTTGGCGTCCTCCATCAGCGAGCCGTCCATCATCACCGAGGTGAAGCCGTACTGGATCGCCGTGGCGCAGGTCGCCGGACCGTTGCCGTGGTCCTGGTGCATGCAGACCGGGATGTTCGGATAGAGCTCGACGAGCCCGTCGATCAGGCGGGCCAGGACGATGTCGCTGGCGTAATTCCGCGCCCCGCGCGAAGCCTGGATGATGACCGGCGAATTGACGGCGTCGGCCGCCTCCATGATCGCCAGGCCCTGTTCCATGTTGTTGATGTTGAAGGCCGGAAGCGCGTACTCATGCTCGGCGGCATGGTCCAGCAACTGTCGCAACGTGATGCGAGCCACGTAAATCTCTCCTGCAAGCGTGAAGTGGGTGGGTTCGTTTCTTGTTGTTGGGGCCGTGACGCTTGTGCGTTCTCTGCCCGGGTATTCAGTCTAGAGCGCGCCGGGGCGGTGAAAAACCGCACACACTTTCGCCCGACGCGCGTCTTGGTTCAGTCTGGCACAGGCTGAACGCGGATCCGCACGATCCGCGCCAGCGAAGTGGTCACTTAGGCCTCGAGCGCCGCGACGCCCGGGAGGGTCTTGCCCTCCATCCATTCCAGGAACGCGCCGCCGGCGGTCGAGACGAACGTCATGTCCGCCGCGACACTGGCGTGGTTCAGGGCCGCCACCGTATCACCGCCGCCGGCCACGGCCACGAGTTTACCCGATTTGGCTCGTTCCGAGACATGCTTTGCCGTCGAAACGGTCGCCTTGTCGAACGGCGGGACCTCGAAAACGCCCAAAGGGCCGTTCCAGATCAGGGTCTCGCACTGGTCGATCGTGGCGTTGAGCGTGGCGACGGTCTCGGGACCGGCGTCGAGGATGCGGTCGTCGGGCTGGACGTCGTAGACGTTGCGGACGTTGGAGGCGACACCGGGCTTGACCTCCTGGGCGACAACGACGTCGGTCGGCAGCAGGATCTTGCAGCCGGCGCTGCCGGCCAAGTCGATGATCTGGCGGGCGGTCTCGGCCATGTCGGTCTCGCACAGCGAGGCGCCGACATCGATCTTGGCCGCGTAGAGGAAGGTGTTGGCCATGCCGCCGCCGATGGCCAGGTAGTCGAGCTTGGTCACCAGGTTGCGCAGCAGGTCGAGCTTGGTCGAGACCTTGGAGCCGCCGACGATGCCGATCACCGGCTTCTTGGGCTTGCCCAGCGCGGCGTCCAGGGCTTCCAGCTCGCGCTGCATGGCAAGACCCGGATATGCGGGCAGCAGCTTGGCCAGGCCTTCGGTCGAGGCGTGGGCGCGGTGGGCGGCGCTGAAGGCGTCGTTGACATAGATGTCGCCGTTGGCGGCCAGGGCCTTGGCGAACTCCGGATCGTTCTTCTCTTCGCCGGCGTGGAAGCGGACGTTCTCCAGCAGCGCGACGCCGCCGTTCTCAAGGCCGTTCACCACCTGGGCGGCGGCCGGGCCGACGCAGTCGCTGGCGAAGGCGACCGGCTGTTGCAGCAGCTTGCTCAGCGGCTCGGCGACGAAGGCCAGGCTCATTTCCGGCACGACCTTGCCCTTGGGGCGGTCGAAGTGGGCCAGCAGCACCACCTTGGCGCCCTGCTTGGAGAGGTAGGCGATGGTCGGCAGGGCCGAGCGCAGGCGGGTGTCGTCCGTGATCTTGCCGCCGTCGACGGGCACGTTGAAGTCCACGCGGACCAGGGCGCGCTTGCCGGCGAGATCGGCGGTGTCGAGGGTGCGGAAGGTCATGGGTAGATCCTTTGAAATTCTTCGAATGACCGTTAGGCGTCCATCACAAACCAAGTTGCGCCCGCATTGGCGCCGTCAGGTCCGTGGGTCTCAACGATCTCGGTAAAATAGACCCGAGCGTCCTTCGGCCGTTGATCGACTGGAATATCGAAAGCTGGTTCACGCCGCAGGGTGTCGAGCGCAATGAGTTCTGCCTCGTCCGCAGACGAGGCCTCCACGCAACGCGTTGTATAAAAGCCGACGGGTTGGCTTTTGCCGATCAGAGCGCCCGGAAAGTTCTCGCCTTCAATGAAGCATTTGAACCAAGGCATCCGGGGCTCCGATCGTTATGTCCGAATTGCCTTAGAGGAATTTCGCCATCTCGAGAGCGGTGTCGCTCATGCGCGTCGCGAAGCCCCACTCGTTGTCGTACCACGACAGCACGCGGGCCAGCTTGCCTTCGATGACTTGCGTCTGGGGCAGGGCGGCGGTCGAGCTGGCGGCGATGTGGTTCAGGTCCGACGAGACCAGGGGCTCGGTCGTCGTGGCCAGCACGCCCTTCATCGGGCCGTCGGCGGCGGCTTGCAGGGCCTTGTTGATCTCGTCGATCGAGGTCTCGCGGCCGGCGACGACCTTCAGGTCGATGACCGAGACGTTCGGGGTCGGGACGCGGATCGAGCTGCCATCCAGCTTGCCCTTCAGTTCCGGAAGCACCAGGCCCAGGGCCTTGGCGGCGCCGGTCGAGGTCGGGATCATGCTCAGGGCCGCGGCGCGGGCGCGGTAGAGGTCCTTGTGCATGGTGTCCAGCGTCGGCTGGTCGCCGGTGTAGCTGTGGATCGTGGTCATGTAGCCACGCTCGATGCCGAACAGGTCGTGCAGTACCTTGGCGACCGGGGCCAGGGCGTTGGTGGTGCACGAGCCGTTCGAGACGACGATGTCGTCGGCGGTCAGGGTCTCGTGGTTGACCTTGTAGACGATGGTCTTGTCGGCGCCGTCGGCGGGAGCCGAGACCAGAACGCGCTTGGCGCCGGCCTTCAGGTGGGCGCTGGCCTTGTCCTTGGCGGTGAAGATGCCGGTGCACTCGAAGGCGATGTCGACGCCCAGGTCCTTGTGCGGCAGCTCTTCGGGGTTACGGATGGCCGTGACCTTGATCTTGCCCTGGCCGACGTCGATCCAGTCCTCGCCCGAGGTGACGACGCCCGGGAAGCGGCCGTGGACGCTGTCGTAGCGCAGCAGGTGGGCGTTGGTTTCGACCGGACCCAGGTCGTTGATGGCCACGACCTCGATGTCGCGACGGCCATGCTCGGCGATGGAGCGCAGGACCAGACGTCCGATGCGGCCGAAGCCGTTGATGGCGACGCGAACAGCCATGGGTCATTCTCCGATTTTGGCCGCCGAACGGGATCGATCGGCGTTCCCTATTTTCGCTGCGCGTTTTGCGGCCTGGGGGCGCGAAGTCAAGTCCGGGAGGCCGCGTTTTGGAAGCCGAGGCTCCAAATCGGACCCTGCCCGGAGCTTGGCCCGTCCCCAACGAAACAAGCTTTCGCCCGCATGGAGCGCGGACAAAAGGCGGCGAATGCTGCTATGGGCTCTGCATCGCCCAATTGTCGCCCCGCGCGGCTGGCTTAGAGGGCATCGATCTGTATGTTGCGTTGCATGATGGAAATCCGCCGATGATCCCGGCCGACGGTACGGCCCTCGACCTTGCCGTGCGCCGTCTGGAGCGCGCGGTGAGCCAGCTTGAGCAACGCCTGGCGGCCAAGTCCGCCGAGACCAAGCGCGCTCTGGCCGCCGCTGGCGCCGCCACGGGCGCGAGCGCCGCCGCGCCTGGACTGTTCGAGGAAGACGAGAAGGCCCAGCTGGTCGCCGATCTTGAAGCCGCCCGCGAGCGCGAGAAGGCGCTGGAAGAGGCCGGCGAGCAGGCCTCGGTGGCGCTTGGCCGCGCCATCGCCGAGATCCGCGCCGCGCTCGGCGAGGACGGCGTCGCCAACGACCTGCATTCGCCGAACGACGATGACGACCTGTTCGAAGATTCCGAGGAGGCCTGACGCATGGCCCAGGTGACGATCCAGGTGAACGGCCGGCCCTACATTGTCGGCTGCGAGGACGGCCAGGAGCCGCACCTGACGGAACTGGCCCGCCTGTTCGACCGTCAGGTCCGCCAGGTTAGCTCTGACGTCGGCCAGCTGGGCGAGACGCGGCTCTTCCTGATGGGCGCCCTGCTGCTGGCCGACGAGCTTTCGGACATGAAGCTGCGCCTGGCCCATGCCCAGGCCGAGATCTCCCGCATGCAGCAGGAAGGCACCAAGGCCGAGATCGCCGCCATCCGCGCCCTCGACGCCGCCGCCGAGAAGATCGAGAAGCTCGCGGCGGACTGATCAGTCATCGAAATCGACGGCGCGTCCGCCGTGGAAGATTCTGTCGATGACCACGGCGCTTGACGTGACGTGGAAGGCGATTTCAGTCCGACGCTCGAATCCGACGAGCCTTAGGCCAGGACGAATGTCGTCGCGCCGCGATCCTTGTTCCGGAAAATCCGCGAGGTTCGCGCAACGCGCCTCTAGGCGCGTGACATAGGCCATGGCGGCGTTTGGGGCGCCCCGTTCAGAGATATATCGATATAGCTCGAAAAGATCGTCGCGCGCTTCCGGCGAGAAAACGATCTTTCGCATCATGGCTTGCTCTTCAGCCGCTCGGCGTGATGCGCACGGATCGAAGCGAATACCTCCGCCGCGTCGATCGCGCGGTTCGGATCGTCCAGCATGGCGTCGTAAACCGGGGCCACGTCCTCGCGCAGCCAGCGTTCGACGGCCGCGTCGCGTTCCTGCAATGCGCGGACCCCCGCCCGGACCACCTCGCTGGCGGAGGCGTAGGTCCCGGCCGCGACAAGATCATCGATGTAGCGGGATTGTTCGGCGGGCAGGCTGACGGTGCGCTTGCTGACGACGGCCATGGTAAAGTCTCCTCCCGAATAGACTAGCCCGGGGTGTGAAGGTTGCATACCGCCTTGTCGCGTCATCGCGCCGCTGGCGTTTCCGCCTCCGACCCCCTATCTATGTCCACGGCGGGTCTTGCTGTGGCTCTCGTCGAAGATTTCTTATCCCAGGGACCTTAATCTCTCTATCGGGACCTGTTCCCTCCCGTGGCCGTGGCCGCGGGAACACGGGGCCCACCTGTTACTGACAGGTTCGAGTGGATTGAAACGTCTTCACGGTTCTTCGCGGCGCCGCCACCTTTCCCTATAAGCGATCCATGACCATCGCCGATCCCGTCGCGGCCAAGGCGGCCCTGCGCGTCTTCCTGCGCAACCAGCGCAAGCAGTTGGCGCGCGAGCATCCCCAGGCCGACTGGATGATCGCCGAGGTCGGGCGCGAGCCGCTGACGACCCTCTTTCCCGAACCGGCCGGCAAGGTCGCGGCGCTGTATCACGGCCTGGGCTCGGAGCTGTCGCCGCTGCTGCTGGGTGACTGGATGCGCGAGGCGGGCTGGACACTGGCCCTGCCCGCGGTGGTCGACGCCGACGCGCACCGCATGGTGTTCCGCGCCTGGACGCCGGGCGAGCCTCTCGTCCACGACAAGATCGGCCTGCGCGCGCCCAGCGCCAAGAGTCGTGTCTTGGAGCCCGATCTGGTGATCACGCCGCTGCTGGCGTTCCAGCGCGACGGCGTACGCCTGGGACAGGGCGGGGGCTATTACGACCGGGCGCTGGAAGCCCTGCGGGCGCGCAAGCCGGTCTTCGTGCTGGGCGTCGCCTACAGTGGTCAGCGGACGGAGAATCTGCCGCGCGAGCCTCACGATCAAAGGTTGGACGCCATTCTCACCGAAAAAGAGTATATCGCGGTCAAAGCCTGAGCCCCCGCGGGGCTCGATCCATACAGTTTCTTGGGACTCTCGATGCGTTTCGCCTTTTTCGGCGATGTCGTCGGCAAGTCGGGCCGGGACGGCCTGGCCGACCATCTGCCCGACCTTCGCCGCCGGCTCGGCCTGGAGTTCGTGATCATCAACGCCGAGAACGCGGCCGCGGGGTTCGGGATCACCGAGAACACCGCGCGCGAGCTGTTCGAGGCCGGCGCCGACTGCCTGACCCTGGGCAACCACAGCTGGGATCAGCGCGAGGCCCTGACCTACATCGTGCGCGAGCCTCGCCTGATCCGTCCGGCCAACTATCCGATCCTGTCGGACGCGCCGGGGCGGGGCAGCCACCTGTTCCAGACCGACTCGGGCAAGACGATCTTCGTCGTGAACCTGCTGGGCCGTGTTCACATGGACGCCATGGACGACCCGTTCGCGGCCGTCGACCGCGAGCTGGACAAGGCGCCGCTGGCCCAGGTGGCCGACGCGGTGGTGGTCGACATGCACTGCGAGGCGACCTCGGAGAAGATGGCCATGGGCCACTATTGCGACGGCCGCGCCTCGCTGGTGGTGGGCACCCACACCCACGTTCCGACCGCCGACTGCCAGGTGCTGCCGGGCGGCACGGCCTATCAGACCGACGCGGGCGCCTGCGCCGACTACGACAGCGTGATCGGCAACCAAAAGGAAGAGCCCCTGCGGCGTTTCACCACCAAGATCAGCGGCGGCCGCTACCAGCCCGCCAGCGGCCCAGCCACGGTTTGCGGCGTCTTCGTCGAGACCGACGACCGCACTGGCCTGGCCACGCGGGTGGAGCCGATCCGGGTGGGCGGGCGGTTGAAGCAGACGATCCCGGACGTCTGATCTCGGGCGCCTGTCCTCCTTCCCTGGCGGATCCAACGGTCTCCGTTTGCGGTTGTCATGATCCGCGCCTCAAATGCGGACTTCGCAAAGGAGACCTCCATGACCGACGCCATCTACACCGCCCACGCCCACGCCATCGGCGGCCGCAACGGTACGGCCAAGTCCGACGATGGCCATCTAGACGTCAAGCTGGCCTATCCGAAGTCGATGGGCGGCGACGGGAACGGCACCAATCCCGAGCAGCTGTTCGCCGCCGGCTACAGCGCCTGCTTCCTGGGCGCGCTGGGCCTCGTGGCCCGCAGCCAGGGCGTCAAGCTGGGCGAGCACAGCCTGGACGCCGAGGTCGACCTGATCAAGGACGAGACCAGCTTCCACGTCGGCGTGCGTCTGAAATTGAACGCCCCCGAGCTGGACCGCGAGACCGCCGAGAAGCTGCTCCACGCCGCCCACGAGGTCTGCCCCTATTCGAAGGCCACGCGCGGCAACGTCCAGGTCGATCTGGAAGTCGCCTAGCTCTTTCGGGCCGGCTTTTAGGCGGGCGGGGTGACAAAACCCCGCCTCAGGGGCTAAAAGCCCCGCCTCCAATCTTATCAGAAGCAGAGCCTCTTCAATGGCCGGCCACTCGAAGTTCAAGAACATCATGCACCGCAAGGGTCGCGCCGACGCCGCGCGGTCCAAGCTGTTCTCCAAGCTGTCGCGGGAAATCACGGTCGCGGCCAAGGCGGGCTTGCCGGACCCCGCCATGAACCCGCGCCTGCGCCTGGCCGTGAACAACGCCAAGGCCGAGAGCCTGCCCAAGGACGTCATCGACCGCGCGATCAAGAAGTCGCAGATGGGCGACGCGGCCGACTACACGGAAATCCGCTACGAGGGCGTGGCCGCCGGTGGCGTCGGGATCATCGTCGAGGTGATGACCGACAACAAGAACCGCGCCGCCGCCAATGTCCGCTCCTACTTCACCAAGATGGGCGGCAACATGGGGGCCACCGGCTCGGTGACCTTCAACTTCGACCGCGTCGGCCAGATCAGCTATCCGGCCAAGACCGCCTCGGAAGACGACATGATGGAAGCCGCCATCGAGGCCGGCGCCGACGACGTCACCTCGGACATGGACGAGGAAGGCGAGGGGCACACCATCTACACCGCCTTCGAGGACCTGAACGAGGTGGCCGCCGCCCTGGAAGCCAAGTTCGGCGCTGCGTCGAACACCAAGATCGCCTGGCGCCCGAAGATGCAGGTGCCGGTCACCGGCGACAGCGTCGCCACGCTGATGAAGCTGCTCGACATGCTGGACGAGGACGACGACGTCCAGTCCGTCTACTCGAACGAGGACATCAGCGAGGAAGACCTGGCTAAGCTGGGCTGATCGCAAAAACTGTCATCCCGGCCCAGCGCGAAGCGCGCCGAGCCGGGACGGCAGTGAACGCTGCGTTTCCGGCGGTCCCGGGTCTTCGCCCAGGATGACAGCCCGTTTTGGGAGCTTCGCCGCCTCCCGCCCGTTACAGTCGGCATGGCTTGGCTGTCCCTTTCTGACTTCCTGCCCATCCTTGGCGCGCTGATCGCCGGCGCGGTGATCGGGTTCGAGCGCGAGTACCGCGCCCGGCCGGCGGGCCTGCGCACCCATATGCTGGTCAGCCTGGCCTCGGCGCTGCTGATGCTGGCGGCCGTGCATCAGGTGCGGTGGATGAGCGACACCTCCTCCGACGTGTTGCGCATCGATCCCGTCCGGATGGCCCACGGCGTGCTGACCGGGGTCGGCTTCCTGTGCGGCGGGGTGATCTTCCAGCAGGGCGTCTCGGTGCACGGCCTGACGACGGCCGCCTCCCTGTGGATAACTTCGGCGATCGGGACCTTGTTCGGCGTTGGCCTTTACGACCTCGCGATCCCCGGGACGGTGCTGGCGGTTGCGACCCTTAGCGCCGCCCGTTGGCTAGACCGCACCTTGCCGCAGAAGAACTACACCGAGATCGCCGTCCGCTCGCGCCGCGAGACGCCGCTGGACGAGGAGGCGTTGCGCCGCCTCCTGGGCGAGTACGATTTGAAGGGTCATAGGCTGAACCATCGCCTCCGCGACGGCGGCGCGGTGTTCGAATTGGCCGGGCCGTTCTCCGGCAAGGGCGCGTTGCGATTGCGCGAGGTGGCCGATCGGCTGAGCTCCGATCCTCGCGTCATCGAGTTCGACATCCTTCCGCGCAAGGATTGAGCCGCCGCGTCGTCTTCTCCCGGTGATCTGGCCCGGCTAGAGTAGGGGGATGGTCCTGAAGGTTCACATCGACACCGATTGCGGCGTGGACGACGCGCTGGCGCTGGCCCTGCTGGCGCGAGCCCGCCAGGCGGTCGAGGTGGTGTCGGTCTCGGCCGTGTTCGGCAACACCTATGTGGATCAGGCCGCCGCCAACGCGCGGGGCGTGCTGCGCCTGGCCGGCTGCGGGTCCGAGGTCTATATCGGCGCCGGCTCGGGCCTGGCCAAGCGTCGGGTCGAGCGGATGCGTCCCGCCCACGGCGTCGATGGGCTGAACGGCGCGGGCTTCTCCCAGCGCTGGAAGCTGCCCGAACTGGAGCGCGGCCATTCGGCCAACTTCCTGGCCTTCGCGGCGCGCCGGAGGATCACCGGCCTGTTCCTGGGCCCGCTGACCAATCTCGCCAAGAGCCTGCTGGAGGATCCGGCCGCCTTCCGCGACTGGCGTCCGACGATCACGGCCGGCGCCTTCGCCGTCGAGGGGAAAGCCGCCGGCGGCGCCGACTTCAACAGCTGGAGCGATCCCGAAGCCCTGCAGCGCACGCTGGAGGCCGGCGTGACGCCGCGCCTGGTGCCGCTGGACGTCAGCCGCCTGGTCGAGGTGACGGCCGGCGATCTGGCGCGCGGCGCCGACTGCTGCGGCTCGCCCCTGTCGGCGCGCCTGACCAAGGCGGCCGGAAGCTATATCGCCTTCCACCAAAGCGTCTGGGGCGGCGAGGGATGTCGCCCTCACGACGCGGTGGCGGCCGCCAGCCTGATCGCGCCCGAGCTCTTCACCTTCGAGCCGGCGCGCTTGCGCGTGGCGGTTGATGGCGTGCGCCTGGGCCGGGTCGAGCGGATCGACGGCGCGCCGAACGCGGAGGTTTGCGTGGGCCTGGACGTCGAGGCGGTCAAGCGACTGATCGTCGGCGGCCTATTCGGCGCGAAGGCGCTCGAGGCGGCCTAAGCCGGCGGGTTTTGCGCGAATTGCATCGCGCCGTCGTGCGGCCGATGCCAAGGCGGCGCGCTGGCCATCCACATATCGGCCTGGACCTTGAAGTCGGAAGCGTCGTCCAGCCCCCCGATCTTGACTGCCACCATGTCGCGGTTCTTGTCGGGGCGCGAGAAGACGTGGACGCCGCACGTTCCGCAGAAATGGCTGCCGCCGCTGGTCTCGCTCGCCTTGTAAACGCGTGGCTCGCCCTGGGTGACCGTCAGAGAGTCGGCGGGAAACACCATGGTCAGGTTTGGCGACCCGCCCGCCACGTACTGGCAGTCGCGGCAGTGGCAGGCGATGTGGAACATCGGCGCGGCGTTCAGTTCATAGCGGATTTCACCGCAGCGGCAGCCACCGGTTCGCATGTTCATCGCGCTTCTCCCTCGATGGCGGACTGGAGCGCGATCGAGGGTGCGAGACAAGCCACCTAGTGCGGCAGGCCCCACTGAGCCGCGCGTTCGCGGACGAGGTCCCGCATGAACTGGTCGAGATCGGCCAGGCGCCGGTCCATCTCCGAGACCGGCACGCCGTTCCAGATCGCGTGGTCGTAGGCCGAGCGCGCCTCTTGGAGGTTTTCGCCGGCGCGGTACCGCTCGGCGATGTAGAGGGTCTCCAGCAGCTTGGTGGGGCGGTCGATCTTTTCGTGCTTCATCGACCAGTACCCGACCATGTACTCGGCCAGGATTCCTTCGTCCGACGTGATCATCGGCGTCTCCCTAACGACTGACCGCTAGATAGGGAGCGCCTTCGAGCTCGCCAGGGTTTGGATCAAATTCCCGCGGTGGCTCGCCAGCGCGAGCGCGCGTGGCGTTTACGACTCGTTAGGGAAGACGGGGCTTTTCCTCGGGGGCGGAAGCGAGGAAAGTGCGAGAACACATGATGAACGCGAATCGCTCCCCGATCCGAATTCTGGGCCTCGATCCAGGCCTGCGCCGCACCGGCTGGGGCGTACTGACGATCGACGGCGCGCGCATGAGCCACGTCGCCCACGGCGTCATCGTCCCCGACGAGAAGGCCGACTTCGCCCAGCGTTTGCTGCACCTGTTCGAAGGCATTTGCGCGGTGATCGACGAGCATCGCCCCGATGAGGCGGCGGTCGAGGAGGTGTTCCTCAACACCAACGCCCAGTCGACGCTGAAGCTGGGGCATGCCCGCGCCGCGGCCCTGATCGCGCCGGCCCGCGCCGGGCTGCCGGTGGCGGAGTATTCCACGCGCCTGGTCAAGAAGGCTGTGGTCGGGACCGGCGCGGCCGACAAGGCCCAGATCGGCTTCATGATCGCGCGCCTGCTGCCGACGGCCGGCAAGACGACGGCCGACTGCGCCGACGCGCTCGCCGTCGCCATCACCCACGCCAACCTGCGCGCCGCTCACCGGAGGGTCGCATGATTGGTCGCCTGCGCGGGGCCGTCGCCGAGGTCGGCGAGGAAGAGGCCCTGATCGACGTCATGGGCGTCGGCTATGTCGTCCGCTGCGGTCACCGCACGCTCCAGCGCCTCCCGGCCTTGGGCGAGGAGACGCTGCTGCATATCGAGAGCCAGTGGAGCGAGAGCGCCGGCCTGCGCCTCTATGGCTTCCTGACCCGCGAGGACCGTCGCGCCTTCGTCCTGCTGCAAGCGATCCAGGGCGTGGGGCCCAAGGCCGCCATGGCGGTGCTGGATGTGCTGTCGCCGGCCGAGCTCGCCTCCGCCGTCGCCCGCGAGGACAAGGCCGCCGTCGGCCGCGCCAACGGCGTGGGGCCCAAGCTCGCCCTGCGCATCGTCACAGAGCTGAAGGACAAGCCGATCACCGACGGCCCGGTGCTGATGAGCGCGCCGATCTCGTCCGCGCCCTCCGCCCCCGCCAAGCCCGCCCCGACCGGCGACGCCGTCGCCGCGCTGATGGGCCTTGGCGTGGCC